>OBZJ01001093.1_pt1 | contig 9898 bp, 6 predicted proteins | sample 1476891 | NCBI WGS metagenome assembly OBZJ01 (sample SAMEA2580231, study PRJEB22360) | human gut metagenome | biome: human gut; feature: human-associated habitat; material: faeces | place: Denmark | collected 2008/2010 | reverse complement strand
TCTCGGAAGGCACGTGCAGACCTTTCGTCATGGCCTCCTACCTTTCTTTCGGGCCCTTGTCAGGGCCGATTCGTTAGCGCCCCTCCGTGTGAGGCGTTATTGCTGACGACATATTTATATCCAAAATCAGCTCATACTTCCACCTTGCCCCCGAACGGTTTTTTATAGGGGGTGAACGGCATACACATATACTTCACGCATGGCACACTTCATCTTAATAAAGCGTATTTACGTGCTTAAACGCGTTTTCAATCCTAAAATCAAATGGAACTAAACTTTGCTAAACCATCCTCAAATTGCATATTTCCAATAAAGCTATGAATAGAATTAGCGGTTCATACCGTGTCTCAACCATTTTCATTTTTATTCAGAAAAAAGTTTGTCCTATTCATTTCTGGTAAATAAATTACCGTTTACCAGACGCTTGATACCGTTCACCGGAAACTCAGTATAAGGCCCAGCGGATACCGACTCGCTTTACGGCTCCATTTGTAACAACTTGACTTCTCGGTATAGAAAAATGGACCCGCTTCCCCTAGGGAAACGGGTCCATTTTCGATTATCCTCGGCCAATTTAGATAAGGCCCCCGAAGACCATCGGAATCCTAGCGATCAAACTCCGCCAGCGCCTCGCCCAAAAGCCTCAGGCCCTCACGCAGAACGTCCTCGCTCGCGCAGTAGCCCAGGCGTGCGCCACAGGGAAGCTCAAAGCGGCTGCCGGGTACCAGCAGCACTCCCCTCTCGGACAGCAGGCGCCTGCAAAACTCCTCGTCATCCTCGGGAATATCCAGCTGGATAAACGAGGTGGACACGCCCTGCGGGGCCGTCCAGGAAACGCGATGCTGCGTATCGATCCAAGCCTGCACGATATCGCGGTTGCCAAACACGATCTTGCGATTGCGCTCGAGAATCTTATCCTTGTGCTCAAGCACATAGGTCGCCAGAGCATCGTTGAACACGCCGCCGCAGATCATGGTGTAATCGCGATAGGTACGGATGCGGTTGGACACCCCTTTGTCGGCCAGGACCCAGCCCACGCGGGCCGCAGGTGTCGAATAGGTCTTCGACAACGAGTTGGTGACAATGGCCCTCTCGTACACGTCGACCATCGACATAAAGGACTCAGTGTTTTCGAGCGGAAGATATACCTCGTCGCACAGCACGTAGGCGCCCACCGAGTGGGCGATCTCGGCAATCTGGCCGAGCATATCGGCATCGAGCACCGTACCGATGGGGTTAGATGCGTTGTTTATGCAGATAAGCTTGGTGTTGGGACGCACCAAGCGCTTGAGTTCCTCGATATCGGGCTTCCAGCCGAGTTCCTCGCGAAGCTCCCAATACTCGACCTCGGCGCCCAGCGTGCGCGGAATCTCGTAGAGCGGCGCGTAGGTGGGCCACTCGGCGATAACATGGTCGCCGGGCTCGACCACAGCCATGATGGCGTTGAGGTTAGCGCCCGTGCAGCCATTGGTCTGCAGAATGTGATCGGGATTGACCTCCCGACGATACAGCTTGGCAACCTCGGCCTTAAACTCCGGCGAGCCCTCGATCCAGCCGTAGTTCATCTTCTCGCGGTCCAGGCGCTCGTAGAACGTGGCGCTGTCCTGTTCATCGAGCGCGCGCAGCTCGCCCATGGTGAGCGACGAGATCGTCGACTGGGCGATGTCCCACGTGGCGCTCTTCTCCCAAACGTTGAGCCATTCCTCAACGCCAATCGTCTTGATGTCCATAGCCAAGCTCCTTGCAAAAGCAGTCGTCCAATCGTGTTGACGTTCCTCAAACAAGATTGGGGCGGTGCGAAAACCCGCACCGCCCCAATGGGAGACATCTAATGGCAGCTAGATGTATGTATTATGACCCGTACGAGTCCTTGAAGACCTTAGAGGTCCTCGCGCCAGAAGGGCATGCTCATGCAGCGCGGGCCGCCGCGGCCGCGGGAGAGCTCGGCGGAGGGCACGACGAGAAGGTCCAGGCCCTCCTTGTACAGCACGTCGTTGGTGACGGTGTTGCGGGCGTAGACGCAGATCTTGCCGGGCTCGACGCACAGGGTGTTGGAGCCGTCGTTCCACTGCTCGCGGGAGGCCGCGATCGGGTCGCCGCCGCCGCAGGGGATCAGCTTGACCTGGTCGACGCCGGTGGCGTCCTCCAGGACGTGCTCGAGGGTGTCCTCGATCAGGCGGATGTTCACGTCGCCCGGGTTCTTGCCGGCGGTCAGCTCGTAGACGCGCAGGGTGCCCATGATGGCGGGGTGGATCGTGAACTTATCGACGTCGATCTGGGTGAAGACCGTGTCGAGGTGCATGAAGGCGCGCGAGACCGGGATGTCGAAGGCCAGGATGCGCTCGACCTTGGAGTCGGAGTTCCAGAAGATGTTCTGGGCCATGACGTCGATCGCGGCGGCCTGGGTGCGCTGGGAGATGCCGACGGCGAGGGTCTTCTCGTTGATGTTCAGCACGTCGCCGCCCTCGGTGTGGAACTGGCAGTCGCGGCGGAAGTACAGCGAGACGTCCTTGTAGTCGGGGTGGTACTTGAAGATGTACTTGCCGTACAGGGTCTCGCGGTTGCGGGTGACCGAGTACATGCGGTTGAGGTTGACGCCCTCGCCGATGACCGCGAACGGGTCGCGGGTGAAGTAGAGGTTGGGCATCGGGTCGATGATCAGGTCGGACTCGGACTCGGAGTTGACCAGGGAGTCGAGGGTCGTGGACGCCGTGAGGGGCATGTCGATCTCGGACTTGGTCATGCCGGCCATGGTCTTCTTGACGAACTCGAGGTTGTCCTCGATGGAGTCCAGCTTCTCGCGGACGATCTGCGGCATGTGCTGGCCGCGGATGCCGGCCTCGGCGATGTACTGGTCGGTGAACTCGGCGCGGGCGCCGGGGACCTGGTCGAACACCTCGGCGACGAGGTTCTCGAGATAGAGGACCTCCACGCCCTGGTCCCTCAGGATCTGGGCGAAGGTGTCGTGCTCCTGCTGCGCGACCTCCAGGAACGGGACGTCGTCGAACAGGAGTCGCTCGAGCTCGTCGGGCGGCAGGTTGAGGAGCTCGTCGCCGGGACGGTGCAGGCAGACCTTCCTGAGCTTGCCGATCTCGGAAGGCACGTGCAGACCTTTCGTCATGGCCTCCTACCTTTCTTTCGGGCCTTACTGGCCGAATGTATCAGCGCCCCTCCGTATGGGACGCTGCTTGCTGACAGCTCTAGTTATATCCAAAAACCACCTGCAATTCCACCTCGCCCCCGAACGGTCAGCAAAGTGCGATGAACGGTATATCGCATATGATTCCCCCATGATGCACTTCGGTTCTCTAAAGCAGGTTTTCAAAGGTAAATGTTCTTTTTTCTAAGGAATTAAGCTAGATTGCACAAATATTTTCATGTTTAGGAATTGCATAGCTAAAACGGTTTTCTGCATATATATGTCGTTTGTCCATGATTCAATTTGGATTCGATTATATTCAGCTCGCAATCATTCTTATTCATACATCCTCACCAGTTGAGTATGGATATAGATTGTTTCCAAACGAGTTGGACAGTTAGTTGCATGCCTTGGCAGCGTAAGAAGTAGGTAAAGATACCGTTCACGCGATACGTCCGTGCCAGCGGTCGACTAAATTGAGACAATAGTGAAAAGTGTTAGGCTACCGTCCTCTGTGGGGACTGAACGGACAGATGCATATGCCGAGCAAAATCGAAAAGAAGCAAGCCGCCGCAAAGCTGCGCAAACCGCCGCGCGACTTCTCGTACACGCAAAACCGAGAGCTTAGCTGGCTGCGCTTTGACAACCGCGTGCTTGACGAAGCCTTCGATGAGACCGTTCCGCTGTTCGAGCGTCTAAAGTTCGTGTCGATTTTCGAGTCCAACCTCGACGAGTTTCTCATGGTGCGCGTGGGCGGCCTGTCCGATCTGGCAGAGCTCAAAAAACAACCTGTCGACAACAAGAGCAATATGACCGCCTCCGAACAGGTCGATGCTGTCATGGCCGAAATGCCCGGGCTCCTTACCCGTTGGGAGTCCATCTTTAAGAGCATCGAGGGCAAGCTCGACACCTTGGGCGTTCACCGCGCCCGCATCGATTCGCTTACGCCCGAGGAGCGCACCTTTGTAACCCGCTACTTCCAGGCCTACGTGTCGCCGGTCATCTCGCCGCTGGTCATCGATCCGCGCCACCCCTTCCCCAACCTGCGCAATGGCGCGCTCTATCTGGCCTGTGGTCTGGACGGCGCCACCGACGAGGAGAGCCTGCTGGGCCTTATCGAGATTCCCGCCTCGATGAACCGCGTGGTCGAGATCCCCTCGCCCACCGGCACCTACTCCTACATCTTGCTCGAGGACGTCATCCTCGCCTGCCTGGACAGCTGCTTTGGCTCCTATAAGCCGCTGGATCGTGCGCTGATCCGCGTCACCCGCAACGCCGACATCGATCCGGACGGCGAGGGCGTCGAAGAGGAAGAGGACTACCGCCAGCACATGAAGCGCATCCTCAAGAAGCGCCTGCGCCTGCAGCCGGTAGTGCTCGCGGTCTCGGGGTCGCTCGAGAAGGCGACGCTCAAGACTATCCGCAAGGCGCTCGAGCTCTCGCGTCGCTCGGTCTTTACCTGCGATATCCCGCTCAACCTGGGCTACGTCTTTGGCATTGAGGGCAAGATTCCCGAGCACCTGCGCAACGAGCTGCTCTTTACGCCGTTTAAGCCGCAGCCCAACCCCACCATCGATATGACCCGCTCCATCCGCGAACAGGTGCTGCAGGGCGACAAGCTGCTCTTTTATCCCTACGAGGCCATGAACCCCTTCCTGGATCTGGTGCACGAGGCCGCCTACGACCCCGAGTGCATCTCGCTGCGCATCACGCTCTACCGCGTGGCCAAGCAGAGCCGCCTGTGCGAGTCGCTGATCGACGCTGCTGAGAACGGCAAAGAGGTCACGGTGCTCATGGAGCTCCGCGCCCGCTTCGACGAGCAGAACAACATCGAGTGGGCCGAGCGTCTGGAAGAGGCAGGCTGCACCGTCATCTACGGCTCCGAGGGCTTTAAGTGCCACTCCAAGATCTGCCAGCTCACCTATCGCGAGGGCATGGCGCTAACGCGCCTGACGCTTTTGGGCACCGGCAACTTTAACGAGAAGACGGCCAAACTCTACAGCGACTTTATGCTCATGACCGCCCACCCCGGCATCGGCGAGGACGCCAACCTGTTCTTCCGCAACCTGTCGCTGGGCAACCTGCGCGGCGATTACCGCTTCCTGGGCGTGGCGCCGGTCGGACTCAAGCCGCTCATCATGCGCGGCCTGGATCGCGAGATCCAGCGCGCCCTTGCCGGCGAGCCCGCCCGTGTGTTCTTTAAGCTCAACTCGCTGACCGACCGCGAGGTTATCGACAAGATCGCCGAGGCATCGTGTGCTGGAGTCCGCGTGGACATGATCATCCGCGGCATCTCGTGCCTCAAGCCCGGTGTTCCGGGCAAGACCGAGAACGTGCATGTCCGCTCCATCGTCGGACGCTTTTTGGAGCACGCGCGCGTCTATGCCTTTGGCGTGGACTCGGACATGATTTACCTGAGCTCGGCAGACATGATGACACGCAACACCGAGCACCGCGTGGAAATCGCCTTCCCAGTGCTCGACCCCACCTGCCGCGCCCTGGTACACGAGTACATGGGCATGCAGCTGCGGGACAACGTGAAGGCCCGCAGCCTCACGAGCGACGGCACCTGGGTCCCCGTGGAGCGTGCAGAGGGTGAGAAACCCTTCAACTCGCAGGAAGCCCTGCTGGAGCGTGCCTATCGCAACGCCGAGGCCGCCGCGCAGCAGCGCGCACAGGAGAAGGAACGTGTGGCCGAGGAGGCCATTCAGGCCGAGGTTGAGCACGGGGCAGCTGCCAAACCGGAAGCGGTTGCAGCTCCCCCGGTGAATGAGTCCGAGGCTGCCGCAGAGCCCGCCGTGGAGAAAGCGCCCGAGCCCGCTACTGCGACTCCGGAGCCCGCCGCCGAGGCAAAGCCCGCCCCTGCTCCTGAGCCGCAGCCGGCCACACCCAAGGTCCAAGAGGTCCAGGCGACCGTCATTGAGCCCGAGCCCGCACCTGCACCTCAGCCCGAGCCGCAGGTCACCAAGCCCGCACCCGAGACGAGCGCCCGTCGCGATAAGCCCGCCGGCAAGACCAAGGCCATCGAGCGCCATCGCCCCGGTCGCGTGCGCATGGGCCTGGGTCTGATCGGCCTGGGTCTTAAGACGCTCATTACCGGCAAGACGAAATAGTCGTTTGTAGAAGCAGTTTGTAGAAGCGCCCCGCATTTGAGGAAAGCCTCGGATGCGGGGCGCTTTTCCCTGCTACCATGGTGCGAACAACAACGCGAATGACAGGCAGGAATATGAAGCTCACTATAGAATCGATGACCTACGGCGCCGACGGGCTGGCGCACGCCGACAACGGCAAGGCCGTCTTTGTGCAGGGCGCCGTGGCAGGCGACACCGTCGAGGCCGAGGTCGTACAGGACGGCAAGTCGTTCATGCGTGCCCGCACCACCGAGATTCTGGAGCCAAGCCCCGATCGCATTCAGCCTCCCTGCCCCTTCGTGGGCATCTGCGGCGGCTGCTCGTGGGGCAATCTCTCACGCACGGCACAGCTCGCCGCCAAGGAGCAAAATCTGCGCTCCACGCTCGAGCGTATCGGCAAGTTCAGCCCCGATCAAGTCGATGAACTGGTGCAACCCATCCGCCACACCAAGGATGATTGGGGCTACCGCAATAAAATCGAACTCGAGCCGACCGTTGTAAACGGCCGCGTGCGTCTTGGCATGCACGGTGTCGATCCTCGCAAGATCGTGACCGTCGATTCGTGCCCGTTGTTTGACAAACGCTTCCCCAAGGCACTCAAATCGGTCGTCGGCGCGCTCAATTATCTGAGCGGCAGCCACGACCTGGGCCTTGAGCGCGTGGGCATTCGCGCCTCGCGTCGCACCAAGGCACTCGAGGTGGCGCTCTGGACGCCTACGGGCTCTTTCCCGCGCTCGCAAGTCTCGCGCGTGTTGGCAGACGCCGCGCACCCCACAAGTGTCGTACGCGTGATGAGCAAGGGCGAAAAGAAGGCCCGCCGTGTTTCCAAGGTCGAAATGCTCGCCGGAGAGGGCTCATGGACCGAGAATATCGCCGAGGGTCAGATGCGCTTGTCTGCCCCGTCTTTTTTCCAGGTCAACACCAAGGGTGCCGAGATTTTGATCGAGCTTGTCATGGAAGCGCTCGATCCGCAGGAAGACGAGCTTGCCGTGGACCTGTACTGCGGTGCCGGCACCTTTACCCTGCCGCTCGCCCGCCGCTGCGACTTTGTCGCCGCCGTCGAGGCCTACGGCCCCGCCGTGCGCGACCTGCGCCGTAACCTGGAGATCAACAAGCTTGATAACGTCGACGTCATTGGCGGAGACGCGGTGCGCGAGTTCCCCGACCAGGATGCCGACGTCTTGGTGGTCGACCCGCCGCGCGCAGGCCTCGCCCCCGAAGCGATCGACCTTATCGCCAGCACGAGTGCCCGCGATGTCGCCTACGTGAGCTGCGACCCGGCCACCCTGGCGCGCGATCTCAAACGCTTTGTCGAAGAAGGCACCTTCTCCCCCGTAAAGATCACGCCAGTCGACCTGTTCCCACAAACCTTCCACTGCGAGACCGTCGTCCACCTTAGGCGCAACTAGCCACTTAATCGTTGCTCAGAAAAATCATTGGGAAATCGAGCGTGGCAAGCGGAGGTCTTCGGGGTATAAGACGGCTAATTGTATGCCGCCTATGAAAGGAACCCTCATGCCCAGCGTTGCCGTTCTCGCCGCCGATGGCTTTGAAACTATTGAATGCTTGACCATGGTCGATGTCATGCGTCGCGGCGGCGTGCGTGCCACGCTCGTCTCGATTATGCCCACGCGTGAGGTCGTAAGCTCGCTGCAGATCCCCGTGACCTGCGATGCGCTCTTTGATGAGATCAACTTTGACGAGTACGACTGCGTCGTGCTGCCCGGCGGCCTGCCCGGTGCCACCAACCTGCGCGCCGATCAGCGTGTTTGCGACGTGGTCTGCGAGTTCGCCGCGACCAAGCACGTCGCCGCCATCTGCGCCGCCCCGTTTATCCTGGGCGAGCTCGACCTGCTCGAGGGGCGCCACGCCACGTGCTTCCCTGGCTTTGAGAAAAGCTTCCCCGAAGGCGCCTATACCGGCGAGAAGGTCACGCAAGACGGCAACATCATCACTGCCAGCGGCATGGCACAGTCACTCCCCTTTGCATTGGAGCTGCTGTGCACGCTCGCCGGCGACAAGGCCGTCGAGAAGGTCGCCGAGGGCATCCAACTATGATTTTGGCTTCCCAATCGCCGCGCCGCATAGAGCTGATGCGCGAGGCAGGCTACAACATTCGCGTGATTCCCGCGGATATCGACGAAACGCCCTTTGATGGCGAGCCCCCGCTCACGCTTGTCGAGCGCTTGGCACGCGCCAAGGCGGCTGCCGTTGCTGCCGAGTATGCCGAGCCCAATGAGTTGACCGTCGCGGCCGACACCATCGTCACCTTCGACGGCAAGATTTTGGGCAAGCCGGCAACCGAGGGCGAGGCGCGCACCATGCTCCGTGAGCTTTCGGGCCGCACGCACCAGGTCGCAACCGGCGTCTGCATCGTTAAGGCAGGCGATACGGCCGCCCCGCATGCCGCCGAGAGCCTGTCGTTTGTCGATGTGACCGACGTGACATTCTACGAGCTCACCGACGAGCAGATCGAGCACTACGTTGCCTCGGGTGAGCCCATGGATAAGGCAGGCGCCTACGGCATCCAGGGCACAGGCGGCCGCATGCTCGTGCACGATATTTCGGGCGACTTCTATAACGTAGTGGGCCTACCCATCGCCCGCGTCGCGCGCGCGATTCAAAAACTCTCGTAATTGCATCTGGCGCTGGGTATTCCCCAGCGCCTACAATTTTGGCGTACCGTACGGATCCCGACCGGGCACAAGGCGCGGCGGAAAACCGATAGGAGTTAAACATGGATACACTGCTCGAGGCCATTGACGTCTGCGATGTCGATGGCTTTTGCTATGGCAACTATACGGACGAGGAGGCCGGCACCGGTTGCACCGTAATCGTGGCACCCGAGGGCGCCACCGGCGGCGTTGACGTACGCGGTGGCGCTCCCGCTTCGCGCGAGACCGACCTGCTACGACCCGAGAACACCGTCGACAAGGTCCACGCCGTCTGCCTTTCGGGCGGATCGGCCTTTGGCCTCGAAGCTGCAAGCGGCGTCGCTCGCGAGCTTGAGAGCCGCGGCATCGGCCTTCCCGTCGGCCCCACGCAGGTGCCTATCGTGTGCTCCAGCTGTATCTTCGACCTTGCCTTTGGCGACCCCACCGTGCGCCCCGACATTGAGGCCGGCATCGCCGCCGTGCGCGAAGCACTCGACCACACCCCCACCAAGCTCGAACAGGGCAACGTAGGCGCCGGCACGGGCGCCACCGTGGGTAAGCTCATGGGGCCTGCCACCTGCATGAAGGCCGGTCTTGGAGCTGCCGCCGTGGCACTCGGTCCCGTCAAGGTGGGCGCCGTGGTCTCGGTCAACGCCTGCGGCAACGTTGTCGACCCGACCACCGGCGAGTGGGTCGCCGGCATGCGCGCCGCAGCCGATAGCGACCAGATCGTCGACATGGAACTCGCAGCCTTTGCCGCCGCCGGATCCATGCAGATGCCGCTCGACCGCACCAACACCACCATCAGCTGCATCATCACCAACGTGGAACTCACTAAGGCACAAGCCACCAAGGTCTCCCAGATGGCCGCAGACGCCTACGCACACGCCATCCGTCCCACGCACACCACCAACGACGGCGACACCATCTACACCCTCGCCAGCGGCAAACTGGGCGCCCAGGCAAGCGCCGCC
>OBZJ01001081.1_pt1 | contig 10031 bp, 5 predicted proteins | sample 1476891 | NCBI WGS metagenome assembly OBZJ01 (sample SAMEA2580231, study PRJEB22360) | human gut metagenome | biome: human gut; feature: human-associated habitat; material: faeces | place: Denmark | collected 2008/2010 | reverse complement strand
GGGAGCGGGGCGGGTGGCTGTGTGATTCGCAGTTTACTTCTTATGGAGCATGGCAGATGTTCGGAGATCTTTCCGTAGAAAAAGATTTTATCGAGAATTTTATGTTGACGGATCCGGATGAGATGGAACATGCATTTTTCCCGGAGGTGTATCCGGGCAGCAAGAAAGATCCGGGTGATCCCGGAATTGAAAACTGGTCGTTCTGGCTGATCACAGAGTTGGCGGATTACTATGACCGCTCGGGAGATCACTCCTTTGTGGAAGCATGCCGTGGAAGAGCGAGCCGATTTATAGAGGGGGGATTGTCCCGAAGAGGGGAAAGCGGATTGCTGGAGGGGATGAATACGCTGTTTGTGGATTGGTCGCTTTCTAACCGGGATTTTTGTTTGAAGCCGATTTCAATTCCGAATAATTGCCTTGCAGTGCATATGCTGGAACAGGCATATCGGCTTTACGGTGTGGAGGAATGGAAGCAGGCAGCCGGAGAAATGCGTGCGATCATTGAGAAATTGGATGAGATGCCGGGAATTTTCGGAGGCGGCGGAGACGGAGCGGTGTATCAAAGCGGACAGTTGAGACGGACGGACTGTGCAACGGAAAGTGGAGCGGCGCTTGAATTATGGAGCGGATTTCATAAAAACGACAGACGCTATATCCGGAGATTTGTAGATTCCATGGGATATAGTCCGCGATTCCGGCCGGATCCGAATGTGGGACGGTCGAATCTGTTTATCGGACTGATGATCCGTTTTTCTGTACTCGCGAAAATGGGAGAGATCGATGCGCTGGTGCGGGAGATGAAAGACTTGTATCTGGGCGAAATGAGGATCGGATCGGGAACGTTATTTGAGAATTACAGTGGATTTTCCGGTTGTCATGGGTTTAATGCGGCGGCGGGAGCTTTTTTGACCAATTATGTGTTGGGGCTCGGAGAACCAAAACAAAGGACAAAAACGATCCGGATTTCTCCGAATCCGGGAAATCTGTTCTGGGCAGCCGGAAGAGCAAGATGTGAAGACGGGGAGATTACGATGAACTGGAATGCCGATCATGTGACACATGAACTGGAAATAAATCTGCAGATGCCAAAGGGGTGGAAAGCAGAGTATCATATTCCCTTTGCGCTGACGGCGTGGGAAATACGGGTGAACGGAGAACAGCTTAAGAAATAGGAAATCAGAAAGACAGGTCAAAAAAGAGCATTTCTTTTTTGACCTGTCTTTTTGATGCGAGTAAGAAAGGAAAAAAATCATCCCCATTTTCGCTGTTATCGGAAATGAAGTTCTTCCATGTCTGTGTTACTATCAAGTTAAAAACGAAAGCAGGAGGACATACAAGAATGGCAGAGAATCATATTTTCCCGTTTTTATGGATGCGCGGCGAAGCGGAAGAGATTTTACGGGAGGAGATCGGGAAGATCGCGGAGTGCGGAATCAAGGCGGTCTGCGTGGAAGCGCGCCCGCATGATGATTTTTGCGGCGACGGCTGGTGGCATGATATGGATATCGTGATCGACGAGGCAAAAAAGAGGGATATGAAAATCTGGATCCTCGATGACAAACATTTCCCGACCGGATATGCGAACGGACTGATCGAGAAGAAATATCCGGAGCGGAAAAAGTTATATATCAACTGTACGACGGCAGATGTGTTCGGCAGCAGTCACAAACTCACATTGAATATCAGCCGGATGCTGAAACCGACGATCGGATATTGGGAAATCGGAAAACCGGTCAATGAAGAAGAACGGAAAAACAACCGTATGCTGGCGATCGTGGCAGTACGATTTTATGAGGGCGACGTGTTCACGGAAGATGTGATCGATCTGACGGATACATTTGACGGAACATTTGCAACGTTTGAACTTCCGGAGGGGCAGTGGAGAGTCTATGTGATCTACAAGACACGGACTGACGGAGGAAACGAATCCTACATCAATATGATCGACAAAGAGTCGGCGCATACGCAGATCGAGGGCGTGTACGAGGCGCATCATGCACATTATGCGGATGAATTCGGCAAGACGATCGCGGGATTTTTCTCCGATGAACCGCAGTTCGGCAATACGTCGGAGATGGGATTCGACATGAATGTGGGAAGACGGAAAATGCCGCTTCCGTGGAGTGACGAGCTGCAGGAGATGATGGAAGAAAAATATGGAAACACATTCCTTTCTTATCTCCCGTATTTGTTTGCAGAGACGAAAGAAAAACAGATGGGCGTACAGATCCGTTATGATTATATGGATATGGTATCGAAACTGTATCAGAAGAACTTCAGCGATATGATCGGCGCATGGTGCGCAGAACACGGCGTGGAGTATATCGGACACGTGGTCGAGGACAACGGCATCCACAGCCGTCTCGGAATGGGAGCGGCGCACTATTTCCGCGCCATGTCCGGGCAGGATATGGCAGGGATCGACTGCATCGGCGGTCAGATCGTGTACGGAGCTCCGGTGGAGACGCGAAGAGGAATGGTTGACGCGGACGGTGAATTTTATCATTATGCACTTGGAAAAATGGGCGCATCCTGCGGGCATTTGGATCCGAAAAAGAAAGGGCGCACGATGTGCGAATTGTTCGGTGCGTATGGATGGAGTTTCGGTGTGCGGGATATGAAATATCTGCTGGATCACCTTTTGGCAAAAGGCGTGAACTATCTGGTACCGCATGCATTTTCGATGGCGGATTATCCGGACATTGACTGTCCGCCGCATTTTTATGCGAGAGGAAATAACCCGGAATTTCCGTATTTTGCAGAATTGATGAAATATGGAAACCGGATGTGTGATCTGCTCAGCGGCGGACGGCATATCGCATCGGTGGCGGTGCTTTACGACGGAGAAGCAGATTGGAGTGGAGAGCATATGCCGATGCAGAAAGTATGCAGAGAACTGCTGGGAAGCCAGATCGATCTGGATATCGTGAGTCTGGATATGCTCTGTGATCTTTCCGCATACAACGGCGCGTGCGACGGAAATACACTGCAGATCAACGGGGAGACGTTTGGGGCGCTTGTGATTCCGTATGTGAAGCAGATCTCGGCGCGTCTTGCAGATGTTCTTACGGAGATGGACGGACTTCCGGTGTTCTTTGTGGATGCGATGCCGGATCAGGTGATCGGTCAGGGAGAGAAAGAAATCCGGCTTCCAAAATCCTGCGTGCAAGTACAGCTCATAAACTTATGTGAGACATTGAAAGCGCATGGAATGTATGAGGTGGAAGCAGCTCCGGCGTACAAGAATCTGAGCGTCTATCATTATGAGAAAGACCGTCACATTTTTATGCTGCTCAACGAGTCGGCAGAACAAAGCTTTTCCGGAAACGTATGCCTGCCGATCGGTGAAGATGTGGTATACTATGATGCAATGAAAGACTGTTATGAAAATGCGGAAGTAAAACCGGCGGAACATGGAAAGGGTGTCTGGGTTTCGGTGGATTTAGAGCCGGGCGAAAGCTGTGTCCTTATGGAGAAAAAAGAAATCGTGTGTGAGAGCGCGCATCGTTCTTCTGCAGAAATGACAGAGGGCTGTGATATGATCGATCTTTCCGAAGACTGGATGGTCGGAAAGAGAAAAGCGAAAGAAGATCCGGAGACGATGAAGATGGATGCGGTGAAGACATTGACTCCGATCTCAGATACGGAGCCGGCATTTGCAGGTGTGATCCGGTATGAAAAGACATTTACATTAGATGGAGCAGAGGAGCGGCTTCCGAAAGAGGCATATCTGAAAGCCGGGCATGTGTATGAGATGATGAAAGTGACTGTGAACGGGCAGCAGGCGGGCATCCGTCTGGCACCGCCGTATCAGCTTCCGGTCGGAGCATATCTGAAAGCAGGGGAAAATACACTGCAGATCGAAGTGGCTACGACTCCGGCAAGAGATCAGCTGAACTATCCGCAGCCGCCGGTCGATTTTTCACACGAGGCGATGGAACCGACCGGAATGTTCGGGGAAGTTGTGTTATTTGTTAAGGAAGAAAAATGAACAGAAAAGGAGCGATTTGCAATGGAAAAGAAACTGAAAAATCCGATCATTCCGGGATATTATCCGGATCCGACAATCTGCAGAGTAGGAGATGATTTTTATCTGGCATGTTCCAGTTTTGAGATGAGTCCGGGAATCCCGATCTTCCACAGTAAAGATCTGGCTCATTGGAAGCAGATCGGAAATGCGATGACGATGGAAAATGGATTTCATATGGAGAAGAACACCTTGGTAGGCGGCGTGATGGCGCCGACACTTCGGTATCATAACGGACTGTTCTATATTATCAATACGAATTTCAGTGACAAAGGAAATTATATCATTACCGCAGAAGATCCGGCAGGTCCTTGGTCGGAACCACATTGGCTGACCGACGTACCGGGAATCGATGCATCGATTTTCTTTGACAATGACGGACAGGCATATATTATGGGAACAGGTGATGTATGGGATAATGGAACCGGTGTAAAAGAGCGCGGAATCTGGCTTGCCAAATACGATATGGAAAAGTTCTGTATGGCAGGAGAACCGGTGACGATCTTCAACAGTGCGCTGCGTGTCGGAAGCGCGCCGGAAGCTCCGCATTTGTATCATATCGGGGATTATTATTATCTGATGATCGCAGAAGGCGGAACGGAACATTATCATGCGGTAATGATTGCAAGAAGTAAGGAAATTTTTGGATTTTATGAGGGTAATCCGGCAAATCCGGTGATGACGCACCGCCATATGGGATTTACGAGTCCGATCATAAACGTAGGACATGCAGATTTTGTAGACTTGCCGGATGGAAGCTGGTATGCGGTAATGTTGGCGTCCAGATTGATTGACAAAGAATATAAAAATTTGGGAAGAGAAACATTCATCTGCCCGGTTGTATGGGAAAGAGAATGGCCATTGTTTTCTCCGGAGACCGGAAAAATCGAATGGGAATATGATGCTCCGGCGAGTCTTCCATGGACAATAGAAGAAACGAAGAAAACAACGTATGATTTTGATACAGAAGAATTGGAACCGGAGTGGGTATGTTTAGGAACACCATATGAGAAATTTTATTCGATACAGGATTCTAAGTTATCGATCCGGTGTATCCGGCAAAAGTTGGTGGACGATCTGCAGCCGATGACGATGGATGGAGAAGGAAAAAATTACGATCGTTATGTGGCAATGCTGGCACAAAGACAGTGTGCGATCCACACAAAGATTGCCTGCCGGATGGAATTTATGCCGGAAAATGATGAGAGCGCCGGACTTGCGATCGTGCAGGCGATGAACCATCAGATGCACTTAGAACGTGCCGAGGAAAACGGAAAACAGGTACTTCGCCTTGTAATGTATACGTCAGATTTTACATGTCCGCCGTATTTCCCGGGATTTGAAAGTGAAACACATCGGGAGATTTTGGCAGAGACAGAATGGAAAGAAAAAGAGATCGTGCTTGAAATCGAAATGGAAGGAGAAATGTTTACGTTCCGTTATGGAACTTCCAAAGAGGAAATGCATGTGCTTTGTACAGCAGACGGCGGCATGATCAATCCGGAAAAAGTAGGATGTATGACAGGAACCGTGATGGGAATGTTTGCATCCGGCAACGGAGCAGATAGTGAAAATCAGGCTGAATTTGACTGGTTTACATGTGTAGAGAGTGAGTGAGTAAAAGCATGGATGTGAACGGACGCCGTGAGCGGGTAAAATTACAGATTTATAATACAACTGACGGGATGGAGCATTTTCATCAAGATATTGAATTGCTGTATGTACTGGAAGGTTCTTTGGACGTAATAGCGGGAGAAGAAACCGTGCATTTGAAAGAAGAAGATATTTTTGTGATCAATGCCAATAAGCATCATATACTGAAAGGTTCTGAAAACGTATTGTTTTTACAGATTTCCATCTTATATCAAACAGTTAGTGACGTCTTGCAGAGCAGTGATGTGATCTTTTGGTGCAATTCAACAAATGATAAAAGTGAGCGTTATGAAGAACTGCGGAAGATTTTGAAAGTATTGCTGAAACATTATATAGAAACAAAAGGCGATACGGCGAATTTCGGACATATCGCTCTTTGTTATCGGTTGTTGGATAGTTTGTCTATGTATTTCCTTGTGCGAACATCGGATAAAGAAGTGATGGATGATCAGGATAAATTTGACGAACGAATCCGACAGATCAATAATTATATCCGGGCAAATTACAGTCAGCCGATCAGTTTAAAAGAGTTAGCGGATCAATTATATTTGTCCAATGGCTATCTATCCCGCTTTTTTAAACGAAATTATGGAATGAGTTTTGCCGAATATCTGACGAACGTGCGTCTGTTCCATGCAGTAGATGATCTGCTTTACACGAGTATGCCGATTACGCGGATCGCATATGATAATGGTTTTGCAAGTGTGGCGGTATTTAACAAAGTGTTTAAAAATGCTTACGGAGAGACTCCGTCTGTTTTTCGGAAAAAAGCAAAAATCCAGAACGATACCACGCAGCAGGAAGAACAGGATGAAGCGCTTGGAAAGCGTCTGGAACAATATCTGATCACAGAAAATGAAGAGGAAGAGATTCCGAGTATAGATGTGTGCAGTAATTGTTATTCTGTTTTGCAAGAAAAGGTACTTCCATATTATTGGGGAAGAATGATCAATGTCGGTTCTGCCTCAGATCTATTGCGTTCTGAAATACGAGAACATGTGATACTTTTAAAAGAAGCTTTAAAATTTGAATATGTGAGGTTTTGGAACCTGTTTTCAAAAGAAATGTTGATCAATCTTGACGGAGAGGGAGGATATAACTTTTCCAGATTAGATTCTATTTTAGACTTTGTGTTGGAGCAGGGACTGAAACCGCATATTGAAATCGGACAAAAACCGAAAGTGATCTTGTTTACCGTACAGAAAACCGAATATGAAGGCACGATGGATGTTACTTTTCCAGATGAAAAAAATTGGCAGGATGTTTTGAGCGCAATGATGCAGCATCTGGCGCGTCGATATGGAAGAGCAGAGTTGGACACATGGCGGATAGAATTGTGGTTTAATGAAAGTCAGTGGGGACAAGAAGGTGCGGCAGAAACTTATTTTCGATTGTTTGAAATCTTGTATCGGACGGTAAAACAGTATAGCGAAGGCTTGGAAGTGGGCGGATCCGGTATCCGAATGGATTATAAGATTGATAGCAGACGGGATTTTTATCATCAGTGGAAAGAAAGAGAGGTTCAGCCGGATTTCATTTCTATTCTGTATTTTGCGTACGACCGTGGAGAAGAACAAAAGGATATGTATGCGAAACGGAGTACAGATGATTCGGGACTGAAACATGGGCTGGAACGGGAAATACAGTTATTGGATGAGGCAGGTCTGGGAGAGATCAAGCGTTATTTGACGGAATGGAATTTAACGGCTTCATCAAGAAATTATATCAATGACAGTTGCTTTAAAGGCTCATATATTATAAAAAATGTATTGGATCTTTACGGAATGGTTGACGATATGGGGTATTTTATCGCCAGTGACCGTGTATCAGAATCTTACGACTCGCAAGATTTGGTCTATGGCGGAACCGGACTGATGACAAGGGATGGGATATTGAAACCGGCAGGGTTTGCATTTGAATTTTTACAAAGATTATATCCGTACTATATAGGAAAAGGCAGCAATTACCTGATCACGACAGATCGGCATGATTCGTATGGAATTCTTTGCCACAACCAAAGAAAGTTGGGATATATTTATTATCTTACAAAAGAAGATGAATTGGAGAAAGAATCTCTCTGGAAATATTTTGAGGATCGGGATTCATTGGAACTTCATTTGGAATTGGATGATCTTCCGAACGGAAAGTATCAGATCAAGGCGTATCGGATCAATATACAAAATGGAAATCTAATGAATATATGGAAAGAAATGGATTACGAGAAAGAACTGTCCAGAAATGACGTCAAATATTTCCGAAGAATGTGCGAACCGAAATTGACGATCAGAAAACAGGAGGTAACTGACGGAAAGCTGAATCTGGATGTGAAGATGCAATATAATGAGATTGCATTTATAAGAGTGAGAAAGCTTGCTTGATTCGAAAACATGGAAACGTGAAAATCGGAGAGATGAAAAACGGTACAAATTAGAAGTGCCGTTTTTGTCGGTCTAAAATAGAGGTCAAAATTATATTATATAATGTTGACATAAATGAAAGAGATGTAAAAAGAATATAAAATTATGGTCATATTTGGAAGGAAATGTGTCATGGAAGCAAATGCAGGTCCTCTGATTAGTTGGTAAGATGTTATCAACATAAATCGTGAAGGGAGAAAAGAGTAATGAGTGAAAACACAGCAGAAACAATGACAGCAAAAGCAACAGCGGATGCGGCTCTTGATGTCAATAAAAAATTACCGATCCGAACAAAAATCGGATATAGTTTTGGAGAGATTGGTTCTCAGTGTTCTTGGACGCTGATCAGTTCCTATCTGACCGTATTTTATACAGATGTTGTCGGACTTACACCGGTTGTAATTTCTGCGATCATGCTGATCGCGCGTATTTGGGATGCGATCAACGATCCGATGTTCGGAGCGATCGCGGAGAACACAAAGACAAGATGGGGAAGATTCAGACCTTATATTTTATGGGGAGCACCGATTTTGGCGCTGTTTAACTGTTTGACATTTTTGAATCTGGATATTCCGAATGGATGGAAAGCAATCTGGTGTGGATTTACATATATCGGATGCGGTATGGCTTATACAGCGGTAAATATCTCTACACAGTGTTTTGCTAATGTTATGACTGCTTCTAACCAGGAGCGTGTATCTTTGAATGCATTTAAAGGAATCGGTTCCGGTCTGATCCAGATGGTGATCAGTGCGGTGACAATGCCGATGATCCTGCATTTTGGAAATGGTTCTGCTTCTTCCAGCAGAGGGTACTTCATGGCAGCGCTTGTATTTTCAATCGTGTGTGTGCCTTGCTTCTGGGTATGTTTTGCATCTGCAAAAGAGATCATCGGAAGAAAAGATGATGCGAAAAAAGAGACGATTGGAGATACGATGAGAAATCTGGTTGCTTCTTTTAAGTATACATTCAAGGATCGTGACGCTGTATTTTTGATGTTAGCAATGCTTACATTCCTGACAGGTCTGTTTGGAAGAATCGGTATCATGGCATACTACTTCATTTATATCATGGGAAATCCGGTATTGATCGCAGGATTCGCAACCGCAATGTCATTTGGTATGTTGGTAGTCAACTTCTATGCACCATTGCTTCTGAATCGGATGAGCAAAAAGCATGTAGGTGCGATGGGATGTGTCGCACAGGCGCTTTGCTGTGTATTCTTCTATGTTATCGGACAGAACCAGTTGACAAATTTGGTTGTAATTTCCGGGTTCTTATATGGCGTAACAAATGTTGTATCGATCACATGCTTTACACTGAGTGCTGAGATCATTGATGATAGTTGGTTGAAGACCGGCGTTCGTTCAGATGGTGTAATTTCTTCTTGTATTTCTTTCTCAACAAAATTAGGAAATGCAATCGGAGGATCCGTAGGTATTTTGGCTCTTGGTGCAGTCGGATACGTTGCAAATGCTGAGAATTTAAGCGCAACAGTATTGACAAATATGAACAGAGTTATCAATTTCGCTCCGGCAGCGTTCTTTGTGGTAGCAGCTATTTTCTTCCTTTGCATCAGCATGACAAAAGCAAAGGCAAAAGCGAATGAAGAAAAAATTGCAGCTAAGATTGCAGCAGGAGAACTCAGCTAATAGAACCTTCTCAAAACTTCATAATACTTGTTTCGGGGATCGTCGGCGGACGATCCCTTTTGAGTTATAATCCGAATATTTTTGAGGGACAAGAAGAAAGATCGCTGTAAAAAATGTAAATAAACGCGAAAGTTCGTTGTAAAAAATGTAAACACAGACAAAAGTTCGTTGTATATTTTGGCGGATAGAGCTATACTAGAAAAGCTTAGAAGGGGGAACATTTGTGATGAAAAGAAATACAACATTTTACAAAGAATTTTTTATGTTATATGTAGCGCTTGT
>OBZJ01001077.1_pt1 | contig 10075 bp, 13 predicted proteins | sample 1476891 | NCBI WGS metagenome assembly OBZJ01 (sample SAMEA2580231, study PRJEB22360) | human gut metagenome | biome: human gut; feature: human-associated habitat; material: faeces | place: Denmark | collected 2008/2010 | reverse complement strand
GCACCCGCGGGCCCCGCCACATACAGCAGTTGGACCCGGCGACCCGCGCACGCACGAAAGACCGTGCGCAGCAGCTCGATATCGCCCACGGAGTCAGTATGCGGGGTAAGGTAATTAGACAGGTAGACCACGCGTTCGAATTCGTAGGCCTGATCCAGGTGTTGCAGAAGCTCTTTCCACGAGGCATGGGGCGATGACTCGTCGCGGCGCGTGTCCTGCGCGGCTACGACCTGCACATGGTCCTCGGGGAACGCCTTGGCACAAAAGTCATCGTCAACATATGCGGTGTTGCCAACAACCAGCACCTCCATGGCGCACCCCTCCCCTAAAATCCACTTTAGTCATAGTCAAACATGCGTATTTTACGCTGTCAACGCGAGCCAAGGCGCCTTTAAGGCTGTTTTAAGAACTTTTTTAGAGGATGTGGGGGCCAGGAGAACTAAATAGTGAATCCAATCTGTGGCAGATAAAGCGGCCCCCATACTCCACCAGCAGCGACATTTTCAATAATGCCCCTTGCGTAGGAATACAGGTCTTGCATGCCGAAGCTAAGAGCCTCCCTATCAAATGCTTCGTCGTCTAAATCAGACGGAGCACGATAGATACCGGACACGGATATTTCGGAACGGTAATAGTGCCCCTCATCGCTGGGAATGAGCTCTATGACGAGGTTGAGCTGCCGAAATCTAGCTCCATTTTCATCAGTGAAGGCATTCGTTATGTCATTTCTAACGTTAAACTCACCGTCTGACTTATTAACTCCCTCCTTAGGGGTCATTCCGCCATCAAATGAAAACCTGTCGACTTTTTTAGACATGCATGTAATCGATGAAGACTCAATGCGCTGCTTCTTCAGAGAGTCCATTTACATCTCCAATCGGAAGAGATTCTCATCAACCAAAGGATCAGAATCCCTATAAGCAGGAACTTTTCCTCCTGGTATTACAGACAAAAGCGACGAGCTAAGACTTGCACTCCTCTCATGAGGAGACAAGCCGAGATATCTGCGGACCTCAGGAACATCGCGAATGAGCCTCATAAGGGTATTGGCAGTAATAGATTGTTGCGATGCGCCGTTCTCCCAACGAGAGGCCGTGGGCTTCGAAACACCTAAGACCGACTCAAAATCATGCTGTGTTAAGCCGAGATCTGAGCGCAAATGCTTTATTTCCGAGGGAGATAGAAGCTCATGAGCCTTGGCGTATTGCGCGGCAAGTGCATGGGCGAGCTTAGTCGCCTCTGCAACAGTCATTTCATCGTTGCCGCACTCGCAAACATAATGCTCAATTCCTTTTACGGTAATTTTCTCTCCACGGTAAATTTCAGTCATTGGCGCCGTGGTAAATTGCATTTCTTTGCCGCATTCCATGCAACGCATGACTCCTCCTTTAATGAATGTATCCATCGATGTTCGCAGACAAAACGTTTAAATGTGCATTTCCTTCGGAATCAATTGAAAACTTAACGTACCAATCCTCGCATTCAAAACCTCGGCACACGTAGACATCTGCGTAAACATCATGCAGAGGCCCATCCATATCGAGCGCGATGGATTTTCTAAAATCATCAGGCTTCAGATAATCAAATAGGTCAGCAAGGAAATGATCGATGTCCAAATAACCAAACTGATTCATCAGGTGTCTGCGCACCCTACCATTTACAATCATCTTTCCCGAGCGAGCCAAAGACTTCGCTTCGTCAAGTGAATATGTCGGTCGGAGCTTGGTTCGATTCATAACCACCCCTTAGTTAGCATAATGCTAACTATATTCGTCTTGTTGCCAATTGGCAACTCTATATGACGGTCCGCATCGGGCGCATTAACGCCTTTTTTGCGTCTATCCGGAAGTGCAGGGTAAGACCGAGATCTGGAGACCAGACCTTGGTCTTACCCTTCCACGACCTGCGGTTTTGTCGTCAAAATTCGAGTTGTGCTCGGAGGTTTTCGATTTCCCCGCACTTCCGAAATAACGACTCCGCATCGAGGGTTCTAACAACAAAGGTGGCATCCACGACAACGCCTAGTAGCCGCGGAAACGTCAAAGGGTCGTTACCGGAAAACCGAACAACGACCCTTCTTGGTCATCGCCTCACGTAGAGTGCACGACGACAGTATCACCGAGAACCTCTTACCGTAACGCCCATCAACCCAATAGGGCACTAATGAGGAACGATCAGAAATACAGATGTCCGCTCCCCAAATCTCCATCTAAATAAAACTAGGGGATGCCCTCCCTTAGGAAGGAACCCCCTTGCAAAACGATGGCCTATAGCACGCCTTCGTTTTTCATTTAGGACATCATAGCGCAGCATCACTATTTCGAAGAGCGGTTGGACACAAATAGATTGAGAACATTAATCGCCGCAAGCCCGCCTACAAGAGAACAGGCAACGGTTGTTTTATCCAAACAGCCCAATATGATGGCGCCGGCCATCAACGTAAGATTAAGAAGTATCGTTCCATATTGCGCTCAAGGAATCTGCTCGGCATCAACCTTATTCATGACGTCAAGTCGAGCCGACTCTGCCCTCTACTGGTTTGCGATCGTGTCATAAGTCATGCATCACAACGGTAATCTGCCAAACAGGGCCATGCCCCCGGACGCCAGGCCGGTTCGCTACGAATCGGGCGCTACACCAACTTTCTCGACACTACCTTACCAATCGGTACAATCTCGCCTTCCTCGCTCAAATCACCAACGAAAAAGCCTCCGTATCATCGAAGCGATTAATTCGCTTAGCCAGAATCTCGCAATCAGAAAGGATGACCTCGATGAACTCCACGTCCTTATATCCTGCTTCATAGAGACGCACTTCATCCTATTCAATGACTTTGCGAGACGCAGGGCGCATGTGCTCAGGCGGGCTAGCGACAATCTCGACATCTCATCCGAGCCCTCCCTCGATCTCAAGGCAGAGTTCACATAGCGTGCAAAAAATCATTGCTTCGCCGCAGACTAGACACAAATCAATATTGCTATCTGGCGTTCGCTCGTCACGGACGAGCGAACGCCAGATAGGCATGCTTCACGGACGTCTGAACGAAACAGCATGCGGGAAACGGCAACGGATATCGACAGGGGCAATCATGGCTCAACTCATCATTCCGAATATATAGAAGGAAATCGCCATGCGCCTGTTCCACGGCCCGATGGTTAATCGAGTCGATGTGATCAACGAAAATTACTGAGACTTTATTATGGCAGAACCCCAATCTTTAAGTTTCAGAAGCTATCGATAGTCACTTCCAGTTTCTTTTCGAAGGGATTTCAGAGTTTTATCCTTCCTAGCCTTACGCCCATCAGAATTCCTAAGTGTGCCTGTTGGGAGGTCATGCTTCTTCTCGTAAGTACCAACCGTACAATCGCTTCTTGTTTTCCTGACTTTGCCAAACATATCTTTCCTCCTTAATTGGACGTAATTATAGCCGTGAAACAAACCGGCAGCGAACAACCTACCGTGCAGCATCGACATAATCAGGGCACGCAGCGACAACAGAACGTCCGAATTCAAAGCGAGACGGGTTCCCGAGGGGAAATGTAAGCGCAAGAGAAGCTATGCCCATGAAGCCCCTCTCGATGGAGACGAGAGAGAAGAAAGCGCGGATTGGCAACCATTGGAACGTCTTTCGCGACACCGCCATCCATCACCCATAGGCGAGCTCCACTAACGCTGGCATAACGCCTCCACTAGACACAGCCTTACCATAGCTCGCGTACTTAGCTAAAAGTGCATTGCAATACTCCGGTTCAACCTGTTTACAAAAGCTCAAGTGGCCTAAAACGCGATGGGCATGATTACGATCGCACTCGCGCATAAGCACCTGGTATAACGAGCGCTTTAGCTCTGCTTTTCTTTGAGGCCCCAGTCGAAGGACGCCATCGCAGTCGAGATAGATGCCCGTGATTTTACGTAGGTGCCCTCGTCCAAAACAACGAGTTTTGTCATTATTCAAATCAAAACCCTTTAGCCGTAGGCGGTCACCAACAAAAGTTGAAATCTCCGCAGAGTCTATCCATTCAGTTGATGAAATGCAGATGTCGTCAGAGTATCGCGAGTAGACGAATCTTACGCCTAGTCTAGCTGCAATCTCATGGTCAAACGAAGCCATTATGCGATTGGCAATAAAGGGCGAACACGGAGAACCCGTTGCAAGAGAACCCCGATAACATGATAAAGCTACGAGAAGATCGACATCGTCTGCAGTAAGACGCGAGCGAGATTCAGCGTTTGTCGACCGATACGTTCCCCCTGAAAACAAATTCCTAACCATTTGCTGAGTGCAGGACTCAAAGAAATGGCAAATATCAAGCAGAAGAAAATGACTGCTCTTAGCATGGAGCCCGGCATTACGGCAGACACTTGAGCCCTTTTCGTAGGCTGTAGCGTAAGGAAGATCTATATCAAACTCCGTATTTATATAGTCCGAAATCCAACATTGGACGAGCTTCAAATCTGGCCGAGGCGCAACAATCTTTCTCCCACCGGCAGAAAAACAGTGATACCTATCTGTCGTTGAGCTTACAAGGCCCAATAGCTGACGATTTGTCATTCCAAGGTCGAAGCAAATTCTATCCGTAATAGACACCGGCAACGCCTCCATACCCCATTGATCTCTTACGAAGGATTACCCGCGCCCTCATATTTAAGAAATCTCGGTCTTCGTCTCGCTTAAACATGAAATAGGAATCGAGATGTATCGTGCTTTTAATCAGATAGTCATGATCCTTTTTGTATCCCACCTTAGAAACAAGACCGGTAGCTCTCATCATGCAGCAAACATCCGACCAAGATATCGGAACACCAGCGTTTTTCATATCCGCATTTAAAATAGGCGAGTATATTTTGAGCTTACTGGCACGGAAGCCTTTGGCCGCACAGTATATCGTTCGTAAATCGGTCTCTGACATGGGGCCCAATATTTGAAGCAAATCAAGTAACTCGTGGACGAGCGAGCCCACGTTAATCTTGGACTCATCTCGATTGATCATCTTTCTAGCGGCCTTTAAGCCAGCCTTGCCCCGCTTAGTAGCATTAACACCAATGAGGGGTCTTAGTTCAGAAACAAAGCGGCACAAGTCAGGCGAAGACATTGGGTTATTTAAGTCTAAGTAAAAGACTTTGTTAAGCGAAGAGTCGCCTGTGGCTATTTCTTCCACTGGCCCATCAATCAAGAAGCTCCGAGAGCCCTTCTATTGCTTTCCAACAGCAACAGAGGTGATCCAAGCAGCATGAGGCAAAGCGGAGAAAGCGCCCAACTCGCAAAAAGATCCACAGCTCTCTGCAAAAATCAATATCCAGTCAGATATGTCGGCAAGCATGGCCTCTTGCTGAAGTAAATTAAGTCTCGAACCGTCCATTTCCGCCGCTAAGTCTTCGGCGGTAAGACAAAAAACGTTTTTTAAAGCCTCGGTGTGATTGTTGGACACATAAGCTCTAAAGAATCGTCGAGAGGAATGCAGGCTCTGATCACCGCCGCAGGGAAAGATAAACAAGGGCAGTTTATTAACGTCACGATAAACCCTCAGATGACTTCTCAGGATATTCAAATCAGTTTTACTGATACAGTCGCAGAGCATTGCACCTCGATTCCAATAAGGACAAGGCCGCACAGTCCGTGCATATGGTTATTCCGTAGGCACGGTTTCGGGTCCGTGGCTACGGAATAACCATATGCACGGACCCGAATTGGTAAAAACGTCTCAGTCCATCTTTAACAGAGGACTCGCTCCAGTCGGGGCAATCAATGACTAGCTGCGACCTTGTCCCCAGTAACTTTACCATCAATTTGTGTCTTAGGCTGGATATTGGCCGTCTTTAAATCCCACGGCAGACATATGCGCTCGCTCTTGGCTATATTTGTCGTCACCACAAATAACGACAGTCCTAAACCAAACCCGAATCAAACATCAGCAGAGCCGCGACGTTGCGCCAAGTTCCACCATCAAGTGAACATCACATTTATGCGCCCTGTCTACAAAAGCAATATCAATATTTGCAAAAATCGGAGTTAAATTCCCTAGCCAACAACCGTCCAATCACTACCGGCAGTACTCGAAATCTTTGAAGAATCACCGTTGCACACGATGGTCGCCGAAGCGCCGGGCACATACTTGACCTCAAGAACGGAAACGCCTTGTTCCTTAAGCTTCGAGGTCATCTCGGTTATCTGGGTTTTACTCACATCATTTTTGCTAACCAGCTTGACGCCATCGGCATCATTTTCAAGCAGGCAGGATACTGCCGTTTTGTAATCGGACCAATTAACAGTACTCTCCAGAAAGCCATCCAAGCTCGATGGCACATATCGAACCGGTCACAGAAACCGTCATTGGACGCAAACCGTAGCGCTGCCTTTCCTCAAATTCCAGAACATCGCAAAAGACGCGGTCAGCATTAAGCAATCTCGTTCCACAATAGTCCCCGTAAAATGGCGCAAAGTGATTGCGGATAGCCCGCGACAACATCCAGTTGTCGCAGAAACGTCAAAGGGCCGTTGCCGGAAAACCGAACAACGACCCTTCTTTGTCATCGCCTCACGTAGAGTCCACGACGGCTATATCACTGAGAACATCTTACAGCGACGCTTATCGACCCAGCTGGGCGACAATCAAACCAGATCAAAGAACGCAATTCGTGCTTTGAGCTAACTGATAGGAACTTCAATTCTAGATCGTGCTATACAAACGCCGTTCCTAACCGCATAGCACTCGACATAATGTGGGCCAACAAAATCAGTCCTCTCGTCATGGAAGCCATCTTTATTGCCACGTTGAATTTCGCCTCGGATGCAGTTTCTCTGAAATGCCGCTTCACCGCGGTTGCGAACTTTCCAGTAAAAAGAGCAATCCCTAAAAGAAGCAGCATTGACAACAAAGAAATGAAGTGAGCGCTTTCGTAGTAAAGGACAATGTCTAGACAACATATCCCTAAGTAATGAGGGCCTAAAACCATGCTGTATAACTTGGCAATCGATTTCCATCGAACGACGAATATCAACCTTAAATTGGTCCTCAACAAATCGCTCATCAATGGCCACGCCATACTTGGAAGCAAATTGGGCTTCTTCACTATCGGAAGAACCATCGACAACAGCTTCGGAAAACGACTTTCCAAATAAATCAATGAGAACTTGCTCTTTTTTCATCAGAGCTAGTGGCATCAATTAGTTTTCCATGAGCTTTCTTGGCTTTTGGTACAAACGCCCCATTGTCATCAATCGTAACCTGTTGGTTGCTGCCCAGAGCATGCCAAAAAGATTGTTCGCAATCTTGCTCGGACAAAAATTTAAAGAGGTCGGACAAGAGATCATACGGGTCGCTGGAACGGTCTTTCTGATTATAAAAACTATTAACAAGAGTATCGATGAGCAAGCCCTTAAAATGAAATCCAAGAGTATTTTTCCAAACCCTTAGAGCATTGCAGAGCCTTTTGCCATCTCCATCGGTCCTTTCAAATAGAACAGAACAGGCATCTTGCTCAGGAATAGGATCCGTCTTTTTCCAAGACCCACCATCATTTGAATCGGGATAATTGAACGATCCGTCGTCCTGCTCAAAAGCAGGAACCAAATCAATCGAATAAAACCTATCTGTGAAGTTAATCACTACAGCTTGTCCGTCACCTTTTATGTCAGTCTTGGGGTAACGGCTTTTAATTGTTTTTTTGACTTCTTGGAGAAGCGCCGACTGCCCATTAGAGTCATAGGCATTGAATCTCGTATAAACTTCCTGCGGCAGTACAAACAAAAGGTCAAGATCGCTAGTTTCGGAAACAGCAGTTTGCCGACCAACTGATCCAACCACAAGACAATGATCATCGACAGAATCCAAATCGTAGTATTTTTTGTTCAATAATTTCGTCAATGACTCAATCGACGATTGATACTCACTCAATGAATCAAGCGAAATTGATTCGAAGAAATTCTCAAAAGATTGCTTTTCGTCCATGTTGGTCCCTTCAGTTATCTAACCAGATCCCTCAATCCAACAGGGAGAATCTGTTCTATCTCTACCGGAGAAAACCCACAGTTGCCCGCCTTAATGCTTTCACGGGCCTTTGAATAGGCTTTGGGATTTGTCATAGGGCTTTTTGCGTAAATTGAAGCAACTTCCTTTTGAAGAGAATCGCGACGAGATCTGATTTCCGCCAAATCAAATGAGCGGCTGTCGGCAAGAAGTGATAGATACCCCTGAAGAATCACCCAAATTGCATCTGCGGTAGCGCCATGACAATTTGCCCTCTCGCTCAAGTTTGCCCCTTTAAGATAAATTGTTATTGCTAGACTGATGACAGATAGCCCGGCGGCAACCAGCGCCGCAATTTCCATTCCAGATAGCCAGATACTTACAAAGCCACAAGCGGAAACCGATGTCAAAACAGTCTGCATTACGGATAAACGGTTGTTGAGTCCGTTGGCGCTGTCTGCCGCAACGAGCTGCGTCTTATACGTATATTAAAGATTTGCATAAGCCTCAGCTATTTGCAGTAAGAGCCTGCGCCTTTCTTCAAACTCTTCAGCGGTTGTTTCCATTGCTATCCTCCAAACAGTCAGTGTTTTTCTAAAAGGATAGGACGCCGCGAGGACAAAAAATATTGCACAATAAGGCAGACATTAACCCCGAGATTCGAGTACCAGAAGTGAGCCATATGCATAGCCCCATTGATAGCGAAAACTACGTCAAGCCCATCCTTGGCAGGACCAAAATCGATATCTGGGAGTGTTATGCAAGACATGTTCTGCAATTTATCGATAGCAACAAATATGGCAATTTGGCTTACAGCGACAAACCGGATCTGATCGATCGGGCGCAGTCCCTAGGCATCGAGGTAACAGCTTCCCAATCGCAAGACAGCAGAAAGGCAGAATCCCTCTATTCCAAACTCCTATACGAGAATGATTCTTCTCAGGAAAAACGCCGAATCGAACTTATTGAGCAATGTGGAGCGCATTTCGAAAAAGGAGTCCTGTTTGGTCCAAATGGTACGGATTCATTCGAACCGATTATTGAAGCTCTTCGCAAAAAGCTGGACAGACTCGACTCTGGTGACTACGAACTCTTTAGGAGAAACGAGTTGTTTGTCAGATCCAATATTCTTGCTGACGAGGAAATGCTTCGCGAAGCGCTCTCCAACATGAAAAAAGAATCCCGAGATCACTCATGGCACTTCGTATCTGTTATCGTCTCGGTCCCTGGATACAATTACATTTTCGACCTCGATGCATCGACATGCGTATCCCTTGAATTCGGATACGCAGACCAGTATCGAATTGCTCTTGAAGCAAACAAGGAAGTGAACATCGCAGAGTCAAGCTGAGCTGAGTTACTATAACCGATCAACTAGCAGGCCATTTCGCAGCAGGTCGGAATAAAGCCCCCAGAGTTCTTTGCTGTACAAGCCTCAGAGTCCCAATGAGCCAGCACACCCAAGCGGCGCAGGTCCACGTCAATCCGGCACGAAGGTTTTGAGAATTTCTCTTATCTTGGCAATGAGAAAACGGGGCACACACAAGGTGACCCGGGCACCTCCACCCAAGAAAGGATCCGCCATGTCAAAAGACGACATAGAGTACCTTCTAAAATTCGCTCCCAGGGAGGCATACGTCGACGATTTGATAAACGGTCGCCTCTACATGAACGCGGCCGGCTACTACCATGGCCTGCCTGGCGAGCAGGGCGATCCGCTCGAGGCGTCCATGGCTCCCGGGGTGTGCCTCTATAGATATACTTCCCTGCCTATCTACTGCATGTACACGGTCCGCGAGAACGATATCGTCGACAACACCGTGAAAATCCCGATACGCATGATTCAGGAGTTCGGGTGCGCGGACGGGTGGATCGGCATTGTGCAGTACGACAGCTTCGCGCGCCTCGCCGACAGACACACCACCGACGACGGAAGCATCTACGCCCACGGTCCCATCTCCTACGGCGTTCCCGGGCCAAAACTGATACGCGAGATCTTTGAGGGCATCCCGCACAATCTCGTTATCAAAACACCCAAGTACGCATATCAGAAGGAGTATCGAATCATCGGGTCGCGACCGGTCGAATGTCGCCTTTTACCAGACGAG
>OBZJ01001073.1_pt1 | contig 10114 bp, 9 predicted proteins | sample 1476891 | NCBI WGS metagenome assembly OBZJ01 (sample SAMEA2580231, study PRJEB22360) | human gut metagenome | biome: human gut; feature: human-associated habitat; material: faeces | place: Denmark | collected 2008/2010 | reverse complement strand
GCCCTTTTAAGCTGTCATTCTTCATTAAATAACGTTTACTTCCAGTTTGTTTCTTATTTACTATTCCCAAATTAATGTTTTTGTTAAGTAAAAGCGAACTTTAGAACATCTAATATATGCTATGCTTCTACAATTGGGCGCAAAGTTACCATTTATTTATCATATTCTGAACTTCTTCGTTCATTTTTTTGGCAAATTCTTCAAATTTCATGGTTCCTTTATCACCTTCTCCCTGCTTGCGGACAGCAACTTCCTTGTTTTCAGCCTCCTTTTCACCTACAACCAGCATGTACGGAATACGCTTCATCTCATTGTCACGAATCTTACGACCAATCTTTTCATTGCGCTCATCCACAATGGCACGGATGTCATATCGCTTCAAGTATTGTTTCACTTCATGCGCATAGTCGTTGAACTTCTCGCTGATAGGCAGGATGGCAACCTGGTCAGGAGTCAGCCACAACGGGAACTTACCGGCCGTATGCTCAATAAGCACAGCCACGAAGCGTTCCATGGAGCCGAACGGAGCACGGTGAACCATTACGGGACGGTGCTTCTGATTGTCAGCACCGGTATATTCCAGCTGGAAACGTTCCGGCAGGTTGTAGTCCACCTGGATGGTACCCAGCTGCCAACGGCGACCGATGGCATCCTTCACCATGAAGTCCAGTTTAGGACCATAGAAAGCGGCTTCTCCATATTCTATTTTTGCCTTCAGCCCCTTTTCTTCACAAGCTTCGATGATGGCTCGTTCTGCTTTTTCCCAGTTCTCGTCGCTACCGATGTATTTTTCGCGGTTCACCTTGTCACGCAAGGAAATCTGTGCCTCGAAGTTCTCGAAGTCCATAGATTCGAACACGATGGAGATAATGTCCATGACACGGAGGAACTCATCCTTCACCTGGTCCGGACGGCAGAAGATATGCGCATCATCCTGCGTAAAGCTACGTACACGTGTCAGACCGTGCAACTCGCCACTCTGCTCGTAACGGCAAACCGTACCGAACTCTGCCAAACGCAAAGGCAGGTCTTTGTAAGAACGGGGTGAGTTCTTGTAAATCATACAGTGGTGAGGGCAGTTCATCGGTTTCAAGAAGTACTCTTCCCCTTCTTCCGGCGTATGTATGGGCTGGAAGGAGTCCTTACCATATTTTGCATAGTGTCCGGAAGTGATGTAAAGCAATTTGTTGCCGATGGGTGGACACATTACTTCCTGATAATCATAACGGGCCTGGATGCGGCGCAAGAAATCCTGCAAGCGGATACGCAGTGCAGTACCTTTGGGAAGCCACATCGGCAATCCCTTACCTACGGTGTCAGAGAACATGAACAAGTCCATCTCCTTACCGATTTTACGGTGGTCGCGCTTCTTGGCTTCTTCCAGCAGAACAAGATACTCATCCAGCATCTTCTTCTTCGGAAAGGTGATACCATAGATACGGGTCATCATCTTACGGTCTTCTTGTCCACGCCAATAAGCACCGGCAACGGAAGTCAGCTTAATAGCCTTGATAGGAGCTGTGGTCATCAAGTGAGGGCCACGGCACAAGTCGGTAAATGCACCCTGCGTATAAGTTGTGATGTGGCCGTCTTCCAATTCGGAAATCAGCTCGCATTTATAAGTTTCTCCACGGTCACCGAACATTTTCAAAGCATCCGCCTTGGCAATGTCTTGTCTGACAACCGCTTCTTTCTTAGCCACCAGTTCAGCCATCTTTTTCTCAATGGCTGGCAGGTCAGCTTCCTTGATAGTCGTTTCACCCGGGTCCACATCATAGTAGAAACCGTTTTCGATAGCAGGACCTATACCGAACTGGATGCCCGGATAGAGTTCCTGCAAAGCTTCGGCCAGCAAGTGGGCACTGGTATGCCAAAAGGCATGCTTACCCTGCTCATCCTCCCATTTATAAAGAACCACTTCAGCGTCTTGCATGATAGGACGCCCCAAATCATAAATTTCTCCGTTCACGCCACAAGCCAGCACGTCTTGTGCCAATCGCGAACTGATGCTTTCTGCAATCTGCAGTCCCGTTACTCCTTCGTTATATTCACGAACAGAGCCGTCTGGAAATGTTATCTTTATCATAGTTTATATGTATATTTCATTTTTCAGAACGCAAAAATAGCTAATTCTTTTTGATATTCTATTTTTTAGCAAAAAAATGTTATTCCCGTGTATCTGTAAACCTCTTTATGATATTATAGGCCGAGACAATGCCCAACTCTCCGGCTTTACTCAAATCGGCAATACCTTGTTTGTTATTCCCCAGGAAGATGTGCGTCAACCCACGGTTAAAGTATGCTTCAGCAAAATCGGGACTCAGCTCAATCGCCTTGTCATAATCCGCCAAGGCGGCACGGTAATCCTTCAGTAACGAAGACACATTGCCACGGTTATAATAGCCATAGACAAAATCAGGAGCCAATAGAATAACGTGATCCAGGTCATTCTTCACAACTTCATAATCGATGGCTGTCACTTCAGGCTTCTTCATTTCCGTTGTACCCGAAGTGGCACCTTCACTCATTGTGGCTTCGGCCTTTTTATATTCCAGTTGCTTATAACGCACCAAAGCACGCATAAAGTATGCCGGGAAGAAAGTGTCGTCCAACAAGATACTCTTTGTAAAGTCATCTATGGAACTGGCAAAATCCTGAACCAGATAGAAATCCAGACCTCTCATGAAACGTTTCTTGGCATTCTTCTCGTCAGCCACCACATCAGACGTATGAGCGTCTATCAAAGCAAAGTGGAAGCGTACTTGTTCCTCCGTCAACGGAGCTTCCATATTGGTGATGCGCAGTGGCTTCGGGAACAGTTTCGAATGGTTCAGTTCCTCAATATACTTATGATAATGTACGATACGCTTCACATCGCTCAGTTTCTCATAATAAGTCAAAGCATACATCGGCTCGAGCTTGATGGTCACATTCCGGTCTTGTACACGTCCGCGATAATCGCTCTTATAACGCTGGTCAGCTTCCGAATCGTCCGCTATTACAATTTTCCGATAATTTTCCATGTTCTTGTCGGATTTCTTACGGGTCTTCCCACCATCTCCATTGGAGTTTTCCGAGGAATTATCCGCAACATCCTTACTGTCGTCACCTTCCTTTTTGTCACCAGAAGAAACACCGTTACGCTTGTCTATCTGCATCTTCATGATTTTGAACTCATCCTGCTCGGCTCCCTTATGGTCGCCAATCTTTTTACGGGCTTCGGCACGCTGATAATAGCCGGCCATAAAGTTAGGATATTCTGCAATCACTTTGGAATAGTCACTGATAGCTCCCCGGTAATCCCCCGTCTGCGCACGTAACAAACCACGATTGAAGGTGGCCATCATGTTATCCGGTTCCATCTTCAACACAAAATCAAAATCCTCTATTGCCCGGTTGTCATCGCCCACCTGGGCACGCAGCAAACCGCGGTTGTAGTGCCCGAGAAAATTATTCGGATCAATATCCAAAGCCAAATCATAGTCACTCATGGCGCCTCTCAAATTATTCTGATGGAAACGCGCCAAGGCACGGTTGATATAGTTACCGGCATTCTTTGCACTCAGATGGATAGACTGGTCCAAATCAGCTTCAGCCTCTTTATACTTTCCCTGCTGGAGACGTACAATGGCTCTTGCCCCCCATCCGTCCGGGTCATAACGGTCCATATCAATGGCTTTGTCAAAATCACGCAAAGCTTGTATCGTATCGTTCTGTTTCAGGGAGACTTCTCCGCGCATCAAATAGGCACGCGTATATTTGGGGGCAATTGTCAGAAGCGTACCCAAATCTTCCTTAGCCGCCTCATAATCTTCTTTCTGAATATGGCAAAGGGAAAGATTATGCCAAAGCACCACATTCTCCGGATCGTATTTGATAGCGGTTTTATAATCTTCAATCGCCTCGTCAAACTTGTTCTGACGGATACGTGCCAATCCTCTGATCTGGTAAGCACCTACCACAAAAGGATTTCTTTGAATCGCAGCATCACAATCACTCTCCGCTCCCTGATAGTCATCCAAATTGATTTTTGCCAGTCCACGGAAGAAATAAGGCTCATATAAATAAGGTTTCGCGTTGATTACCTGATTAAAATATTGGATAGAAAGCACGTAATCCTCAAAATACAATGCATTCCGAGCAATGGTCATCACCCGTTCCGTATTGATTTGCGCATACAACAATGTGGGTAACAGCAAAATAGCTGTCAGTATTTTTCTTATCATCTTGTTTTATAAATGCTTGTAAACGAAACAAAAGTAACGTTTTTCGTTTACTTGTCGGGATTAGCGGAACACTTTTTATATTTTTTGAGCCTTTTATACCATATTATATGGTTAAACTTATTTCTTTACGGTTTTCACCTTATAAGTGCAGTGTGCTTTGCCTTTCAACATGGCATTCAGTTTTCCTTTAATCATCTGCTTGCGTAACGGAGACAAATGGTCGATGAACATCTTTCCTTCCAGATGGTCGAACTCGTGCTGCATCACGCGTGCCAGGTAACCTTCGATAATCTCATCGTGCGGTTCCAAGTTCTCGTCCAGGTATTGCACGCGTATTTTGTTGCCACGCTTCACTGATTCATGAATTCCTGGAAGGCTCAAGCAACCCTCGTCCATAGAAACTTCCTCACCGGACACTTCCAGAATATGGGCATTGATATACGCCTTGCGGAAATCTTTATATTCTGGCAAATCATCAGACAAGACATCCAGATTAATGGTTACTACGCGGATAGGCAAACCTATTTGCGGTGCAGCAAGTCCCACACCTTCAGCATTGTCCATCGTTTCGAACATATTCTCAATAAGTTCTTTCAAATTCGGATAGTCCGGGGCAATATCCTCTGCTACCTTTCTCAATACGGGCTGGCCGTACACATAAATGGGTAAAATCATTTCCTTTACTACAAATTACTAATTACAAATTACTTTCTATACATTATAAAAAAGAGAAACGTTTGTTCTCTAAATAAGTTTGCAGAATAATAGTTGCACTGATTTCATCCACCAGTGCTTTATTTTGGCGGTCTTTCTTTTTCAATCCGGCCTCAAGCATCGTCCGATGAGCCAGAACAGAAGTAAAACGCTCGTCTACATATTCAACCGGCATGTCAGGCAGTTTCTTCTTCAGCGAACGGACAAAAGGTTCGATATTCTTCATATTTTCCGAAGCCTCATTGTTCATCTGCTTAGGAAAGCCTACCAAGATACGCTCTACCGGCTCCTTAGCCACATAATCAAGAAGAAACTGCAACAATTGGTGTGTAGGCACAGTTGTCAGTCCATTCGCAATCATCTGCAATGTATCACTCACGGCTATTCCCGTGCGTTTCCGACCGTAGTCTATGGCTATTATTCTACTCATAATGGGCTACAAAATTACGATTAAAATTTGAATTCCGCCGTTAATCTTACATATATAATACAGAAAAAGGGATGTCTGATAGTATCAAACATCCCCTCCTCTGATTTTTTCACTAATTATTTCAAATGAATTTTGTATGTCAACCCTCCACTGAAATATTTCATCCTCTGCATTTCCACCTGCACATGCAGATGCTTGAACAACAGATAGGTGGCTCCCAAGGCAAAGTCCTTGGAGTCATATTCCGCTATCACCCTCAGCTGCGGATGGAAGGACGGATTGTAGGTGACACCCAGTGCAAAGCCATTCAGCTTGTACTCCTTGCGGTTGTTGTAAAGGTAGGAAAGATGGACACCAATCTCCTCTTTACCCACAACGGGTATATGCTTGGAGGCGGCAATGTAGAAACGGCTGTAATATCCGTTACCTTCCGTGGTGCCGACTTGCCCCCCTCCGGAGGAAGTGAACGGGTCGGACGTCCCCAGCACGACAGCCGGCATGTATTTCCAGAACTGCCCCTCCTTCAACACACGCAGACGGGCGGAAAAGTAACGGTCCTGGTTCGTGAATCCGCTGTACCCGTATGGCTTCAATCCTAACGCCTCCGCCTTGAAAAGTGTACACGTGTAGGCTATTTCCAGAAAGGGAAAGATAGTTACACTCAAGAAATAGTTGTAGGTATGATAGTACCAGGTGGGTGGTGTGAGCTCCTTGTTCAGGAAGTTACCGCCAACCATGAAAGTCTTGTCACGCTGCATCTCCGCAGAGGGTGCATGCAACAGCCCGGTCGTACCATACGTCAACTGGGAAAAGGCCGAAAGGGAAAGGCTGCAAAACAGAACGATAAAGAATAGCTTAAACTTCATCATCACATATAAATTCAGTCGCTGATAAAAAATGGATTGCTTTATGACATGCATCGGACATAGTACCAAAAAAAGGCGTCTGAGTCCCAGACGCCTTCATTTTTAGAGTCTATTTGTCACTTGGAGTTATTATTCCAGGATAACTACACGGTTCAGGAAGTTCTTGCCGAACATGTTTTCAGTACCTCCGAATCCTACGAGCTCAAGTTGGTCTTTACTTACACCTTCTGCAATCAAAGCATCGTAAACAACCTGAGCACGCTTTTCAGACAGCTTCTGGTTCCAAGAAGCGCTACCGGTAGCCTTATCGCAATAACCGGCAACTTTGTACTTCCTATCCGGATTAGCCTTCAGAATCTTGGCAGCCAACTGGATGTTAACCTTGCCATAGTCGTCCAGACGGGCGCTGCCAATCTTGAAGAAGATAGCACGCGGACCTGCAACTTCAACTTCCTTAGTCACTTCCTTAACTTCAGGTTTAGCGTTGGCCAGTGCATTCTTGCAGTTAGCCAGGTCAGCCTGAGCCTGAGCCAGTTCACTTCTATATCTGTTGATTTCTGCATTGACTGCGTCTTCGTCAATCTTAGAAACCGGAATAAACTTCTTACCACCGAAGATGTAGCTAACACCTGCAGTCAAAGTTCCAGTACCTTCAGCCTTGCGATGGCTGCTGATATTGCCGAATACAGACGGAGCGATAGCACCGCGAGCTTCTACGTCAATAGCCCACTTAGTGTTGATATTGAACTTCAAGCCCAAACCAGCAGAAGCGCCTACACGTGCTCTAGCCTTTTCATCCCCATCAGGAATCATTGTTCCATCGTTTTGAATCAGCACATTAGCTGACTTTGCAACAGTTACTTGAGGACCCAAAAATCCATAAACTTCGAAGAAACGGTTAGGATTAACGCCTGCGAACAATGTAGAAAGATTGATCATTGCATCAATGTTACCACCTACATAAGTCTTGTTGTGTTCCCAATAAGCATCATCCAAACACAGATGCTGAGTAATACCGTTTACCTGAGCACGTACACCCCACGTCGGAGTAATCAACTTACCAACTGATACGCTGAAATGCGGAGCAATCTTATTGAAACCGTCATTGTTGATGGCGTGGATACCACCACCTACACTCACGAAAATATTATCGCTCCATTTCGGAGTGTAGTAGTTCGTTTTTTCTTGTGCACTTAGATTTGCTGCACAAGCGCCTGCCAATAGTAAGGAGGCTATCATTAATTTACTTTTCATTTTCTCTTTAGTTTAAGATAAATAACAACTAAACGTTCTGTTAATCAGCAACAACAATACCGCCACCAGCATTATCTCCACCATGACCATGGCCATGACCATGACCTGCAGGAGCGTGATTGTGACCAGGAATCTGTTGATCAACCAGGATGTCTCCTAAAGCAGTCGCAAAATTTTTAACCTTCATAGAAGCTAAAATTTCTTCCCCTGCTTTTGTATTAGCATCAGCTTTTTTAACAATCTTATAATCAGTAGTTACAACAGTATAAGCGACATTAATTATCGTACGAGAGTGAGCATAAACCGGAATTTCCTTATCTATCTCAACTTCTTCCTCTTTATAAGTATCTTTAAGAGTACTAAAGAAAGAATTAATAGCTCCGATTTCAAGTAAATCTGTTGTATTGATCACCTTTGTATCTTCCAATACCTTATTTCCTGACTTATTAAGATATTTTCCTGTTGTATAGTAATAGTAATCTGTCGTATTATCTTCAAAACCCTCCTTATTCTCAGTATTTGTAGATTCTTGAGGATCTACAACGATTTTTGTTTCTGCTGTTTCTTTTTGAAGAATAATAGTCGGAGTTAAAGAAGCAAACTGGCCAGCTTGCAATGCAGGAACAGCAACTTTAACTTCTACACTCATATCATTATAAGAAGCGGTAACCGTAGCTGTAGTTGCTGCCAAAGTAGGATTACCAGTAAACGTAGCTGACGGACTGATAGTGACCGTAGCAACACTTGTTACATCAGTTGTAACGCCATTCTCTACAGCAAGTACAATCGGACTGATAGTAGCTTGCGCATTGATAGGCTCAATATTTACATTGAACTCTTCTTTTTCACAAGAAGTGAAAGCTGTAGCCAAAGCTACTACGGCAAGTGCAAACACTGCATTTATGCCGTTTAAGAATTTAATCTTTTTCATCTCAATTAATTAATTAAAAATTTAACAATTCTGACTTAATAAAATATGGGTTAAAACTATTCTCTTCCATTATATTATCACTTGCCTCTGCCTTGTATTGCTTATAATAAGTCCTTTCATTACCCGCATTATATACAATGCCCATATGGGCAGAGGTATTTACACGCGGTATATACCCTCTTCTCTTATACTTATAAGGAGGCAATGATACCTGAAACCGGAATCCTCCATTCGCCTTGGCATGCTCTGCTTTCATAGCATAAAAGCCTATCGAACAATAGCGGAAATGACGAACCATTTCAAATCTGACCCCCTTTTCCTTCATTAGATACTGTTCAGCTTTCAGCGTGAACTGGGTATTGAACTGCGGCCAATAAAAGCTACCCCCCAAAGACCAAGTAGCAACCCATGTAGAAGGATCATAATGCAATTTAAATCCATTCCAATATCCGGGTCCAGTATATCCTATTCGAGCCAATAAAGAAAATCTCTCATCATTAAAAGGCCTAAAAAAATCCACATCAAATCCATATTGATCCGCATTAAAATATCCGACAGTCACTTTGCCAAACACATTATACGGCAACCTGAAGCGTTGTGAAAGAGTCAAATTTCCCGGATGAACCTTACCTTCATATTTTCCATACCCATCATTATAAACCGGTATTTTCACTTGTGCCGTTAGTTTCATTCCTTTCCATAACGAAACCTCTATCGCAGGGCTCAAATCAAACAAGACCTGATAAATCTGTGTAATCACCAGATTCTTGAAAGCTAATTGAGGATACACCAATACATCAATCTTGAACAAAGAGCTATTTTTCAACTTTATTTTCCGTGCATTCTTCCAAGTATCACCCAATTCATAGCTTACATTCCAGTCATCACGTTCTGCTTGGAGCACCGAATCACCCTTTATAGGATGATAATAAAGAGAAATCTGGGGTACATTATTATCCAGAACTATTATGCGGCATGACTTTTCTTCCGGAATACACCTGCTAACAAATGGGCTTTTTATCTAAAACACAGACAATCCTTTGCTTCTCTCCCTTTGTTTGTCTGCTGTTGCATAGGGAATTAATGACGCCTAACGGCCATGAACAACTCTGCTAATGGTCGTCAAGCGATTGCTTTATGGTCGTAAGCAGGGTTGTTCATGGCTGTTAGGTGTCACTAACTCCAAGGCTTTTACGGATGAAGTACGTAGCCCGCATCTATTGTGGATAGGGCGCAAATGTATTGTACAACAACTTAAAGGATATTAGACGGAATTATTCATATCCGTGAGTTAGGAATCATCCGCTTGAACGGCTCACTCTCCCGGTACTTTTCATAGCCTCTGCGGAATGCCGAACTGATTGATTTATGTAGCTCTTGCGTAATATTATGCTAGTAAACAGATTGTTACTACAAAACTCAGGCGTTTCAGACAAGTGGAAGCTAAATTTGCTTCCACCTTTTCGGATTGCTTCCACCACAGGGCAAATGCCGATGGATAGGGGGATACAGGAGGTGGGTGGAAGTGTGGAAGCAAAGTGATGGAAAATAAATTTCCAGAGAAAGTTTCCGCCGTCATAGCAATAGCCACACTCTTGATAGTTTAATTGTTTCTGGCTTATTATTATATTTGTTCTTTCAGTAACGTGGCGTTCTATACTGTAAATATTTGATAGCTAATAAGGTAATTATA
>OBZJ01001071.1_pt1 | contig 10123 bp, 9 predicted proteins | sample 1476891 | NCBI WGS metagenome assembly OBZJ01 (sample SAMEA2580231, study PRJEB22360) | human gut metagenome | biome: human gut; feature: human-associated habitat; material: faeces | place: Denmark | collected 2008/2010 | reverse complement strand
CTGCGCGGCATGCACTGGCAGCGTGAGCCGCATGCGCAGGCCAAGGCCGTGCAGTGCGTCAGAGGAGCGCTCCTTGACGTTGTGGCAGACGTGAGGCCCGAGAGCTCGCTGTTCGGCAGGTGGATTTCCGTCGAGCTCAAGGCTGGCGAGGGGGAGTCTCTCTATGTGCCAGCCGGCTATGCGCACGGCTACGTGACGACGGAGGACGATACGATCGTGCTCTACAAGGTCGACAAGCCATGGGTGCCGGGGTCGGAGGCCTCGTGTCGATGGAATGATCCGACGCTGAACATCGACTGGCGGTGCGAAAATCCCATCCTCTCCGAGAAGGACGCCGCAGCCCCCTTCCTTTTGCCGTGAGAAAGGTCTGAATGCAGAAAAGCCTGCCGATCCGGCAGGCTTTTCTCACAAGTCGACTTATTTTTGCGGGTCTTCCGCGTCAAGTCCCTTTCGCTTCTGGATGAACTTCCAGACCATGCCCACGAGGACGGGGCCTGAGATGGCGGCGATGATGCCGAGAAGAAGGATGAGAGAGAGGTTGTTCTTGATGAACGGGATGTTGCCGAAGAGGTAGCCTGCGCCGACGATCGAGACAGCCCAGAGAATGGCACCTGCGCCGCTGAAGAGCTCGAAGCGGATGCCGTTCATGCGGGCTGCGCCTGCAATGAGCGGCGCGAAGGCGCGGACGATCGGCACGAAGCGGGCGAGCAGGATGGTCTTGCCGCCGTGGCGCATGTAGAAGTCGTGAGCGTGGCGGAGCTTCTTTTCGTTGATCCAGGAGATGTTGCCGCTGTAGATGCGGTTGCCGAGCCAGCGGCCCTGCTCGTAGCCGAGCGTGTTGCCTGCGATGGCGCCGACGATGACGGCGAGCATGATGAGCCAGGGACTGGCCGTACCGGAGGCGGCGACGGTGCCTGCAACGAAGAGAAGAGAGTCTCCCGGCAGGAATGACATGATCACGAAGCCAGTCTCCAGGAAGAAGATGAGGAACATGGCGGCGTAGATGAGGGTGCCGTAGTCCGTGGCGAGGGAAACGAGAAAGGCGTCCGTATTGGTAAAGAGGTTGACTACGAGATCGAGGATGTCCATCTGAGAATCCCAGGTGATTGTTTCCTGCCCCCGAGGGAGGGCCGGCCATGTGCAAGGAGCGGAGATTGCACATATCATACTGAATGCAGTCCCCGGCTGACGGGGCATATCTTAACGAATTGAAATTGCCCGAGGCTTATGCAAAACCTGATGCCGCGCACGCTTGCGCCCAAACGAAGCATTGCTGAACTACCGAGCCAGCTCATCAGCCAGATTGCGGCAGGCGAAGTGATCGAGCGTCCTGCCTCCGTTGTGAAGGAGCTGGTGGAGAATGCAATCGACGCTGGCGCCGGTGAGATCGACGTCAAGCTCGATGGCGGTGGCCTCAAGCGCATCGTCGTAACCGACAACGGCTCAGGCATTCCGAAGGACGAGCTGGCGCTAGCCCTCAGACGGCACGCCACCAGCAAGATCCGCGACCTTCTTGAGCTCGAGCGCGTCGGAAGCCTCGGCTTTCGCGGCGAGGCCCTGGCGTCGATTGATGCCGTTGCCGAGATGAGCATCCGCAGCCGCACGCCTGAGGCCGACAGCGCATGGGAGATCTCCGACGGAGAGGTGCATCCCGCCGCAGGCGTCGTCGGCACGCGCGTGGAGGTGCTCGACCTTTTCTACAAGACGCCGGCTCGCCGCAAGTTCATGAAGTCCGACGCGACGGAAACGGCTCATGTGACCGAATATCTCGAGCGCCTGGCGCTCGCCAACCCCGACATCGGCTTCACGCTTTCGGCAAACGGTCGCAATGTTCTGAAGCTTCCTGCCGCCACGAACGTTGTTGACCGCATTGAGGCGCTGATGCCCAGAGCCTTCAAGGGACAGCACCGCGAGGTGGCGGCCGAGGAGGACGGCATGACGATTCGAGGACTCGCCGGCATTCCGGCCATCGCCCGCAGTCGTGCGGACGGGCAGTACTTTTTCGTCAATGGCCGCTATGTGCGCGACAAGACGCTCATGCATGCCGTCAAGGCCGCCTATCAGGACGTGCTGCACGGCCAGAGCCAGCCCGTCTTCTGTCTCTATCTGACGCTGGATCCGACTGCGGTCGACGTAAACGTACATCCCGCCAAGCTTGAGGTCAGGTTCAGGGAGTCGAGCAGGGTACACCAGTTCGTCATGCATGCCGTGAAGGCGGCTCTCGCGCCGCCCACCGCCTCGCTTCTGAATGGTGAGGAGACCGAGGCAGCCCTGCCTGCTCAGAAACGGCAGGAGGCCGCACGTCCCGTGCAGTCGTCTGCACCGTCCGTTTTTTCATCAGGCTCGCTCGGTAGCACTCCCGCATTCACCGCACCTTTGCGTCCCGTGTTCAAGCCCGAATCCTGTCCTGACGTCAGCACGGCTATGCGCCTTTTCGGCGCGGACGTCGATACTGCCAGAGCGGCTGCGCAGGGCAGAGTTCCTGAGGGACGCTTCTCGGGACGGAAAGACGGCAATTGGCTCAAGAGCGAGAAAGTGCCGCCTGCCGAACCCGAATCCGGACGTCTCGACCTTCAGGGAGGATCCTTCCTGAAGGAGACGAATGAGGCAACGTCTCTCGGGCCGATTGACGTGCCCCCGCCCGAAACGGCCGAGGGCATGAGCTTCGAGGAGATTGTCGAGGCGGTTCCGTCCGCTTCCGACAAGACCTCGGCATGTGTTGCGGCCACTCCCGCATCTGAAGCTTGCAAGCCCGCGACGCTTCCTCCGGGGATGCTCGGCCGCGCCATTGCCCAGATCGGCGGCATCTACATTCTGGCGGAGAATGAGCGCGGGCTCGTGGTGGTTGACATGCACGCGGCGGCTGAGCGAATCACCTACGAGCGTCTCAAGCGCGAGATGGACGCCCGCGGCATCGCCGTACAGCAGGTTCTGATCCCGCAGGTCTTCCGCGTGAACCCGCTTCTCTTTTCCGTCTTTGAGGAAAACCGCGAGCTTCTTTCCACGCTCGGCCTTGAGCTCACGGGGGCCGGAGACTGCGCCGTCGCCGTGCGTGCGCTCCCGATGCTCTGCAAGGACATGCCGTCCCAGACGGTGGAGACCATGGTGAAGTGTCTTCTAGAGGATCTTCAGAACTTCGGTGAGACGTCTGTCATCGAGGAGCTCAGAAACAGGCTTCTCGCCACGGTCGCCTGTCATGGCTCCGTGCGCGCGCACCGCCGTCTCACCCTGCCCGAAATGGACAGGCTTCTGAGGGACATGGAGGAGACCGAGCGGGCCGACCAGTGCAACCACGGCCGTCCGACATGGCGGCAGATGACGCTTACAGACTTGGACAAGCTCTTCATGAGGGGCAAGTGATGGACGCGATTGAAAAGGTCCTGCATGAATGCGGGCAAAAGCCGCAGGCGCTGATGATTCTTGGGCCTACGGCGGGCGGCAAGTCCGCTCTTTCTCTGGAGATCGCCCGACGTCATGACGTTGAGATCATCTCCATGGATTCTGCGCTTGTCTACAGGGGCATGGACATCGGCACGGCAAAGCCGACGAAGGAGGAAAGGGCGGTATGCCCGCACCATCTGATCGACATCCGTGACATTGGTGAGGCCTACAGCGCCGCCGATTTTCTGGAGGATGCCGTGAGACTCGTGGGTGAGATCCGCTCGAGAGGGCGGCTTCCGCTCATAGTGGGCGGCACGATGCTCTACGCCAAGGCTCTCAGAGACGGCATCAACGACATGCCGTCAAGCACGCCTGAGGTTCGCGAGGCGGTGGCGACTGAGGCGGCTGAACGGGGCTGGCCATCCATGCATGAAGAACTCGGGAGGATCGATCCCGTGACGGCCGCCAGACTAGCGCCCAACGACAGCCAGCGCATCGGGCGCGCTCTGGAGGTCTGGAAAATGACGGGCAGGCCGATCTCGGCCTTCCATGCAGAGAGTGTTCGCAGACCTGCGGTGGAGACGTTGACGATGGGGCTGCTGCCCTCGGACAGAAAGTGGCTGCATGCCCGAATCGAGGCAAGGTTTGAACAGATGCTTGCCGATGGCTTTCTGGATGAGGTTAGGTCTCTGATGATGCGTCCAGACTACGATCCTGACAGCCCGGCCATGCGGGCCGTAGGCTATCGACAGGCAATTGATTTCATCGAGGGGCGCACCGACATGGCGGCCTTTTATCTGGCAGGCGTTGCGGCCACCCGACAGTTGGCCAAGAGACAGATGACCTGGATGCGCAGCATGCAGGATGCCTTGCTGGTGGATCCATTGGCTCCCGAAGTGCTGGACAAGGTGGAAGGCTTGATCCGATCATTGAACTGATGAAGTTGTAGGGGAGGCGCCTGAATCAGGCCCTCCCTATCTTTGAGTTGCTTTATGGGTAGACGTATTGGTAGGTACCGTCTTTGTAGAGCAACCATCCAGCATCCCCCGTCAGGATGTTGCCATTGACCGTTGCGGTTTGAGGATCTGAGATTTTGACGTCGTAGCCTAGGAGTTGGATGACGGATGTTGAAACCTGTTGATGGAAGGCAGCGAGATCGTTGTCAAAGACCTTGCGATAGGTTGCCATAACTTCCGCATTGTCACTGGCAATGAAGAGAGGAACTGTATAGCTATCCCTCTGAACAGTGCCTTGATTGTAGGTTTTGTTGGTGACGTAAGCTCCGTGATCAGACGTATAGAGCAACAACCAGTTTTTGAGCCCCTTCTTCTGGATGCTCTCGTAAACAGTTTGAATAAGCTTGTCGGTCTTGAGGATAGTGGCGTCATAGTGGTCGACGATGCTATCGCCGTACACTGAGACCTCTTCTGTAGACAGCAGGGTTCCGTACGGAGTGTGGGAACCTCGCTGATGAAGAATCACAAACTGCCTTCCCGTATTGAAGTTGACCGTATCAAACTGGGTAAGAAGGTTGAAGTCGGGCATGCTTTCCCGGTCCGAAAGCCCGAAGGCTTCAGGAAAGGTGATTTTATCGATCCACTTTCCGCCGATCAGGTTCAAGATGTTCATCTCATTTCGAGCTTGAGCTGTGAACCAATAGGTTTGAAATCCTTGATCCTTGGCGAGCCTGAATAGGTTCGTTGTTCCGTGCATGATCTGCACCATGCCGTTGGGTTGTGGAATGGCGTTGAAAAGCGTCGGAAGAGCAACAGCCGTCATGAAGGCTGCGGAATGGATGGGGCGGACAATGAAGTCGTCGCGTCCCTTGATTTCAGAGAAAAAGGGCGTCGTGTTGCGTTCGTAACCGAAGGCTCCTACATGGGCTGCAGATTCACTTTCGCCTACGATGAAGATGATGTGGTCGATTTTGGGATCACTGAGTCGAGTAGGGGCGAGTGACCTGTAGTCGGTGATCTTGCTGAGGTTGAACACTTTGTAGGGCAAAACTCGTCCAAGAAAATAGCCGAATGAGAAATAGTTCGACTTGACCTTGCCGTAGGAGGTTTTGGGTGAGATGCCGTGTTCTTGACGGGTGTCGAAGGAGCGAATGCTGACGATGGCGATCAAGAGGACGAACAGCACATCTAAAATCGGCCATTGGCTTTTTTCCTGACGAATCTTCTGGGAGTACTTATAGAGAAGCACAACGATAAGAAGGTCAACAAGACCCCAGAGAATCGTAGGAATGAGCTTAGGAATCATTGAGACGCCAGTGTTGGCAACCTCGGACCACTCGGCCAGGGCCAAGTAGTAGTTGATCCCATTGATCCAACTCTGATAGACCTCGAAATGAACGGGATTGACGATCAAGCAGAGGAAGAGAAAGAATGCGGCGCAGACTTTGGTAAACGCCCAACGGGAAAAGCAAAGTATGGACGTGAAGGTCAGAAGGTAGAGAAACTCTTCCCAAGGGCGGCCTAACGGAACTATGTCGAAATACAAGCGATGCAAGCATTCACTTCCAACGAGCATGGCACTCGCGGCAGCTGTCATGATGAAAAGCTTAAGGTAGGTGTTGGAGAGCTTGAACGACATGGAGGAAATGGCTTTAAGGCAAGGGCCGAAAATAGAAAAAGCAGCATGATAAATCACGCTGCTTTCCGAAGAGATCGTTTGTATTGACTTCTAGGTCAATGCGGGCGCGATCAGCGGACGACGCAGGGAGCTTCACCTTCGGGAAGTTTGGCGACCGTGCCGATCGTGAAGACCTTTTCGCCCTGAGCTTCAAAGGCGCCGCGGGCCTTTTCGGCGTCTTCGGCGGAGACGATCACGACGAGACCGATGCCGTTGTTGAAGACGCGGTGCATTTCATGGCTGTCGATGTTGCCCTTTTCCTGGAGCCAGTCGAAGATGGCCGGGCGCGTCCAGGACTTGCCGTCGATGACGGCCTGAACGCCTTCGGGAAGAACGCGGGGCACGTTCTCGACGAGGCCGCCGCCCGTGATGTGGGCCATGCCCTTGATCTTCACGGACTTCATGACTTCGAGAACCTGCTTGACGTAGATGCGGGTGGGTTCCATGGCGCGGTCGGCGAGCGTGGCACCGTCGAACGGCATGTTCCAATCAGCGCCGGCGACTTCGACCACCTTGCGGATGAGAGAGAAGCCGTTGGAGTGCAGGCCGCTCGAGGCAAGGCCGAGAATCGTGTCGCCCGGCTGGATCGTGCGGCCGTCGATGATCTGGTCCTTTTCGACAACGCCGACGGCGAAGCCTGCGAGGTCGTATTCGCCTTCCGGATACATGCCCGGCATTTCGGCGGTTTCGCCGCCGATCAGAGCGCAGCCTGCGAGTTCGCAGCCCTTGGCGACACCAGCTTGCCGCAGGCATAGTAGTCGAGGAAGAAGAGGCTGCGGGCACCCTGCACGAGGATGTCGTTGACGCTCATGGCAACGAGGTCCTGGCCGACCGTGTCGTGACGGCCGAGCTTGAAGGCGAGCATGAGCTTGGTGCCCACGCCGTCCGTGCCGGTGACGAGAACCGGGTTCTTGTATTCCTTGCTGACTTCGAAGAGCGCGCCGAAGCCGCCGATGGAGCCGAGGACGCCCGGGATCATCGTGCGCTTGGCAAAGGGCTTGATGCGTTCAACGAGTTCGTCGCCGGCATCGATGGAAACGCCGGCAGCCGCGTAGGAAAGTTGGCTCATGGAAAGTATCTCGAGTAAAGAGGGTCCGCGGGCACACGCAGAAGAGGGGGCACGTCGTGCCGAAGGGTGTGACCGGGGACGGGTTGCCTAATAAAAGAGTTTGCGAAAGTATAAGCCAAAGAGCCGTCTCATGAGGCGGATAAGACGATTTTTGAGCAGGGGAGGTCGCAGGCGGAGCAAGGGTTTGAGTGAAGCGGAGGCATGACAAATGGAGCGGACGAAAACAATGTTTTCGAGGTAAACTCTAAGATTCTGGACGTGTGCGCATCATGCGCTCAGATTTCCACCGCCCGAGATTATGTACGAACACGAACCCGATCAGTATCTGCTCGACCTGCAGGAGCGCGACAAGCCGACGCTCGACAACTTCGTTGTCGGTGCCAACGGCGAAGCCGTCAGTGTTCTGCGAGAAGTGGCCGCAGGCTGCGGGCCCACCTTCGTGTATCTTTACGGTCCCAAGGGGGCGGGCCTCACGCATTTGCTGAGGAGTCTGGTGCCTGAAGAGGGCTTCCGCGTGCCGATGTTCGATCCGAAGGTGCCGCTCTACGTCGTTGACGACGTGGACGAACTGGATCCGGGCTGGGCGTTGCAGCTGCTTGCACTGCAGAATGCCGTGCGCGGAACGCCGGGCATGCATCTCGTGTGTGCGGGCAGGGTGCCCGCCGCTCAGCTTCCGCTTCCCGAAGTTGTCAGAAGTCGTCTGGCCTGGGGACTCTGCTATGCAATTCGTCCGCTTGACGATGAGGAGCGTCTTGCCGAGCTTCACCGTCAGGCCGCACGACGCGGCATCGAGCTCACGCCTGACATCCTTCACTGGATGGGGGCCAACCTGCCGCGCGACATGCGCACGCTCACCTGTGTGCTTGATGAGGCGGACCGCCTCGGGTTGCAGAAGCAGCGTCGCGTGACGCTTCCTCTGTTGCGCGAGGCCGTGACCTCTCTTGATGAGAGGCAGCACGCCCGTCAGGCATACTGATTCCGTTTTTTCACGACATGAAGTTTGCAGTCTTCGATCTTGATCACACGCTTCTCCCCGTCGACAGCGGAGAGAACTGGAGCCGCTGGCTCGTGAGAGCCGCAGGCATGGATGTCGCCCTGATGGACGCCCGGATCGAGGCCTATGCCGAAGCCTACCGCAAGGGTGCATTCAGCGCCGACGAGTTCATGGGCTTTCAGGCGGGGCTTCTGGCCGCCTGCAGGCGGCAGGATCTTGAGAAGTGGTGCACAGCCTACATCGATGCCTGCGTCAGGCCGCACCTCCGCCCCGAAGCGCTCGATCTGGTCGAATCCCGCAGGAAGGCGGGGTTTGAGCCCGTGCTTGCTTCAGGCACGCATGCCTTCGTGACGGGTGCGATTGCGCCGCTCTTCGGCATCAGGCATCTTGTGGCGGCTCGACCTGAAGAGGACGCCTTCGGAGAGTTCACGGGCCGAATTGCAGGGTCCCACTCTTACGGCGAGGGCAAGCTGGTGCTCCTCAGGGAGTTTCTGGAGAGTCTGGGCGCTGCTGATGACGGCCTCAGGTTGGAGGCCTACAGCGACTCGATCAACGATCTGCCGATGCTGGCCTTTGCCGCTGAACGCGGCGAGGCGTTCGCCGTCAATCCGGACGGCATGCTTCGGTCGGAAGCCGCCCGCAGAGGTTGGCGAATCATGGATATTTTCAAAAAGGACAGGGCGTAAATGTTTGGCCGTATTGTCAACCGGGTGAGGGACATGTTCGCCCCCCGTTCCGTTGTCGTCAAGAATCCCCGCGTGATTTCCGCAGATGAGCACCGCATCGATCCGGCCCTGGTGTCGGCTGAGGCGCGGGCGACCTGCGAGGCGCTCAAGCGTCGCGGCTTCCAGGCCTACATCGTGGGCGGTGCCGTTCGCGACCTGATGCTCGGCGTCACGCCCAAGGACTTCGACGTGGCGACCGATGCGACGCCCGAACAGGTGAAGCGCTGCCAGCGCCGCGCCGTGATCATCGGCCGTCGCTTCAAGCTCGTACATGTGATTGTCGGCCGGGAGATCATCGAGTGCTCGCCCTTCCGTGCGCTCGAGGGCGCGGGCCAGCGCAAGGACGCCACGGGTCGCGTCGTCTCCGACAACGTCTTCGGCGAGATGTGGGAGGACGCGGCCAGGCGCGACTTCACGATCAATGCGTTGTACTACGATCCCCAGACGCAGGAGCTCTTCGACTATCACCGCGGCTTTGAAGATCTCGCCGCAAAGCGCCTTCGCATGATCGGTGATCCAGCCGAGCGCTACAGGGAGGACCCCGTGCGAATGATGCGCCGTGCGCATCGCGGCGAAGCTCGGCTTCACGATCGAGCCCGCCACTGAAGCGCCGATTCCCAAAATGGCGAAGCTTCTCGAAAACGTGCCCTCCGCCCGTCTGGTCGACGAGGTGCTCAAGCTTCTGACCTGCGGTCATGCCGTGGCCTGCATCTCGAAGTTGCGTCAGGAGGGACTTCACAAGGCGCTTCTGCCGTTGCTGGACGTGATCGTCTCCGAGCCCGATGGCGAGGAGTTCCTGATGCTCGCCCTGAAGCGTACCGATGAGCGCATCGCCGTCGGCAAGAAGATTTCGCCCTCCTTCCTTTTTGGCACGTTGCTCTGGCCACAGGTCGTCAAGCGCTGGCGCTACAACGAGGATGAAAAGGGTATGAGTCGCATGGCCGCCCTTCATGCGGCCTGCGTCGACGTGCTTGCCACCCAGTGCCAGCAGCTGAACATCCAGCGACGCTATCAGGCGGACATCCACGATCTGTGGATGCTTCAGGCGAGGTTCGAGCGCCGCACGGGCAAGACTGCCTATGCGCTTGTCTCTCATCCCCGCTATCGTGCTGCCTATGACTTCATGCTGCTTCGCTCGCTGCTCGGTCATGTGCCCGAGTCTCTCGTTCAGTGGTGGGACGCCTTTGCGCTCGCCGACGAGGAAACTCGTGCAGGCATGATCGCAGAGGCCCAGCGCGAGGCCCGCATGACGGGGGACGCCGCCCGCAGCCATCGACGCCGCGTAGCGTCCGCCGACGGCGAAACGCCTGCCGAGGATGG
>OBZJ01001068.1_pt1 | contig 10150 bp, 5 predicted proteins | sample 1476891 | NCBI WGS metagenome assembly OBZJ01 (sample SAMEA2580231, study PRJEB22360) | human gut metagenome | biome: human gut; feature: human-associated habitat; material: faeces | place: Denmark | collected 2008/2010 | reverse complement strand
CCGCATCCGCAAAGGCGAACGCCTCCTTACCCCCTCCGAGCAACAAAGAATATTAAATATCCTCAAGAATTGCGGAGCAACTCATCTACAAAACTTTGATGCATACGTTGAAGATTATGACTGGTGATCGGCAGTAACACGAAGTGATACTACTGTTACGCTCAGAAGACACAACTGTCACCATTTGGTGGCACGGCTGTGCCAAGCCCTTGGCACAAGGGTTCCCTTACGAGGAGACAGGGAGGGACATAGTAGCTTATACAAGAAAAGAGCCAGGCTTTCAAAATGAAGCCTGGCTCTAAAATTAACTTATCTGCTAATGACTAGACTTTACTGAGCGTTGTAGATATAAACTTCAGTTACATCAATATATGAACCAAAGCCTTCCAATAATTCAACCTTTACATAACGAGCTGTTATAGAAGAGAAGAATTGGAAATAATGATTACCCACACGAGGAACTTCCAACACTCCCTGTGGAGTCCAGTTTTCATTATCCAATGAAGTTGAAATACGTACTTTCTTAGAAGCATACGTATAATAATAATCCATACCCAAAGCATTAAAAGTCTGTGCTGATTTCATATCAATAACAAACCAGAATGGATTATAACTATATACATCTGATCCATAGCTTCCTCCATTACCATCAATCAAATAACTAGCTCTACCGGAGACACCAGAAGGAATCTCCGCACTCCAACCTGCTTTCGACAATTCAGTCCAGTTACTACCTATAACAGACAAATATTTAAAGTTTCTAAGTACTTTATCCACATTAAAGGTTAAGAAGTTCTCCTTACTATTAACCTTCACAACGGGGTCTTCACTTTCTGCTGATGCAGTAACAACAAGAGTGTGAGATTCTTCTCCAGCTGTTGTCAGCAAGAAATCACCAGTAATAGTCCAGGTAACCTCTGCTGATTCTAACTCTCCGGCAGCTATGGTAATTTCAGCAGGAGTTACAGTGATATTCTTCATGAACTGTTCATCCAATCCCGTAGTGGCAAGTTTCACTTTTACGTCTTTTCTTGCCGGCTTATCCAACTTCATCTTGAAAGTATAGGATATAGGATCAGGATTTACAATCGCTCCTTGAGAAAAAGCACGTTCAAATGCAACGTTATTACCGCTCTCACCAACCACAGAGCATGAAGCTGTATATGCCTCCTTCTCTATTACAACTTTAGATTCTATTGGTTCAGTTCCTATCTTATATCCTTCCACACTGGCTTTCACCCCTAATTCATAAGTAGTCGCATCATAATTGGATGCTGCAAAACTAAAATCTTCATCCTTCAAAGTCACAGTGACAGAAGCATCTGTTGAACCGGCAGGAAGAACTACTTTAGTGGCACTGATCTCTACATTTTCTTTTGGGATATTAGTATTTATAATATCAAAAGTCACTGTAGCATCTTCCGGTGATGCAGCAAAATGGAATGTATAAGTTCTAGTGACAGGGCCATCTAATTCCAATGTACCATCAGATTTGTAAACCGCAGTCAACGTCGCTTTAGACGCTCCTTCCGCATCGTCAATCGTTATAGCAGGCTGATTCACCGGATATTTAACCAAATCCACCACCTCATCATCCTGACATCCAGCAAAAGTAACGAATGATCCTATTGCCAGAGATAAAAAGAGTTTATAATGTGCTTTCATATTCTTGTTTTTTATTTGTTCCTATTTTATTTAAAGATCATCCGGATATTTATATGGCGTCGGATCATTCTTCTTGTAGAATATAGTCGGTGCTGCTACATTGGACCCGTACAATACTTCGCCACCACCTTGAAGACGGCTGAAAACACTACCATATTTAGCCGGACTTGGAGCAAATCCCATAAACCATCCATACCCTCCATCTATCATACTTTGAGCTTTAGAGGCAGATAAACTACCGCCACCACCTAAGTTGAATTCCATTGAAATACCGGAGCATTGTTTCTTTGTCATTTGTCCGATAGGATATGCAGCACTACCATAGTTGGCTACCACAATATCTATCCATTCTTTTGCATCTACCCCGTCGACAGTAGCTACACCATACATCTGTCCCCAATCAAATACAGTAACCAGTTTATCCGGCATTGCCTGTTTGGTTTCATAACACAGACGAGCTGCAGCCGTACTTGGATTAGTAAGAGACGGATTGCTCAAATCAGGACTGTTTGAATACTCATCGTCATAATTTACTCCATCCAAGTTATATGCCTTACAATACTGAGCAACTTCGCGGGCAAAGTCTTTAGCACCTTGTTCGGAAAGCTGTGCCAAGCCTGTAATGTCATGGTTACCAAGCAGTCCTAACAATACTTTCACACCACGTCTACGCAGTGGCTGAAGAAGAGTTTCATTATTATCCAACAGATACTGTACATTCGGGTTACATTGTACACGAGGACGTCCTGCTTCAGCATCATAGTTGATATTAGCAGCAAACAGTACAACAACATCCCAAAGAAGTTTTCCATTCTCTAATTGGAAAGAAAGAGTATTCAGCGGATTTACGTCATTTACTTCAAAGAACAAATAACCTTGCATTACACCTTCTCCTTTATATGCATCACCGGCATTTCGCATATCTTTCACCAGATAAATACAATGTTTCGCATCTTCATCTTTAATAGTGATATCACTACTCTGATCACTGATAGCTACCGGAATAGCATATGTTTTATCTTCCTGCAGACCTTCTCCTGCCCGAATAGTCATCTCTACCTCCGCTGATTTAGTATTAGCGTTCACTGTAAGTATTCCTTCGTTAGCAAAGGTAACCAAGTCCTGCGGATACAATGCAAAATCTGTATTATGCGCCTTATTATACGTTTCCAAATAAGCAGCATCAATTTTCACTTTTGCCGATGTAGCTGTATTAGGTGTCTTGCTCAACCCCATTTTTACTGTAGTAGCATAAGTCTCACCGTGCAATTCGACAACCTTAGAAACTAAGTTCGACTTTCCATCACGCAGATATGCATTATTTTCATAAATGCCACTGTAGGCCGACTCATCAATATTCTTTCCGACCTCAAGATCATCAGCACAAGAGGTCAAGAATGCAGTACTGCTCACAATCATGGCAGCGAACAAACCCGAAGTTATATATTTCATATTCATAATGAATTCTTGAATAAAAGATTAAACCAACAATTAATTTATCTTAGGAATCTCTACTTTTACCCAAGTAGGATCGCCCGAACCTGTAATATCATTACCATGTCCAGTCTGGTCGGTAATAACATTTCCAGCACCTTCATTAAACTTCCAGTAAGCAACCAGTCCTTCACTGGCAGGATCTACTTCATAAGGATTAGTGGCAATTTGCTCTGCCGTTCTTTGCACTGACCACACGCGGACTTCTGAAATATCTCCCGGCAACCAACGAGTATCATCCCAAGCGCGACCAATATAACAACCACTGCTCAAAGATACATTACCTGAAGCTGCTTCGTCTTTATAAACAGGCACACCATCTTTATAATAGATTCGTTCTTTTGTTGTATTATCATAAACAATGGCAATGTGTACCCACTCATTAACCGGTAAACCCGGAACAACATTCGGACCTGGGAAATTACCACCGGGAGCTACTACCTGAACTTGATCACGTGGACGGTCAGCATCACCAATACGTACAAGGAATTTACCTTCAATACCGAAAACAGAACTCAGGGCATTATCACGTCCTGCTACCCAGTCTTCACTACGAACCAAAGCTTCAATAGTAACAGTAGAAAGACTATTCACACTGCTCTTCCAGTTAATTGGGAAATAGATTTCTTTGATATTTGCCACTACATTAATAAGGGCAGCACCCTTAAATATGAAATAAGCAGTACGGGCACTTTCGAGTACATCAATATTGGATGCATCTAGAATGGTGACGGGCAATACATATCGTTTTGACTTATCCAATTCGTTGGTATTCTTAAAGTCAATCACAATATTATCACTGGAAATATCCCCTGCCTTAATAGTAGCAGTTTTTGTTGGTATATTATAAAAATATGAATCCAGTGCAGTTGCGTTATCATTGTAAATCAAATTATATGCTGCTGTCATAGCGGGAGCCGCATCAAAGCTTATTTGAATATCTTGTTCTGCCGGCGATGCTATACGATAGCTAAGTTCACGGGTAGCCTCAGTTATACTGGGTTTAATCAGCAAATCATCACAAACAGGAGCCGAGCTAACATAGAGTTTATTGTCATAATGATGCTCTTCATTGATATCTTCATTCTTACAACCACTCACTGTGACTGTTGTAAGAGCCAAAAGCGCAAAACAATATTTATAGAGTTTCATTTCTATTCTTATTTATTAGGATTCATAATACGAATAACTTCACGCACATATCCATAAGTATTGTTATAATAATCATTATGGACATTCATAATAAAGATTCCTTTCCGGGTGTAATTAGGAGATGCTTCAACCATCCACCGGGCTGCTCCCGGAGCTGCTACTAGTTTATTGCCTTTTTCATCCACTGTACTCCAGTAACCCTTCACTTTATCCTTATCGTCAGCCTGCGGCAATTCGACACAAACGATAAAACGATCAGCAGGAACAGGATTCACTCCTCCTTCTGTACCGCCTACTGCATCTATACCCGCCTGAATAGCCAAATATGCTTTTAAAGCAAGATCATCAGCATTGGTAGAAGAAGCAGTTTTCAACATGATGTAGTCAAACTTGCTTAACATATCCATATTCTCCGGCACTAAATATTGTACATTTCCGTAGAATACCAGAGTCTTGTCATCATGATTGCCTTGCCAGTTCATCACCTCGCCAAAAAACTTCTGTTGACGGTCATTATATTCTTTCAGAGCTGCCTCCGGAAGGCTCACCAGCGAACGCCCTGTATAATCAGCAATAACACCATCAAAGTTATATTTGTCACAGAGTGCCAACATCTCATTGGTGCGTTCACCGATATACTGAAGAGCATCCTCTTCTGTCAACTCCGGTTCGGCTTTTACTTTCTCCTTCCAGGCATTTTCAATGCTGGAATAATCAATACTGTAAACCGTACGAGTTCCTTTCTCGCGTATTTTGACCATTTCTGCCTGTACTTCGGGACTTACTTCCGGATTATTCAGACAAATGAAATCAACGCTGTCAGGTACGACGGTCAGACGTTCAGCCTGCTTGCCGGGAGATCCCTTAGGGTTCTCGAAAGAAACAAAAGTGACCTTATGTTCTTCAGACTTATATCTGTTCAAATCCTTCAGATAGTCAGCATACAACTGAGGATTCTGCTCTTCAAATGTAGGAGTATTCAATTGGAGACTTTCCACATCTGTCCAATCACTACATGAAGTTATTGTCAGAGCTGATGCCAGAAACAGCAGAGCAGACAATCTATATTTCAGGTTATTTTTCATATATACTTTCCTTTAAGTTTAATATTATTTTTTAGAAGCCCACCATACATCTGTAGCCATGTTATCTGCACCGTGCAAGTAGTTGGCAATCGCATATTCTACATTTGCTTTATTGCTGACAAACTCATCCAACGGATAAGGCATACGACGCGCCCCTTTCTCTGAATCAACGACACCACCGCTCTTATTTTCTTTCACCGGGATCAGTTTCGGATATCCGGTACGGCGGAAGTCTGCCCAAGCTTCATTACCCAATTGCCAGTTGGCAATCCACTTCTGCACGATAATGCGTTCTTGCTTCTCTTCTTTGTCAGCACTATCATTCCATTTAATAGTGATATTGGACAAAGCATTCTGATAAGTGTTCGTACCTGCCGGGTCTGTATATGCAGTCGGTTTGTTTACATCATCTTTCAGATAGTCTTCCACACCGTCTGCACCCCATTGCTCAAATGACAGACGGATACCTTGATTATAGAATGATTCTGCTGTACCACCCATGCTGAAGTTAAAAACAGCTTGCCCTTCAGCACGTAAGAAAGCTACTTCGGCTGCATTCATCCAATAAAGCGGAGATGTAGGAGCAATGTTCACCCCAGAGTATTTATGTCCGGTTGTCTTCAGTTCGGGAATGACAATACCACGACGCATTCCTACATAGTCCTGTCCCGCCCATTCGGATTTTGTGAAGAACTTTTCACGTCTGTTATCCTTGTAACCATTCATATAGCAGATGATATCGGCAGCAGCATGCGTATCACCACCAGTCAAACAGGGTACACCGCCATGATCGGAAGTCTGTACCTGATTGTAGCGGGTAGCTACATAAATAGGATTTTGTGAAGTCTCAAAGTAGTTCCATGTTGCATTGTCCGCATTCGATTCGATGACACCTCCGTTTGCAGGATTCACAGCTTCTTCAGCCATCTGTTGAGCTTTCACCGGATTAGCATAAGCTATACGGATAGCAAGACGCAACTTCAGTGAGTTGGCAAATCTGATCCACTTCTTTACATCACCTTTATATATATAGTCGGCTGTAGGAACGAGCTGTTCGTTAGAATTCTCATTGAGTGTGGCAATAGCTGCATTCAGCTCATCGAAGAATGTATTATATGTTACTTCCTGAGAATCATAAGGAGTAGCAATTTCGCCATTCGCACCTATCTGAGAATAAGGTATCGGACCGAAAGCATCAGTTACACGATGCATAGCTGCCACCTTTATCACTTGTGCAATGGCATAAGGAACCGGATCATTCGTATTTTGTGATACAAGTTTCACTTGGGTCAGATTAGAATATAATGTCGGAATAATCTTATCACTTTTCAGAAACACACGGCTCCAGTCGTCTTTCGGATTGAAGTTTGAAATGGTTTCTGTAAAACCGGCATTAGAATCGGCAAAATATCCGCCTAAAGGTCCGCCCAACAAGCAGTCTGTGAACTGAGCTGTATTTACATCCGGTGATACCACGCAACCGGCCAGGTTATTCATGGCAGATCCCAAAGCATATCCATCCGCTGACAAATCAGGAGCTTCATATGGGTTGGAATTGATATTCTCATAGTTACCGATACACGAGGACAAGGCAACGGTAAGAGATCCAAATACTAATTTATTTATTATATTTTTCATACCTATCTTGATTTATTTAGAATTTAAAGCTCAGATTAAAGCCAATATTACGCAATGAAGGCATCATAAAGTAGTCAATTCCCTGATAGAAGTTATCAGTAGATGCCACGCTTTCAGGATCGAAAGGAGCCTTGTTGTAGATCATCCAAAGATTACGTCCGATCAATGAAACTTTGATATCACACACATTGCCCAGCCATTTTCTCGGAATAGTATAACCGATAGAAGCTTCCTGCAAACGAATATTAGTAGCGGAATAAATATAATACTGAGGAACAGCCGTACCACCAGCTACTACTGAATACCAGCCTTCCGGATTTACACGGTCGTTTCCATTTACCGATACATAACCTTTGTCACGTGCAGCAGCAGATGCTTCAGAAACTCCGAAGTTATCAAGAACAGCTTGTGTACGTGAGAATACAACTCCACCCAGACGAGCTGATACAAGGAATGCCACATTAATGTTTTTCCAACTGAAATTGTTACGCCATGCCAAGTTTCCTTTCGGCAATACACTACCTAATTTGATGTAATTATTAGCTTCCAGACTCTCTGTTACAACACTGTTGTTCTCATCGATATAAACAGCTCCATTGGCATCTCTCTTCAAATCCATCAAGGAGTAAATGTCACCCATGCTTCCACCTTCTTTCAGGATGAAACGGGTACTACCCAGACCACCCATATTCAGAGAAGAAATAGAGAATTTCTCGCGAGTGATAGGATTGATGGCATTATCAGCTAAGGTAAGAATCTTATTCTTGTTCATTGAATAAGTAACTCCTGTATTCCAAGTAAAATCTTTCCATGTATTATTGTAATTCAACGCTAACTCAAGACCTTGATTGCGAACTGCACCTGTCTGAATGTAGATACGAGCATATTCACCTACCGGCAACTCAGGATTGAATGTCTGATTCATTGTCTTGGCGTTATAATAAGTCACATCCAGTTCAAAGTTCTTAAGAAAACGCATATTCATACCTACTTCAAAAGAATTGGTACGTTCCGGTTTCAAGTCATATACCGGGAAGTCAGTCAGGTTACTCCACTGACCGATACTGGTATTCCATGCGAACAAAGGATTAGCTATATATCTTTCGAATGCTGTACCTACAGAAGCAAAAGAACCGCGTATCTTCCAGTAAGACAGATAGTCCTTATTCAATTTAGGCATCAATTCAGATAACACTACAGACATACCTACCGAAGGGTAGAAGAATGATTTATTGACAGAGTTACGGCCTGCCAACTGTGAAGGCCAGTCATTACGACCTGTCAATGTCAGATAATAAGTACTTTGGTAGCCAACTTCGGCAGATGCATAGATAGACTGAGTCTGTTCACGCCATCCTGACTGCATTTTGCTTGTCTTGGTCGTACTCAGGTTTTGAATATAGAAACCGTTTGTCAATCCGGCTTTTTCACCAGCAAACGTTTTTGAATCATCAGCAATAGGTCCGCGTACAGCCATTTCATCATATCGCATATCAGTAAACGATCCACCCATATTAGCTTGTAAAGACCATTTTTCACCGAATGTTTTGTTCACACTTACCAGGAAGTCTGCATACAACTGCTTTTCGTAGCTTCTGGAAATGCCATAAAGACCACGATCAGACAACTCTGTCAGCTGAGTATTTGTACTGGCATAAGCCTTTTCCGTATAATCATTGTTAGAATTATCCAGGCGGACACGTCCGGAAACATTTAACCAGTCAAGAATCTGATAATTCAGACTTGCACCTAACATATAGCGATCTTTCTTATTTTCACGCAAGTTACGGTAGTTCACCCAATAAGGATTCTGCATAGTCATATTACCATCACCTGTCGGCCAGTACTGAGTATAGATCTTACGTGCAACGTCATAGCGTTCGTACATTTTAATATCTTCCCAGTCATTACCACGAGGGAACAGATAAGCTCCTACCAACGGATTGTTGTAAGTACCCTGATTCACCATATTGCGGTCTTTCTGCAAAATGTAGCTGGCATTTACATCCAATGTCATCTTATCATCAAGAAATGAAGTAGTATTGCGTACGTTGAAATTATAACGGTCATATTTGTTGTTAGGAACGATACCTTTTGAATTAACCGCTGCAGCGGAAGCATAAGTCTGGTTCTTTTCCGAACCGGTAGAGAATGATACGCTTTCTGTACCTATAACACCAGTCTGAAAATAATCATCACGAGGATTATATCCAAAATATCTGGCTTCTGTCAGTTTAGGGCCCCAGCTACGACTGGAGTTATCATCTTTCACGCCACCAATACCTGTACCATAACGTGTCTGGAAACGAGGCATTACCAAAGGAGCATTAAACTCAACATTACTATTCACTGTGATATTCACACGACCTTCTTTTCCTTTTTTAGTAGTAATGATAATCGCACCATTGGCAGCATCAGAACCGTAAAGTGCAGCTGCTGCCGCACCAGTCAACACAGACATTGATTCAATATCTTCCGGGTTAATGTCGGCAATCGGCTCAGTATTTCCTTTAGAAGAAAACTCTGTCCCATTCACTTTATTTGCATTGGAGTACATCGGAACCCCATCTACTACATACAATGCATTGGAAGACTGCATGATAGATTTTGTACCACGCATCACTACTTTAGATACACCGCCCACTCCGGATGAAGAAGCATTGATATTAACACCTGCCACTTTACCACTCAATGAGTTAATAAAGTTAGGATCTTTATTGGTAGTCACTGCATCAGCATTTACCTGCTGTACATTGTAAGACAGCGCTTTTTCTGAGCGTTTGATTCCCAATGCCGTAACTACGACTTCATCCAAGACTTGAGCATCTTCCTTTAAAGTGATATTAATAGCAGTCTTTCCTGCTACAGCCCTCTCCAAAGTTTGATATCCAACATACGAAAATTGCAAAACTGCATTTGAACCTGTAACGACTAATGTATAATTACCATCAAAATCAGTAATAGTACCATTAGTTGTTCCTTTTTCCAATACAGAAACGCCAATCAAAGGTTCGTTATTAGCATCTACCACCTTACCTGTTACTTTCTGTTGTTGTTGAGTCGACTTTGTCGAAGAAGATGCATTTGCTTTCGACAAATAAACAACATTGTCATCA
>OBZJ01001041.1_pt1 | contig 10479 bp, 8 predicted proteins | sample 1476891 | NCBI WGS metagenome assembly OBZJ01 (sample SAMEA2580231, study PRJEB22360) | human gut metagenome | biome: human gut; feature: human-associated habitat; material: faeces | place: Denmark | collected 2008/2010 | reverse complement strand
CGGCGTCGGCCTGCCGTTCGCGCAGCTGCCGCTGTTCCATGACCCATGCGGGATGCTGGCCGTGTTCGTGCGCGTCCATGAGGCAGCGCGTGACCTCGCCTTCGGGCGAGACCGCCGCGAGCCGGCCCAGATGGCCGGTGAACGCGGCCTCGGGATCGCCCTGCATGAAGCTCATGTACGCGGCGGCCTCAAGCGCGCCCTCCCTTCGCGCGGAATCCGGGATGGTGTTGGACAGCCGCCACAGCAGTGCGGGTATGTCCTGGTGGAACTCGCTGTTGGCGATCTCGCGCACGTTGTAGTCGGCCTGGTACCACGGTTTGACCTGGCCCGAGGCGAACAGGGGCAAGGCGCGCGGATCATGCTCGGCGACCATGAGGAAACGGGCGCGTTCCATGCCCGGCGATATCAGCTTGGCGCACACGGCGTCGCGCAGCCCCGTGTCGCCGGACAGCGATGCCAGCAGTCCCGCCGTGGCATGGTCCTTTTCCGCGTCCGCGCCGATGCGGTATTGTCCGGCGCGCAGCGAGTCGAGAAAATCGAATACGGCCAATGCGGTTTGCCTGTCAGCCATGTGCAACCTCCAGAAGAATGATGATGGTGCGAACAATGTCAGAGTCGATGATGCGCCGGGTCGCGGGCCGCTGCGGGGCGCACCGTCTACAGGCCCCATCGGGAGCACGGTTCCACGGGTCTGCGGCTCCACGGTTCCACGGGTTCACGGGTTCCGGGCATGGAAAAGGCCCTTCGCCGGGGGAGAGGCTGGCGAAGGGCCTGGGGGTTCACACGCCGTCCGGGGCACGGGATTCGGAAAGCTTTATGCCCCTTTCCGGCATGTGAAGTCAATGGAGGGCGTTCCGGCCGTCATCGGACGACGAGGCCGGAGCGCCACGGGGTCACTTGCCCGCGTTCACGGCCGTGTGGCGGCCGGAACCCTGTGCGTAGTGGCGCTTGCGGAACACGAGCAGGGAGCCGCCCGCGAGCAGCACCGCCAGAGCGCCGCCGGCAAGGCCGAGCACGGCCACGCCGGTGGAGGCCAACGGCTTGGCACGGTATCCGTTCCAGTCGTCGGTGTTGCTGGTGGTCTGGGTGTCGGCGCACAGCTGCTTGCCGTCGATCTCGGTCACGTCGCCGGTGGAGTATTCCGGATCGGTGTCTTCGCCGCCGTCGGTCTTGTCGTTGAACGGGTCGCCGTTGGACGGCGCGCATTCCACGAGCGGGGTGCCGGTGACGATGGCGCGGTCCGTGTGGGTATCGCCTTCCTTGACGCCCTTGAGCGTGCCGGTCACGCTGACCGATTCGCCCGGCTTGAGCACCAGGGTGTCCCAGTCGGCGGGATAGGTGAGCGAATCCATGTCCACGTGCGCGTCGCCGACGATGGTGGAGTCGGCGAGGTTCAGGTCGCTTGCCTTGTACCATGCGCCGTCGCCGGTGGCCGGGTCGGTCTTGGAGGTGTTCGTGATGATGAACGTGATGCCGATGCTGTCGGCGTCCATCTTCAGCGCCTGCTTCGGGTCGTCGCGGTCCGCCTGCTCCTGGCCGTCCTGCTTGAGGGTCGGGGTATCGACCTTCTCCAGGTGGATGCTCGGGGTCATGTCCGGGGTCTTGGTGACGACCTTGTTGGATTCGCGCGGCTGGCCGTTGATGGTCTCGGTCCACGTGTTGGGCACCTCGTCGGCCACGGCGATGCGCTTGCACTGGAGGTAGAGCACCCAGCCGGCCTCGTGCTCGTTGTCGGCGCTCACGAGGTCGAGGTAGGTCTGGGTCGCGTCGGCCGTGACCTTGCCGTTGTCGTCGGCGTCCACGGTGAACAGGTTGCCGCCGAACTTCGAGGAGTCGAAGCCGCTGCCCGCGATCTTCTCGCCCTTGGCCGCGAGCATCTGGCCGTCCCTGTACAGGTCGCGGCTGGCGTAGACGGCCCAGTTGCCCAGGTACTGGTCGTACTCGGTGTTCAGCTGGTCCGTGCCGCCCCAGTCCGTGACGGTCTGGTAGGCGCGGTCCGGGGGCAGGATGCTGGAATCCAGGCGGTAGAGGAACGTGTGGTTCAGATACACGCTCTTGCCGTCGATGCTGTCGCCGCCGACCTTCACGGTCACGTCCTTGGTCGGGTTGATCTCCTTCAGCGGGTTGGTGACGGTGTTGGTCTTGTCGCGCTTGTCGTTCGTGACCTGCGTGGCGGTGTTCTCCACCGTGTGGCCGTCCTTGACCTTGGTGACGGTCATCGGCATGACCACCTGGTAGGTGTGGCCCAGCAGCGACTGGTCGATGCTCGGGTCCTTCAGCGGGTCGTAATCCTTGTCGGTTTTCTCGCTGTAGGCCTTCAGGTCGTCGGGTTGCGGGTCGCCGGGCACGGTCTCGCCGGTCGCGGGGATCTGGGTGTCCACGGTTTTGGCGAAGGCGTAGAGCACGCCGTCCTTGTCCTGGATGTTGAACTCGCCGGTGCGGTCCCTGCCGGTCTCGTCAAGGATCTCCACGTGCTTCGCGTCGAGGGTCAGGTACTCCTGGTCGTAGTCGTCCGTCATGCCCAGTCGCCATACCTTGTAGGCGGTGTCGGTGAGCCTGGAGGCGTCGATGTTGACGCGGTAGTACACCTTGTCGCCCAGCAGCGCGGTCTTGCCGTCGATGTTGATGGTCGGGTCCTTCTGCGTGTCCTGCTTGGAGGGCTTGATGACCGGCGGCTCGTTCTCGACCTTGTTGGACGGGGTGACGCCGTTGTTGACGGTCAGCGCGGCCTTGTTGTCGACGGTCTTGTCGGTGGGCGCGTCCTCGTTCACCTTGGCCTCGAAGCGCAGCAGCACGCGCGGGTTGGAGCCGGCCTTCCAGTTGGCGGCAACCCAGTCCTTGGTGAACGTGGCCTCGAACGAGTGGGCCTTCTCGTCCCACTGCACCTTGTAGGCGCTCTTCGGGATGATGCCGCCGGTTCCCAGGTCGGTGATCTCCAGGGTTTGCTTGTTCGCGGTGGTGTACTCGGAATAGGTGTCGCTCAGCTTGATGGCGGTCACCGAATATGCCTGGTCCGCGGGGATCTGCGGGTCCACGCGCACGGTGTATTCCACGGTCTGGCCGGGGAACACGGTCTTGGTGTCGATGCTGGACTGGTCGCCGCCCTGGGAGGATTCGGCGATGACCTGCTTGTGGATCGGGGGAACGGTCACGCAGATCTTCGGCGTGTTGGTGTCCACCGTGCTGCCGCCGACCGTCTGGCCGCCCTTGTTGTCGAGGTCGTCGCCCTTCGGGTCCGCGCACGTGTTGAGCTCGTCGCCCTCGGACTTGCCGTAGGATTCGAGCAGCTTCACGGTGTCGAAGTTCACGTCGAAGGGGATCACGACGCTGATCTGCTTCGCGGTCTTCAGGTCCTTCTGCGCGGCCTCGTAGGAGTCCTTCGCGCTGACCGTGACCTTGGTGCCCTCGGCGGTGATGTCGAACTGGTCGGTCACGTCCTTGCCGGTCTTGTTCAGGTCGTTGACGCTGGCGTTGGCCTCGTCGGTGGTGTCCTGCTCGTAGACCTTGATGTTGGAGGTGTCCTTCAGGTCGAGGATGCTATCGACGTTGGCGAAGTCGTCGGTCCACGCGATCTCGGGCACGCGGCCCAATCCGGTGGGCAGGGTGCCGGAAACGACCGCCGCCACCTCGTCGCCGAGACGGTAGTACTTGTCGTCGCCGCCCACCTTGTCGCTTTTGGCCGGATCGACGGTCAGCTGCCACTTGCCGCCGACCTTCATGGCCCACGCCTTGTTGGGGTTGGGCGTCCACACGAACACCGGCGGCTCGTTGGTCGGTCGGGTCTCGTTGTTCCACTTCTCGTACGCCTTGTTGGTCAGCTGGATCTTCTTGCCCTCGGTGGCACCCTTTTTGATGGTGCCCGTCAGGTAGAACCTGACCTTGCTCGCGCTGTTCCTGAACATCGTCTTCGCGATGTAGGCGGACTTCGCGGTGGCGGTCGCGGTCCCGGCCTTCCGGTCGATCGCGATGGTGAAGTTCGCGGTCTCGTCCTTGCCGTCGACGAACACCTTGCCGGACTTCCAGTCGATCCACTGGATCGAACCGGTCAGATCATCGGTGATGGAATAGGATGCCAGCGGGTTGAGCAGGTGCGCGGGGATGCTGCCGTTGACGACCACGCCCACCTGGTCGCCCACGAGGAACGTCTTCTGATCGACGCCCTGCTGGTTGGTCCAACCCTTGTCCTCGGCCACGAGAGCGCCGGACTCGTCCAGCACCCACACCTTGTCCGGGGTCGGCGTGACCTTGCCCACGCTGTCGCTGTTGCCGGTCTGGCAGTCGGCCAGGCTGCCGGTGCCGTTGTCGCCGTTCCAGCACGCCACGGAACCGTCGTTGATCTTGTAGTCGCCGCCGGTGGGTTTGGCCGACTGTGGCACGTTCAGTGTGTAGAGGCCGGAATGCGGGGCGGTGGCGTGCGCCTTGACCACGCGCTTGCCATCGATGGAGTCATCGATGCTGATATCCGCCTTGACGACGTTGCCGTTCGCGTCGGTCACGTTGACCTTGCTCACGTCATCCTTGTCGGTGCCGCCGATCACCACATCCCTGGTGTCGATCGTGTCGTAGATCCAGAACTTGCCGGAGGCGTTGGAATGCGCCTTGATGTGAGCCGTGTACAGCGAGCCGGAGGCGATGGAGTCGTTGCCGTCCTGCACCGTGTCGCCGGCCTCGTTGGTCAGCCATTTCTCGGGCGGGGTGGTGGTCTTCTCGCCGGACTCCTTGCCGTCGTGCTCTCCCTTGTGGGAGACCGCCTCGGCCATGTTGCCCTGCTTCGCCACGTCAACGTCCCACCAGCGCTTGCCCGCAGGCCACGACTCCCACGAGGCGTCCATGTCCTTGAAGGACGCGCTCACTGTGGCGCCGCCCTTGTTGGATGCGGTGAACCGCTTCGCCACCGTCTTCTCGGTGCCGTCGATGCCACGCCAGTGCAGGGTCGCGGTGCCGTTCACGTTCTCGGTCTTCGACCCGTCGCTGGACAGGGTGATCGTGTCCGAAGCGTCCTTGGTGTCGCCCGCCTGGCCCGACATCTCCGCAGCCTGCGTGCTCACGCTCAAGTGATAGGTCGGTGGTGCCGGCTGGTACTTGTCCAGCACGATCACCACGATCGAGGGCTTGCTGGAAGCCTCCACATTACGACGCATAATCGCATCCACGCTGTTCGACGGATCATCATCGAACGGATATGAGGTCCTATATACGGTGCTGCCATACTGGTATGTTCCTGGAGCTACGTAGGTGTTCCAGTTGTCGTACCAGCCACCGGTCCCGGTCGGCGAAGCCGCGCCGGACCCGTTGTAGATGTAGTTGCCGCCGATGACGGCTGGCACCGCGCCGACCGCGACCACTCGGCAGTCGCCGTTGCCCTCGCCGGGGTGACGCCGCTGGAAACCGGTCTCGCATTCCGTGCGGGCCTGGTCCAATGCGGCCTGCGCCTTCGTGACGCCATCGCCCTCCAACGTCACGCCGGCATTGTTCATGGCGGCGCGCACCGAATCAAGACTCGTGGCCGGACCCCATGCGCCCGAAGCATCGTCCTTGTACTGCCAGAACTGCACCGCGGCCAGGTCGCCGCCCGTGCCGGGCTGGTTGCCGCCGCCACCGCCCGCGAACGCGGTCGATGCGACGACGCCGCCGGCACCAAGCGTGGCGATCGCAGCCACCGCCGCGACACCGGCCTTCATCATCTTCCTGCCAAAGTTCATGTAAATGAACCTCCGTTAACCTTGTCTGTTCATCCCCTCCCTCAATCGTTCCGGTCATGGCCCCGCCGCCTCTTTTTTCAAGGGGTGGCGGGGCTTCCGACCGCAGGAATAACGGGAGGTAGCCACCGGTTGGCCCGGCAGCCACCAACAAGCCTCACAGACGACACGCCGAACCACGGAGCATGGCGTCTACAAAAAATCCGGAAGTATTTCCCGGCAATACGGGTACACGGGAATAAGGGAATACAGGTTCGCGGGAACATGTCCCTTCCTCACAAAATCCATGAAAAAGGCCCGTCCGGTTTCCCGGAGGGGAGCCATAATCAGTCATTCATCGATCAGTGATGGTAATAGCCATCATCCTTGCCGGTGCAGCTGTTGCCGCAGCCGTAAGCGCCGTTGAGGTTCGGCTTTGGGGCGGCGGCGGCCGGGCCGGAGCCGCCCGATGTGGTGCCACGGTATGTGTTGGAGCCGGAAGTGGAGCCTTCCGTGCGCCCGTACGCGCCGCCGGAGTAGGAGGAGACGCCGCTGTAGGTGGATTGGGCCTGCGCCTGAGCCTGGGCTGCCGCTGCTGCCGCTGCGGCGGCTTGCGCATCCGCGTCCGTCTTTGCCTGGACGCTCGCGTTCACGCCGTTGATGGCATCCTCCAGCGTTTTGCGCGCCCCGTCGATCTTCGCCGGATCGTTCCCGTCCTTCAGCCCGTTCGCCGCGTCGATGGCGTTCGACAATGCGTCGCGGGTGGCGTTGTCCGCGACCTTGCCGTCCGAATCCGCAAGCAGCTTCGACGCCTCGTCCAGCTTCGCCGTCAGATTCGTTTTCGCGTCATCCAGCCTCTTCGCGGCCTTGGATTCGGCGACGGCCCTCACCGCCTTCGACAGGCTCTTCTCGTGGGTCTCGTACCAGTCGGCCTGTTCATTGAGCTTCACGGCGGCGGCATCCAGTCCTTGCGCGTTTTCGGCCACGCAGCCCTCGTATTCGGGTGCCATGGCCTTGAGCTCCTTGCCCAAGGATTCGACGGTCTTCGAGTCCTTGACCTGTTCGGCCTTGACGGCGGCGGCATCGGCGGCATCGCCGTTGAGCAGCGCGTTGTATTCATTGGCATTGTTGCGCACGGTGTCGGCGGCGGTGGCGCACGCCTCCTTGGCCTCGGCGAGACCCACCGGCCCCCGCGCCGCTGAAGCCTCCCCAGCCGATGATGCCGGCCGCGACCAGAATCACCGCGCAGACGGCCGCGACCAGGGGCGGCAGCCACTTCGGACACTTCCTTCCATCCTTGCTTGGCTCTGTGATGTTCTCGGCGGGTGTTTCGACGGGTTCGAGGATTTCCGTCTTGTCGTTCTCGTTCATCATTGTTCTCCTTGCATTGATAACGCTTTATTGATCTGCCGGGATACCCGCGTCGGATTGCAGCGTTTCCCGCGCGATGTCGAGTAGCCGCTCGTCGCGGCCGGGCTGGGCGTCCGCTGTGTGGGGGAGCCAGTCCTGATCGACGTCGAGGGTCAGGTCATCGAAGGCCTGTTGCCCGTCATCGCGGCCCAGCAGACCGCGTAGCCTGAACGTCTCGTTCATGTGCTGTCCGTCCCATTCGATGCGCCGGGCGTACAGCAGGAAATCCAGAGTAAGGAACCCCGGCCCGGCCTTGTCCACCTGCACGTACCGGGAGCGCGTCGGCGTGAATCTCACCCGCGGCACGCCTTTCAGCCGTTCGTGCAACGGGCTGTCCGGCACGATGTAGCGTTTGACCAGGTTCTGTCCGCCGGCCGCGAAGAACAGCATCTGCGGCAGATTGCCGTAGGTCGCGTCGTAGTAGCGCCATCCCTGGTCGTCCCGCCATTTGCGAAGCATGTCACGGGCGGCCCCCGGCCCCAGATGGATGCCGGAGAACCGTTCCCACGCCAGCGCCACCCGGTCGAACTCGCCGCGCATGAGACCATACAGGGCCCGCCCGGTCTGGTCCTTCGGATGACGTCTCGCTCGGATGTCCGTCCGATGGTTCGGATCCGCATACGGGCAGTGCAGATAGGCGTCCTCGTCGTAGCGGCACAGGCCCGGCACATCGCCCCGGTGGTGTCGCCCGTAGGGCCGACGCGCACGGCTTTCCTCCTGCCGACGGAACAGGCCGACAATCTGGATGGGATTGTCGCACAGCGGGCACACCGCGTAGTAGGACGGCCCCTTGTCGCCGTCACGACGCCACGGGGCCACGCCGCCGGTGCACCTCATGTATGACTCCTGGCTGATCACGATGCTTTCCGCCCTTCCCGGCCATGCCTTGAACACATCCATAGTCGGCCCCCCTCGCCGCGCATCGTCGTCATCGATACCTCCTGTTGATTCTAACCCACCAATCCGCCGGCAGCTCGGGCACCGCGCCCTCGCGTTCGGCGAACGCGAGGCACGCAAGCACCGTGCGCAATCCCAACGGGAACTCCCGCCGTCCCTGACGCATCAGGAACGTCCAGTCCTCCGTGCACTCCTCGCAATCCGAATGGTCCATGACCCCGCGACGGGCCAGTGCGGCCCGCTCCTCGATGTCATCCGTCATCATCCACTCCTTCTTCCGTCTTGCTTCGCCTCGGCCCTTGCATCCGCCGCGTCGAGGGGAGGGCAGTCGCATTCGATCCATGCCGTGAGCATGTCGCGGATGGTGGTGCCGCGTCGCACGGCCTCGGCCTTGAACCGTTTCTTGAGCATGGGGTCGAGCTCCACCGTGATCTTGGGCAGCTTGACCGGTTTCTTGTAGTCGGTGAGGGTCGATGCCAGCATGTTCCTCGTGGTCATCGGCTTTTTGTTCTCCCTGATGTTGTTCCTTTCCGTGTCCCCGTGTCCACGGGTTTGCGTGGACACGGGTTTCCGGGTTTCCGGTTCTGCGGGTGTCAGGCGTTGAATGCGTCGCTGAGTTCCTTGGCGATAAGCCCGTAGCCCGAGGCGGACGGGAACCGGCCCTCGTCCGGCGCGAGACGCATGGCCTCCTTGTACGGGATGGTCTCCCTGCAATGGGCCAGTCCGTTCTCGGCCAGGAACTCCTCGGCGTGCCTGAGGCTGCGCGTGCCGTAGCGGGTCTGGGTCAGCAGCACCGAGGAGGGCTTGTTGATCTGCCGGATGGTCTCCAGCATGCGTTCCAGGTCGATGGGGCCGGTGGTGGTGACGAGCAGCACGAGGTCGGCCGCGTCCACCGCCGCCTCCACCAGATCGGTCTGCAAGGGAGGCGTGTCGATCAGCACCCATTCCTCCTCGGCGGGCGCGGCGACGGTGAACCGGTTGACGACCTCCACCCCGAAGGGCAGTGGGCGGCCGGCCGATAGGGCCTTGTGCGCCCACAGGGTCGCCGCGCCGGACGGGTCGGCGTCGCGCACCGTCACGGTATGGCCCAGTCGGGCGAGTGCTTCGGCGGTGCCGATGGCGCTGGTGGTCTTGCCGACCCCGCCCTTGAGGTTGACGAAGGCCACCGTTTTCGTGTTCGTGGTCATTGGGATTGTTCCTTTCATTCGGGTTTCCGGCTTCCCGTGTCCACGGGTGCACGGTTCCACGGTTTGCCGCGTATACGGGTTTCCGGAATGGTTCGTCCTTATGGGGCCGGACCGGTTATCTGTATCGGATTGTCTTCAGAAGAGGGTGTCCTGCAAGGGCGGGGTGTGTGTGGCGGCGGCCGGGGCCTTCGCCTTGCCGGTCGAGCGTGTGGTGGCGCGCCATCGTTGCTGGCGTGCGTTGCGCTGCTCGGTCTTGCGGCGTTTGCATTCGCGTTCGCGTGCCGCCGCCACGATCTCGGGGTTCGCGCGGATGTACCGGGCGAGCCGCCGTTCGGCGGTCGGGTCGTCGGGGTCGAACCGGAATCCGGCCTCCTGCGCGGTCTTCAGCACCTGGCGTCGGGCCCTCAACGGCAGTCCGCCGTAGATGCCGTACTGGTCCCGGACCATGATGCCGAACGCGAGGCATTCGGCCCTGACCGGGCAGGCCTCGCAGATCCGCACCGCCGCGCGGCGCAGCTCGTATTGGGTTCGCTGGTTGGGCAGGTCGTCGGGCCCCCACATGCGGTCCGACCACGAGTCGGGGAAATCCGCGCATTCGCCTTTCAGGAACATGCCGGCACCTCCTTCGGCCCACGGCCGCCGATGAAGCCGAAACGGACGGACGCCGGCCCGGTCTCGGCCGGCTTCCGCTGCCCGAAGCCGTCGTCCTTCTCCCTGGATACCGCGTCCAGGAAGGCGCGGCCCGCCCGCAATGCCTCCAGCACGGCATTGCGTTCGCCTTCTGCGTCGTTCGCGGGGACGCGCTTCAACAGCCGGCGCAGGGTGCGCGGTGCCTCGAACCCGTCATTGCCCGCATCGAAGTCGTAAGGGTCGAGCAGTTTCCACACGCGCCGGTCCAGGTCGTCGGGGATGCCGTAGTTCGGCACCTTCGGCGTGGATTCCGCGCTCGGCGGCTGCGCCGTTTCGCCCTTGTCGGCGATGACGCCGTGTCCGGCGAGCAGGCGACGCCCGCGGGGGTCGTCGGCCATCTGGAGGCATACCTGGTCCCAGTGCCGTGCGAGGGAGCGGGGGCCGGTGAGCGTGCGACGCCAGAAACCGTCATACGGTTTGCCGGAAGCGTCGCCCTTGTCGGTCTTGGAAGGCGGCAGTGACGCCCATTCGGCCACGGCCAGCACCAGTGGCATGCCGTGGCGGGCGATCAGCCGTTGGGCGGCGGCGAGTTCGCGTTTGCCGGGCCGGGCCAACGGGTCGGGCACCGGCATCGGCGGCATGGCGCGCAGCCCGTCCCCCCTCGTGCGGAAAACCCC
>OBZJ01001033.1_pt1 | contig 10569 bp, 7 predicted proteins | sample 1476891 | NCBI WGS metagenome assembly OBZJ01 (sample SAMEA2580231, study PRJEB22360) | human gut metagenome | biome: human gut; feature: human-associated habitat; material: faeces | place: Denmark | collected 2008/2010 | reverse complement strand
CCGCCGGTCGGCGAAGGCGAGACTCCGAGCACCGATAACCAGCTTCTCGGCCAGGTCCTTACCGCCTACGAAGGTCTGGTGAAGACCGGTAACACCACCGACTACATCAACAACGCCACCGCAGGTATGCAGGCCAGCGCCATTATCCCCGGCTTCCAGTCCCTGATTGACGGCACGATGACCCCCAAGGCATTCGTCGAATCCATTCAGGCTCAGTACGAGAAGGAGGTCAAGTAACCCTTGCACTTACCGGGCGGAGTGTTCTTCCCTTTTTCCCGCTCCGCCTGGTTCCTTCCCATCGCGCGCACGACGTTGTGTGCGATGTTCGATTCCCAGTTCACACCAAACCAGCAAAGCGTGGTGACAATCATGGATTCCCATAAGGCAGCCAAGGCGGTCAAGCCCAAGCGCAATATGTCCCTCGGTCTGGTCAGCCTGCTTTTCCTCGCTCCGGCGCTTGTGTTCTACATCGCCTTCGAGTTGTGGCCGATCATTCAGACCATCTGGTACTCGTTCTACGAGTGGAACGGTATCGATGCTAGCACCTTCATCGGTGTCGAAAACTACATCACCGTGTTCACCGACCCCGATCTGTACGGATCGATTCTGCACTCCTTCTACCTGATCATCTTCTTCTCCATCATCCCGATTGTGCTCGGCCTGATCATTGCCGTGCTCATCAAAGACATGAAGTCCAAGGTCGGTCGTTCCTTCGCGCAGGTTTGCCTGTTCCTGCCGCGCGTTATCCCAGGCGCTGCAGCCGGTGTGGCCTGGACCTGGATGCTGGCCGACAAGGGCACCGCCAATCAGCTGCTGCGCGCAGTAGGCCTCGGCGACTTCGCCCACGTGTGGCTCGGCGACCAATCCACCTCCCTGAACGCGGTAGGCGTGATTGGTTTCTGGCTGCAGCTCGGCTTCTGTGTGGTGCTCTTGCTCTCGGGCATCGGCGGCATCGACCAGTCCCTGTACGAGGCAGCAAGTCTTGACGGTGCCGGCTGGTGGCGTCAGCTCTTCTCCATCACGTTGCCCGGTCTGCGCGGCCAAATCGGCGTATGCCTGACCATGACCATCATCTCCGCGCTCGCCAGCTTCGACGTGGTGTACATGTCCACTCAGGGCGGCCCCGGCACCTCCACCATGGTGCCCGGCGTGCAGGTCTACCGCTTGGCCTTCACCCAGCAGAGCGTTGGCTTGGCCTCCGCACTCGCCGTCACCCTGATGATTCTCGTGCTGCTGGTCGTCGGACCTCTGCAGCGTCTGGTCAACGGAAAGGAGCAGTGACCATGCAGCAATCCAAAGCCGTTCGCATCACCGGCACGGCGATGCTCGCTCTGACCGTCCTCTTCTGCGTACTGCCGTTCCTGAGCATGCTCTCCGCGGCATTGCAGCCGCAAGGTTCCATGCCCGAAGGTATCCAGTTCACTGCCCACCCGCACTGGGAGAACTTCATCGACGCCTGGAACATGGCAAACATCACCCCGCTGCTGCTCAACAGCTGCATTCTGGTGATCGTGGTCGTGCCCTGCGTGGTGATCTTCTGCTCGCTCGGCGGTTATGCCTTCGCTCAGCTCAAGGTGCCGTGCAAGGGCCTGATCTACGTGCTGTTCCTCGTCGGTCTGACCATTCCGTTCGAAACCTTGGTCACTCCGCTGTACTACGAGATCAGTGGCATGGGCTTGCTGAATACCCGTCTTGCCCTGATCCTGCCGCTCATCGGCCTGAATATTCCGTTCGGTATTGTGTGGATGCGCTCCTGCTTCGAGCAGATGCCGCGTGATCTGATCGAAGCCGCATCCATCGATGGTGCAGGCCATCTGCGCACGTTCCGTTCCATTCAGCTGCCGTTGGCACTGCCAGCCATCTCCTCGCTCGGTATTCTGACCTTCCTGGCCACCTGGAACCAGTTCCTGTTGGCTGTGGTGTTGGAGAACGACCCGAACAAGCGCACGATGGCAGGTGCCCTACAGTCGTTCGTTGGCCAGTATCAGACCGACGTGGTGCTGCTCAACGCGGGCGCACTGCTCATCATGGCACCGACGATGATCCTGTTCATCTTCCTCCAGCGCTACTTCATCCGCGCCATGCTTGCCGGCTCGGTTAAGGGCTGATCCGAAGGCAAGAGGATGTAGGGTATGGCCGCCGGAACAGTGTTTCGTGCGGCCATACTGGTAAAACCATACGTACCGAGCAATCGGACAGGGGAACGATATGACTTTCACCAACAATGACTGGTGGCGCGACGCCGTCATCTACCAGATTTACCCCCGCTCATTCAGCGATGCCAATGGAGACGGCAACGGTGATCTCCAAGGCGTGATCGATCGTCTCGACTATCTGCAGGCGCTCGGGGTGGACGCGCTCTGGCTTTCTCCATTCTATCCATCGCCGCTGGCGGATGGAGGTTATGATGTTGCCGACTATTGTGATGTGGATCCCCGCCTTGGCACACTCGATCAGTTCGACGAATTAGTGGCCAAAGCGCACGAACGCGGTATCGGCATCATCGTGGACATCGTGCCGAACCACACGTCCGATCAGCACCGTTGGTTCCAAGAGGCCCTGGCTCAAGGTCCGGAATCGGAAGCGGCACAACGGTATGTGTTCCGGCAGGGCAAGGGGGAGCACGGCGAATTGCCGCCTACCAACTGGCTGAGTAACTTCGGCGGTTCCGCATGGGAGTCGTGTGGAGACGGCTGGTACTACCTGCATCTGTTCGCCAAGGAGCAGCCGGACCTCAATTGGGACAATCCCGAGGTGCGGCATGAGTTCCTGCGTGTACTCACATTCTGGTGCGATCGCGGTGTGGACGGTTTCCGCATCGATGTCTCGCACGGTCTGGCCAAAGACCTGCGTGAGCCGCTGCGCGACCGTATCGACCCGACACTGATGTCTCCACAGGCTACCGATGGCTCCGATCCGCTCTGGGACCGCGACGCCGTGCATGATATCTACCGTGAATGGCGCGACCTGTTCAATCAGTACACGCCAGCCAAGTATGCGGTCGGCGAATCGTGGTCGCCATTCACCACCCGTATTTTCCAATACGCCAAGCCTGATGAACTTGGTGCCGTATTCGACTTCTCCATGTCAAAGGCCGCCTGGAATCGCGAAGAATACCGCACCACGATTGAGCGCACGCATCGCTATGCTCTCGCTGCCGAAACCGCCCCCACCTGGGTGCTCGGCAACCACGATGTGCCACGTATCGCCTCGCGTCTCGGACTGCCGAGCGGTGCAAACATCGAGCAGTGGGTGACGTCCAACGGCACGAATCCGCCGATTGACCCCGCGCTCGCCGCTCGTCGTGCCCGTGCAGCAGCGCTGGTGATGCTCGGCCTGCCAGGTACCGCCTTTGTGTATCAGGGTGAAGAGCTTGGTTTGCCGGAGGACTTTGATTTGACCGAAGATGAAATTCAGGATCCCAATTGGGAACGTTCCGGTCATTATTTCAAGGGGCGCGACGGTTGCCGCGTACCGCTGCCGTGGCAGTCAGACGGCCCGGCGTTCGGCTTCAATGCCACCGGTGCTTCGTGGCTGCCCCAGCCGGCATGGTTTGCGCAGTATGCCACTAATCGTCAGATTGGTGACGGGGCTTCCGTCCTGCACCTGTATTGTGCTGCTGTCGCATTGCGCAAACAGTGGGTGGCCAACGGCACGGACTTCCAGTTCTCGTGGCTTACCAACGAAGAGTGTCCGGCGCCGCTGCTTGGTTGGCGCTTGCCGTCCGGCATGGTTGTGATGGCGAACTTCTCTGACAGTCAACCAGTCGCCTTGCCGCAGCCGATGACCGTGCTACTTGTGTCTGACGCGACCGTGCAGGCGAACACTCAGGTCGAGAGCGTTCCTCCAGCTGCTACCGTCTGGGCCTTGCCAGCATAATCTCATTGAAGAACACCAAGGAGTTACGCCAATGATTGCCGAAACCTGTCCAATAACCGTTCGCACGGTAACGGCCCATCTTGATACCGGTCGTGCCGTCTATGGCGAACAGGCTTCGGCAATCTGTGAACTGCCGGTAGAAGCCGTCACAATCGTTCCCGAATCATGCGAAGATGAGTGCACGTCCAGTGCGGGTATCCAGGGTGATGCTCAGGTGCGACTCTGGCGTATCGATGTGAACGCGCATGCACCCCAGCCCAAGGACCGCGCCGCTGCCTTTCAGGAACAACAAGCGTTTGAGCCCCACCATGCGATTGACGTGTCGCTCACCATGGCCGGCGTCGACAGCGGCAACGATGACACCATGCTGGCGCTATACCAGCACAAGGAGTGGTGGATGCGCCCGACCTGGGTGCGTACACCATCTGAACTGCCTGAACGCACGCAGTTATTGTTACGCCGCAACAACGATGCCGAAGATGCCGAGTGGCTAGTGTTGGTCGCTATCTGCGGCACGGATATTCGGGCTGATTTCAGTGGGCAGCCCGCAACAGAATCTGATGACACGGCTTTGCGGCTCGTGCTGTCTTCCAACCGGGTTGGTCGCACGACTCTATGTGACACTGCCGCATATATCGCTTGCGCATCCGACCCGTATATGGCCATTCGAGCTGCCACACAAACGGCAGCACGCCAGCTGGGTATTCGCACCCGTAAGGAGCGTCCATTCCCGGATGCGCTCACCGGGTTGGGATGGTGTACTTGGGATTCATTGGGGCGAGATGTCAACGAGCAGGCTATCGTCAACAAGATGGAGGAGTTCCAAGCCAAGCATGTGCCCATTTCCTGGGTGCTTATCGATGACGGTTGGTCCAACACGGATCGCACAAAGGAAACCCTGATCGACTTTGGCGCGGATCGCCAACGTTTCCCCCACGGGCTTGCCCACACCATTGCGCTGCTCAAAACGCACTATGGCGTGCGCAGCGTAGGCGTGTGGCAGGCGTTCCAAGGCTATTGGAATGGTTTGGACGAATCGGGTGTAGCCGCGGCCAGCTGCCCGACTGCAATAACCACCACGGCGAATGGTTGCCTGATTCCTGGAAGTCGTGCTGAACAACCCGCACAGTTCTGGGATGCCTGGGACGGCGAACTCGCCGAAGCCGGCGTCGATTTCGTCAAAGTGGATTCGCAAAGTTCCACGTCAGTAATGGTTCGTGGCACCGAAAGTTACGGTGAAGCCACCTGGGGACGCCATCAGGCGCTTGATGAAGTGACCTCACGACGATTCGGCGGCGCATTGATTAACTGCATGGGCATGGCACCGGAGGATTATTGGCATCGTCCTTCATCGCCAATCACCCGTAGTAGCGACGACTATCTACCGCACAATCCTGATTCGCTGGGCGAACACCTTATCCAGAACGCATACTGTGCACTGCTGATGGGGGAGCTGTACCACTGTGATTGGGACATGTTCTGGACGGAGCATCCCCATGCGCGAGTCCATGCCGTGCTCCGATTGCTTAGCGGCGGACCAGTGTATTGTTCCGATGCCTGCGGTCACACTGATGCGGCTGTCTTGCGTGATTTACTTGCCGAAGATGGTACATTACCGCGTCCTGATGAGCCGGCCCGACCAGTCATTGCGTCACTGCTCAATGACCCCGAACATACGGACTATGCGCTCGGTGTCACAGCAAGATTCGGCGCAGAACAGGTCATCGCTTTCGTCGGATTGCGCCGGCAGCCACAAATCGGCATTATTACGGCTAGCGGTCGCTCTTGCCGCATCATCGATGACCATGGTGCGACGATTGATATGAATCCGGGAGAAACCCATACTTGCGAGATCGAGTACGGCCGACTGCGTGTTTTCCGGGTGCAATCATGAAAGCGCATATGCCGATTGAAATTTATTTTCCGGCACACCAACGCAGTTCTCCAATGGGAATGTAATTCGCCAATTTTTAGACTGTGAGCAACGAGCAATATAGATATCAATAAGGAGCCAATGATGACTACTTTCAACCGCGCAATAATCCCCGACGCCATCCGCACCAACGGCGCCACCCCCAATCCGTGGTGGTCCAACGCGGTGGTCTATCAGATTTACCCGCGTTCCTTCCAAGACACCAACGGCGACGGCCTCGGCGATCTCAAGGGCATTACGTCACGGCTCGACTATCTGGCCGACCTCGGCGTGGATGTGCTGTGGCTATCCCCGGTATACAAGTCTCCGCAAGACGATAATGGCTACGATATTTCCGACTATCAGGACATTGATCCTCTGTTCGGCACACTCGACGACATGGATGAGCTGCTGGCCGAGGCCCACAAGCGCGGGCTCAAGATCGTGATGGATCTTGTTGTCAATCACACTTCCGATGAACACGCCTGGTTTGAAGCGTCCAAAAACAAGGATGATGAGCACGCCGACTGGTATTGGTGGCGTCCCGCCCGTCCCGGCACCACTGCCGGCGAGCCCGGTGCCGAGCCCAACCAGTGGGGCTCCTACTTTGGCGGTTCTGCATGGGAGTATTGCCCTGAGCGTGGCGAATACTACCTGCATCAGTTCTCGAAGAAGCAGCCGGACCTCAACTGGGAAAATCCGGCTGTGCGCCGCGCGGTATACGACATGATGAACTGGTGGCTTGACCGCGGCGTTGACGGCTTCCGCATGGATGTGATTACGCTGATTTCCAAGCGCACGGACCTGTCTGGCAAGCTGCCCGGCGAGTACGGTTCCGAGCTGGACGATCTGCCCGTGGGTGAGGAAGGCTATTCCAACCCGAATCCGTTCTGCGCGGACGGCCCTCGCCAAGACGAATTCCTGGCCGAAATGCGCCGTGAAGTGTTCGAAGGCCGTGAGGGCTTCCTCACCGTGGGCGAGGCTCCCGGCGTTACCGCACAGCGCAACGAATACATCACCGACCCCGCCAACGGCGAGCTGGACATGCTCTTCCTATTCGAGCACGTTGATTTTGACTGCGAAGGCGTCAAATGGAAGCCACTGCCACTTGACCTGCCGAAGCTCAAGAGCATTATGGCCGGTTATCAAGCGGCCGTGAAGAATGCAGGCTGGGCAAGCCTGTTTACTGGTAACCACGACCAGCCTCGCGTCGTTTCTCGTTGGGGTGATGACTCCTCGGAGGAATCTCGTGTGCGTTCGGCCAAGGCACTTGGCCTGATGCTGCACATGCATCGCGGCACCCCGTACATATATCAGGGCGAAGAGCTAGGCATGACCGACGCCCACTTCACGCGCCTAGACCAGTACCGTGACCTCGAGTCCCTGAACGCTTACCGTCAAAGGGTTGAGGAAGCCAAAGTGCAGTCGCCCGAATCGATGTTGGCGGGTATCGCCGCGCGCGGTCGTGATAATTCGCGTACCCCGATGCAATGGGACGGCTCTGTCTATGCCGGTTTCACTGCGCCGGATGCCGCTAAGGAGCCATGGATCTCCGTCAATCCCAACCATGCGGCGATCAACGCGGCCGGCGAATTCGACGATCCGGATTCGGTATATGCCTTCTACAAGCAGCTCATCGCGCTGCGCCACGACATGCCTGTCGTGGCGGCCGGCGACTGGCATCTGCTCGATGCGGATGACGCGCATGTCTACGCCTTCACCCGCACCCTCGGCGATGAGAAGCTGCTGGTCGTGGTCAACATGTCCGGCCGAACCGTTGATCTACCGCGCGAAACCGCCGAACTGGCCGCCGCCGGAATCACCGAGTCGAACGTGGTAATCAGCACGTATGATGCCCCGCACGCCGTGGCCTCCCTCGCCAACCGTGAGCTCGATCCTTGGGAGGCCGCCGTCATTCAGCTGTAGCGATTGGAGCGATTGTAGCGGATTGAGTACCTTTCTCCGTTCACAGAGATACTTCAGGGCTATTGCGAAATGCTATCCGCCTTGAAAGAGGTACCGTAACGTCAAAACCCCGAGTATAAGCGTTGAAAAATCAAGGCTTATACTCGGGGTTTTCGATGCTCGGTACCCCTGTGAAAAGCAGATAGCTGTCTGCAAGAGGCCGAATGTACCTCTGTGAAGCGAGATAGCCGGTGTCTCTCGGCATTGTGGTGCTTACAATGGAAAGCTATGGAACAAAAGGATGTTTTGAAGGCGCTGCAGCGTGATCATGCAGCCGAACTGAAGCTGGCCGCCAAACGTCTCAAAGGGACTGCCCGTCATACGGAAATTATCCCTTCGCCGGTATTGAGCGAGATGACCGGTCATGAGATTCTCCTGAAGCCGGAAAACCTGCAGGTCACCGGATCCTTCAAGATCCGCGGTGCCTATAACAAGATTGCTTCGCTCACCGAAGAGCAGATCGCTCACGGCATCGTCACCGCGTCTGCCGGCAACCATGCCCAGGGTGTGGCCTATGCGGCCCGCGAGCGTGGAGCCAAGGCCACCATCTGCATGCCGCAGATCACCCCGCCGCTGAAGGTCGATGCCACCAAGGCCTACGGCGCCGACGTGGTGCTGTACGGCGATGTGTTCGATGAATCCGCCGCCCACGCTGCTGAGCTCGCCGACAAGGAAGGCATGATTTACGTGCCGCCATTCGACGATTACGAAGTCATCTGCGGCCAAGGCACCATCGGTCTGGAGATCCTTGAAGACGTGCCGAACGTCACTGACGTGGTCGTGCCGCTCGGTGGTGGTGGCCTGGGTGCCGGCGTGGCGCTCGCCATCAAGACATTCAAGCCTGAAGTGCGCGTAATCGGTGCGATTCCGGAGGGCTCACCGGCCTGGAAGGACTCGCTGGCCGCGGGTCGTGTGTCTCCGGCTGACCATGTGGTTACCTCCGCCGAAGGTGTTGCGGTCAAGCACCCCGGCGACCTGCCCTTCGCTCTGATTAACGAGTTCCTGGACGATCTGGTCACCGTCACCGAGCGCGACATCAACGAAATGATTCTGCTCATGCTCGAGAAGCATAAGCTGGTGGTCGAGGCGGCCGGCGCCGTTTCGCTGGCTGCGCTGGAACACCTGAACCTGCGTTCGCGCAAGTTCGCCGCCGCCACCGGCCCGCACGTGGTGGTTCCGATTATGTCCGGCGGCAATATCGACACCGTGACCATGGGTGCGGTGATTCAGAAAGGTATGATCGCCCGCGGCCGCATCATGAACTTCGAGGTCGAGCTGCCGGATACTCCGGGCCAGCTCGTCAAGGTGGCCACCCTGCTTGCCGAGCAGCGCGCCAACGTCATTCAGCTTGATCACGACCAGTTCAAGGCATCCGGCCACTACACCAACGCGGTGTCTCTCGGCGTCACGGTCGAGACCAACGGCCCCGAGCACATCGACCGCATCCTCGCGGCACTCAGGGAAGCCGGATTCCAGCCCAAGCGCATCTACTGATTCCAATACCGCTGGCGGGAAGCCGCGCAGAAGTGTGCTCCAATACCTCCCGCTGGCGGGAGGTGGCGCAAAAGCGCCGGTGGGTGGTTAACCGACAATCATCAGTTGCTTAACCCACCCACCGGCGCTTTCGTTATGCTGAGGGCTACTTGTTCTCCGCAATCGTCTCGTCCACCAACTTCGGCAGGGCAACGGCGATATCCTCATGAATCAAGCGGCTCGCAAGATGGTCATATTGCGTGTGACCCATATTCATAATGGTGATGGGCACGCCCGCCTGCGCGGCCACCGGCACAATGCTCGCCGCCGGGTACACCTCAAGGGTCGATCCGATTACCCATAGTTCGTCGGCTTTGGTGGCCAGACTGTACGACTTCTCCATCGCGCCGTCCGGCAACGCCTCACCGAAATACACCACATCGGTTTTGATAATGCCATTGCACGGCATATCGCCACGATACTTCAGTTTGCGATGGCAATGTGGGTCGGGCTCTTCATCCAAACGGGCCATGATGTCCGCCGTGGCATATTCCTGATGGCACTTCATGCAATGCGAGGTGCCGATAGTGCCGTGCAGGTTCACGATGACGTTGTCGCTGTTGCCGGCCTTCTCATGCAGCGCATCGAAGTTCTGCGTGGCCAGCAGCGTCAGCATGCCGGCTTGTTCCAGCTTGACCAGCGCCTTATGCGCAGTGCCGGGCTGCGCATTCCATACTGGCGATTCCTTTTGCCAGCGCCAGGAGTACTCGCGGTCCTCTTTGTTGCGCAGGAACAGATCGATGTCGTAAACGCTCATTTGGTCAGGATGCTTGGTCCACACACCGTCCGGACCGCGGAAATCAGGGATGCCGGCGGACGTGGAAATGCCCGCCCCGGTTAATACAGCAATCTTCTTGGTCATAACTACAGGTATACCCGCGATTCATGAACGAAATCCGATGACGGAGCGCTGTCATGCGCCGATTGTGCGCCGGCAGTGTGGTTGCCGAGAGATGAACGCAGGGCCGACAAGCTGAAAACTCTCGCGACACGCCAGCCGAATAGTGGATTTGATGTTTTTCAGAAACATTTGAGGGGTTAACCTAGCCTCATCAGAGCAAAGTGGGCTCTGTGCGACACGCCGAGGGAACCGCGCTGTTATGCCGATTCCTTGGGTTTTTGTGCGCCTTGATTTGCGTGAATCCGGACATGCGTGTAAGTTATTCACCTGTTGCCGCTCAGCGCGGCGGGTTCCTTCCTCTGGTTGGTTTCTCGTCTGGCTGGTGTGGTGGTGGTTTGAGAACTCAAGAGCGTGTTTGTACTACTTCTTTATAGTCAAT
>OBZJ01001030.1_pt1 | contig 10654 bp, 6 predicted proteins | sample 1476891 | NCBI WGS metagenome assembly OBZJ01 (sample SAMEA2580231, study PRJEB22360) | human gut metagenome | biome: human gut; feature: human-associated habitat; material: faeces | place: Denmark | collected 2008/2010 | reverse complement strand
AGAAAATAATAATAAGAGACTGTCAGAAGGTAGACAGTCTCTTATTATATAGAAACAAGGCTATAATATTTATTGCCCTATATGATATAACTCATCCATGTTTCTATTAGATACAATATCTGAATTCATACTGTTTACTTTCCCCATCCGGATGGTTTCTTACCCATCTTGAACACCATCGTACCACCGTTCATGATGTCCTGATGAGTGATGAAGAAATCTTTGTGTTTCTTCCCGTTCAAAGTCACCGACTGAATGTAGATATCTTCGGGAGACTTACGGATGGTCCGGATACGGAATTCCTTATTACCTGCCAGTTTCAAAGTACACTCATCCAAAAGCGGGGAACCAATGATATACCGGCCGTCGGCAGGATTGACCGGATAGAATCCCATCGCACTGAATACATACCAGGCAGACATCTGACCGCAGTCATCATTTCCGGCATATCCCGAAGAAGTGTTGTTATACAGCGTGTTCAGAATATGGCTGACATACTTTTGCGTCTTCCACGGCTGACCTGCAAAATTATAGAGATAAGCTACGTGATGGCTGGGCTCATTACCATGTGCATACTGTCCCACAAATCCCGAAGCGTTATGATTCATCTGCTCACTCTTATAGGTAGAGGTAAAAAAGGTATCCAGCTTTTGTTCAAAGGCTTTCGTTCCTCCTGTCAGTTCCATCAAGGCCTGGATGTTATGCGGAACATACCAAAAGTATTGCCATGCATTTCCTTCGGTAAACGGATGCCCGCCGTTTCCACCGTATTGATACGGGTCGAAAGGTTCGATCCATTCTCCCTTGTCATTCTTGGACTGAAAGAACTTCGTTTTCGGATGGAAAAGGTTCCGGTAATATTCGGAGCGTTTGTGGAATCGCTGATAATCGGCATCCTTGTTCAATTTTGCAGCCAGTTGGGCAACACACCAGTCATCAAAAGCCTGCTCCAGAGTGATGGAGACAGATTGAGTCTGAATGTTTTCGGGCATAAAGCCGTATTTCTCCCATACCTCAAAAGGAGAGTTGGGGTGTGAGGTTACCGAACTGTTATAGACTGCTTCATAGGCCTTCTCCATATCAATTCCAGGAATACCTTTCAGGATGGCATCAGTGATCACAGGGATGGAGTGGTTACCGATCATACAGTAATTGTCCTGTCCCCATAATTGCCAGATAGGCAGGTAGCCGTAATATTCATACTGGCGTATCATGCTCTTCACGAAGTCAGTCACCCGTTCGGGTTCCAGTAATGTGTAGAGAGGATGAGAAGCGCGGAAAGTATCCCACAGGGAGAATGTGGTGTAATGAGTTTCATTGTTCGCTACTTTGCGGGTCGTATAGTCGGCAGCCATGTATTCGCCGTTCACGTCGGACATGGTGTTAGGCTGTATCATGGTGTGGTAAAGAGCCGTATAGAATATCTCTTTCTGCACTTCCGTACCTTTCACTTCGATCTTTCCTAGTTGTTTTTCCCAATCAGCGTCCGCAGCAGCCACATAGCGGTCGAAATCCCAGTGCGGTGCTTCCTGTTCCATGTTCTGACGGGCATTCTCCATAGAGACGGATGAAAGGGCTACCTTACACGTCAGTGGTTTGCCATTCAGTTGGCCGAAACGGAAACAGCCATGAAGATTCGTACCGTTGATCACGGCTGTGTTTTCATGAACACGCCCGCCGTCTCTCAGCGTAGAAGTAAGGATAGGACTGGAAAACTCCATGTAGAAATAAATCTTGCGCAGTTTCGCCCATCCGGTGATGATACGGTAACCTTCCACTGCATGATCATTCAAAATGCGGATCTGAGAGTTAATGATCCGGCGTCCCCAACTGCCCTTATCTGCCGAGTGGTCCATATCCAGTATAATCTCCGCATCTTTGCCGGCGGGATATTGATAGCGGTGGATACCGTTTCTCTGAGTAGTGGTAAGCTCTGCATTAATATTCTCATCTTTCAGCATTACCTGATAATAGCCGGGACGGGCCTTCTCTGCGTCATGCGTGAATGCGGAAGAAGTGCGTCCGCTACTGGTCGGCATCAATGTAATGTCGATCAGGTCCGAGGCTCCTGTCCCACTCAGGCGGGTATGGCTGAAACCGAAGATCGTATTCCGGTTATAGTCGTAGCCGGAAGCGTCCCCCCAATTGGGAGCTTCGCTGGTGTCCGGAGAAAGCTGTATCATACCGAACGGCGAGGTCGCCCCCGGGTAATTATTACCCGAAAGTCCCCCATCGATGGCCCCCGTTCCAATAAACGGATTTACATATTTAGTGATTTCCCCTGCCTGCAACGTAGCGAGAGTCAATGAAAATGCACATACACTTAAAAGTAATTTCTTCATGGTTCATGGTGTTTTTATAAGATATGTTTCTTATGTCTATGGCTTTTTATTCTTCTGTTATTTCAATGAGACGGCTGTTGAGCTGCTGTGTTGTGAAAAGATCCAGTCCGACGTTCATTAGATATTCTCCGGAGAAAACCTGGTTGTTACCCTTCAATGAGGAACCGCTACCGGGCATCATATTGATTTCCTTCACACGGTACTTCTTGTCGGCATTCAACCCTTGCAGGCGGACAGGCAGTGTCTTTTCCGCATAGCGCGGATGGATATCGAAGGCGAATACCGCAGCCGTTTTCTTGTCCTTGCCTACAAACATGGAAGAAGTATGGTTGCTTCCGTAAGGAGAAACGAGGCGATACAAATCACCTTCAAGGATGACAGGTTTCAGACGGTTGTAGTTCTTGACTGCCTGATCACAGTAAAGGTGCTCATTCTGATTCATGTCTTCCAGTTTGATGTCGAATCCTAATTTGCACATCATGGCTACATCGGTACGGAACTTGATACTGGTTCCACGATTCCAAGTAGTGACGTGGGCACACAGTGTCTTACTTGGGAAGATCTGCGAATAGCCCCATTGGATAAACAGGCGTTCGATAGGATCGGTATTGTCGCTTGGCCAAAATTCTGTGAAGTACTTCAATGCTTCATAGTCGGAGCGTCCGCCGCCACCGGCACACAGCATCATCGGAAGATCAGGATATTTAGCCTTGATTCTGTCCAGCACCTTGTAAAGTCCGCGCACATAATCAACGTACAAATGAGACTGTTTATCTTTCAGATACACCGAATAGATATTCGTAATCGGGCTGTTGCAGTCCCATTTGAAGAAAGCGATGCCGGGATATTTGGTCATCAGGTTGTCCACCACGCCGAATACATGATCCTGTACTTTCGGATTGCTAAGGTCGAGCACCATCTGGTTGCGGAAGTAGTATTCATCACGGTTAGGCAGATGAATCACCCAGTCCTTATGCTTTTCGTAAAGCTCGCTTTTGGGATTCACCATTTCCGGCTCTATCCATATACCGAACTTGATACCTTTCTTTTGTGCTTCTTCAACAAGACGCCCTACTCCGTTCGGAAGTTTGTCGGCAGTCTCTTCCCAGTCGCCCAACCCCTGATGGTCACTGCTACGAGGATATTTGTTGGCAAACCAACCATCGTCCAGCAGGAACATATCTACGCCCAGCTTGGTAGCCTCATCCATCAAGCCGATCAGTTTATTTTCATCAAAGTCAAAATAGGTAGATTCCCAGTTGTTGAGCAAAGTCATGCGGGTATCATTACCGTTTTTCACCTGATGATTGCGCGCCCAGTCATGGAAGTTACGGCTGGCCTCACCTTTCCCCTGCGTGCTGTAAGTGAAATAGAAGTCCGGAGTACGGAACACTTCTTTGGCGGGCAGGCTGTATTCAGAGTCGTACGGGTTGATACCGCTGATAATGCGCAGTTCGTTTTTATTGTCCACTTCGAAAGTAAAACGGAAGTTACCCGTCCACCCGATAGTTCCTACCAGCACTTCGCCTGCATTCTCCTGCGAAGGATTGTCAAGAGCCAGCTGGAAGAAAGGAGATACAAACATATTGGCACGTGCGCCCAACTTCGTATCGATCACCTTTTTGCCGAAAGCCAGTTCTCTTTCGGTCACGTTGGCTTCGTGTGCCCAGTCACCGGAAAATTCAGTCAGGAAATACTTGCTGCTGTTCAGGTGAAGCATTGATGAAGCATACTTGCAAAGTATCACAGGTTTCTTCTCTTCATGGCTGATTTCAGTAAACGTACGGATAATGTTCTCTTTGCCGTAAGCCACATAATGCAACTTCACGGTCACAGGGTATTTATCATCCTTAAGGGTAATTACGGTTTCGTTGACCCCGTTATCGATGGCATTGCTCGAATGATCTACGTATTTCAGCAGCAATGAAGAGTTATTATCGTTATGACGTATGTGAATAGCCGGTTCAAAGTAGTCCTCCATACCGTGAGTCAGATAAGCTTCAGTCCCTTGTGGCAGATACTGGATATCGGAATCATGGTTAAGCTTTTTGCCCAAGTATTTCTGATACAGACGTCCGTTGTCAGCTACTTGATAGATAAGGCTGGTCCGTTCGGTTTCTATTTTGATCAGAGGCTTGTCGGCAGCCTGAAAAAGAACTCAATAGAGAAAAAAGTAAGAATGCTTTTAATTTCATGGTTTACATTGTTATGGTTGATATTTATTCTCTGGTGCGGAACGGGGGTACGGGAAGCCCGCTCTTGCCATATAGATTACAAACAGGATTGTCTGCCCACGCATAGCAAGCCGCCGTCGGTATTTCTATCCGGTCGGATTGCAGAATGACTTCTTTTCCCCGGATGGTAGCCTGTGCCGGAACGTATTTCCCGTCCGATCCTGCCAGTATAAAGCCTTTCGGAGCCCCTTCTTTGGCTACTACTTCCTGATCGAAAGTAAGAATCAGCGTACGTCCCGAAATGCGGTATCCAAGGAATGCGGGCACTTCGTATGTACCTTTGTTATAGGTCTTCGTCAATGCCGCTTGCGCCAGCCGCTTTCCTACTTCCTGTTTGTTTTTCGGGTGGATATCATAAGCTTCGCCGAGGTCGATGGCACATGCCATACCTGTATTAGGCAGATGCAGCGCATGTGCCTGTGCATCACGGAGAGCCGCCCATTTGGAGTCCGGCTGCACTTCTTCGGGCTTCAGATAATTGGCCAACTGCACAAAGTAGAAAGGAAAATCCTGTTTCCATGCCCTTCTCCAATCTGTAATCATTGATTGGAAAAGTACTCTGTACTGCTCGTCGAATCCTACATTATTTTCTCCCTGATACCAGATAGCGCCCTTGATAGGGAAGACGGTAAAAGGATGTATCATTGCATTGTAAAGTACGGTCGGATAGCAGGATGTCGGCCAGCCGGTTCCTTCGGGAGACAATGGTCTAGAAGGTGCACCGGTCATCGATACTCCGGTGTGATAGTTCCAGTTGCCCGCCAAGGAAATCTTCTTGTCGTTCGCTTCCATATACATCTGCTGAGGTTCTCCGTGGATACCGCCTTCGCCGCCATAATCTATGGCACGGATGGTGATAACCCCTTTGCCTGCCTTTGCCAAGGCTGCGGGAATCTTATAAGTATTGCATCCCGAAGTTCTTCCTATCTCCTTCCCGTTAAAGTAAGTAACATCGTCGTCGTCGATCATAGCCAGATGGAAGGAGATTTCCTTGCCGTTCCAGTCAGCAGGTATTTCCACTTCTTTCTGGAACCAGACAGTGCCGTCAAAATTCAGTCCGCGAGTTTCCCAATAAGCGGGCAGTTCCATCGGTTTCCATTCATTCCCTGTCTGAAGAGCTGATATCCATTGGGGAACTCCGTCTTTGAATCCGGCATCCTTGGCATCAAACTGCTGAAGCCACTCGTCCATTTCCCGTAAAGTTCGACAAGTTTCTCTCTTTGGAAGCCTGCGCTTTCCATTTCGGCCATCTTTTTCTGAAATCCCACGACTTGCTTCAATGTCTGATGGCTTGTCCATGATTCGGCAGGTGTGCCGCCCCAAGTGCAGTCAATCACCCCAACGGGCACATTCAGTTCTTTCCACAACTTACGGGCATAGAAATAAGCAACGGAAGAAAACTCCGGTACAGTAGCGGAACTACATTCCTGCCAGCCGTTCATATTCATTTCTACGTTATCCTGCGGAGAGAAAGCGACGGTCTTCTTTACCTGCAACAGACGGATGGAAGGATAATCGGCATCGGCAACCTCCTGTTCGTAATTCATCACTTTTCCCCATCCGGCAACGGGCATTTCCATATTCGACTGACCGGAACATATCCAGACTTCGCCCGATAAGACGTTGTTCAACACTAGTTTCTCACCATCCGAAACAATGATCTGATAAGGTCCTCCGGCAGGCGGAGTCGGGACTTCTATGCTAAAATGACCATCAGCTGACGCTTTAGCCGTATATTTCTCATGATTCCAGCTCACCTTCACAGTCACTTGTTTACCGGCTTTTGCTTTTCCCGGCAACGTCAGCTGACTGTTTTGCTGAATAACCATATTATCGGTAAAGAATGACGGCAATGTGACCTTCGCTTGCGCAAAGGCTGCCACACATAACGATAAGAGTGTTAATTGATATTTTTTCATTTCTTCGGTTATTTAAATTCAAGTAATTGCACGTCTTTGGAGGGTACGGTCACTTCAAGCTGTCCTGTGGCAAAAGTCTCATTGCCGCTCCACAACTCTTTCACCTGATAGCCGCGTGCCTTGTCCAATCCTATTCTTTCTAACGAAAGCACAGTTGTCTGTTCCTGGTCCGAGTAGTTGAATACCGCACAATGGAAACGACCATCGGGTGTCTTCCTTACAAAGATATGTTCCGGCTTCTCTCCGTTTCCTTCCACGGGACGGAACACTTCTCCTGTCGCTACTGCATTCACTGCCGCATTGGTCAGATATTTCTGTGACTTTTCTTTGGCGTCTTTTCCTCCTCCCGCACTGAAATCGTCTCCTGTAATGTAAATACCCGTAATGACACCCGAAGTAATACGGGCACGGTTTTCTCCGTCGGTAGCATCTCTCAGTACAATATGATCGGCATCGTTATATTGATAGATATACTTCTGCCACCAGCCGTATGAAAGAGCGTTCAATGTATATTCGGTATCCTTGATCTGATTCCACGCATCACAGGCTATTCTGCGTGACTGCGCATACTGGGCAGGGAAGACAGGAGAAATGGAGAGATTGATATACATATCTCCAAAATATTGATTGAGCAGTTTCATGCCATAATTATATCCCTGTATACCTGTGGTAATCTCAGGATTATACCATTTGTCCGCTTCCATCGCACCGTGTGTCATGAAGTCCATCTTCACATACTCGAATCCTGCACGGTGGAACAAACCGGAAGTCTTCTTCATCATAGCTTCCACTGCCGGATGCGTTGGATCGACTGCATAAGCGCCGTCCAGTTCCTGCGGCTTTCCGTTGGCATAGAGATAGATATCTTTGTATTTATATTCCGGTGCGGCATCTACCGTCCGTTCCGGATCGCGTGCCCAGTCGGTGAACGGAGTCCAGTAGATACCACCGATCTGTCCGTTCGACTTACATTTTTCGATAAATGACTTCAGTTGCTCCTCATTCATACAGTCCCAACCGGAATCCAGACCGATATAGACAGTCTGATCAGGGTTTACAAAATGATTATTCTGCAGATTCTCCTTGAAATAATCGGAGACTTCCATCGCTTTCTCATAAGTCAGATTGAATTGTAATGCCCCCCAGCTGTTCCAACCAAATGGAACAGCTTTCTCCCATGCTTTGGGAGGGGCAATTACAGCGTTGGCTTTTGCATACGCTTCAAGTCCATCGCACCAATCTTCAAAGAAACCCAAAAAGACTTTAGGGGATTTAATCTTTTTACCTGCTAATGCACCGTGAGCCTTTACGTCACGAGTCTGCTCATCTGCTATGCCCCCATAACATACCAGCGAACCAATGTTATCACGATCCCCCTTACCTATTGAAATACCTGTTTTCCAGTTATCATGTTCTACGGAGCCGATCACCAGACCGTTCCGGCTTTCATTATTGAATATGGCTGTCACTTCATAACTCACCAATGTATCGAAACCAAGCGGGTGAGACTGATATCTGATCCATTTGTCATTGTCGAACGGAACAAAAAGAGCACGGTTATCACCTGCCTGCAAGAATCCGGATATAGAATCGACATTGACAGGAGCCATTCTGCCGGAACGGATTTCCTCTTTCGCTTCGACCGTAAAATCGGTCAGTATATATTCCTTACCCGGATAAAGATAGAAATACTGAGTCAGCTTCGGAAGCTCCTTATCCGTATACTCCACCTTATATATATGTCCTTTCCCGAAAGAATCGGAAACTTTGCCCGTACTGATTTTATGGCGGGCATAGTCACTTGTCTTGATCTCCTTCCCTTCCCATTGATAGGAAGCATACATTCCGTTACAAATATTTTTTGACTTATAAGTGAGTGCTATTCCCCCTTGCTGATCATCGTAAGTTATATTCCATACATCGGTAGAGAAAATCTTGTCTCCACTGGCACAGTTGGAAATGAAAAGAAACAGAAGAAGCATCAGGGATACTCCCGACATTTTTTTTAGTAGTAGCTTTTGGTTTTTCATATGGTACAATGTTCTTATGTAAAAAAATAAAGCATACCCGAATAAGAAACCTTTTTCTCTTATTGAGGTATGCCACAAAGGTAAGGATTGGCATCTCCTTTACTATATACAAACGATTCAAAAAATGATAAAAATACGGCAAATAAGCTCCAATGCGGGCTAAGAGAGGTATTTTATCTATTTTGTGCCCTCTCCTGCCTCGACATTCTTTATCTCCTGCGTGATAATGATCTGCTTGCCGGATTGATATTGTTTCTCAAAATCTTTGGGTGTCATGCCGAATTGTTTCAGGAATAACTTGCTGAAATAAGACGGCGAATTGATGCCGACCATATAGCAGATATCTCCGATCCGGTATTTACCTTCCTGGATAAACTCGGCTGCCTTTTTCAACTTGATCAACCGGATAAAATCGAGCGGAGACAAGTTGAACAGTGTCTTGATTTTCCTTAACAAACTAGAACGACTCATGCAGAGTATATCCGCCATCCGTTCTACACCGAAATTATCATCGGTTATGTTATCTTCAATGACCTTGATCACTTTATTCATAAATTCCTCGTCCGCCTTGTTCATCTGCATATTGTTGACAGAGAAGAAGGGGCGTTTCGCAAAGGCTTCTCTTTCCCTGCGCCTGTTGTCAAGCAAGGACAGGACTTGTTCTTTCAGATAATTGAAAGAGAAAGGTTTCTCAACGTATGCTTCCGCACCATATTTCAGACCGTTGATTTTGCTGTCGATGTCATTCTTGGCTGTCAGGAAGATAATAGGAATATGAGAAAGCTCCATATCCGATTTTACTTCCTTGCAGAGTTGGTATCCGTCCATTACAGGCATCATGATATCACTGATGATCAAGTCGATATGGCCGCTTCTCAATATTTCCAGTGCTTCTATCCCGTTCATCGCTGTCTCTACGGTGAAGTTTTCCTGCAAGCGTTCGAGAATAAAGGTCAGCATACTTTCGTTGTCTTCTACCAACAGAAGGGTATATCCATACATATCAGCCGTGACGGGCGTATGTTCGTCCAGCTCGACAATGTCTTTCTGTATGGCTTTGTTGTTCTCCTGTTTAATGCCCTCCATATTCAAAGGAATGGTCAGTACAAACATATTGTTTTCCTGACGGGTATCCAGATAGATCGTGCCTTTATGCAGGGATGCCAGCGAACGTGCCAGAGACAAGCCGATGCCTACTCCATTACGGGGCTTCTCCTTTCTGTCCACCTGATAGAACGGTTCGAATATATATTGGCTGACTTCCGCCGGAATCTTGTTTCCGTCACTGGTAACACGAATCGTAAAGCTGTCTTCTCCCTTTTCCAGTTCTACCAGTACATTCTGGCTGGCGTACTTCAGCGCATTATTGAGCAGGTTGCTCAGTATCTTGGTGATTGCTTCTTTATCTACAGCTGCCCACACCTGCTCTTCTGTCGATTTTAACTGCAATTCTTTCCGGTTCAGGCTGAACGTCACTTCAAAGCGTGCCACGATTCCGGCAAGAAGTTCGGTAATGTCCACGCTCTCAAATTTCATGGTCAGCTTGTTGGCACCGATCTTCTGGAAGTCCAGCAGTTGTCCGGTAAGTTCCAGCAGGCGTTTGGTGTTCTGGACCATCACACTGATATACTTCTTCATCTTGGGCTCCTGTATCTCCATTTCCTCAATGGCTTAGAGAGGACCGTTGATCAGTGTCAAAGGGGTACGCACTTCGTGCGCTATCTCTGTGAAGAAGTCTACTTTGGATTCGTACAGTTCCTTCTCTTTTTCGATCTCGAACAGTTTTTGCCGTTCTTCCAGTTGCTTCTCCTTGCGGCGTTTGTACCATAAGATGGTACCAACCACGATCAGGATAATGCATACGGTATATACAATATAAGCGATGATAGACTGCCACCACGGAGGAAGAATGATAATAGACAGAGAACGTGTGGACGACTCGGACTTGCTGCCGTGAGTAGCCTGCACACGGAAGGTGTATTTTCCCGGCGGAAGTTTGGCATACGAGATGTTCTGGTTGCTGGCTGCCCGTACCCAATCCCTGTCCAGCGGTTCCATACGATAATAGTATTGGTTGGACTCGGCAGTAGAGTAAATGAGCAAGGCCACGTCAAAAATGATATTGGCCT
>OBZJ01001026.1_pt1 | contig 10683 bp, 5 predicted proteins | sample 1476891 | NCBI WGS metagenome assembly OBZJ01 (sample SAMEA2580231, study PRJEB22360) | human gut metagenome | biome: human gut; feature: human-associated habitat; material: faeces | place: Denmark | collected 2008/2010 | reverse complement strand
TCCGGGAAGCGTGGACCATAAGGAATATTCTTGCCACGAAGCGGATGTTCGGGGAAGTAGTTGATATGATCGGTGATAATCATCAGGTCACCGATTTCAAAAGCTTCGTTTGTACCACCGCTGGCGTTGGATACAAACAATGTTTTGATACCCAGCTCACGCATTACACGTACAGGGAAAGTCACTTCCTTCATGGAATAACCTTCATAAAAATGAAAACGCCCCTGCATTGCCATGATGTCTTTATTGCCCAACTTGCCGAAAATCAGTTTACCGCTATGACCTTCGACAGTAGACACCGGGAAGTTAGGAATATCCGAATACTTTATTTCATACTTCTCGGTGATCTCGTCTGCCAAACTGCCAAGTCCGGTGCCAAGGATGATGGCTGTTTCAGGACTGGTGTGCATTTTCCCTTTCAGAAAAGCTGCTGTTTCTTGTATTTTCTCTAACATAGCCAATAATGTGTTGGTTAAATTTATCTTGTTGATTTTGTAATATCTCAATCTCAATCGGCAAGGCGTAAATAAACGGTTTCAGTTCCTCGCTCAATACCGGATGATGAATCAGGCGGGTTGCATCTTTCTCGGTGGTGACAATCAGTTTATGTTCACCTTTCAGTTTTCCGAATCGTTCCTTGATCTGTTGTATGTCCCGATGACTGAAATGATGATGGTCGTCGAATGAAAGCGAATCAATCTGATCGGTATACATTTTCAACTCTTCGAGAATAGGCGCAGGTGATGCAATGCCCGTTACCAGCAAAATATCCGTATTCGTTAAAGCACTCAGCGGTAACTCATTCACTGTAGAATCAATCTCTGAATTTGCTGATGGAAATACCGGTTGCAGATTTCCATAACGAAACGATGAGAAGTATAACTGCTGATAAGGATAAAGGTTCAGTCGTTTTGTGATAATATTATAGTCAATCGGCTTAATATCCTGCGGACACTTTGTGACAATGACGATTTGTGCCCGGTTTTTACCGTTGACAGACTCGCGCAGACGACCTGCCGGAAGTAAAGTATCGTCGCAGAAGAGGCGGTGATAATCCGTCAGCAGGATGCTTAGTCCCGGCTTGACGTAACGGTGCTGGAAAGCATCATCCAGCAATACAACTTCAATGGACGGTTCTTTGATGGATAGTAATTGTTCTATGCCATGGCAGCGGTTCTCATCGACAGCTAGTGTGACAGACGGGAACTTGGTATGCATCTGGTAAGGCTCGTCACCGATGCTGCGTGCAGTACTTTGGGGAGTGGCAAGCACATATCCTCGGCTATGCCTTTTATATCCCCGGCTTAATACTGCCACATGATAGTTATCACGAAGCAGCTTTATCAGATATTCGGTGTGCGGCGTCTTTCCCGTGCCGCCTACAGACAGGTTGCCGATGCAGATGACAGGAACACCAAAACTCTTTGACCGGAGGAATCCCCAGTCAAAGAGTTTGTTTCTTACTGTTACCACTGCCCCGTAAATCCATGAGACAGGGTAAAGCCACTTATGTATCTTGATAAAGTGTTCGTCCATGCAGTACAGTTTACTTGATATTTAGTTCAAACGGAATGCGTGCCTGAATCATGGAACGCTCTTTTAAATTTTTCAGCATACCGAATTGTTGATAATACTCTCCTAACTTGCTTTTCAATATTTGTGATTCCACATAATTAGTGGGTTTCGTATTGAGCAGTGAAGAAAGGAGGTCTTGTTTTGCCGGATAAGAAACAACTGTATATCCTTCGATTCCTGCTTTCCTGACAGCAATCTCCAAAGCTGTATCAATACCTCCGAGTACGTCTACCAGTCCAAGTTCTTTAGCAGCTTCTCCTGTCCATACACGACCTTCAGCTATTTTCTCAATGGCCTCTTTGCTCATATGGCGCCCCTCAGCGCAGTGATTGACGAATGTATCATAACCTTGGGTAATCATCATCTGCATCAGTGTCTTCTCATCCTGATTGAAAGGACGCATGATATTTCCAAAATCTGAAAATTTATTTGTTTTTACCACATCGTAGGTCAAACCGATCTTTTCTGATAATTCCTTAACATTCGGTACCATACCGAAAATTCCGATGGATCCCGTCAATGTAGTCGGCTCTGCAACGATTGTATCGGCTACACAAGAGATATAATAACCACCTGATGCGGCATAATCACCCATAGAAACAATTACTGGTTTCTCTGTTTTCAGTTCTTTCACGGCATGCCAGATTTGTTCGGATGCAAAAGCACTTCCACCCGGTGAATTAACACGGAGAACGACAGCTTTTACATCCTCGTCATCTTTTAGCTTACGCAAGTCACGAATAACTTTTGTGCCTACAATTCCCTCTTCAGAAGTTGAAGAACCGCTGTAATCTGTGATTTCTCCGGAGGCATAATAGACCGCTACGATGTTACCGCTTTTATCTTTCGGCATGTTTTTTTTCACATTGATCATGTCACTCAACCCTAGCACCGGAAGGCGGTCATCTTCTTTCAAGTCCACCCACTGTTTAAGATAATTGCGAACATCATTGCGGTAAATCAATGTGTCCGCCAAGCCACATTGCACACTTTCCTCTGCCGGATAAAACATCAGCATACGGTCAGCTAAAGCATTCAGTGAATCTACGGGGAGGCTGCGGGAAGCAGATACCCCTTCGGTAACCTGTCCCCAAATCGAGTTGATAAAAGCTGTCACCTGTTCACGATTGGCAGGACTCATTTCTGTAGAAATAAACGGTTCTACGGCGGATTTATAAGTACCTACTTTAAATATCTGCATTTCTACCCCGATCTTTTGCAGTAAGTCTTTATAAAACAGAGGAGCGGAAGCGATGCCTTTCCACTCAATCATTCCTTTCGGATTGAGCAATACCTTGTCCGCTACACTGGAAAGATAATAAAGTCCTTGTGTATAGCTATCTCCGTAGGCTATGATGAACTTTCCGCTTTCTTTAAAGTCGAGCAATGCGTTACGGATTTCCTGCAAAGATGCATACGAAGTTCCGAGCATACTTGCCTGCAGATAAATTCCTTTGATATTTTCATTTTCTTTTGCTTTTTTGATGGAAGAAAGAATATCGTCCAGCCCGTATGTATTGGAGTCGTCGCTGAACAACTGTGATAAGATACCTAACGGACTCTCCTGAGTGCGTTCGACTAATACACCGTTCAGGTCGAGCATCATCACAGAATTCTTTTTCACTATTGTTTCTGTATCCGCGGTTGATACAATGCCGAACAATGTTACCATGCCGATAATAAATAATACAATGCTTGACAGGATGATACCGGTCACAGTGGCGAGCGTAAATTTCAAGAAATCTTTCATTATACTATTGTTTTTTTGAGTCAGCTTGTTTTAAAGCTAACAAAGATAAATAATTGAGTTGATATTTATTCAATAAGTCGTGCGAATTTTTGTTTTGTCACAATGAATCAGGTTTATTTGCTTTTAGAATGCTGCCCGGAACAGGGTAGATATAAATTTTGAATGATCGGACTTGGGGACCATTTTTCTATTGTATTTTAGTGTAGCATTGAGAATTATTCTCTAAATTTGTAGCATTAACTTAACATTATGATTATCATGAAAAGAAAATCCCCTGTGATGGCCGTTGCTTTGGCGGGACTGTTTATGTACACTTCCTGTTCTCCGACGGAGCAAGCGGAAACGAAAGATTACACCCAGTATGTGAATACCTTTATTGGTGCTGCTGACAATGGGCATACATTCCCCGGAGCTTGCTATCCTTTCGGAATGATACAGACCAGTCCGGTGACGGGTGCAGTAGGTTGGAGATATTGTTCGGAATATACTTATCAGGACTCTCTGATCTGGGGCTTCACTCAGACTCATCTCAACGGAACCGGATGTATGGATTTGGGGGATATTCTGGTGATGCCGGTTACCGGTACCCGTGCCCGTGCATGGGATGCTTACCGCAGCCATTTCCCGAAAGACAAGGAAGCTGCTACTCCGGGATATTATACAGTCGAATTATCCGATCCGCAGGTAAAGGCGGAACTGACTGCTTCTATCCATGCAGCTCTTCATCGTTATACATATCATAAAGCAGATTCAGCTTCTCTGCTGATTGACTTGCAGCACGGACCTGCCTGGAGAGAAGAACAATATCATTCACAAGTGAATAGTTGCGAAGTGAACTGGGAAGATGCTCAGACGCTGACCGGACACGTGAATAACACGGTCTGGGTTGATCAGGACTACTTCTTTGTGATGAAGTTTAATCGTCCGGTAATAGATTCGCTTTACCTTCCGATGGGAGAAACTGAGAAAGGAAAGCGAATCATTGCTACTTTCGACTTGAAGCCGGGAGATGAACTGATGATGAAGGTGGCCCTTTCGACTACCAGCGTAGAGGGAGCAAAGAAGAACTTGCAGGCTGAAATACCAGACTGGAACTTTGACGGTGTGAAGCTGGCTGCCCATGACGAATGGAACAGCTATCTGAGTCGCATGGACGTAGAGGGTACGGATGATGAAAAGACGAATTTCTATACTTGTTTTTATCACGCACTGATTCAGCCTAACCAGATTTCAGACGTAGACGGTATGTATCGTAATGCTGCCGATTCGATTGTGAAGGCCGGAACAGGAACATTCTATTCAACCTTCTCTTTATGGGATACTTATCGTGCCGCTCATCCATTCTATACATTAATGGTTCCCGAACGTGTGGATGATTTTGTTAATTCATTGATAGAACAAGGTGAAGTACAAGGCTTCCTGCCTATTTGGGCATTGTGGGGAAAAGAAAACTTCTGTATGATCGGCAATCATGGTGTATCTGTTATTGCTGAAGCCTACCGAAAAGGTTTCCGTGGTTTTGATGCGGAACGTGCTTTCAATATGGTGAAGAAGACACAGACTGTATCTCATCCGTTGAAGTCCGACTGGGAAGTGTATACGAAATACGGATATTTCCCGACAGATCTGACAAAAGCGGAATCCGTCTCTTCAACTCTGGAATCGGTATATGACGATTATGCGGCAGCTGACATGGCCCGTCGCATGGGAAAAGAAGAAGATGCTGCTTACTTTGCGAAACGTGCGGATTATTATAAGAACTTATTCGATTCACAGACGAATTTTATGCGTCCGCGTAAAGCTGACGGAACTTGGAACTCTCCGTTTAATCCTAGTGATGTAGGGCATGCGGAAAGTACAGGCGGTGACTATACGGAAGGAAATGCATGGCAGTATACCTGGCATGTGCAACACGATGTTCCCGGTTTGATTGCTCTCTTCGGTGGAGAAGAACCTTTCCTGAATAAGCTGGATTCCCTGTTTACAGTGAAACTGGAAACAACTCAGGCTGATGTGACAGGTTTGATCGGACAGTATGCGCATGGTAATGAGCCCAGTCATCATGTTACTTATTTATATGCTTTGGCAGGTCGTCCGGAACGTACACAGGAACTAATCCGTGAAATCTTTGATACTCAATATAAGAACAAGCCTGACGGACTTTGTGGTAATGATGACTGTGGTCAGATGTCCGCATGGTATATGTTCAGTGCAATGGGTTTCTATCCGGTAGATCCGGTAAGCGGTGATTATGTATTCGGAGCTCCTCAGTTACCGAAGATTGTGCTACATCTGGCTGATGGAAAGACCTTTACTGTGATCGCTGAAAACTTATCGAAGGAACATAAATATGTGGATAGTATCACGCTGAATGGCGAACCTTATACAAAGAATACGATTTCTCATGAAGATATTCTGAAAGGTGGTACACTCGTATATAAGATGAAATAGACTGTATACAGAGTAGTATACAGAAGATCCCTCCAAAGTTTTTTCTTTGGAGGGATTTTTGGCTTTATATGCTTTAAATTCGAATAATTCTCTAAATTTGTGCTATTAATCTGACTGGTACATTCATGGAGAATACTGAAACTTTAATAGTGGAGCAACTGAAGATAGGCAATGAAAATGCTTATCGTTACATATATGATCATCATTATGCCTTGCTCTGTTATGTCGCCAATGGTTATCTAAAAGATCAGTTCCTTTCCGAAACCATTGTAGGAGATACTATCTTTCATTTATGGGAGATACGTGAGACTTTGGATATTTCAGTCTCTATCCGTAGTTACCTGCTGAGAGCTGTCCGTAATCGTTGCATTAACTATCTTAATTCGGAACGTGAAAAGAGAGAAATAGCATTTTCTGCTCTTATGCCCGATGAGATAACGGATGATAAAATCATACTGTCCGATTCGCATCCGTTAGGTATTTTACTGGAACGTGAACTTGAAAACGAAATATATAAGGCTATCGATAAATTGCCGGACGAATGCCGTCGGGTTTTTGCTAAAAGTCGCTTTGAAGGAAAATCATACGAAGAAATTTCCGGTGAACTGGGAATATCTATTAATACAGTTAAGTATCATATAAAGAATGCTTTAGCTTCTTTACACGCTCATTTGAGTAAGTACCTGATTTCTCTATTACTATTTTTTTTCAGGTAAAGCGAAAAAAAATCATTTTCTGACTACCCTTAATTAAAAAACAACTGTCTCCTTTATAGAAAGCATAAATATGGAAGAAGAAAATAAACATATTGATGAACTGATTGCCAACTATCTGACTGAAGGTCTGGATAAGAACGCTTTAGATGAACTAAAAACATGGATTGCCGCATCGGCTGAAAATCAGCAATATTTTATCCGTCAGCGGGAGTTCTGGTTTTCAGCTGAAAGTCGTGAAGCCGCATCTGTCTATGATAAGGATAAAGCGTTTGAGAATTTTAGAAACCGTGTCGAAAGTCAGAAGGAAATTCAGAGCACTTCCCGTCGAGGTTTTAGCCTGTCAGCGTTGTGGCGTTATGCTGCGGTTGTTGCAATCATAATAGCGGTGGGATGTATTTCTTATTGGCAGGGAGAGGTGAATGTGAAAGATACTTTTGCAGATATTTCAGTAGAAGCCCCTTTAGGATCAAAAACAAAACTTTATTTGCCGGATGGCACATTGGTCTGGCTTAATGCCGGTTCACGCATGACATACTCGCAGGGGTTTGGTGTCGATAACCGAAAAGTAGAACTGGAAGGGGAAGGATATTTTGAGGTAAAGCGGAATGAGAAGATTCCCTTTTTCGTAAAGACTAAAGATCTGCAATTACAGGTGTTGGGAACAAAATTCAATTTCCGTGACTATCCGGAAGATCATGAAGTGGTCGTTTCTTTGTTGGAAGGTAAGGTCGGATTGAACAACTTGTTGAGAGAAGAAAAAGAAGCTGTCCTTTCACCTGATGAAAGGGCCGTATTAAATAAGGCGAACGGGCTTTTGACTGTAGAGTCGGTTACCGCATCCAATGCGTCTCAGTGGACGGACGGTTACTTGTTTTTTGATGAAGAACTCTTGCCGGATATCGCTAAAGAACTGGAACGCAGCTATAATGTAAAGATTCACATAGCCAATGATTCCTTAAAAACATTCCGCTTCTATGGCAACTTCGTTCGTCGCGAACAAAATATCCAGGAAGTACTGGAAGCACTGGCTTCTACGGAAAAAATGCAATATAAGATTGAAGAACGTAATATAACTATCTATTAACCGGTTACCAGAGATTATAATGCTATGATTGTTTAACCTTAAAAAATGAAAAGTATGAATAAAGAGAAAAATACAGAATAATCTTTAGCTGACAAATAAGGAGAGACAAATAAAAAACCGGAAGATTTCGGACATCTCCCGGCTCCTTGAATCTCTTCTTTCAACAATCATCTAGTGTGAATATGTTTTCAAAAGAGAATGTGCAAAGTTAGCAAAATACATCTCTTTTAAAACGAGTTATTCAAGTTTTAATTAATAATTTGTTTATTTTATGAATTACAGGAAGAAGGCCATATTAATGGTCATGGCTCTGTTTTGCCTTAACATAGCAATACTAGCCCAGGCTGTTTCATTGAAAATGGATAACGTTTCAGTGAAAGAAGCAATGACCCAGTTGAAGAATAAAAGCGGATATTCTTTCGTTTATAAAGTCGGAGATCTGGATACAAAGAAGATTATAACTGTAAAGGCGAAAGAGCTGAATGAGGCTATCGATCAGATATTGTACGGACAAGACGTTGTCTATGAAGTGAAAGGGAAGAATGTAATTGTTCAGAAAGGACAAGCCAGGCAGAATACTTCAAAGGATGGTAAAAAGCGTAAGATCACAGGTGTGGTGAATGATGTTAACGGCGAGCCTATTATCGGTGTTACCATCAAGGAGAAAGGGACAACTAACGGAACGGTATCGGATATAAATGCGAAGTTTACGTTGGAAGTATCACCGGGAGCGGTATTGGAACTGTCTTACATCGGCTATCAGCCTCTGGAAGTGAAAGTTGGAAATCAGACAGATTTATCCATCGTTTTGTATGAAAAGCAAGAATTGCTGGATGAAGTTGTGGTAGTGGGATACGGTACAATGAAGAAAAGTGACTTGAATGCTTCGATTGTTTCTGTAAAGTCTGAGAAACTCAATAAAGCAGCTTCACCGAACTTCTCTGAAATGTTGATGGGACGTGCGGCAGGACTTACTGTAAAACAGGGGAGTGCACAGCCCGGTGGTGGTATTGAAGTTCTGATTCGGGGTGCGGCTTCTACCGGTGCGGGGAATGATCCGCTGTATGTGGTCGATGGTTTCCCCATAGTGAATGCCGGTGTCAATCCGGGAAGCGGTAATCAGTGGACGGCAGGAAGCAACAGCCCTTTGAGCAGTATTAACCCTAACGATATCGAATCCATAGAGATTTTGAAGGACGCTTCGGCAACTGCCATTTATGGTGCGCGGGGTGCTAATGGAGTTGTTCTGATTACGACAAAAAGAGGTACTCAGGATACGAAAGTAGAGTATAACATGAATATGTCGTTTCAGACTATAAATAAACGACCGGAATTATTGACGGCCGGAGAGTTAATGACTACTCAGAACAGTTACTATAAAGAACAGTATTTAATGCAGAATCTGGTATATCCTTATGGGAATACAGATCCGGGTGCTGTCAGCCCTTATGTGCCTATGTACACGGATGAAGAAATAGCAAAAGCCGGAAAAGGGACCAACTGGTATGATATGATTACCCGTACAGGTCTTATCCAGCAACATAACCTCACAGTGACTTATGGTAATGAAAAGATGAGATCATTGATTTCGCTGAACTACTTCGATCAGAAAGGAGTGGTGAAAACATCCGGTTATAAACGCTATAGCTTCCGTTATAATCTGGACCATAAAATAACGAAATGGTGGGATTATGGTATTTCTGCCACAGCCTCTTATGTAGTCGATCAGAATGCGACACTGGGGGGAGGATATGACAGTACGGCAGGTATTATTGAATCGGCGTTAAGTTATAGTCCGACAGTGAAGGCGGAACGAGACCCGACGACCGGCAAATGGATGGAAGATCCTAAGCAGGCATTGCTCAATCATCCTTTGTCTTATCTCGACATTGAGGATGAGACAAAGACCAAGCGTTTTCTGGCAACAGCATTCACTAATTTCTATTTTATAAAAGATGTGTTCTGGTTGAAACTGTCTGCCGGTGCGGATATCCGCGACGGGTCCCGCCATAGCTACTATCCGATGACTACGAAATATGGAAGTAGTGTGAATGGAGATGCGAATATCAATTCCGCCAACCGTGAAGACTATGTGGCAGATATGGTTTTCAATTTTCAGAAGACTTTCAAGGAGAGACATAAACTTCTTGCATTACTGGGATATTCGTATCAGGTGCAGAATGATGACGGAGCGTATGCACGTGCTATGGGATTTATGTCTGATGCGTTGATGTATTATAAACTACAGGCAGGTGAAACGCGTCCGGTGGTCAGTTCTTATAAAAATAAACACGTGTTGGCTTCTTATTTTGGTCGTGCCCAATACTCTTTCAAAGATAAGTATCTGTTTACTTTTACTGCCCGTATCGATGGTAGCGACCGTTTTGGAAAGAACAACCGTTATGCTTTCTTTCCTTCGGGAGCATTTGCGTGGAGAATGAATCAGGAAGATTTTCTGAAAGATGTCAACTGGCTCTCCGATGCCAAGTTACGTGTCAGCATGGGACAGGTGGGTAATGAAAATCTGCCTAACGATGCTGCTTCCGAGTACTTTGCCTTTGACGGCAGAAATTATTATCTGGGAGATACAGAAAAGAGAGGAGTAAATCTGGGAAAGTTCGGTAATCCTGATTTAAAGTGGGAAACGACTACAGAAGTTAACTTCGGACTGGATTTCGGTTTCTTCCGGAATCGTATCAATGGTAGTGTAGATGTTTTCTTTAAAGAGGTAAAAGACCTGCTGAGCTGGCGTTCGCTGCCGCATACAGCTGTCACTACCGGTATATGGTCCAACATTGGAAAAACAAAAAGTACCGGTTTTGAACTGACGCTGAATACAGTGAACCTGGAAGGACCGTTACATTGGGAATCGACATTGACGTATACTTCCTATCGTGACAGATGGAAAGAACGTGATCCGAAAGTAATTCTGGCTCCTTATGTCAAAGAAAACGATCCGGTAAGTGCTATCTATACGCTGATTCCGGACGGTATAAAGCAGGCGGGTGAAGATACGCCGGCTATGCCGGACTTGTTACCGGGACAGCGCAAATATAAAGATGTGAACGGACTCGACGAGGAAGGGAATCTGACAGGAAAGCCTGATG
>OBZJ01001022.1_pt1 | contig 10719 bp, 13 predicted proteins | sample 1476891 | NCBI WGS metagenome assembly OBZJ01 (sample SAMEA2580231, study PRJEB22360) | human gut metagenome | biome: human gut; feature: human-associated habitat; material: faeces | place: Denmark | collected 2008/2010 | reverse complement strand
CCCCCCTATTTTTTACGCTCTACTGCTTGACAAGAGAGGTGAAATGTGCCCCCCCACTCTATTGTAAACAAGACATTTTTATCTTTTATATTCAATGGCTTATTTTCCTGCTAATTGGTAATACCATGAAAAATACCATGCTCAGAAAAGGCTTAACAATATTTTGAAAAATTGCCTACTGAGCGCTGCCGCACAGCTCCATAGGCCGCTTTCCTGGCTTTGCTTCCAGATGTATGCTCTTCTGCTCCTGCAGCTAATGGATCACCGCAAACAGGTTACTCGCCTGGGGATTCCCTTTCGACCCGAGCATCCGTATAATACTCATGCTCGATTATTATTATAGAAGCCCCCATGAATAAATCGCTCATCATTTTCGGCATCGTCAACATAACCTCGGACAGTTTCTCCGATGGAGGCCGGTATCTGGCGCCAGACGCAGCCATTGCGCAGGCGCGTAAGCTGATGGCCGAGGGGGCAGATGTGATCGACCTCGGTCCGGCATCCAGCAATCCCGACGCCGCGCCTGTTTCGTCCGACACAGAAATCGCGCGTATCGCGCCGGTGCTGGACGCGCTCAAGGCAGATGGCATTCCCGTCTCGCTCGACAGTTATCAACCCGCGACGCAAGCCTATGCCTTGTCGCGTGGTGTGGCCTATCTCAATGATATTCGCGGTTTTCCAGACGCTGCGTTCTATCCGCAATTGGCGAAATCATCTGCCAAACTCGTCGTTATGCATTCGGTGCAAGACGGGCAGGCAGATCGGCGCGAGGCACCCGCTGGCGACATCATGGATCACATTGCGGCGTTCTTTGACGCGCGCATCGCGGCGCTGACGGGTGCCGGTATCAAACGCAACCGCCTTGTCCTTGATCCCGGCATGGGGTTTTTTCTGGGGGCTGCTCCCGAAACCTCGCTCTCGGTGCTGGCGCGGTTCGATGAATTGCGGCTGCGCTTCGATTTGCCGGTGCTTCTGTCTGTTTCGCGCAAATCCTTTCTGCGCGCGCTCACAGGCCGTGGTCCGGGGGATGTCGGGGCCGCGACACTCGCTGCAGAGCTTGCCGCCGCCGCAGGTGGAGCTGACTTCATCCGCACACACGAGCCGCGCCCCTTGCGCGACGGGCTGGCGGTATTGGCGGCGCTGAAAGAAACCGCAAGAATTCGTTAACTGCACATTCGGGATATTTCTCTATATTCGCGCTTCATCAGAAAACTGAAGGAACCTCCATTGAATCGAACTAATATTTTTTTTGGTGAATCGCATTCTGACTGGTTGCCTGTCAGAGGCGGAGAATCTGGTGATTTTGTTTTTCGACGTGGTGACGGGCATGCCTTCGCGAAAATCGCACCTGCTTCCCGCCGCGGTGAGCTCGCTGGAGAGCGTGACCGCCTCATTTGGCTCAAAGGTCGAGGTGTGGCTTGCCCCGAGGTCATCAACTGGCAGGAGGAACAGGAGGGTGCATGCTTGGTGATAACGGCAATTCCGGGAGTACCGGCGGCTGATCTGTCTGGAGCGGATTTGCTCAAAGCGTGGCCGTCAATGGGGCAGCAACTTGGCGCTGTTCACAGCCTATCGGTTGATCAATGTCCGTTTGAGCGCAGGCTGTCGCGAATGTTCGGACGCGCCGTTGATGTGGTGTCCCGCAATGCCGTCAATCCCGACTTCTTACCGGACGAGGACAAGAGTACGCCGCAGCTCGATCTTTTGGCTCGTGTCGAACGAGAGCTACCGGTGCGGCTCGACCAAGAGCGCACCGATATGGTTGTTTGCCATGGTGATCCCTGCATGCCGAACTTCATGGTGGACCCTAAAACTCTTCAATGCACGGGTCTGATCGACCTTGGGCGGCTCGGAACAGCAGATCGCTATGCCGATTTGGCACTCATGATTGCTAACGCCGAAGAGAACTGGGCAGCGCCAGATGAAGCAGAGCGCGCCTTCGCTGTCCTATTCAATGTATTGGGGATCGAAGCCCCCGACCGCGAACGCCTTGCCTTCTATCTGCGATTGGACCCTCTGACTTGGGGTTGATGTTCATGCCGCCTGTTTTTCCTGCTCATTGGCACGTTTCGCAACCTGTTCTCATTGCGGACACCTTTTCCAGCCTCGTTTGGAAAGTTTCATTGCCAGACGGGACTCCTGCAATCGTCAAGGGATTGAAACCTATAGAAGACATTGCTGATGAACTGCGCGGGGCCGACTATCTGGTATGGCGCAATGGGAGGGGAGCAGTCCGGTTGCTCGGTCGTGAGAACAATCTGATGTTGCTCGAATATGCCGGGGAGCGAATGCTCTCTCACATCGTTGCCGAGCACGGCGACTACCAGGCGACCGAAATTGCAGCGGAACTAATGGCGAAGCTGTATGCCGCATCTGAGGAACCCCTGCCTTCTGCCCTTCTCCCGATCCGGGATCGCTTTGCAGCTTTGTTTCAGCGGGCGCGCGATGATCAAAACGCAGGTTGTCAAACTGACTACGTCCACGCGGCGATTATAGCCGATCAAATGATGAGCAATGCCTCGGAACTGCGTGGGCTACATGGCGATCTGCATCATGAAAACATCATGTTCTCCAGTCGCGGCTGGCTGGTGATAGATCCCGTCGGTCTGGTCGGTGAAGTGGGCTTTGGCGCCGCCAATATGTTCTACGATCCGGCTGACAGAGACGACCTTTGTCTCGATCCTAGACGCATTGCACAGATGGCGGACGCATTCTCTCGTGCGCTGGACGTCGATCCGCGTCGCCTGCTCGACCAGGCGTACACTTATGGGTGCCTTTCCGCAGCTTGGAACGCGGATGGAGAAGAGGAGCAACGCGATCTAGCTATCGCGGCCGCGATCAAGCAGGTGCGACAGACGTCATACTAGATATCAAGCGACTTCTCCTATCCCCTGGGAACACATCAATCTCACCGGAGAATATCGCTGGCCAAAGCCTTAGCGTAGGATTCCGCCCCTTCCCGCAAACGACCCCAAACAGGAAACGCAGCTGAAACGGGAAGCTCAACACCCACTGACGCATGGGTTGTTCAGGCAGTACTTCATCAACCAGCAAGGCGGCACTTTCGGCCATCCGCCGCGCCCCACAGCTCGGGCAGAAACCGCGACGCTTACAGCTGAAAGCGACCAGGTGCTCGGCGTGGCAAGACTCGCAGCGAACCCGTAGAAAGCCATGCTCCAGCCGCCCGCATTGGAGAAATTCTTCAAATTCCCGTTGCACATAGCCCGGCAATTCCTTTCCCTGCTCTGCCATAAGCGCAGCGAATGCCGGGTAATACTCGTCAACGATCTGATAGAGAAGGGTTTGCTCGGGTCGGTGGCTCTGGTAACGACCAGTATCCCGATCCCGGCTGGCCGTCCTGGCCGCCACATGAGGCATGTTCCGCGTCCTTGCAATACTGTGTTTACATACAGTCTATCGCTTAGCGGAAAGTTCTTTTACCCTCAGCCGAAATGCCTGCCGTTGCTAGACATTGCCAGCCAGTGCCCGTCACTCCCGTACTAACTGTCACGAACCCCTGCAATAACTGTCACGCCCCCCTGCAATAACTGTCACGAACCCCTGCAATAACTGTCACGCCCCCAAACCTGCAAACCCAGCAGGGGCGGGGGCTGGCGGGGTGTTGGAAAAATCCATCCATGATTATCTAAGAATAATCCACTAGGCGCGGTTATCAGCGCCCTTGTGGGGCGCTGCTGCCCTTGCCCAATATGCCCGGCCAGAGGCCGGATAGCTGGTCTATTCGCTGCGCTAGGCTACACACCGCCCCACCGCTGCGCGGCAGGGGGAAAGGCGGGCAAAGCCCGCTAAACCCCACACCAAACCCCGCAGAAATACGCTGGAGCGCTTTTAGCCGCTTTAGCGGCCTTTCCCCCTACCCGAAGGGTGGGGGCGCGTGTGCAGCCCCGCAGGGCCTGTCTCGGTCGATCATTCAGCCCGGCTCATCCTTCTGGCGTGGCGGCAGACCGAACAAGGCGCGGTCGTGGTCGCGTTCAAGGTACGCATCCATTGCCGCCATGAGCCGATCCTCCGGCCACTCGCTGCTGTTCACCTTGGCCAAAATCATGGCCCCCACCAGCACCTTGCGCCTTGTTTCGTTCTTGCGCTCTTGCTGCTGTTCCCTTGCCCGCACCCGCTGAATTTCGGCATTGATTCGCGCTCGTTGTTCTTCGAGCTTGGCCAGCCGATCCGCCGCCTTGTTGCTCCCCTTAACCATCTTGACACCCCATTGTTAATGTGCTGTCTCGTAGGCTATCATGGAGGCACAGCGGCGGCAATCCCGACCCTACTTTGTAGGGGAGGGCACGGTTTCAGTTTTCTGCTGATGGTGAAAGGATGCAAACCTCTGGTCAGCGCTTTGGTTGATCAGTACAGCGGACAATTTGAAATCAACAGATCCTGCCGAATTTCAGGAACAGGAATTTACGGCACTACGATCAAACAGCCCCTGTACTCCGGCGATGGAAAGGATCGATATTTCCACCTGTGCTACAGCTCGAGAAAAATGTCGGACGAGCGCGAGCAGCTGGAGCACCTTCTCGAGAGGATGACGAATGAGCTGAAAAAGTTCGAAGGCAGAGACTGCGGCGAGATCGGTCTGCCGTACTCGAAGTATTTCAATCTGCATTATCTGGAAAAAGACGGGAGGAGAATTTTCCTCTTCGCAGAGGAAAAGGCCGAAGTCATTCAGCGCGAATTGAAACTGTGCGGCTACTTCTGCATGGTCAGCTCGGAAAAAATGACTGCCGAAGAGGCATACCGGCTGTATTCAGGCCGTGATGCTTCGGAAAAGCTGTTCAGGGCAGACAAGTCATTTTTGGGTTCAACTACCATGCGTGCACACAGCAATGAGGCTGTATCTGCAAAAATTTTCATTGAATTCATTGCCCTTATTATCCGCAATCGCTTCTACAACCTGCTCAAGGAAGAGATGCGGAGACTGACCGTTCGCAAAAACTATATGACCGTTCCTGCTGCTTTGCGTGAGCTGGAAAAAGTTGAAATGACACGCCGAAGCGGATCAGCCTATCAATTGGATTTTGCGCTGACGAAGAATCAAAAGGCCATTTTCAGAGCCTTCGGATTGAGCGCCGATGATGTCGAGGAACATGCCCGGAAGATCGCTGTTCGGTTGGCTGAACTGGGCGACGGTGTTCTGACGGATGATGAACAGGAAGAGAATGAAGATGCCGAAGCGTAAGACCCTGGCCTCCGTGGAGGCAAAAATCAAAGCTACTCAGCAAAAGATTGCAGCGGCAAAGACCAGATATAACCGACTGTGCAGTGAGCTGGCAGCACTTGAACACGAGCGTGAGGAGATAGAGGCTCGGGCCATCCTCACCGCTCTGCGTCAAAGCGGTAAGACTTACAGGGAGCTCATGACATTTCTCGGGAAGTGATTTTTAGTGTTGAGTGTAACTTTCGTGGGAAGTTAAGGATCTGGGCTATCAAACTTGTGGAGCGCCTTCACGGCTGCAAATTCAAGTCGCTTGATCTCACGGAAAGAAACGATCAGGAAGTTCCCGCTACCGCAGGCTGGGTCGAGGAACGTCAGGGAGGCAAGCTTCCCCTGGAAGGCGTAAAGCTTGTCTGTCTGATCTTTCGTGAGCTTTTTTTGCGTGTCGCTGATGGTCTCAAGAATGGCCTGAAGCTCGGCCTTCAGATCGTCAAGGAAGAGCGGCTCGATCACCTTCATGATGTTGCGTTCGCTCGTGAAATGCGCACCTAGAGCATGTCGCTCCTCAGGCTTCATGACGGCCTGGAACATCGAACCGAAGATAACCGGTGAAATCAGATTCCATTCCAATCGACCGCACTCGAGAAGAATGTTTCGAGCACGAGCGTTGAAGGTCGGGATGCGGATTTTGTCGCGAAAGAGTCCACCGTTCACGTACGGGAAGGCAGCAAGCGTCGGTGTTTCCTGCTTGCGCGCAAACCTTCCAGGCTCCATGTCGAGCATCCAAAACAGACGCTCAAAGAAGTTATCCATATCGGAGCCATCAGTCTTGGTAAGAGATTCAATGGCCTTTGTCATCTGACCTTGGATCGGAAAGATACCCGTATCTTCTGCGAAGAAACAGAACAGCAAACGTGTCAGGAAGACATTCAAATCATACAGATGCTCATCGTCGTACTGGTTCGTCGCACGAATGATGTCGTAGAGCTTCCCCATCTTCTCACAGGCTTTGACGTCCGCAGGATGGCTCGTATATGCAAGCGGCTTTTCATATAGACCAGTCAACGGAAGGAAAAACTCATAGTTTTCGACCAGATCAGCAAAGTCAAAGTCCGCCCAGTCGTCGACTCGACTATCGTAGGCAACAACGCGATGAAAATCGGTGGCAAAGATGAATCGAACCTTGTGCTTGGCAATGGTTGCATCCTTGACGAGCGTCTTCACCACCGCATTCACGTCCTGTCCTCGCGTAACCGGTCGGAAGTACATGTTCTTGGCGAGGCCGTAATCTCCTTCAGCGATCGCTATGTTTCGACCGTTGTTCGGATCCTGCACATTGCGAATCGTAGCGGCCGGAAATCCGAAAGTTTTCAAGAAGCCCACGAAGAAGTCTTTGCCTTTCGTCGTTTGGCGTAGGGCCTCGAAGCCCTTAATTATTTTGGCGTGATTGAGCTTTGCCATGACAGAATTCCTTGATCATGTAGTCTTAGTGTCGAGATCAATTCTCTTGCGACGTATTCATTTGGCGATAGCGATAGACGGTGGAGCGGCTGATGCCGACCTTCTTGGCCGCCGTCGCAAGCGGTACGCCTTGTTCCACCAAGACATTAACTGTTTCTAGCGTTTCTTCAGAGATTGAACGAGGACGACCCTTGTATGCGCCGCGCTCCTTAGCGAGCGCAATGCCTTCGGCCTGGCGACGACGGATCATGGAGCGCTCAAATTCAGCGAATGCACCGATCATCGATAGCATCAGTTTTGAAGTAGGAGAGGCATCCGCACCAGCTTCGAAGGAGAGACGCTCATTCAAGAAGATAACGCTGACACCGCGACAGGTCAGATCCTGCACCATTGTGAGGAGATCAGCGAGATTGCGAGCCAGCCGGTCAAGGCTATGCACAATGAGCGTATCTCCTTCACGAATAAAAGAGAGCATCCGTTGAAGCTCCGGACGATCGGTGTTCTTGCCAGAGACTTTGTCCATGAAGATTTTCTCAGCCTTCTGAGCCTTCAAATCCTCAATCTGTCGATCCGGGTTTTGGTCAAGCGAGCTCACTCGGACGTATCCGATGCGCATAGTGTCCTCTAGAGATAGTTACGAAACACATGTGTCGATTATCTCATATTAGACTCAAATGAAACACCCTTTCGACGTAGCCGGAGGTGTCTTAGTTGGCTGTACCTCAACTACGAGCGTCCACGTAAGCAGCGAGACTTTAAGTCGGCTGGGAACTGCACAGCTTGTCAGGATAATATGCTACTCGACCTTCGGCCGCGCGTACAACGAATACAAGCGAGATCCTCCTGCGTCCATGAAGGATGTCAGTATGGCATCCCAGTCAGGTTGCCTTGATCAATTATTCGGGCGATCCACTTACTACACCAGTGATGGGAAACGGCACAAGGCCGAGATCTTCGTGGCGTTGATGCCGTATTCTAACTTGCCCTTCGGGCTGGCAACGCATAACTAAACAAAACTTAGCAGTCATGGTTGAAGGTCTCCAAGGCACATTCGGTTCGCTGCTTGGGGGCTGCCCTACAGGCTTCGCTGAATTAAGCTACCCCGAGTTTTGAGGCCAGAACCCTTCTTGGAATGAAGCATGAGGGAGGAGCAAATAACCACCGTTTCAATATGAGATAAAAGCCGTTCCATTTTGAGGTTTGACGCTGAAGAAAATCAACACCATCTAGACAAGAAGTTCCTTCAGCTTGTCACGTACGATCGACAGGCGCAGCAAGAAGCCGATCATGCAGAGTCTCAGGATTCTGAAGTCGTACGACAGAGAACGTGTCGAAAATGGCGAAGATCCGGATTTGCCCTGGTGTTCTAGGATATGGCCGGGATGAGGCCGTTGTCGAGGTCTTCAGTTCGGCGATCTCGGCTGGCCGCAGCCTGAGGCGGGGACTAGTGTGTTTGTAGCCCCCCGCCAGCCAAGGACCTGTTGCGCTCTCAGACGAATGAGGGACCGCGAGGAGGTGCGACTTCTGGCCTCAAAGATAGAGCATCCTGAAGGCGAGAAGACTGTTGTGGTCGGCCGACTCCACGAGCTGCGTCCGCATGCACGCGATGTTCGCCATGGCTGCGGCGGTCGCAATGACGTCGTCTTCGAGCACGCTCTCGAGTGCGTCAAACGGCACGGTCAATATCCCCAGACTCGAGGTGTCGACCAAGGCGATCGGCCGCGTGAGCAACTCGGCCTGCGCGTTCGGTCCATCTTCGTCCGCACCTTCCTTTCTGAATACGCCATTTATTTGAAGGTCCCTCAGCGTGGGCGGCTGCCGACGGGGAGGGAGGCACAGGTTGGCAAAGGGGAGGTACTGCTGTCCTGGCTTCTGTGAGTCGATGGCCTCATAGACGAGATCTGGCGCAACCGCTATGTTCACAAAGTACTGGTACTTCGCCTGACTGTAGTGGAAGGTCTCGAAAGTCACGGTGGCGCCGCAGCGTATTTTGATGACCCACCGGATTGATCCCTGAAGGCTCTTTTCGTTGCACAGTGCGCACTGCCAGGTTACGGACTCCGTCTCTTCAGGATTGGGGACGGTGGTCTTCAGATAAAAGGCTGCCTTCTGGTAGAGCTCCATGAACCGCGGATGCTGGCTGAAGATCTCCCAGTCACGAAGCTCCGAGCGCTCTGCATTCTTGCAGAAGTTCGGCCACTGGGTGAGCGGCGTCTGTCGGGCTGCGATCCGCTCGATGAAAAGGTCCTGCTCATCGGGCGTGAAGATTTGATCGTAATCGTCGGACTTCTTCAGGGTGCCGCACTTCAGCGTCTTGTTCACTAGGGGCACGCCCAGAGCCAGAGCGTCCCGAATGCACAGGTCCTCCTTTTCCATCAGGACACTTGGCTGCCAGCAGCGGAATGCCAGATAGTCGACGATGACGCCGAGCTCGCGGTGTCGTTTGTGACGCCTGTCAACGTCGAGTGACTGGCCGATGTAGCAGGAGCCGTCGGCTCTGAACTGCATGTAGACGCCGCACCGGTACTTCTTGCCGTACTTTTGGCGAAAATCCTCAGTAAAGAGACGAAGTGCGTTGGTGTCGCCGCGCACGTCGGCAAAGAGTTGGAAGCCAAGGCGCTCGGCAATGGCTTTTGCTTCCTGAAATTCCATAATTGAACGATGCCTTTGAGAATGTCGGGGGATACGTGTTTGGTGAGGTTGTGCTAGGCTAGTTTTGTTAAGAAAGTATTGAGGTCCTGATGTTTTCCTATGTCGAAGAAACTGAAGAGGGTACGGTTCTCTATCAGGTTCGTACCTATCGTTGGTGTATGTGCTGGGCTTTCTTCAATGCCTCAGAGGTGTTTGAACTGACGGGGATTCCATACCTTTACCGGAAAGCCCTCGGTGTACATAAGAAACCCACTTTTTTGGAGTGGTTAGCTGCACACCGAGGCTTTTGGTCCAGAAAGTATGTTTATCCGAAAGGAACAAGGTTAAGTTTTTCAAAACCTAAAATGTCTGATAGTGAGGTAGCTTACTGGTTTTCAGATCGAATCTAATTTTTCCTCATTTTTGAAAGGATATCCTGTTCGGAAACTCCTGGCCCGGAAACTCTACCGATTTCCGTTAAGGTTTCTCTAAGTTGACTGTTTGTCTCAGCTTCGGTGCTTAGGTGCGCATACATTTCTTGTGGAGAGGAATACGTGAATGCGCCTCCAAAGGCCCTTTCGAGAACGCTTAAAAGACCAGTTTCTTTTTGAAGGTATTCGGAAGTCGAGACGGCCATCAGCCCCATCTTATAGTTGGCAAGATCTCGTTCTTGCGTGGTTTGTGCCATGAAATCTGCTGTAGTTGGAATGTCAATATGTTTTTCAGCCCTTCGACGTTGAACTGAATCGTCACTTGTGGCTTGAACTCCGGCAGAAGAAGCTAGATAGTCTCTCTGAATGTCATCGCGTGTCGTTCCAATGAATTCATCTCGATTTTTTGCAACGCTTTTCTGCTTTGGAGGTAATACCGTTTCCAAATGAGGTTGTTGCTTGTCAACCATGCTGGTCAAAATGGCACGGTTTTCAGAGCTAGTGTTAAACATTCTCAATGCTTCAAAGGCATCCCCGCCAGCCATAGCAAGACCAAGGTCTCGAACCACGTTGTCTCTATCCTGAGTTACCTTATTTGCAGTGCCGTTACTTGCAGTGTGGGTGGAGGCGTCCTGATCAGAAATACTGTCAGAGGAAGATCGTTCATTCGTTATTCCTCGCTGATCAATAAACTGAGCATTGCTCGAGTCTGACAACGTATTTCGAGTTCCATTGTTGATGGATGTGGATTCACCCTTCTGTTCATTAATATTGAAGGCGTTTCCAGTTTGGAAAGATGTGGTTTTTCCTTCACTAAACTTAAATACAGTTACGTCTGCAAGCAATGCTGCATTCGAAGCTGTTGGTGATACACTAATTTTCCCAATATCTGTGATGCTTGAGGTTTGAGAATTTGTTTGATTAACTTGATTTTTAGGTCCGTTCTGTTTAGCAAAAAGACCTGAGGAAGCTCTTCAAAAACCCCTGTTCCCAAGCCGAATTGAACAAAATTGTTCCGTT
>OBZJ01001015.1_pt1 | contig 10788 bp, 1 predicted proteins | sample 1476891 | NCBI WGS metagenome assembly OBZJ01 (sample SAMEA2580231, study PRJEB22360) | human gut metagenome | biome: human gut; feature: human-associated habitat; material: faeces | place: Denmark | collected 2008/2010 | reverse complement strand
CAACCACTATCAGGGAACTCCCTATGACGTATATGGAAAGAGAAGCAAAGATGCAGGAATCTACCGTGCCATTGGGGTAAACAGAAATAACGCGCTGGGTCTTGTACAGATCCGTCCGTATATGCCGGAAGCCCTGAAGGCGCTGCAGTGGCTGGCAGTAGGTTCCAATGTGTTTAACGCTATGATCCCTGTTTATCCCCATGTGGATCGTATGCCGGAATATTTGTCAAAAGCATATGTAAAACCTACGACAGAGAGCTTCTATTGGGCGAACAGAATCATCGGGGCTCTGGCAGACGCACATTATTATGAAAACCAGTCCAATATCGAAAGATATCAGGCGGCAGTAGACAGGAAGGTTTATGCGCTTATCCATAAATTCGACAGGGAATTCCTGGACAAAAAGCCAGAGGATGAAAAAGCATTCTTTGAGGCTGCCAATCAGGAAATCACTGATTTTACGGAAGAAAAAACAACGGAGGTTCTGGATAAGGTACTGTTTACCTCAAGCAGCCTGATGAAAAACGGATTTTCAAGAAGTGATTCATAAGCAGAAATGAGACTGCCCATATAAAAAATAATATGTTTCAGTGTACAGAAAACAGCCGGAATTTATGATGTCCGGCTGTTTTTGTGATTTTCAAATAGTTTTGCAGCATATTTTGATGGTAAATAAAGCCTGTGATTTTAGAATAATATAAAAATATGACAAAATATAAGGCGAAAATGCCAAAAAACATATATTATACACAAAAATAGTTGACGGGAAATTACGGGGGGGGGGTATAATTAGATAGGAAAATTTTAGAAATAATTAAAATTATAAATAGGACATGACATCCCAAGTAGAACTGACTATGAAAATATGTATCAGGAAAGGAGATATTATGGAAGGTTTGAAAAAGAAAACCAGGAGGTTATGTGGACTGATTGGCAGTATATGTCTCTTGCTTTTTGCGGCAAAGGTATATGCTGACGATTGTTATATTGAGGTTCAGCTGGAGGATTTAAAGAATAAATATTCTGACTGGGAGGGAGTCACGCTGGCTCTTTATGATGTGGGGGACGTTTCCGCAGACGGGGCAGTAACGATCAGCCCGGTTTACGGGATATCCGAATACCCGCAGACTGCGGAGGATTCCCACAGGGCGGCTCTTCAGATTGAAAAAAAGCTTACAGGAGAGCCTCTGATGAAAGGAAAAACGGATGCAGAGGGAAAACTTGTTTTTTCAGGACTTGACAGAGGAGTGTATTTCATAAAGGCAGTGGATTCTTCTGAATATGGAACGATTACTCCTTCACTTCTGCATTTACCTTATTATGAAATTATAGACGACGTAAAAAAAGGTCCCCTGTTCAATATAAAAGTGAAACCCAAGGGAGCACTTCCCGGGCAGCCTTCCGTTTCGCCGGAAACAACACCCCGTCTGTAACTCCGGCGGAACCGGTACATTCAGGAGGCGGAGTTCCGGAAAAACACTCAGACGCACAGAAGATAAACGGAGCTAAAACAGGAGATAAATCGCAGATTGCAGGCTTTGTAATTCTGCTTGGAATGTCTGCAGCGGCGGCAGGTATTGTGATATGGAAAAGAAGGAAGGTGTCAGAATGAAAAAGATCTTACAGGAAAAAGGAAGCATTTTTAAAAAAATAACATCCTGGATTCTGGTAATGGCAATTCTGTTTACCAGCGTGGATATGAGCGCTTTTGTTGTGGGGGCAGAGGATCAGGAACCGATAGTGTTCAGCGACGATACCTCAGCTTCCGATGAAGCTGATATTCAGCAGGAGGATAATCCTGCGGCAGAAGAACAGCAGCCGACGGAGCCCCAACTGACGGAACCCCAGATATCTTTTGAAGAAGAGGTTGCTGATATTCCGGACATTTCAGACAGCGAGCCTGTTGAGGAAGAAGAGGAAACTGCCGGAGCGGAGGATATTTTTTCGGACGGGTCTGAGGAGACTCCTTCGGTAGAATCCGGAAACGAACAGACAGAATCCGGAAATCTGACTGTTAAAATTTTTGATGACGCGAACAAAAACGGCGTATGGGATGAGGGGGAAGCCGGAATCAGAGATCTGGAAGTAAATCTCCTGTCTCAGAATACAGAAGAAACCATACAGCTTCCGTCTGTCAGCGACGGTGTGTACGCTATGGACGGAGTACAGGAAGGGATTTATGAAGTCAGACTTTCGGCAGCGCCGGAAATCATTGCTCCATATAATCTTGCGGAGAGTGTGAATCTTTCTCCGGATAAGGCGGGAATCCGTTTTCCGGATATCGAAGATACCTGGTTTCTGTCATGGACGGATATAGACGTACCTCAGACCGGCGCGCTGCTTCTGGGATTACAGAGGGATAATCTGGAAGAGATTGAACAGGAGATTGGTGACGCGGAAAATGTGGAGCTTCAGGAAACAGAAGATGGAGTCTTTTTTTCCGCGAATGCATCTGCAAGAAGTGTTACAGCACATGGATTTCTGGTTAGAGAACATATATATTATAACGGACATAAGGTAGATGTCTATTATGATGATGGAGATCCGTATGGATTCACCGGCTGCCCCACATATCGATGGGCATACAGGAATGACGGAGGGCGTGCGACGCTTTACTGTATTGAGCCTTTTGTAGATGGATTAGACAGGGGAAATTATTATGGCGGCGGAAATATGGCGACCATATATGGAGCAGAGAGAGCAAGATATATGCAGCTTTGCTCTTATTATGGAGCGGACTATAAATGGCCGGGAATTACTGACGGGAATGTAAAGGCGCTTTATTTTATGGCGGCCCAGAACCTGATCTGGAAGAAAATGGGAGCCCAGCATTTACAGTGGTATCAGTATAAAGGCGATTATCATGGTCATTTCCATCCTGGATATGCAATTAATGTATCTTATTATGAAAACCAGATTATAAATAAGATTAATAATCATTCTAAAATGCCGTCGCTTCCGGCTAATCAGAAAATTGACCATGGTTATACGAATCCGGATAAAGTGTACGCTTTTACGGACAGTAATGGAGCATTAGGAGACGGATGGAAGCGGGAAAACTATGATATTGAAGGCTGGTGGGTAAAGAGTATACCGGCAGGGGTAAATAAGGCATGGGTTGAAGGAAACCAGCTTAAATTCACATTGAAAAACGACCCCTCCTATGATGGAAAGACAATCACTTTTCCTTTGGAAAAACGGTTCAGCCCACGTGGGAAAAATCAGTTTTATATTTCCAATAATCCGAGACAGCAGTCGCTGCTGGATTATGGCGTACCATCAAATATTCCTTACAACTGGACGGTTAAAATTAATCCTACCGGGCAGATGAAAATCCGGAAGGTAGATGATGCCGGCAACCCGGTTCCGGGCGTTACTTTCCAATGGGGAACCTCCAGAACAAATCTCCCTAATACAACGGCGCCTACCGGGAAGGATGGAACGGTAACTATACGGGCAAGTGAGGGAGTGATTTATGTTCAGGAGAAAGACGTACCGGAACATATGATTAAGGATCCTGCGATAAAGAGTGTAAGAATCCAAAACGGACAAATTGCTACTGTTACATTTACCAATACTCGCGTTACCCGCAGAGCAACTCTTAAAAAGATAAATGCTAGTACAAAAGAACCTATTGGCGGAGCAGAGTTTCGGTATTGGAATGAGGAAAAACCAGATAAGAAATATAAGGGAGTCACAGACAGCAATGGAGAATTTACTCCTTCTGTAAAATTTCCTGTAGGTAGCCGGGTGACAATGGAGGAGATACAGGCTGCTCCCGGTTATGAGTTTCCGACAGGTAATGCACAGAAAACAATCACTATCTCAATGGATGAGAGCCAGAATATATTTGAGTTTGAAAATGTGCCAAAAAGTGTTCCAGTTAAATTTAAAAAACTGAATGACCGTACTGGAAAGCCGGTTAAGGGAGGCGTTAAATTTAAGGTAGGAACAGATTTGTCTCAGCCAGATTCTTATGAGTATGTGGTAACCGGAGCAGATGGAACAGCTCAGACAAAGAACACTTATTTTCATGGAACAGAAGTGTTCTATCAGGAAATAGAAGCTCCATCTGGTTTTAAAGTGGATGACAAAGTATATTCTTTTATTGTGGATGCAGAACAGCCAGACAGAGTTTATACAGTTATCGTGAGAGACAGGGAGAATCCCATTGGATTTTCGATCAGGAAAAAAGGAGATGATGGAAGGGCTTTGTCCGGGGTTCGCTTCCGGCTGGAAAAAAAGTCCGGAAGTAACTGGTATACAATATATTCTGATCTGGTGACAGATAAAACCGGGAGATTGAATATTCCCGGTACATACGACAGACAGCTGATTGCAGAGGGCAGACTTCGTCTGGTAGAGGAAGAAACTGTTACAGGTTATGAACTCTTAGAAAAGCCCTTTGTATTTGATGAAAAGTATGCTGACTCAGAGAATGCGCAGGTTGAGGTAACAATTATCAATAATAAAATACCTACAAGTGTGCAGATTTACAAGGTAGACGCAGATCAGCGAACACAATACCTTGCAGGGGCTGTGTTTGCGATTACGGACAGTAGCGGCAGACTTGTAGAGACCCTTATAACAGACAGGGGAGGAAGCGCTTATACGACAAATTTGTTAGCAGATACAACTTATTTTATAGAGGAAGTCACCCCTCCATATGGTTACAAGAAAATAGAGGGACGTTTTCCGTTGGTTCTGAATAGCACCAATAAATTTAGTTATGATCAAAAATTTGAAAATGAAGTTTATAATGGAAAAATTAAGCTTCATAAAAAGAATCAGAACGGAAAACCTTTAAAGGGGATCGAATTTACGATCTATAAAGGATACACCCCAATACAAACTCTGACTACTGACGAGAAAGGCTATGCGGAATCAAAAATGCTTCCGGCAACAGATACCTATCGTATTGTAGAAACCTATGCGCCGCCACAGTATGTAAACAGTGGATTGGACTTTTCCTTTAAGTTTCTGGAAACAGAGGATGGAACGGTGGAGGAACAGAATAACTGGACTATGACCTTTGACAAAAATACATTAACAGCAACTTTTGATGTAAGAAATGAGGAGATTTTTGGAAAGGTAACCATAGAGAAGGTGGATTCCGAGGATAAAACTGTAAAGGTAAAAGGTGCTGAATTTTCTCTGATAAACCGCTATACGGGAGAGAAGATTGACACAGGAGTTACAGATTCAAATGGTATTTGTACTTTTTATGATATTCCATTGGTAAATCCTACAGTGAATACCACGCAGGGACATTATTATATAGAAGAAACGTCCCCAGGTGAAAACCATATTCTTCCGGAAAATACCAGAAAGTATTTTTCTCTGACTGTGGCTGACAGGGATTTTAAGATACAGTTTGAGAATCCGCCGTATAAAGGAGCGATAGAGATTACAAAGGTAGATGAGGACGACCATTCCAAAAAACTGGAAGGTGCAGAATTTGCTATTTACCGGGCAGAGGATCTCAATGCAAAACTTAAAACAGCAGTTACAGGAGTGGATGGAATTGCACGCTTTGATGATCTGCGTTATGGGAAGTATGTAATCAAAGAAACAAAGGCGTCCAAGTATTACTGGAATGATAAGATAAATGGTGGAAACGATAAATACTGGGATGAAAAGGTTGAAGGATATCGGGTAACAATTAATGAAAATAATCAGGTGATCCCTCTGGAAATCACAAATCCCAAATTACAGGTGCAGATAAAAGTTGTAAAATATTCAGAAAATAAGCAATATAAGTTGGGCAGGGCAGAGTTTGAACTTTATAATGCGAAAAACGTATTGCTTGAAAAAATTATTACAAATCCTATAGAGGGAGATCAGGCGGATGACGGGACGGGAGTAAGTAAGATATATTATGCGGAAGACCTTGGAGAAGGAGCATATATTGTTGAGACAAAAGCCCCCGTTGGATATGAACCAAGCCCAGAGAAACATTATCTCAATTTCGATCAAACATCAGAAAAACAGATCGTTGAAATTTTGAAAGAAGTTGAGAATAAAAGGAAAACACCTAAGTTTAAATTGCAAAAAGTAGATGAAAATGGAAATGGTGTAAGGGCTAAATTTACAGTTGATGTATATAATATGGATTTGCATAAGGATTGGAGTAAGGCATATTCATGGAGTCCACAGCTGCTTGTGACTACAAGGGAAAATCCTATTGCAGAGTTTACGGAATTTATCAAAAACTTTGATTATATGCTGAGTAAGTACCCTGAAAACCAGCAACGCCATGCATATAAGCTAAGGATTAGAGAAGTAGATGTAGAACCGGGATATCAGAAACTGGATGGAATAATCGCAAGTGTTATCTATTATTACAATGAATACAGTGGGTGGAGTTTTTTAGCAGCTTCTGATCCGGGAAATGGTGTTATTTATGACGAAAATACCATGATTCTGACCGCAGTCAACAAGCAGATACCAGTTAAACTCAACATTGTGAAAAAAGACAGTCGGGAAGAAGTTTATCTGGAAGGAGCAGTTTTTAGAATTACTCCGGTTGGCAAGGAGGATAGGGCAGTAGAAGTGACCTCAACTGGGGATGCCAGCGGTGTGACGGTAAATCTACCATATGCAGAAGAATATAGGGTTGAAGAAATCAAGGCGCCTCCGGGCTACTGGCGATGGAATTTGGTGGATACAATAAAGTTAGAGGAGTTTGATGAAAACACGGAAAATGGCTTGATGTATTCTTATCAGGAGACATACCTGAATTTCAAAATGCCGGAACTTAAAATTAAGAAGATTGGTACAGATGGATACACTCAGAAGCCCTTAAAGGCGGAATTCCGTATTACTGAGACAGAAAATCGCACAGGTATGGGAAGATCAATAACATTTACAACACAGGAAACAGATGGAATAGGTGTTGTTGATTTTACCACTTTTGATTTTATTCCTGGCAGCAGTGCTGACAGTGCTGAAAAAGGTTGCTTTAAAATAGAAGAGATTTCTGTTGAAAATGAGGATTATCGTCTTTTAGAATCACCAATTTATTTGGGTTGGAAAGCGAGCTGTGGAAACATAACATTTAGTCCTGATGCTCCAAATTCAAGTCTGCCAGAAGGCACTAATCTTGAGTCCTGGAATGCTAAGGAATGTATTACGATTTCTGTTGAAAACCGGAAAAAAGATTACCGCTATCAGATGATAAAGCAGGGAAATCCTGATGACGTCAACAGGGTATGGGCGGATGTAATCATATCTGCAGACGGGAATGAGGAGAAGCTGAAAATTGAATCTGAGACTCCCGCAGACGTAAGCGAATTCTTTTCCAGGCTGACAGATTCAAACGGATATCTGGTTCGCATAGAAGAAAAAGACACAACGGTAGGATATGAAACCGTGCCGCTTATGAGCTTTTGGTATTATCCGGATAAGCCAGGAAGTGAAAAATTCCAGAATATAACAGGTCCTGTCTCTATAGACAAGGAAGGGGAATTAATTACAATTAAGATTACCAATGAACGCTCAACCATGCGTCTTCGTCTGAAAAAAACAGATAAGCATGGAAACCTGATTGCAGGAGCGACTTTCAGGGTGACTACTCAAAATCCATCGTTTGTAGAGAATTATGTTACAACAGGCGATCCCAACGGCGAGATTTTTGAGTTTCCATACGCGCAAAAGATCAGGCTGGAGGAAATTCAGGCGCCGCCCGGATATGAGTTAGGAGCGCAATCAGTATGGGATCTTACTGCAGACGAGTTCCAGTCCATTGATTCTACCAATTCCGTTTATGAATGTAACAGGTTCTTTACTAATCCGATTGTGAACGAAAGTAAATATGATCTGACAATCAGGAAAACAGATGGAGACGGACAGACGGCAAACGCTACGTTCAGGATTACTGCATCAGGCGGTGTGGGTAAAACCTGGGATGCTCCTACGGAAAACGGAGTGGCGAAGCTGAATTTTATAATAGACGATCTTCTTCAGAATTATCCAAGACACACCAAAGTAAACCTGGAAGTTACAGAGATTGCCACAGACAAAGGACTTCAGCTTCGAGAAGGAGTGCTTGCTACTATCCTTGTCCATCAGGATCGAATCAGAGGAGAGGCTTCAGGAAATTATTTTGATATTTTTTACTATAATGATTTTATAAAACTGGAGGGATCCTCAGATGTGGCGCTTGATTTTACAGTAAAAAATGAATTTATCCCGGTAAATCTTACTGTAATCAAGAAGGAAGAAGGTGTAGAGCCGGCAAAATACCTTGCGGGAGCAGAGTTTACCATTACTCCGTATGGATCAGCTCCGAGAATCCTGACGACAACCAATGATCCCAAAGGTCAAACCATTAAGCTGCCATGGGCGGAATCCTATACTGTTCAGGAGACAAAAGCGCCGGAAGGATATATTCTGGATCCAACGGTTTACGATTATACCCTGGAGGATTTTAAGGATCAGATGGATTCGACCGGACAGGTTCTTCTTGCAAAAAATATGACAGTTTCGATGACGAATACTCCGGTTAAGGGCAGGCTTCAGGTGACAAAGGTGGATGAGGAAGATAATCATTCCCTTACAGGAGCAGAATTTGAAATCTATGAGGGAAATCTTAATCAGGATCATACTTATGATGATGTAAAGGAACGTGAATACCACAAAGTCGGAACGATTCAGATAGACGGTCAGGGAATCGGTATATCAGAAGAACTTCCTTATGGAAATTATCTCTTAAAGGAGACCCGTGCGCCGGAAGGTTATGAGATCACAAAAGAGATATATGAAACAAAGATAAGCAGAGATAAGGAAACCGTTTATATTCAGATTCCGAATAAAAAGTCAGAAGGAAAGCTGACAATCATAAAGGAGGATGATTCTGAGCCGAAGCAGCGTCTTGCAGGAGCTGTATTTACAGTCCACAGAAAGGATAATGACAGACAGGTAGGAGATAAACTGATTACCGGCCCGGATGGAACAATTTCCATGGATCTGCCTTATGGGGAATATTATGTGAAGGAAGTAAGCTTCCCTTCCGGTTACGCATCTGCAACAGGAAAGAAATATGAGTTTGAATTAAACAGCGGACTGGCAGAAGTGGAAAAGATCATTCCGAACAAAAAAACACAATATGCCCTGAGGCTGTTTAAGACAGACAGAGATACCGGAGAATATCTTGCGGGAGCTGTTTTTGGACTATATGAAGATAATGCAGATCCGGAAACTGCAGAACCGGTTCAGAGGTTTACCACCAATGCCAACGGAAGCGCGGTTGTGTTCCTTGCAAAAGGCGGAGATTATGATATTTATGAACTGGAGCCGCCGGCAGGCTATCAGCTGCTGACGGAGAAAATTGAGGTTCATGTAGATGATACAGTGCCTGCTGTGGAAATCTATGCAGAAAATGTAAAGCAGAATCTTACCATTGAGATTCATAAAAAGGATCAGAATTCCAAACCGCTTCAGGGAGCTGTTTTTGAGATCAGAAACGCAAAAACAGACGCGCTGGTGGCAACTACAGACCGTACCGGTACAGATGGAAAAGTGACAGTATCGGTTCCGGCAGGAGATTATGAATATACAGTTACGGAGATTGCAGCGCCGGAAGGATATGTGCTGGACTCCACTCCAAAGCCAGTGACCATAAAGAAAGAGGATCAGGGTGGAACGATCGTTTATACAGCCGATCCGGTTGAGGTGATTAATAATCCGATACAGGGGAATATTAAGCTGATTAAAGTAGATAAAGACACACGGACTCCGTTGGAAGGCGCAGTCTTTGGAATCTATGACAGCAGTGATATTCTTGTAGATACGCTGACAACCAATTCCAGGGGAGAGGCAATGTCAGGAAACCTTCGTCCAGGAAGGTATATACTGAAGGAACTGGAACCTCCCCGGGGATATCAGTTATCGGATACGCCTTATGAGGCAGAACTGACACAGGAGAATAATCTGATTACAGTTACAGCAGAGAATACTCCGCTGAGGGGCGGGTTCACAGTCAGAAAGACTGACCCGAAGGATCCTGACAAAAAGCTGACAGGAGCAGAATTTAACGTATATGCTTCTTATGAGGATGCAGAGAAACAGCAGAACTCTGTCGCAGTGCAGACAGTAGGGCAGGAAGGAACTGCCGTATTCTCAGAGCTTGCTTATGGAACCTACTTTGTACGGGAAACAAAAGCGCCGGGAGGATATGAGCTGAATAACCGTATTTTTACTGTGACAGTTGACGGGGGAAGCGCAGAAAATCTTGTCCTGACCGTAGAAAACCATAAGAAACCGGAAAAAGGTATTTTCCGGGTAAGGAAAAAGGATAAAGATACAGGCTCTGCCCTGGCAGGAGCTGAGTTTAGCGTAACAGGCGACAGTTATTCAAAGACTTACACTACAGGAGCGGACGGAACCTTTGAGACAGAAGAGCTGGATCCGGGTACCTATACTGTTACTGAGACAATGCCTCCAAAAGGTTACCGTATCAGTAAAGACGCAGTCAGGACAGTTACTGTGAAGCCGGGAGCCGGAATTTCGTCCAATGTGGAAGAATATGAATTTTTCAATGAAAAAATTCAGTTCTCTGTCCGTATTGTAAAGACAGATGATAATTCTGCTGATTATAAGCCTCTGGCAGGAGCAGTTTTTGAACTGTACCAACTGAATGAAGAAGGCTTACCGGAGGATACTCCTCTGGAAAGACTTGTTACAGGTATAGACGGAACCGCATTATCTATGAAGCTTCCTGTAGGAAAATACAGAGTACAGGAGGTAAAAGCTCCTGATGGATATAAACTGTCAGAAACTCCATATCAG
>OBZJ01001013.1_pt1 | contig 10796 bp, 7 predicted proteins | sample 1476891 | NCBI WGS metagenome assembly OBZJ01 (sample SAMEA2580231, study PRJEB22360) | human gut metagenome | biome: human gut; feature: human-associated habitat; material: faeces | place: Denmark | collected 2008/2010 | reverse complement strand
GACACATCGTCGATGGTCACGGAGGTGTGGAAGCCGAGGGTGGCCATGATGGCAGCCTTGTTGGCAGCATCGTAGCCTTCGATGTCGCCGGTCGGGTCGGCTTCGGCGTAGCCCTTGGCCTGGGCGTCCTTGAGCACGTCGTCAAACTGGAGACCCTTGGTGGTCATCTCGTCGAGGATGTAGTTGGTGGTGCCGTTGACGATGCCGAGCATGCTGGTCACCTTGTCGCCGACCAAGGACTCGCGCAGCGGGCGCAGGAACGGAATCGCGCCACCCACAGCGGCCTCGAAGTAGATGTCGACGCCCTTGGCCTCGGCGGCGGAGTAGATCTCCGGGCCGTACTTGGCCAGCAGCGCCTTGTTGGCGGTGACCACGGAAGCACCGGATTCGATGGCGGCAAGCACGAACTTGCGGGCCACGGTGGTGCCGCCGATGAGCTCGATGACGATGTCCGAGTTGGTGGCCACGCTCAAAGTATCGGTGGTGACGATGGACTGGTCGATCCACGGGAACTTCTCAGTTTCCTTCGGGTCGAGGCAGGCGACGCCGGTCAGTTCGACCGGGCGGCCGATACGAGCGGACAGTTCGTCCTTCTGCTCGACAATCAGGCGGGCGGTCTGGGAGCCGACGGTGCCGGCACCAAGCAGGCCTACGCGAATCGGGGTTTCGTTGTTGCGAGCCAATTCAGGGTCCTTCCAAAAAGTTTTCTATATCCCACCGCTATTTTACGGATTATTTCCGACAGCAGACCGAAAGTACTCATCAAAGCTGACGGTCCTTTTCGTATTATGACGGATTTGGCCGCACATTACAGACTGTCAGGCGCTCGCCTCTGCACGTGGATCACTCGCTGACGTCGAGGTTGAGTAGGTCGTCTACGGTCTGGCGGCGGAGCATGACGTGCGCACCGGACTCGCTGACAGCAACCACCGCCGGAATCAGCGCTTGGTTGTAGTTGCTGGCCATGGTGCGGCCGTATGCGCCGGTAACCGGCACGGCGAGAATGTCACCGCGCTTCAAATCGGCGGGCAACTGCACCTCGTGAACCACGATGTCGCCGGATTCGCAGTGCATACCGCACACACGGGCAAGCATCGTTTCAGCGGAACCGGTGCGATTCGCCAGACGCGCGGTGTAGTCGGCACCGTAGAGTGCCGGGCGAATGTTGTCGGACATGCCGCCATCCACAGACACATACACGCGCTCGGCAATCGGGTTGCCGTCACTGTCTTTGGCATCGGACAAGTGCACGTGCTTGATGGTGCCCACGCGGTACAGGGTTACGCCGGCGGGCGCCACGATGTAGCGGCCGGGCTCGAAGCTGATGGCCGGGACGGGCATGCCGAGCGCACGGTTGGTGCTGTTGACCGCATCCGCCAAGCGAGTGAGTTCCACGTCAATGTCCATTGAATCTTCGCCATCGGTGTAGGCCACGGAGTAGCCGCCGCCGAGGTCGATTTCGGGCAGGATGTAGGCGTCGGTGGCCCACAGGGTCTTGCGCAGCAGCATCATGCGCTTGGCCGCGTGAATGAAGGCGTCCGCATCGTGGATGTTGGAGCCGATGTGCGAGTGGGCTCCGACCAGTTCGAGTACGTCCTGGTTGGCGAGGATGGTCTTGAGCACGGCGATGGACGGACCGTCCGCAATGGCTTCCATCGCGACGGCCAGCGCCTTGTCTGTGTCGGAGACTTCCTCGTGGCTCAGGTCGTACGGGTACTTGACGTCGTAGTGCAGCTCGCGCTCTGATTTCTCGGTCTTTTCCGCGCCATTTTCCGGGGAATGCGTCGCAGAGATACGCGCGTTGGTAGCGGCAGGCGTCACGTCTTTGAGGTCGTTCAGCACGTCGAGCACGGCGGCGTCGGCCCCGGCGGCCAGCAGCGGCACGCCGAACTTCTGGTCCTCGTGAGCAGTGGAGATGTACTCGTGGCCGCCGGCGTGGACACCGACGGTGACGCGCAGCATCACACGGGCGCGTTTGCCGAGCTTGCGGGCGATGGCGGCGACGCGCTCCGGCTCGTCGGGCTCGTCGATCACGATTTTGGCGAAGCCCTGTTCGATGGCCAGCGCGATTTCCTCATCGGACTTGTTGTTGCCGTGCAGTACCAGACGACGTCCGGGAACGCCAGCGGCGAGGGCGATTTTCATCTCGCCCATCGTGCAGGTGTCCACGAACATGCCGGCCTCGGTGACCAATCGCACGATTTCTTTGGACAGGAACGCCTTACCGGCAAAGCTCACGTGCGTAGTGGATGTGTTGAATGCTTCGGCGGCAGCGCGCACGAAGTGCCTGGCACGTGCGACTACTTCATCAGTGTCGATGAGATAGAGCGGCGAGCCGAACTCGTCAAGCAGCGATTCGGCGGTACGACCGTGGAATGTAATGGCACCGTCGGCATTCACAGCCGTAGCGGCCGGCCAAATTGGAGAAATGGGCATAATCACATCTTTTCGGGGGCGGTGACGCCGAGAAGGTCGAGGCCGTTGGCGATGACCTGCTGGACGGCGTCATTGAGCTTCAGGCGGGCGGCGGCACGGGCCGGCTCCGGATTCTTGGCGATCTCCAAGGCCTTGCGAGCCTCATCGTCGCCACGGGTTTCCGGATCGGTCAGGGCCATCGGCACCACGCGCTCCACGTTGTACCACTTGTGATAGGTGGCGGCCAGCTCTTCGAGATAACGGGCCACCTTGTGCGGCTGGCGGTCGTCGGCCGCAGTGGCGAGCACGCTCGGGAACTGGGCGAGGGCGGCGAGCACTTCGCCGTCGGCCTCGGTGTCGAGCAGGGCCAGGTCGGCACCCTCGTAGCTGATGCCGGCGGCGGCTGCGTTGCGGTCCACGTTCTTGGAGCGGGCGTGCGCGTACTGCACGTAGTACACCGGGTTGTCGTTGGTGTGCGAGGCGAGCAGGGCCAGGTCGATGTCGAAGTTCTGGTTGTAGTCGGAGCGGGCCAGCGAGTAGCGGGCGGCGTCCACGCCGACCACGGAGACCAGATCGTCGATGGTCACGACGTTGCCGGCGCGCTTGGACATGCGCACGGGCTTGCCGTCCTTCATCACGTTGACCAGCTGGCCGATGAGAATCTGCATGTTCTTGCCGGGCTCGTCGCCGAAGGCCGCGCACATGGCCATCATGCGGCCGATGTAGCCGTGGTGGTCGGCGCCAAGCATGTAGATGGCCACGTCAGCCGGGTTTTCGGCGCGATGGCGCTTGTCCCAGTAGTAGGCGATGTCGGCGGCGAAGTAGGCGAACTCACCATTGGACTTGATGATCACACGGTCCTTGTCGTCGCCGTGCTTGGTGGATTCAAACCAAGTGGCGCCGTCCTTGTCGAAAATGTCGCCGCGGGACTTGAGCTCTTCGATGGCGGCGTCGACCTTGCCGTCGGCGTACAGGCTGTTCTCATGGAACCAGACGTCGAAGTTCACGCGGAAGTCCTTCATGGACTTCTGAATCTCATCGAACATCATCGGCACAGCGCGCTTGCGGAATTCCTCGCGCACTTCGGTGTCGGCCTCGCCGAGCGGTTCACCGTCGTCGTTGAGGCCTTGATCCTGGTGGGCCAGTGCGGTCAGGTCCACGCCGTCGGACTCGGCTTCGGCCTGAACACGGGCGGCGATCTCGTTGATGTAGGCACCCTTGTAGCCGTCGCACGGGGTTTCGGTCTGGTAACCGGCCTCGCCGAGGTTGTTGGCCTCAGCCCAAGCGGCGACCAGCGACTTGGCGAAGCGGTTGATCTGCTCGCCGTGATCGTTGAAATAATATTCGCGCACCACCTTGGCACCGTTGGCCTCGAGCACGCGGGCCATGGCGTCGCCGACGGCAGCCCAACGAGTGCCGCCGATGTGAATCGGACCGGTGGGGTTGGCGGAGACGAACTCGAGATTCAGGGTCTGGCCGCCCAGATGGGCGTTGCGGCCGTATTCGTTGACCTTGTTGAGATGCTTGTCGGTGTCGGTCATGGCACCGGCGGCGAGTACGGTGTCCACCACGGCGGCGGCCGAGGCGGAGTCGAGCGTGATGTTGATGAAGCCGGGGCCTGCCACCTCGACCTTGGCGATGCCGTCGGCTTCGGCGAGCGCGGCGGCGAACGGCTCGGCCAGATCGCGCGGCTTCATGCCGGCCTTCTTGGCCAGCTGCATGGCGATGTTGGAGGCCCAGTCGCCATGCGCGCGGTCCTTCGGGCGCATCACGGCGAGCTTGTCGACGGGCGGAATCAGCTCGTCGGTCAACGCGCCGGCCTGGCCGGCGGCGACGAGGTTGTGGGCAATGCTGGAAATCAGTTCACTTAAGGCTTCAGGACTCATTCTTCTAAGGATACTGAGAACGGCGACACTTGCGCCCTGGTATGCCTATATGCTGCCCCTGCTGGCGGGGGCAAGCACACAGCCGAAAGATACCAAGCGAAAAAGGGTAGGCGACAATCGCCGGAATCGTTGGAGGCTCGCCGAAACCGCTATACATACCGTCGGTCGGTATCTATAGTGATCTGCAACATCAAGCACAGTAGGGAGGCCACCATGGCACGTAACGCTCACCCCGAGGTGACGCGCACCCGCATCCTCGACGCCGCACAACGGCTGTTCATGGCCCAGGGCTATGAGCACACCTCCATCCAGAACATCGTGGACGAGCTCGGCGACCTCTCCAAAGGCGCGATCTACCATCACTTCAAATCCAAGGAAGCCATCCTCGAAGAGCTCACCAACCGAGACAACAATATGCAGGACGACTTCAACGAATCCGTCATGAATCGCACTGACCTTACCGCCCTCGAAAAGTTCCGCGTGCTATGGCGGCATTCGATGACCAAGCAAGACCACGTGCAGATCATGCGAGCCGCCATGCCGATGCTGAGCGATCCGGTTTCGTTCGCCGCGAATATGCAGGTATGGAGCAAGCATCTGCCCGAACGCTTCCTGCCGCTGATCGAGGCGGGCGTCAAGGATGGCTCCATCCCCACCGAGTATCCGCGCGAGGCCGCAGAGCTGCTTTCGTTGCTGCCGAATTATTGGCTGATGCCGTATTTCTACCCGGTGACCCTGCCCGAAATGGAGCATCGCATCCGCTGCTTGGCCACCATGCTCGACGCGATCGGCGTGCCGATTTTCGATGACGAGCTCATCACGGTCGCCGCGAAGGGCATGATGACGTTCGCAGGGGAGCCGGAGAAAGGCTCAGAATGAATAGCACAGTGAAACCCGAGAATGACATCGCCGGCACCGCCACCCAACGCCCGCTGCTGTCCCGCGACTTCGTGCTGCTGGTCGCCGGACAAGGCATCTCGCTGTTCGGCAATGTGATGCTGCGATTCGCGATGTCGATGTGGGTGCTGGACGAAACCGGCTCAGCCACCATCTTCGCCTCGGTGCTGGCCATCTCCATCGTGCCGACCATCCTGCTCTCCCCGTTCGGAGGCGTGCTGGCCGATCGCGTCAACCGCCGCACCATCATGGTGGCGCTCGACGCCATCTCCGCCGTGCTCGTGCTGGCGAGCGCCATCGTCTTCGCCACCACGGGCTTCCATATCGTAGCCATCGCCACCATGCAGGTGCTGCTCGCCGTGCTCGGCGCCTTCGAAACCCCGACCGTGCAGGCCGCACTCCCCCAGATGTTCCGGCAGTACGGCCCGGCCACCATGCGCCAAGGCATGGCCGTGATCAATCAGGTCCAACAACTAAGCAGTCTGCTGCCGAGCTTCCTCGGCGGCGTGCTGTATGCGATGTTCGGCATCCGTCTCATGATGATCATCGCCATCGCAAGCTTCGCCGGCGCAGCCGCGCTCGAATGCTTCATCCGCCTCAGTGCCCCGGATCGCGGCGACGAGGAGCTGCCCACCCCACTTGAAGACCTCAAGGCAGGCGTGCGATTCCTCATCAAGGACCGGCCGAACGTGTTCAGACTGCTGTTGTTCGCGGCGGCGCTCAACTTTGTGCTTATCGGCTATTCCGGCGTCGGCTTCCCGTACACGATTCGTACAGTGCTCGGCTTCGACGCCACTGTCTACGGCATCGCCGACGGCCTGATCGGTGTTTCCGGCGTGGCGGGCGCATTCATCGCCGGCCTGTTCGCCGCCAAGCTCACGATGCGCTGGCTGCCGGGGCTGATGGCGACGCTTACGCTGGCCATGGTCCCACAGGGTATTGTGTTCCTGCTGCCGGTCGACGCATGGACCAAACTCGTGGTGCTGATCGTATTCACCTGCGGCACGATGGTCGCCAGTTGCTTCACGAATCTCATCGCCGTGCCCGCCATCCAGCTCAGTACGCCCGAGGCAATGGCCGGCAAAGTGATGTCCATGGCCGCGGCCGTGAGCATGTGTGCCCAGCCGCTCGGCCAGATGGTGTACGGCTGGGCCTACGACCAAATGCCGGTCGCCATCGTGCTGTTCATCACCACCGCCCTGTTCGCCGTGCTCACCGTGCTGATGGTTCCGCTCGCCAAGCAGTTCGAGGACTGACGATCGGCGCGCACGCCACATCCTGCCGCCCGGCCATAATTGAATCACCGCACGAAAAGGCACGAAAAGGCACGAAAGAGGTACCTATGGCCACGCTCAACCCCCAATCATTGGTCACGTTGTGGCAGATCGAACAGTATGGTTCGTTCTCCGCCACGGCCAAGGCCACGGGTTGGTCGCAGCCGGCCATCAGCCAGCAGATCAAAAAGCTGGAGGCACAGTGCGGTTCGACTCTGGTGCAACGCACCTCGCATGGTGTGGAACTCACCGCCACCGGTTCGATGCTCGCCCGCCACGGCGAGGCCATCGCCGATCGGCTGGAGCGGGCGGCCCGTGAGGTCGAGGATTATCGGCATCATCGGTTTGCTCACCTACATTTGGTGGCCCCACCGTCAATCTGCTCTACTATCGCGGCCCGTACCGTGGTCAAGCTCAGTATGTTCACGGACATCGAGCTGAGCCTGATTCAGATGGAGCCGCCGGAGGCGATCGGTCTGATTTCCCAAGGCAAGGCCGATGCCGCCGCCGTGTTCCGGTACAGCAGCATCCCGAACTTCCTGCACATCGGCGACGATCTGACCTTCCAGTCGCTGGGTTACGATCCGATGCGATTGTTGGTCCGCCGCTCCAGCGACATCGCCAAACGATTCGAGGAGACCGGCGAACCCGTGCCGCTGTCCGCCGCCAAAGACGAGCATTGGATCGCCGGCTGCCCCACCTGCCGCGCAAATTTGGTGAAACTGGCCACCCGTGCCGGATTCAAGCCGGATATCCGCCACTGCACGGATGATTACTGGGCCACGCAGAACCTGGTCGAGGTTGGCATGGGCGTCTCGCTGGTGCCGGCGCTCGATACACATATCAATCTGCAAGGCGATCTGGTGGCCTGTCCCATCGCCGACGATTTTGCGGCGCGCGAGGTCGGCATCGTGACTCGTGCCGGCGACCATCGTCCCGCGCTCGGTTCATTGCTCGAAGAGCTCGAGCGCACGTCACTCAAATATTTGAGTGCCAAGTAGTCGGACAGCGATAAGCAAGCTTGCGAACGCCATCACGATTTCGGGGAGCCAGACCGTTGAGCAGCCCTTCTGTACCAGGAACAATGACATGTTATGAGCATGAACAACATTCCCCAGTCAACGACTGTGAGCAACGCAACCGCCGGCGTCTCTTGCTTTGATGCCAATCACATCGACGTGACGACCATCGAGGATCTGAAGCAGGTCGGTTCGGATAAATGGACCCGCTACCCCGGCTGCATCGGCGCATTCATCGCCGAGATGGATTACGGTCTGGCACCATGCGTGGCCGAAGCCATCGAAGAGGCCACCGAACGTGGCGCGCTCGGCTACATTCCCGACCCGTGGAAGAAGGAGGTCGCCCGCTCGTGCGCCGCATGGCAGCGCCGCTACGGCTGGGATGTGGATCCGACGTGCATCCGCCCGGTGCCGGACGTGCTGGAGGCGTTCGAAGTGTTCCTGCGCGAGATCGTGCGCGCCGGCAACTCCATCGTGGTACCGACTCCGGCCTATATGCCGTTCCTGAGCGTGCCGCGTCTGTATGGCGTGGAGGTCCTTGAGATTCCGATGCTGTGCGCGGGCGCCGGCGAGAGCAGCGGGCGCAATGATGAATGGCTGTTCGATTTCGACGCCATTGAGCAGGCGTTCGCGAACGGCTGCCATGCCTTCGTGCTGTGCAACCCGCACAACCCGATCGGCAAGGTATTGACGCGCGAGGAAATGCTGCGATTGTCCGATCTGGCCGCCAAGTACAACGTGCGTATATTCTCCGATGAGATTCACGCGCCGTTCGTCTACCAAGGCCACACGCATGTGCCATTCGCCTCAATCAACCGGCAGACGGCCATGCAGGCTTTCACCTCCACTTCAGCCTCGAAGTCGTTCAACATTCCCGGCACCAAGTGCGCGCAGGTGATTCTCACCAATCCGGACGATCTGGAACTATGGATGAGGAACGCGGAATGGTCCGAGCACCAGACGGCCACCATCGGTGCCATAGCCACCACTGCGGCCTATGACGGCGGCGCGGCATGGTTCGAGGGCGTGATGGCATATATCGAGCGCAATATCGCGCTGGTCAACGAGCAGATGCGCACGAGATTCGCCAAGGTGCGCTATGTGGAGCCGCAGGGCACGTATATCGCGTGGCTGGATTTCTCGTCACTGGGCATCGATGACCCGGCCGACTATTTCTTCAAGAAGGCCAACGTGGCGTTGACGGACGGCCGTGAATGCGGCGAGGTCGGGCGCGGTTGCGTGCGTATGAACTTCGCCATGCCCTACCCGCTACTGGAGGAATGCTTCGACCGCATGGCCGCCGCGCTCGAGGCGGACGGGCTGTTGTAGAAAATTGTGGCTCCCCTCAGAGAGGGGAGCCGAGGAACGGCCGAATTAATCGAAGTCGGCACCCAACGCTTCGAGTTTGCCGCGGAAGTCGGCGTAGCCTCGGTCGATCAGGCTGATGCCGTGCACGTCCGAGGGGCCTGACGCGGCCAAGGCCGCGATCAGATGGCTGAACCCACCACGCAGGTCCGGCACGTCGATGTCGCGTCCGGTCAGCGGGGTCGGTCCGAAGATCACGGCGGAATGCTTGTAGTTGCGCTGCCGGAAACGGCACGGCAGCGAGCCCAGGCACTCGCGGTACAACTGGATGGTGGCACCCATCTCGACCAGCGGCTTGGTGAAGCCGAAACGGTTCTCGTACACGGTCTCGTGCACGATCGACAGGCCGTTGGCCTGGGTCAGGGCCACCACGAGCGGCTGCTGCCAGTCGGTCATGAACCCGGGATGCACGTCCGTCTCGATCGCCACGGGCTTCAAGTCCCCGCCCGGATGCCAGAAACGAATGCCCTTGTCCGTCACCTCGAATTTGCCGCCCACCTTGCGGAACACGTTGAGGAACGTGATCATCTCCGGCTGGGTGGCACCCTTGACGAAAATGTCACCGTGCGTGGCGAGCGCGGCGGACGCCCAGGACGCGGCCTCGATACGGTCGGTCAGCGACGTGTGCGTGTAGCCTTGCAGCTCCTTGACGCCTTCAATGCGGAAGGTGCGGTCCACGTCCACGGAAATAATCGCGCCCATCTTCTGCAGCACGCACACCAGATCCATGATCTCCGGCTCGGTGGCCGCGCCCGACAGTTCGGTCTTGCCCTCGGCCAGCACGGCCGCCAGTAAAGTCTGCTCGGTGGCGCCCACCGACGGGTAGGGCAGGTGGATCTTCGCGCCGTGCAGGCCGTTGGGCGCGGTGATGTGGATGCCGTCCTTGTGTTCCTTGTCCACCGTGGCGCCCAGCTTGCGCAGCGTCTCCAGATGGAAGTCAATCGGACGTCCGCCAATCGCGCAGCCGCCCAACGCGGGAATGAACGCTTCACCCAAACGGTGCACGAGCGGGCCGGAAAACAGGATCGGGATGCGCGACGAACCGGACAGTGTATCCACGTCGGCCACATCGGCCAGCTGCACACGCGAGGCGTCGATGGTCACAATGCCGTTCGCACCGTCCACATCCACGTCCACGCCGTGCAGACGTAGCAAATCGGACACCACATGCACGTCACGAATCTCCGGCACGTTCTTCAGCACCGACTTGCCCGGTGCCAGCAACGCGGCGACCATCGCCTTGCTCACGAAGTTCTTCGCGCCACGCACCTTGATCGTGCCATTCAAAGGCTTGCCGCCCTCGACATGCAACACGTCATCCGGATTCTCAGCCACGCCACTCTCCTCAATCAATCAAGATTCAAAAAATGCTACCGTCCAGTTTGCCATAAGCCATGTGCCGACTCCGTGAAATGCACCCCAGCCGAACTTTGATCACCGTGCACAACGGATCCCATACCCCCCGTCGAATCAAACCGATAACGTGATCTTCCTCACATTTGCCGCCACGGTGTTCTCCATACTTCTACGCTACGATTCAGGGCAATGGCATCAAACGCCATGGCCACAAGCAAAGGAGCATTCATGACCACAGTCGCCGTCATCGGCTGCACGCACGCCGGCACGTTCGCCACCACCTCGATTCTCGCCGAGCACCCCGATTGGACCGTCCATGTTTTCGAGCGCAACGGTACGCTGTCCTTCCTCTCCTGCGGCATCGCCCTGTGGGTGGGCGACCACGTATCCGACCCGAAGAAAATGTTCTACTCCTCCCCTGCCGCTCTGGCCGAAGCCGGCGCGACCATGCATATGCGCACCGACGTGACGTCCGTGGACCTCGATGCCAGAACCCTCACCTACCGCGCGCTGGACGAGGCCGGAGACCCCGCCGAACAGACCCTCGCTTTCGACAAACTGGTCGTGACCACCGGCTCGCGCCC
>OBZJ01001009.1_pt1 | contig 10864 bp, 10 predicted proteins | sample 1476891 | NCBI WGS metagenome assembly OBZJ01 (sample SAMEA2580231, study PRJEB22360) | human gut metagenome | biome: human gut; feature: human-associated habitat; material: faeces | place: Denmark | collected 2008/2010 | reverse complement strand
GTCGTTCGGGTTTCATAAAACAAAGGTAAGCAAAGATAGCTAATTTTAAAACTTACCAACCAGAAATTTCCGCTGAGCCGAAAAATCGGCTTATTTTTTGTCGTTACATAAAAAAGTCTTATCTTTGCATCTACAATTAAGAAGACATGCGGTTCTGACCGTGTTCAACGATAACAGTACCCGTTTGGCATACCGTAAGATCTGCCGGCGGGTCATTCTTTTTTATAACGGTATGGCAAATAAGGAATCACGTTCCATTGATGAACAAATAGAACTGCTCAAACAAAGAGGAATGCTTGTCGGCGATGAAGGTTTCGCTGCCCGACATTTGGCTCATATCAGCTACTATCGTTTGAAGGGATATTGGTGGGACATGCAGTCCGATAGAGCCAATCATCTGTTTCAGCCGGATTCCAAACTGGAAGATGTAATCACACGCTATTATTTCGACAAGGAACTGCGCCTTATTTTATTTGATGCCATCGAAACAATAGAAATCACGCTACGCACAAAGATGATTTATCATCTTTCACAATCCTACGGAGGGCTGTGGTATCGTGACCCGAGATTGTTTGCTGATGTCGCTTTTCACACACAGCACCTCAAAGAACTGATAGAAGAATTCTTACGGAGCAATGAGATTTTTGTGAAAGACTACAGGCGCAAGCACCTTGTGACTGATGCAAGCGGTGAAAAGACGCTTGACGAACACCCGGATGCGTGGATTATATTTGAAGTGGCCACATTCGGCACACTTTCCAAGATATACAAGAACCTTAACCACCAACTGCCCGAAAAATCAGCAATAGCCAATGATATGGGGCTGAATCTACACAATGAACTTTCGGGATGGCTTGAAGCCATTTCATATATGCGCAACATAATCGCGCACCATTCCAGAATATGGAGTCGGAACATGGTCAAACGGCCTTGTGAAATTCATAATCCGCGAATGACATGGCTTTCCCGTCCATTGACCGAGGTACAGCAGAAAAAACCGTTCTATGTGATTACGGCAATGTTATATCTCTGCAATGCCATAGACGAGGGGCATACGTTCAAAGAGAAACTGCTGGCATTGTTTGAGGAGTATGCGGATGTGCCCATCTACAAGATAGGCTTCTTCAACCGCTGGAAAGAAGAGCCGATTTGGAAATGAAAAAAGTGCCTGTTTACAGGTGCGGAAAAACAAAAAGAGAAGCAATACAATAAACCTCCTGGGCGCATCGTAAGACAGCATACTTGGGAGGCGTTCTTCATTTTAAGAGGTGACGGAGATATTTTCCGCCACCTCTGTTTTTTTATTTCTACTGCAACAGGTGCTTCAGGTTGTCATCGCCTGCGATGCGTTCCAGTTCATCCTGCACAATCTGCTTCACCTCTTCCTTGATGCGCCGGTAGTTCGCCTGCACCGTATCCTTCATGCGGTCGTTTCCGTCCTCGTCCGTGAAATCGGTAATGACAGGTATTTTCTTGTAGGCACTTTCCTCCCGCTTCACCTTCTCGGCATCCACCACAATCTCGCAGTGGAAAATCTTCTGCTCGATGCGCTCGTTGAAGTTGTCGGACACCGAACCGACAAACATACCCTGCGTAAGCCCGGAAATCTTGCTCGGCGGGATAAGCGCGTCCATCTGCGTGTTGATGGAGGTGGAAACATCCTGCCGGTTGATGGAGATAGACTGCCGTTTCTGCAACACCTTCCCGAACCGCTCCGATAGTGTCTTTGCCGTTTCTCCTACCACCTGCCCGGAGAAAATGTTACCGACCGTATTCATCACGACTTTTGCTTCCTTATCGCCGTAGTCGCGCACTAACTGGCTGAAATCCTGAAAGCCCAGACACACGGCAACCTTGTTGCTTCGGGCGGTAGCTATAAGATTGTCCAACCCTTTGAAGTATATCGTGGGCAGCTCGTCGATGATGACCGACGACTTCAGCATCCCCTTCTTGTTGATGAGTTTCACGATACGGGAGTTATACAGACCGAGAGCCGCCCCGTAAATGTTCTGACGGTCGGGATTGTTGCCCACGCATAGGATTTTCGGCTCTTCGGGATTGTTGATGTCCAGCGTAAACTCGCTGTCCGACATCACCCAATAGAGCTGCGGTGAAATCATCCTCGAAAGCGGAATTTTTGCCGACGCTATCTGCCCCATGAGCTGCTCCGCAGCCCCTCCGAGCCAAGCATCCATGAACGGGGAAAGGTAATTCTCCAGTTCGGGATAGGAAGTCAGTATCGGAAAAATATCCTCGTAACGGCGGTTCAAAAACTCGATGGCATGGGGAAACGTGCAGTATTTCCCGTTCTGATAGATTTTGAGATACCAGATAATACTGGCAAACAGAATGATAGGTGACTCCACGAAGAAGTCGCCCTGCTTTTGCACCCACGTTTTATTGAGGTTGAGCATTATCGTGTAGGCACTCTCGTAAGCGTCCGTAATATCCTCCATGAAATCCGGGTGTATGGGATTGCAACGGTGTGAGCGTCGCGGGTCGTCGAAATTGATCACATAGAATTTCGGCTTCACCTTGTAGCCCTCCGGGTGGTTCAGCAAATGGTTGTAGGCTATGGTGGACAAGTCACTGAATTTGAAGTCGTACACATACATTGAGAAGCCCTTTTCAATCTGTTGCTTGATAAAGCTGTTCACCACTGCGTAGGATTTGCCGCTGCCCGGCGTACCCAACACGATGGACGCACGGAAGGGATTCACCACATTGATCCAGCCGTTGTTCCAACGCTTTTTGTAATAGAAGCGTGTGGGCAGATTGACCGAATACTCGCTTTCGATGAGCCTTGTTTCCTGCATGAAACTCTCGTTCTCATTGTTGAAAACATCCTCCATCAGATTGTGTTTCAACAGACGGCTCATCCACAGACCGCCCATCAAAAGGCAGACATAGCCTGTACCGATGGTAATGATATACAGCCCCGTCACCGCTTCGACCGGCAACGGCAGAGCCAGTATCCACCAGTTCAGGAAAAACAGCACGGACCCGATGGCGAGTGCCGTCCATATTTTTCTCCAAGTGATTTTCTCTCCCTTGACACCCTTCGTACCCAGACAGGACAGGGCAAGCAGCAGGACGGCAAACAGCTTCGTGTACAGTATGGAATGGAACAGCCCCGCCGTGCGGTCGAAGTTCATCAGGATTTTGTCCACCACACCGATGTTCACGCCCCACAGCCGGATGGCTTCGTAGCAGAACCAGTACACGTTCATGACCACTAAAATGATACTCACGGCACGCAGAAAATCCATGATTTTCGCCAATGCCCTCAAATCGTCTTCTTGTTGTGACATACATTGATTTTTTAATTGTTGATACTCCGATTACATACCCAAGCCCTTGCGCTTTTTCTTCTTTTTGCGCTTCATCGCCCGGATGAAAGCCTCTTCCTCGGCATCTACCGCCGGACCTTCGGGAGTGAGCAAGCCCATTCCGCCCGATACGTCTTCACGGTCGTATGCGGTCTGCCCGTGCGCCTTGTCCGCAGCATCCACAGGGATGGATAGCGGTATCGGCGGCTGTCCTGCGTATGGCAGGGTAAAATGTTCCTGCAAGGCATTCGCCGAAAGCTCCTTGCCCATGCGTGAGCCGTTCAGCACGCACCCCGTGCGGTGGTCGATGAAAGTAGCCCCGTAGATGCGCCCTTCCTCCGTATGGCGCAACACGGTGTCGATGCCTTTCTCTTTGAGCAGGGACACAAACCTGTCCTTGTCATAAGTGCCTTGCAGCACGGAAAGGACGGTGCGTTTCGTCATGTCGGCGAGTTTCCTGTCCTTAATCTCAAGCTTGGAACGGGCAAACTTATTCTGCACGGCTTCATAGCCTGCGGACTTCCCGAAAAGCGAGGACTTGAACGGGTTGCCGACCTTGTTGCCCTTGTCGTCCGTGACGGAATAGACCAGCCCGTGATATTCCCGTCCGCGCACGTTACCCCTCGCTTCCTCCACCGTCATATTATATAAGGAAAGGAGCGCACGGTATTCGCCCATCGTCTGGAAACGGTACTGCCCGTTCAGAGCCTTCAGGGTATTGCCTACCTGCTTCTTCACATCGCCTGCCGATACGTCCACTTTACATAGCGGCGTGTCAAGACGGCGGTTCCTGCGCTCCGCATCGTGCAGCCCGTATTTCCTTTCAAGCTCACGAGTAATCTGCTTGCTGCGGTAGTAGTTGTTCTTGTCGCTGATACATTTCCCGTTCTCATCCACCCGCACCGTCACAATGTGCAGATGGTGACGGTCGATGTCCTCGTGCTTGAATACAAGATAAGGCTGGTTGCCAAAACCGAGCTTTTCCAGATACTCGCGGGCGATGTCCTGCAATTCCGCATCGGTCAGCACATCCTCCGGGTGCGGGTTGAGCGAGATATGCACCACCGGTTTCTCCACTTTCATCTGCGGTGGCAGGAAGGTGTGGAAGCCCTCCATCGCCTTGCCGATGTCCACCTTCCCCGAACCGTCATTATAGATGCGGTTGGTGGTGAGAAGCCGCCCCTGTGCCTCGTTAATCTTCTCCCCGTTGTAGGCAATCGCGCCGTACAACGAGCTGCCTACACTGATTTTTGCGACCATTTCGCCTCCATTTGAGTTTCACTCTTCTTCAAACGCGACTCGGCAGAGTCCAAACAAGTTTGGCTCTGCTCTCGCTGCTCTTTCAGCTCCCTTGACAGTTCCACAATCTGACGGCTCAGTTTCACGAGTTCGACGGTGTGTTGCTCCAATTTATAGAGCAACGCCATCGCCTTTTTCTCTGAAAAATGCAGCCTCAGTTCCTTCACGACTTGGTTGTAATTCGTACCCACGGCGCGGAACTGCGCATGAAAATCCGATAGCTTGGTGTAATAGTCCACCAGCGTCTTGTCCACCTTCAGCACCTTGAACGGCTGTCCGAAGAAGTGCGCTTTGAGGAAAACCGACCGCGCATAGACACCCGATTTTCCGAACATGGCGAGGAAACGGTTGTGTTCCTCCTCGTTGAAACGGACGGTGTACCGGTACACCGCCGGATCAAGTTTGGGATTTCTCCCTGATTTGCTTTTCCTTTTCTCTTTCATATTACTTTGGATTTAGCGGATTGACGGCATAAGCCGCCGCTTCGGATTACAGCACCGCAGTTCTGAAAGGCTTCCCGACTTCGGAGGGAAAGCCCGCCCCCTGCAAGGGCAAGGCGTTTTCCGGGATGCTCAAAATATTTTGAGCGGCTGAAAACATACCTTGCTATGTTCAGGTGAACATAAAAATCCGTCAGGGGACGGATTGGGAAAATACCTTTCAGGACTCCGGGCCGCGCGCCATCGGCGAACCCTGCCGTCCGGGTGCAAAGTTACGCTCTTAAAGCGGTAACGAACAGATACTTGACCCGGCCAATGGCTGCCAACCGGCGCAACATGCCGCCACTTGCTTGGGAAGTGATACAAGTTCAAAAATATACTTGTTTATTTGCAGCATGATTCAAGAAACTAACGGTTTGAAGATATGAGGAAAGGAATATTCAAATACCCGGACAACCGCTTCGGCGGACACTTGCCGAAACGGATACCCGAACCGTCGGAAACCCGGTTGTCCGACAATTCGGTGACGCATGGATTCAATGACTTCATGACGCAGTGTCGTCATTCATCACTTGTCCGCCGCACCGCTTCACCGCAGAACCGGATACGCGGTGACCCGCCCGTGTGCCTGTTCACGGAAACGGATAATGCGGTAATTCAATTCGCATGTAAACAGAAAACAAAATCATGTAATTTGCAAATTTTCTTGTGCCTTTTTTTAGAAAAGTTAAATATGCCACAGAATACACCAGTAACTAAGGCTTCATAAGTTCGTTTCTCGTTCCTGTTGTAGTCTTGAAAATCGTTTGCCTGTTTTCTAACCGATAGCTACTACCGGTGAACTTGATGACTTCACATCGATAAAGCAGCCTGTCAAGCAGAGCGCTGGCAAGGATTTCATCATTCAATGTTTCTACCCATTCTGTAGGTGCCTTGTTGGTTGTAATGATGATGGATGTCTTCTCATGTAGGGTGTTTATCAGGTTGAAGAAGGCAGTTGCTTCCTCTCTTTTCACAGGAAACAGCATGATATCATCTATTGCCAGCAGCTGTGCGCGCAGAATCTTATTATAAGTCATCATGGCCGGAGTTGAGATGTCTTTAAGTCTGAGACAATTTACGATATCCTCCATTGTCATCAGGTATGCCTTGTAACCGGCCTTGACCGCATCAAAGACAAGACCGGCTGCCAGAAATGTTTTTCCAGTCCCTGATGGTCCCATCAGGATCAGGTTATAAGCTTCACGGAGCCATACCAGTTCACGAAGCTCCTTCATCTGCCGGCGGTCTATGCCCTCATAAAAATTGTAGTCGTATTCGTCAAGATCATGTTTTCGGGGCAGACGTGCCGCAACAAGGCGTCTCTCGTAGTCTTTCCTCTCTTTCATCTCAACTTCGGTGCCTAATACCAGGGACAGGAATTCCGGGTAGGTCGGTTTTTCTTCCTGTGCATGATGCAGAATGCTGTCCATGCGGTTTGCAATGTTGTAAAGCCGCAGACGTTTGGCGTGTTCTTTCAATTTTTCACTTTGTATCATTCAAAAAACTTGTTATATTGGTTTATATCTGTTTTTTCAGGATGACAGTCCGCTGTTTCCGGAATGGATGTCGGAGCTTGGAAAGTCATCCCGTTCATATTGTCCTTACTCCTGTGGATTGAGCCGGATATTTCCTGCACGGAAAGACTGTTGTATATGTTTTTTTCCAGACAGGTCCGCAGGGCTGCTATCACTGTTTCTTTGCCGTATTCGGATATCACATGAAGCAGCAGTTTCATATTGTCTCTGTAATAACGCGGCTTTTCCCTTTCCAGATTCCGGAGCCACAGAATAACGGTGGGGTCATCTTCCGTCCGCTTTCGGATCCGGACCTGCAAGTCATTCACACTCCGTGTCTTGTCCTTATGATGTCTTTTGTCACATACATTTTTCCCTTTTCCGGGACACAACTCATGCCTGCATATGAGTTTACCGCTCTCTTTGTCGTACAGCTCGATATGTCCGTTATTCTCAAGAAGCCATACAACGGTGTTCCGATTTTTATAGGTGCCGGAGGGCACACTGTAGTAGTTGGTCCGGTACCGTACCGTATTGTCCTTGCGGACATGATACTCTTTCGGCTCGTCTTTAGGGGGCACCGGTTCTCCATAGTATGGCAACAGATATTTCCGTTCAATCTCAAATTCCTCAGCCGGAACCAGGCGTGTGGTTCCATGTATCTTGCCGTTTCCTGTTTTTTCCAGCCATTGCAGGACCTCGGTGTTAAGGACTTCCAGGCTGTTAAATGCCCGTCCGGCAAGAAAGTTACGCTTGACATATTTGACCACATTTTCCACTTTTCCCTTGCTTTCCGGATCAGCAGGACGGCAGAACACGGGCTGGAAATGCTGCTCGTTGACAAAGGCACGGAATGTTCTTGTCAATATGAGGTCACCCAGGTTTTCTCTGACCAGCAGGACTTTGTCCTGGTCATAGATTATCCTTCTTGGCTTCCCTCCGAAATATGCGAAAGCCAGTTCATGGGCATATACGGCTAGGGCTGATGTGAAAGGCGTACAGGAAAAATACACGAACTTCTGCCTGGAACGGCTCATCACCATGACAAAAAAATAAACTTTGACAAAGTTGTCCCTGTATGTGGGCATACGGCTTTCTCCGAAATCCATTTGGGCATATTCCCCGTAAGGGGTATCCGGCATTTTCTCATAAACACGTTTGGAAAGACCCTCCTTGTCCAGATTATACTTACGACGTACAGTTTCCACAAAATTGTATACGGTTTTCCCGCAGACGACAGGAAGATCAGGATACTGTTCCTTCATCCAGTCATGAATCTGGGAGGCGGACAGGAACCTGTACCGGGAAAGAACGTCACAGACATAACTTTCGTATTTGTCAAGTATGCGGGGATATCGCCTGCGATGCTGCAATTTTGCAGTCAATGTATCCTCATCCATTTTCAAGTACCGGCGCACCGTACTTCTATGCAGACCAAGCTGGAACGCAATCTGACTTTTGTTAAATCCTTTTGAATATAATTCTCTTATTTTGTACCACATGATGACTCTGTTGTTTGATTGGTGTCTGCATGCGTCCTTAGTTCTGTCCATATCATTTATATTATTGAAACGCAAATATAGACATTTTTAGGAGGCATGATGGCATATTTCCTTTTTCTAAAAGGACATGGGGCAAAGATACGGATTACAACTCCATACCTGTTCGTATTAATATTTTAATGTTGCAATATTTTAATTTTAAAATTGTTTGATATTTTAAAATTAAAATATTCTGATATTAAAATGTTTTTAAATTGAACCGTCAGCATTCCTTTGAAAAAAAGAATATCCATTGATTTTCCACATAAGATTAAGTGTGGGTTACAGAATTAGGTGTCTGATATTTTTGATGATAATATAACATGTATGGGTCAATAAATATCATAAAACAACACCTGCATGACTTCATGTACAGGTATTTATGACTAAAGTTTTAATATTTCAACATTTTGATATTTTAATGTTTTAATATTAAAACACTTTAATGTATTGACATTAAGTATTGGATGGATATATATATTGAATGGATATTAAAAAAAGTGACACGGCAATTTAGAATGTATACCTATCGGATTCGTGGAAAAAGAGGACGATTCAAAATAATCCTGCCGCTTCTTTTTGTTCCTTCTTGACGCTACCAGGCATGTCCGGTTCTCCGCCATCATTTTCAGATTACCTATATTTTTATTCGTTCATGGACAGGAATGTTCATGCGCATTTCTATCGGCAACCCATAAGTATTGACTGTCAGGTATTGTTCATTTTCTTTTTTTCGGGAAGATTATGCAGAAACAGATATTGTACTTTTCTTGATTTTCAGAATCGGTTTGATAAAGTCTGCCGTATTGTCTTCTGGTTTGTCCACCGACCACTTGCCGATAGCTTCCGAAGGAACCTCTTACAAAATGGCAATGCCAGTGCCTTTCAAGACCTGAAATCCGGCGCACATCCGTATCTGCCATATGACCTTGCAGTTTGTTCCTGTATGGACATAATATATATCCGTTTTTCTGTCACATATTTTTTATATTCATTTCATTCCGCATGGTCTTTTCTCTTTTCTTTGGAAAGGGCTCTGCCCGAGAAATTCCATTTTTTCATCGAAAAAATAATAAGGAAGAGCAAGCAGACATCCCATTTCAATGGAATGTTCATCACGCAGAGCCGTGATTGTCAATAGGTTGTGAGATTTTTTGTAGACAAATTGTCTACTTTTTCTGTAGATTTAAGTCTTTTTTCTGTTGATTATCAAGTAATTGTGTTGTCTACATAAAATCGACATGTTTTTTATATATATTTGATTGTTAACAATTTGCGATGTAGACAAAAATCTACAGAAAAAAAGATGGAGGCAGCACAAAAAGGTTGTGCCGGTCCGCCCTTACATTTGCGGAAAGATTCAAGATTATGCAAACAAAAATTACAAAAACCATTCGTGTATCCATAGATGTGAAACAGCATCTGGACGAAATGAAAGGAAGCGTGTCGGCCAGTGAGTTCATTGAGACAATGCTGTCCTACTTTGAGCGGAACGGGGTGGATCCCCGAACGTCAATCAACGGGAAGTTCAAGACACTGGAACTTCAGGGAATCGAACGGATCATCAAAATCATCCGTGCCATAGAGAAAGACAAGATCGACAAGCTGCTTCCGGCGCCGGAAGCGCACAGTGATGAATTGCTGGACCGGGCCGACAAACAGGTCACCCAACTGAAAGCGGAAGTGGAACGCTTGAAGCAAGCAGGTGCTCCTGACGTGGAGGACAGACGGAAACTCGGACAGGTTGTCAGGCTGCTGGAAAACGCTTTCGACCAGAAGAACTTCAAGAAGGCGGAAAAAGGAACAGATTATTTTGTCGCACCGGTCTATCTGGAAATGTTGTTATATAAGGTAAAGGAAATATGTTCGTAAGAATACACAAGACAAGCAATATGCCGGGGATACGGAATCATAAAGGGTCCTCTGCAATGTTAATAACCTATCTGAGGGACAAATGCATGGCAAGTGAAGAATACTATGATAATTTCTTTTCACATGACATGTGTCATATAACCCCTGCGGAGGTTATACAAAGACTTGACAATAATCACAGAAGGCTGAAAAGGAAGGATGATAAGTTCTATCGGATTTTCATTTGTCCCTCACAGGAGGAATTGGCCGACCTGATCCGGCAGGTCACCGGACAGCAGGTGACGGAATTCGAGCAGCTCACCATGGAGGAACAGATTGAAGTGACTGACGAGTTGAAGAAATTTACAATACTATGCATGAGGTGTTATTCAATAAATTTCAGAAGGGAAAAGATAAAGGGAGTGGAGGATATTCTTTGGTTCGGAAGAATCGGTAATGCCCGGTATTATAAAGGAACAGACCGGGATGTGAAGGAGGGGCGGGCAAAGTCAGGGGACAGGAAACCCGGGCTGCAACTCCATGTTCATATCATCGTGTCACGGAACGATGTGACACAGACGGTAACATTATGCCCTCTTGCCAACAGCCGGGGATCTGTTAATATCTTGAATGGTAAAAAGGGAATGATCGGTTTCGACAGGTGGCTGTGGTACACTGTATGTTCCCAGGCTTTTGATATATCATATAACCATTATTACTCATAAAACCTATAAATATGTTTGTAAAAGTACATAAACCGGTCAACACACCCTGTGTATGCGACAACAAGGACAGGTGCCGGGCACTGGTGGAATATCTGTTGAAGGAAAGTCTTGAAGACAAACCTT
>OBZJ01000983.1_pt1 | contig 11219 bp, 10 predicted proteins | sample 1476891 | NCBI WGS metagenome assembly OBZJ01 (sample SAMEA2580231, study PRJEB22360) | human gut metagenome | biome: human gut; feature: human-associated habitat; material: faeces | place: Denmark | collected 2008/2010 | reverse complement strand
AAGTGATGTTCTTCGGGGCGTTGGCACTTTCTACTGTCACCTATGTAGGTTGTAAAGACTACGATGATGATGTGAAAGGTCTGCAAGAGCAGATTGACAACATTAACCAGAAGGGGGCTGATGTGACAACAGAAGCAATGAATGCTGCTATTAGTAGTGCAATAGCTAAAGTGCAGGCAGATCTGGATAAGATTGCAAGCAAGGCAGACAAGTCAGCGTTAGATGCATTGCAGGCAGTTGTTACAAAATTGCAAGAAGCTGTAAATGGAAAAGCTGATGCTAGCACACTGGAGTCGTTGAAAGCGGAGTTGAATGAAGCTATTGCAACGGTAGATTCATCCATTCAGCCTAAGATTGATGCAGCCAAAACACAGTTGGAAGGTCAAATTGCGGCACTGGAAACTAAATTGGAAGAAGCTGACGAGGCGATAAAAGGCAGTATTGCAACTCAAATCGCTGATTTGAAAACAGAGCTTCAGGACTTAATGGATGCAAATGCCGCAGAATATGCGAAGTTGTATGCTACTAAAGTTGATTTGAACGCTCTAAGTGATAGGGTTGAAACTCTTGAAAAGATAAAGCATCTTACCACTGACGATGTATTGTCTTTTATACAGACAGATGCGGATGTGAAGAAGTATATCGATGATGAGTTTGTAGCTTTATTGCAACAAAATCTGGACAAACCGGAAAGCGCCCTTCGGGCATATCTTGAAGGTGTATTTACCACTGATATTATGACTCAGGTTGAGGCTAAGTGTGGTGAAATTGCTGATACCAAAATGGAGGCTCTCCGTCAGGAATGGACAACATATAAAGCTGAGCAAGGTGAAGATTATAAGGCTATTGTAGAACGTCTTGCTACTTTGGAAGGATATAATTTGTCTACAATGGAGGAACTTTATAATTCCTTGACAGATCCGAAGAATAATACGATTGACAAAGCTAATACATGTTTTGAAGCATTAGGCGATATTACAGATCTGGCGACAGAGTTTGGTAAGTATACCACTACTACAAAATTAGAGAAAAACTATGTGCAGATTGCGGATTTGAATACGAAGATTGGTGAGTATATAGGTAACAGCATTTCTGACCTTGATTCTAAAGTTGCAACTTTGGAAACAAAATTGAATGCTCTTCAATCCGGATTGACCTCTATGCTTAAGAGTCTTGTTTTTGCACCGCAGAAATATGATGCTAGTGGCGAATTGGTTAGAAGTGTATCGTTTGCATCGATCTATACTTCTACTGCTCAAACTGCGGAAGGACCTGTAGTAATTTCTGCTCCGACCAGTGTGAAAGTAAACTTCCGTGTGTCTCCGGCATCTGCCGTAGCTGATTTGATTGGCGAACATCCTAAGTATACAATTACTACGGACAAACACGTCATTACTAGCCGTGCTGCAACCAATGACGGTATCCTGACTGTAGCCAGCGTAGAACAAGCTAAAGATGAAGCAGATGTAGCTATCGAAGGTATGATTACTGTGACTCTGAATGCTGCAACGGCAGTGAAGAGCTATGCTCTTTCTCTTTCTGTAGTAGGAAATAATGAGGAGGGTAAGGATGTTACCAACTTTACTGAAATCAATTCGGATTATTTTGCAGTTATTGTATCAAAGAAGTATATTAATGCTGTTGATTATGCTGCAAAAACATACGGAAGTCCGGAACTTTTGGTAGATAAAGCCGGTAGCGCTATCAATTTCTATGACGCCGAGAAGAATTCAGAATATATCAAGGTGAAATTGTCTGATAATGAGAACGGAAGTTCTCCTGCTGCCGAGGCTGTTACATTAGCTTCTCTTGGTTTGTCTCCCGATCTCTTTGAGGTGACATTTGAAAAGACAGAGGTTCCTGCGGATGCGGATTACTTTGTTCTGAATCCTACTACTTATGCTCTTACAGTTAATCAAAGCAAATTACCTGCTTCTAGCAGATATAATAAGACTTGTACAGTTACACCGAAGATAAAAGTAACTACAACTGCAACTAACGAAGGCCAGCCTGTTAAGGTTGATTATACAGGAACTGTTGTTAATGCGAAGATTGTTGCAGAAGGTGTTAATTTGGAATATGCTGTGGCTGACCTATACTGGAAAGATGCTGTTCAGACAGCTAACCTTAAATCCGAAGAAATTGGTAAAATTCTTGCCAAGATTAACGAAGTTGCTGGAGCAAGTTATGAAAGCTTTAGTGCTGCTGTAAGCGGTGCTACTAAATCAACAGCTGCTGACGGAGGAGTAACAATTGATGCATCTGGTGATGATGTAGTAGTAACTATTCCTGCTAAAACAGTAGGTGATGAGGCTAAAGATTATACATTTAAACCTGCATTGACATTAACTTATGCTAATTCTGCAATAGTAAATATCACCGTTGATGTGAAAGTTTTGGCTCCGGTTGTTACAGATTTGAAACTGGGTGCTAATACAATAAACTGGGATGGTAAATCTGTTGTAGATTTGATGCCGTCTGCTGATGCTCAGGCAATGACTGCTCTGACAGTAAGCAGAAAATTGTCTGAAGTACTTTTGGCTACAGATATCGCAGCTCTCAAAAAGGCAGTGCAAACAGATAAGACAGTACAGTTGAAGATTACTAAGGGTGGTGATGAAAGCGAAACTAATTTGTACCCTGGTACTATTAACTTCGACGACTTTACTGTGAAAGCTGCTGCTGCAACTGATAAAGCAGTATCTTATACATTTAGTCTGTATTATACTCCTAAGGATCAAGATCCGGTTGTACTCAATGCTAATCTGCTGACAGTAAATTTGAAACCTTCTGTTAAGGTTGCTGGTACAATTACAGCTCCGGAAGAAGAAGCCCGTACAATTACCAAAACTAAATTGACTGATACGTATGACTTGTCTACAGACTTCACTTGGAAAGAATTTAGAGGTGTGACAATATGGCCGACATTTGCTGCTGCAAGCGGTGGTGCTACAACGGATCCTGCAACTGTAGACGGTGCATTGGCTATTTATAGCGGCTCAGTGAAATATATCGTTGCAGAGGAAAGCCGTGCTACTTTCGTGAATTGTTTCAATACAACCGGCTACACTGCTGAAACAGGTGAAATAGCTGCTGCTAATAAGACTATTCAGTTGAATGATGTTATCAGAGCACAAGAAGGTGCAATCGTTAATCCTATTACAGTGAAAATTAAAGTGATAGCTACTACAGCTTGGGGAGCACCGGAGAATGCTGAAACAGAATTGACTATTACATATCCGGAAGGTTCAACTAAATAATTAAATATTTAGAAACCAGGATATCGACAAACTTCATTGATATCTCTCGTCATTCGCTTATTCCCATTATGGACTTATCGGAGCGGGAGATATCTTTGAATTAATAATTCAAGTTTCGTAAGTGCTGCATTCCGCATGGATTGTACTGCATGGATTATACTGCTGAGAAATATTCCGCTGAGAATTATACCGCAGGGAATTATACCGCAGGCTTCCCCTCCTTTTGGGAAGGAGGGGTGCCCAAAGGGCGGGGTGGTAGGTAGAGATAAGGTATATTCCTTATTTCTTTTAAAAAGGTAAACTCATTATTTTTCCTACCACCTCCCCCTACGGGGACTCCTCCTTCCCGAAGGAGGAGAAGCTATGCAGGATACTTGCGAAACTTGAATCAACAAGATAAACCCTTCTTCACCCTCGTGGTGAAGAAAACTCCGAGAAGCACCAGTACGAAGTCATTCGCTTGTGAAAGTCAATTCTTCCATGCTGTGTTTCTTAAGAAAAGGGATGTCTTCCTAATAATTTCCCACTGGCATCCCTTTTATTTACTCTTAATGCATTTCCCTTATTGTGCCGGCCGTAATGCCGGTCATAATTTCCCCTATGAAAAGGGAGATGTCTTGAGGATATAGAAAGCCCGGGCTTGCGAAAGTCCGGGCTTTTCAATACTTACTCTTCGCTCCAACACTTTTCGGCGTCGAAGCAAGGACAAGCCTTGATCCATTCCTCCGGTTCAATCTCACCGTTGCCGTTGAGGTCGGGACTCAGGTCACGATGTCCGCAGACACGACATCCGGGATAATCCCTCAATAACGTCAGGATAAGCACACGCAAAGAATGTTTCTGCCACGGTGTCCGGGTGTCTTTGGGATGTCCCTCGCTGTCCAGACCGCCCTCATAGCAGATACCGATACTTTCACTGTTGAAGCCACGGGCGTGCGCACCGATGCGTTCGAGAGGACGGGTCGATTTGATGTCCCCATTCTTGCGAATATAAAAATGATACCCCACACCGTTGAAACCACGACGACGGTGGCAAACGTCCAGGTCGTGCTCGGTGAAACTCTTGTCCTCACGAGTGGCGGAACAGTGGACAACGATCAGACTGATAGCTCTCATGCGTTGCCGTTATTTCGTTGGATACACTCTTTATTGACGCATTGCAGGGCAATAGCTTCCGACAACTTACCTTTCAGCGAAAAGATTTCGGAATGCATCTCCTTCACACGGTCGCTCAGGTTGAAATAATCCTTCAATACCTTCTCAAGCTGCTGCATGAGGAAATTGTACTGCTCTTTCACTAATTCGCTGAATTCTTTGACTTCCTGCATCATCTGTTGACGCTTCTTGCGACCTCCGAAAAAAGGAAGGACGGTCATGATAATATCAATGATTTTGTCTAACATCTTATTTAATTAAAAATTGAATATTGAAAGTTGAAGATTGAAAACAGAAACCGCATGGCGTGGAACCGTAGAAGTCGGCTCCTGAAGCCATGCGGGACTGTTTTTCGGGTTTTATACTGACGGGTCCGGTGTCACTCCGCCTCCGCCCGGTTTCTCCTCACCCGAACCTCCGGAGCCGCTACCCGAACCACCCTCGTCCGGATCGCTGCCGTCGCCTTTACCACCCAATGCGAACACCACATTATTATCGCTCTGCGTACTCGTGTGGCTCGAATTGATTAACTTCAGCGCCTTATCGGCAACGAAACGGACATTGACACGGCGGATACTACGTACCGTGCAATCCTTCTTCACCTCCGTACCGTCACTGGTCAAGGTGATATGAAACGTTCCCAACCCGTCGATTTTCACTTTATCGCCCTGAGTAAGCGACAACCGCAACTGCTCCACAAATGCTTCAATGGTATGCTTCACATCCCCTGCCGTAAGCGACGACTTGCTTTCAATGGCGGCCAGCCATTGTATCGACATCCATGACTCTTACATTGCCGGCTTTCTGGCGAATGTAATACAACATCGGAGCATCCTCCTGATTCACATACTTCCTACGCTGATAGCGTTCTACTAATACATCCATAAAATTAAAAAGTTAAGGTTTAGATAAATAATTCTATAATCTCTTTCTGATACTACAAATATACAAAATCCAAGAGGCGAAGTCAAGTAATCAACCGTTTATTTTCTCTATATTTATAAAATAATTTGGCAGATATAATAGTTGATAATACTATTATTTACTGTTATATTATTTATATAAATAACCAAAACTATTTGGCGTATTTATTCAAATATTCCATTGGAGGAACATAGTCATAAAATTTTGTAATAGACTGATTATGTCCGAAATACACATTTCCCGTCTCCCCGTTACGTTGCTTGGCAACGATAGCCACACCCAGTCCCTCTGTCGGGTAACCGCTTTCGCGGTCGGTCGGAATATGCAGCATAGCCGGTCGGTAAAGGAGTATAACGATGTCCGCATCCTGTTCGATTGCTCCGCTTTCGCGCAGGTGTGCCAGTTCCGGACGACCTCCGGGACGGTTCTCCGATTCACGGTTCAACTGGCTCAGCAGTACGACGGGGATATGCAACTCCTTTGCCAGCAACTTCGCTTTGCGGGTGGCTTGTGCCACCTCCTGTTCCCGGTTCCGGTTGACCTGCTTGGTGCTCATGTCGCAAAGTTGCAGGTAGTCGATGATAATCATGTCACACTGCTTGCGGCTTTTCAGCAGCCGTGCGCTCGAACGGATGTGATCCATGCTGACGGAAGAACTGTCGTCCACGTAGATAGGCAGTTGTGCCAGTCCCGAGGCGGTGGTGCGTGCTTCCGCTACCTCTTGGGGATTGGGAATCCCGTTGCGCCACCGGTACGGGTTGATGTTGCAGGCGGCCATTAGCCAACGGTCCCCAAGGCGTTCGCCCTGCATTTCGAGACTGTACACGGCTACTGCGTTCCCCGCCAGAGCCGCATGGCGTGCCAGGTGGAGGGCGAAGGCCGTTTTGCCTACCGAGGGACGGGCGGCGATAATGATGAGGTCATTGTCCTGTAAGCCACCTGTTTTCTTGTCCAGTTCCGTCAGACCGGTGGGAATGCCGGTGACACCGTTCACGCTCTTGGCGATGCGCCTTTCGGCTTCTTCCATTGTGTCCGCCATAAGGGTTTCCATGTCGCGGATGTGGGCGTTGTGGCCGGATTCACCTTCGAGACGGTCGAGGAGGTTGTGGGCGTCTATGAGAGTGTCGTCGATGTCGATCGTCTCGTCCATGGCACAGATGAGCAGCTTGTTGAAGCCGACAACCATTTCGCGTGCCAGGTATTTCTGGTGAATGATTTGCGCGTGATATTCGATATGTGCGGAGGAGGCGACTTTGCTGCTCAGTTGCACAATGGCATACGGTCCGCCTATCGCATCCAGATTTCCGCGACGGGCGAGTTCTTCCTTGACGGTCAGTATGTCGATCTTCTTGCCGGCATGATACATCGCCATGAGGGCGGCGAAGATCAGTTGGTGGTGGTCGTCGTAGAACATTTCCGGGCGTAACTTGTCCGCTATGAGCGGCAACGCTTCCTGCTCTATCAGGCAGGCGCCTATGACGGCTTCTTCGAGTTCGGGTGCATGTGGTTGCATATTCTTTGTCTTTTTAGTCCATATATTCGTTCAGAAAAGCCTTGTCTTTCAGGTAAGTGGAAGCGTGGGCGATGAAGCGGGTGTCGTTGGTGTGGTAGTAGACGTCCTCGATGCGGTCTATTGCCAGTTGTTGTTCCTCGCGGGTGAGCTTGTTCCATTCGCGGCGGCCGCGGGCGACGTTGACTTTCGGCTTTCGCATCACGGTGTGGTATTTGTCCCAGAAAAGGTCGAAGTCTGTGGAGATTTCTTCCTTTCGGGCGTCTTTGGCTTCCGAAGGGATACGTCCGGTCCAAAGATCAAAGTTGGTGATACGGATATGGAGTATCTTTTCCTGATGAGGGATGAGGTCTATAATGCCTCCTTTGGCCAGTCGTTGAAAGAAACGGGTGGTTTTGGGGCGTGTCCAGCCGAAAATATTGCTCCAGTGGTGATAGCTGATAAGGGAGTCACCGCGTTTGCATAGAATGATTGTCCCGTTGATGTCGTATGGCACGTCGGAATAATTGGTGTGCGCCAGGATTTGGAGAAATGCTTCTGTCTCTCCGGCAGCGCCGTCGGTTGCTTGTCTGTTTAGTAATGCCCGGGGGATAGTGATGTAACCTTGTTTGAGAGATGATGTAGTTAATTGTTTCATGAATTGAAATGGTTTATTGTTTTACACTCGTTGTTGAATGCGGTGTAAATATAAGGCGATATTTCCCGTCGGCAAAATAGCGTTGGACGCTGTTGGCGGATATGGACGGCGGTGTAGTATTTGGACGGAAAGAGCCGGTAATAAATTGTCGGTGTTGATAGGGAAGGAGAGAAAAACGAGGATTCTGCCCGGTTAAGGCAGAACCTTCGTTTCAGCGAAACAGAGCCTTCATTTCGGTGAAACAGAGGCTCTGTTTAGGGGAAATAGAGCCTTTGTTTTGGGAAAATAGAGGCTCTGTTTTCGGGGCTGTGACCGTGCCACCAACCGTGCCGCCCTCTTTGTGATGATAACCGTTTGTATATGAGGGTTTTGCACGGGTGCTGAAAAACGGGGCGTGCCACGAACCGTGCATATATAAATAAAAATATATATTATTCTATATTATATAGTTCGCTCAACTCATTTTTTCCGTGTTTTGCCTACTTCTGGTTTTCCGGTGTTTCGTCATGACCGCGCAGCTTAATCTCGGGAGGTCCCCAGGTGGTGAAAAGTATGCACTGTTGTTTGGGGCTGAGGCGTGCGGTCTTGTGGGTGTAGTGCGTAGGCTTTAAGTCCGCGAGCAATTGCGCGTCGTTCTCTATGTCATGGCGCATTCTTTTGATTGCAGCGTCAGTGCTGGTGTACTCCGGAAAGTATTCTACTGCTGCTATGGAGAAAGATTTGAAACCTTTAATACTCCATTCGTCCTCATCGTCAATCTCTTTGACTTTTTTCATATTTGTAAAAATTAATATTTAATTAGTTGGTGTGATTCTCTTTGAATCCCTGCAAAGGTAGTTAAAAAATAATTGTTGTGATAAAATTATAAATATATTTTGCTTTGTATAATATATAATGTAATAATTTATGTATTTATTATTTTTCTTTTTGAAGCATAGCTTCCCGCCTCTTAATTTTTGACTTATTTTGTACTTATATATTTGCTAAATTTTTTTTTCTGCCGGTTTCTCAAATTAAATTGTATATTTGCGAAAGAATCGGAGAAGTAATCAGAAGAACCGAAAAAAGGGGGTCATGAACGAAAACGTCTTAGCTAAACTGAAGATACTTGCAGAGTCTGCCAAGTATGATGTTTCCTGTTCTTCCAGTGGCACAGTGCGTTCCAATAAACCGGGAATGCTGGGCAACACGGTGGGAGGCTGGGGGATATGCCACAGTTTTGCCGAGGACGGGCGATGCATCTCATTGCTGAAAATCATGCTTACCAATTATTGTATCTACGATTGTGCCTACTGCGTGAACCGCCGCAGTAACGACCTCCCGCGCGCCACGTTTTCCGTCTCGGAACTGGTAGAGCTGACTATGGAGTTTTATCGTCGCAATTATATCGAAGGCCTGTTCCTCAGTTCCGGCGTTGTCCGCAATCCGGACTATACCATGGAACGGCTCGTGCGTGTCGCCAAAGACTTGCGCCTGGTGCACCGCTTCAACGGGTATATCCACCTGAAAAGCATTCCCGGTGCCAGTCGCGAACTGGTAAACGAAGCCGGACTTTACGCCGACCGTCTCAGCGTCAACGTAGAAATCCCCAAAGAAGAAAACCTGAAACTGCTTGCACCGGAGAAGGATCATAAAAGCGTTTTCGCCCCGATGAAATACATCCAGCAGGGAGTATTGGAAAGTAAGGAGGAACGGCAGAAGTTCCGCCATGCTCCGCGCTTTGCGCCTGCGGGACAGAGCACGCAGATGATCGTAGGAGCGACCTCCGAATCGGATAAGGATATTCTTTTCCTCTCGTCGGCACTCTACGGGCGCCCGACGATGAAGCGTGTCTACTATTCCGGATACGTCTCCGTAAATACGTATGACAAGCGTCTTCCGGCATTGAAGCAGCCGCCTCTCGTGCGTGAAAACCGTCTCTACCAGGCGGACTGGCTGCTGCGTTTCTATCAGTTTAAAGTAGATGAGATAGTGGATGATGCGTATCCCGATCTCGACCTCGAAATAGATCCGAAACTCTCGTGGGCGTTGCGTCATCCGGAGCAGTTCCCGGTCGATATCAACAAGGCGGATTACGAAATGCTCCTCCGTGTGCCCGGCATCGGTGTGAAATCGGCGAAGCTGATTGTCGCTTCCCGCCGTTTCTCGCGACTGGGATTTTATGAATTGAAGAAGATCGGAGTGGTGATGAAGAAGGCACAGTATTTCATTACGTGCAAGGAACTGCCTCTCCAAATGGCGACCGTGAACGAGCTTTCGCCGCAACGGGTACGCAGTCTGTTGCTGCCGAAGCCGAAAAAGAAGGTGGATGAACGGCAACTGTTACTTGATTTTGGCGAATGAATTGAACTTTGCGAATGAATGTCTACCTCTACGATAAAACCTTCGACGGTCTGCTGACGGCTGTTTTCGACGCTTACTTCCGCAAGACCTTTCCCGATGCGCTGCTGTCGGAAGGAGACGCTTTGCCGTTATTCTGTGACGATCTGCACACCGTAGTCACTGACGAGGAGAAGGCGGCGCGTGTGTGGCGGGGATTGCAGAAGAAGGTTTCGTCTTCCGCGCTTGGCTGTCTCACGCAGAGTTGGCTGTCGGAGCTTCCGGAGGTCGGTATTCTTATTTTCCGTTATATCCGCAAGGCGATTGATGCGCCGCGCTCTATCGAAACGAATTTTGCCGATCCGGACGTCCTCCGGCTTGCACAGATTTGGAAGAAGGTGGACGGTGAGCGTGTGCATATAATGCAGTTTGTCCGTTTTCAGAAGGCGGCGGACGGCACGTTTTTCGCGGCTTTCGAACCGCAGTATAATGCTCTGCCGCTTACGGTGCAGCATTTCAAAGACCGCTTTGCCAATCAGAAGTGGATTATTTATGATATGAAACGCCGCTACGGTTTTTATTATGATTTGCAGGAGGTGACGCTGATTTCCTTCGATGACGACAGCCGCGAAGCTCACCTGATAACGGGAATGCTGGACGAGAGCCTTATGGATAAGGATGAAAAACTTTTCCAGCAACTTTGGAAAACGTACTTCAAGGCTATCTGCATCAAGGAACGTATGAATCCGAGAAAGCACAAGCAGGATATGCCTGTCCGGTACTGGAAGTATTTGACGGAGAAACAAAAAGTTGTACCTTTGCAGATCAAAACGGATTTTTAACCCTGTGAGTAAGAGAAGGATGAAGAAAAGGATATTTTACATTATCAGCTTTCTGGTAATATTTTGTATAGAGGTATTGATAGCTTTGTACGTATGTGATAATTTTGTCCGTCCTTACATTGGAGATGTACTGGTGGTTGTGCTTGTGTATAGTTTTGTCCGTATATTTCTGCCAACGGGGATTCCGAGAATGCCGTTCTATGTATTTCTTTTTGCCTGCTTTATAGAAGTGATGCAATACTTTCAGTTGGTGGAAACTTTAGGGATTACGAACCGGGCGGCAAAAATTATTCTCGGATCTACGTTCGATTGGAAAGACATTGCCTGCTATGCGGTGGGTTGCGTTCTGATTTTCTTGTTCGAGCGTATTTGTCAAAAGAGTTTATAATAACAGGTCTTTTATAAAGAAATAAGAGACTGTTTAACAAGTCGGTAGTATCTTCCATTCCCCTCCTTCGGAGAAGGAGGGGTGGCTGAAAGCCGGGGTGGTAGGTGGATACACAATGCTGATAATAACCGACTTACGCATTCACCTACCACCTCCCCCTACGGGTACTCCTCCTTCCCGAAGG
>OBZJ01000980.1_pt1 | contig 11265 bp, 8 predicted proteins | sample 1476891 | NCBI WGS metagenome assembly OBZJ01 (sample SAMEA2580231, study PRJEB22360) | human gut metagenome | biome: human gut; feature: human-associated habitat; material: faeces | place: Denmark | collected 2008/2010 | reverse complement strand
CCTCCAAGGAGACATGGCTCAGCGAGCAACGACTCCGACAACTACACACCCTCAAATAACCCGGAACGTTAAGCCGGGAAACCACATGGGACACGGCCAGCCACCAAGACCCCGAACCGTTCCCCGGCTTAACAACAAACCCGGCTTAATCGGAATGGATGATTGGATGTTCCCCGTCCCTGAGCGTGGCGACCGCGTCAAGGAGCATCCGGTTCGCCATGTCGGCGTTCGGGGAGCGCGACAAGGTCCAGGAGACCACCATCCCGTCGAAGCAGTCGACCACCGGGGAAAGCCAGCACTTGTACCCGTCCATGGTGAACTGGGTGACGTCCGTGACCCACAGCATGTTCGGCGCGTCGGCGTGGAAGTCCCGCTCCACGAGGTTCGCCGGGGCCTCGCCGATCTCGCCGGCGTAGGAGCTCCACCGCTTCGGCCGCTTCAGGTACACGGGCCGCATGGCCCCCTCGCGCATGATCCGCCTGACGACCTTCTCCGAGACGACGATCGGGTCGGACTCGTCAAGGCGCAGCATGCGGTGGATGGTCCGGTATCCCCATGCGCGCCCACCCTGCTCGAACAGGCCGGCGACGCGGGCCCGCAGCACGGCGTACCTGTCGCCCGCGGCGATCGCGCCGCGCTCGTAATAGTAGGTGCTGCGTTTCAGCCCCACGGCCTTCAGACAGGCCGCCAGGCCGAATTCACCCCTGATCGCGTCGACGACCCGCGTCCTCTCCCTGTTCGTCAGCATGGACGGGTCGAGGCGCGGGTCGTCGGCTTTTAAAACATCGATCGTCTCCCGCATCACCGCGTTCTCCAGCCGCAGGACCTCCACCTGCCGGCGCAGCTCCTCCACGTCATCGCCGGCCGCGGGCATCGGTTCGGCCGGCATCGGCGCGTTTCTCCTGTCCATCAGTCCCAGTATCCCCTCGCTCCGGTAGCGGCGCATCCACTGGTACACGCTCGTCGGCGTGCAACCCGCGTCGCGCGCCACGCGGGCGAGGGGCTCGCCCTCGAGCGCGCGTCTGGCCGCATTCGTCTTGCATTCCAGCGTATACGAACGCCTGCACGCGCCCGTGATCTCGTCGGCCTCCGCGTCCAGCATCGCGTTCAACAGCTGTTCGACCTTCTCCGACACCAACCGGTCCAGCTTCGTCTCGAGCATGTTCTCGTCGACCTGTAGAATCTGATTCGGCATGGTTCCGTCGCCTTCCTAAATAGGTTGATTTGGTTTGGCGACTGAAATCGTACCCGGACGACGGACCATGTCTCTCAACTCAAGCCTCAACCAAAATGCGCAACAAACCGGGCGTTATCAATCGGACACATTGGAGTCGGACAGGCTAAGCTGCATAGAACACCGCATCTAATCGGTTCGACACGCGCATTTCACTGCGCGACTGGACATTGACGTCCCTTTCGAGGTAATATCGAACCGGTTCGATACATACGTGAGTATGCAAATACGTAAACAACAAACAGGCAGATGCGCACGCAAATTGCACCCGCGCCCATGAGCCAAGGGAGGTCCCATGAAAAACAAAGTGCAACTCATCACATACGCCGATCGTCTCGGCGATGGCACTCTTAGCTCGATGACCGACATCCTGCGCACCCGCTTCGACGGCGTGTATGACGGCGTGCATATCCTGCCGTTCTTCACTCCGTTCGATGGTGCGGATGCAGGCTTCGACCCGATCGACCATACCAAAGTCGACGAACGTCTCGGCAGCTGGGACGACGTCGCCGAACTCTCCAAGACCCACAACATCATGGTCGACGCCATCGTCAACCACATGAGTTGGGAATCCAAGCAGTTCCAAGATGTGCTTGAAAAAGGTGAGGAATCCGAGTATTACCCGATGTTTCTGACCATGAGCTCCGTGTTCCCGAACGGCGCCACCGAAGAAGACCTGGCCGGCATCTACCGCCCGCGCCCGGGCCTGCCGTTCACCCACTACAACCTCGGCGGCAAGACCCGTTTGGTATGGGTCAGCTTCACCCCGCAGCAGGTGGACATCGACACTGATTCCGCCAAGGGCTGGGAATACCTGATGTCCATCTTCGATCAGATGGCCGCCAGCCACGTGCGCTACATCCGTCTCGACGCCGTGGGCTACGGCGCCAAGGAAGCCGGCACCAGCTGCTTCATGACCCCCAAGACCTTTAAGCTCATCTCCCGTCTGCGCGAGGAGGGCGTCAAGCGCGGCCTTGAAATCCTCATCGAGGTTCACAGCTATTACAAGAAGCAGGTGGAGATCGCCTCCAAGGTGGACCGCGTCTACGATTTCGCCCTGCCGCCGCTGCTTCTGCACTCGCTGTTCACCGGTCACGTCGAACCCGTGGCCCACTGGACCGAGATCCGCCCGAACAACGCCGTCACCGTGCTCGATACGCACGATGGCATCGGCGTGATCGACATCGGCTCCGACCAGCTCGACCGCTCCCTCAAGGGCCTCGTGCCCGACGAGGACGTCGACAACCTGGTCAACACCATCCATGCCAACACCCACGGCGAATCCCAGGCCGCCACCGGTGCCGCCGCGTCCAACCTCGACCTCTACCAGGTCAACTCCACGTACTACTCGGCCCTCGGCTGCAACGACCAGCACTACTTGGCCGCCCGCGCCGTGCAGTTCTTCCTGCCGGGCGTGCCGCAGGTCTACTACGTGGGCGCGCTCGCCGGCCGCAACGACATGGAACTGCTGCGCCGCACCAACAACGGCCGCGACATCAACCGCCACTACTACTCCACCGCCGAAATCGATGAAAACCTCGAACGCCCGGTGGTCAAGGCCCTGAACGCCCTGGCCAAGTTCCGCAACGAACTGCCTGCATTCGATGGCGAGTTCAGCTACGAGGTCGATGGCGACACGTCCATCACCTTCCGCTGGACCGCCGCCGACGGCGCGTCCACGGCCGCCCTCACCTTCGAGCCCGGACGCGGCCTCGGCACAGACAACGCCACCCCGGTCGCCAGCCTTGCCTGGAGCGATGCCGCCGGCGACCACGAAACCCACGATCTGCTCGCCAACCCGCCGATTGCCGATATCGACTAACCGTTGGCCCATAAACGTCACTCCGCTGTGCGCGCTCCAAGTAGTGCGCCCGGCGTAAGCTGGGTTCATGGAAAGCAAACCGCCCGCAGTGCACTGAAGCCAGTGCGCGCGGGGGGTTTTGCGTATGCGGGGTTGAAGGTCGTGCTCCTGCGGGCGCGGCCCAAGCATCCCGCCGGAATCGACGAGACGAGCAGCAGAACAGAGAAAGAGCAGCATCATGTTGGAACCGTATGTGCGTCCGGGTATTGATGATCGCCCGGATTTGGACAAGGTCCTAAGTCCCGAAGACAAAGCCGCCGTGGCCAGACTGGCCATCAAGAATCGCCGCCGCCCGCCCGAAGCCTCTGCGGACCAGCCTGAGGCCCAGGCTGTGCGATTGGCTTCCGCGCCCGCCGGCGGCCCCCCCGCTGCTGCAGCCGCCAGTGTGGACACTCCCGCGCCGGATATGTCGTCCGCCTACCTCGACATGCGCGATCCCATGGTCGCCGTCAATGGCCAACGCCCTACCGCAGGTCAGGTCTCCCGACTCAACTGGGGTTTCTTCGCTGCTTCAATTCTGGTCGGCGCACCTTGGGTGGCGTTGAACACCATTGCCATGCCCAACGCGATTGCGCGTACGTTCGGCTATGACACTGCTGTTGCCGGTCATATCGCCATCAATCCGGCCACTGGCCGCCCGTTGCCCGTCGCCACCGAATTGGCGATGCCCCTGGCCGTGTTGGTGATTGTCGGCGTAGTGGCCTCCATGTTTGCGATGCCGCTGATTTCAGTGTTGTCCGACCGCACACGCACGCCATTGGGCCGTCGTACCCCGTGGATGGTTGGCGGAGGTCTGCTGTGCGCGCTGATCACGCTGATTCTGGGGCAGAATATCGGCATCATTGTGCTTTGTATTTTCTGGGTGTTCCTACAGTTCGCCTATGCGATGCTTTCCGTGCCGTTGACCAGCGCCATCAGCGAACGGGTGCCCGACAAGTTCCGCCCTCGCATCGAACGCTGGCATGGCATCGGTGTGATGCTCGGCCAAGCGCTTGGCGTGTGCATGGGTGCGCTTGGTGTGATGTTCAATTCGTTTGCGCCGTTTAGTTACACCGCCGTGCTATTTGCAGTGTCCGGTATTGCCACCGTATTGATTCTGCCCAAGGAGCCTTCTAGCGCTGAGCAGCCGAACCAGCTTTTTGACCGCAGTCAGGTACTTGACCAATTGCGCCCGCCGGCCCACGCTCCCGAGTTCTCCCGGGTGTTCGCCGCCCGTACGTGCATGATGGCCGGTGTTGGGCTGACCGGTGTGTTTCTGTGGTATCTCGTACGTTTCTGGGTTTATGGCAAGGCCGTGGTACTTACGTCCGCGCCGCTGACCATTCCGGCCGGATTCCTCATTGCCGGTATGGCTGTGGCCACATTGATCGGTGCCGCGCTCGCCTCCTGGGCCGCCGGGCCGATTTCCGAGCGAATCGAGGAAAAGAACATTCCCGTGGCCCGTGTGGTGGCCGGTGCCTGCCTGCTGTATGCGATTGGTCTGGGGCTCGCATGGGGCCTTGGCGTCTGGTCCACCGGCACTGCCCGTGAAAACGGCATGCTGCTGTTTGCGTTGATCTCCGGATTCGCCTTCGGCATTTACGATTCGCTCGGACTTGAACTGGTGATGGACTCTTTGCCCGACCCGCGCCGAGCCGGCCACGACCTCGGCATTTATGCGCTCGCCAACTCGGCCGGTCTGGCGCTCGCCGCCATCATCGGCGCGCTACTGGTGAACGCCTTCGAGCATAGCTTCGGCTATTACCTGCTCTTCCCGTCCGCCATCGTCATGGTGCTGCTGGCCGGAATCGTCACCCTCACCACCAAATCTGCCGAATAATAAACCGGTTCGAGTACACTGGTCAGCAGTGATCCAGTCCAGTACTCGCAGGGGAGCAAAACCATGGTCGGCATGCGCGACGTAGCCAAAGCGGCAGGGGTGTCCTTAAGCACCGTTTCGTTGGTGGTCAACAACACCGGCTACGTCTCGGCCGATATGCGTGCCAAAGTCGAGTCCGCGATGCGCCAGCTCAACTACATTCCCAACGAGCTGGCCCGCAACCTCTACCGAAACCGCACCAACACCATCGGCGTGATCATGCCGACCATCGCCCACCCGTTCTTCTCCACACTCACCGCGCATCTGCAGCGCGAGTTCGCCGCGCGCGACCTCAAAACCCTGCTCTGCTCCACCGCCGATACAGACAAGGGCGAGAGCGAGTACATCGACATGCTCCAGCGGCACATGATGGACGGCATCATCATGGCGGCCCACACCGAGCATCCGGCCGACTACTGGACCTCCATCCATCGGCCAATTGTCGCTTTCGACCGCACGCTCGGTGAGGGTGTGCCGGTCGTCCGGTCTGATCATGAACAGGGAGGCCGTCTGATTGCGCGCCAGCTCATCGATTCCGGCGCGCGCCACGTGGTGCTCGTTGGCGGCCCGCGTTCCCAGTTCGCGGAAGGCACCACTTTCCCCACGATTCGCTACCATCTCACCGTCGAGCGTCTGTAGTCGGCCCCCGGCTTTGCCTGCGATTATGTCGAAGCCGGCACCGTGGCCGACATCGCCGCCCACGCAGCCACCGCATGCGCCATTTTCGAGCGGTATCCCGATGTCGACGCCATCGTCGGCTCCGATGTGGTGGCATCCGTGGCATTGCAGGAAGCCTCGCGCCGGGGTATCGAGATGCCTGCTGATCTGCAAGTCATCGCCTATGACGGCACTCTCATGGCCGAAACCGCCGGCAAACGCCTGACCGCGATTCGACAGGACTTCCCGGCCATCGCCGCCGCGCTCGCCGTCCGCATGGACTCACAGATCGCCGCCGACGGTGGCCCCGCCTCTCCGTCCAAGAACGATAGCGCTTCGGACGTTGACACCCAACCCACTCCCGAAGAAGTCATCCCCGTAGCCCTCATCCCCGGCGAAACCACCCCGGTGACTCCTATCTTGGCTCCCCTCTCTGAGGCTGAGCTGTGAAGCAAACAGTCCAGTGGACTGTTTGTAGGCGAAGGCGAGCCGGGAGGCGAGCAGGCAGACTGCGGGCGGTAGCCCGTCTGTAATTGCGGCCGAGCTGGCGGCGTAGGCGACTGAGGGGAGCCGAGTCACGGCCGCCCACAGTCACCCATCTCACATGACTCCTACGTCACAATGTCCACAATGTGAACCCTTGCTGGATTGGCAAGACATACAAACCTATGTTTACATTCCAGTTCAGGTCGAACGGCCTGAGGAAATACCGAAAGGAGGCCACGCGATGACTGGATTCAATGCTTCTGCGTTTGTATCCGCACGAATTATTAGCCCGTCTTCGCTGGCGGACTAATTCGGCACTGATGCTTGAAGCCCCGTCAACGAAGGCAGGGCCAATCAAGCTGACACAATCGGCACGGCCCTGCATGATGCGGGGCTTTTTTTGTTGCGCTCACAAGGCTTACGGCAGAATCCCGCAGACGGAAACGGTAGCGGACAGTACACGGCAACAACACAGCGACAGAACAACAACCTCCCTGTGGGGCGAAATAATCGCCCGCCGATGAGAGTGAACGAGAGCAAAACAGGAGTAACAATGACTGCAGCAGTCGAAGAGACTGGCTTAGGGCAGGCGGCAGGTAAAGCCGCTACCTTGGTACGCGATTCGGTCAAGACCGTGATCGCCGCGTCGATGGTCGGTACCGCCATCGAATTCTATGACTTCTACGCCTACGGCACCGCCGCGGCAAACTACTTCCCGCACATCTTCTTCTCCGCGAAGGACAACCCCACCGTCGCACTGCTGATGAGCTTGCTGACCTTCGCCGTCGCCTTCATCGCCCGCCCGCTGGGCTCGCTGATCTTCGGCCACTTCGGCGATCGCATGGGCCGCAAGACCACGCTGGTCGTCAGCCTGATGACCATGGGTGTCGGCACCTTCCTGATTGGCTGCCTGCCCACCTACGATCAGGTCGGCGTTGGTGCAGTCGCCATCCTCTGCCTGCTGCGTTTCATCCAGGGCATCGGCCTGGGCGGCGAATGGTCCGGCGCGGCACTGGTCGCCACCGAGAACGCGCCTGAAGACAAGCGCGCACTGTACGGCTCCTTCCCGGAGCTCGGCGCCCCGATCGGCTTCTTCCTGTCCAACGGCACCTACTTCGTGCTCGAATCCTTCAACAATCAGGACGCGATGCTGGCTTGGGGCTGGCGTGTGCCGTTCCTGCTGTCCGCCATCCTGGTGATCGTCGGTCTCGTGGTCCGCGTTCACATGGAGGAGACCCCGATCTTCCGTATGGCTCAGGAGCAGAAGAAGGTTGTCAAGTCCCCGCTGACCGAGGTCTTCCGCAAGTCTTGGCGTCAGGTGCTGCAGGCCACCTTCCTTGTGGCTGTGACCTACACGCTGTTCTACACGCTCGCCACCTGGTCCCTCGCTTGGGGCACCAAGGAGCAGGGCGAAGGCGGCGGCAACCTTGGCTTCACCAACCAGGAATACCTGCTCATGCTCATGATCTCCATCTGCGTGTTCGCCCTGTTCATCGTGCTGTCCTGCCTGTACGCGGACAAGATCGGCCGCCGTCGCGTGCTGACCTTCTCCTCCTGCGCACTTGTGGTGTTCGCCGTACTCTTCCCGTTCCTGCTGGACGGTGGTCTGGTCGGCCAGAAGAACTTCTTCGCCAACATGGTGTTCCTGTGCGTCGGCTTTGCCCTGATGGGCATCGCCTTCGGCCCGATCGGCGCCTTCCTGCCTGAGCTGTTCGACGCCAACGTGCGTTACTCCGGCTCCGGCATCGGCTACAACCTGGCCGCCATCGTCGGCGCGGCTTTCGTGCCGACCATCGCCACTTGGCTGAGCTCCCACTGGGGCGTCCACTCCGTGGGCCTCTACCTTGCCGTGATGGCCGTGTGCTGCCTCGTCTCCGTGCTCACCTGCAAGGAGACTAAGGACGTTGACTTTACCAAGTGACGATGTTCACAACGTGAAAAACCTCAATTCCACTAAGTGAACCCCTGCAGGGCTTTTCCGATGCGACGGGACTAAACCTGCATATCGGAAAAGCCCACAAGGAAAGCCACAACAGAATATCGCTCAGCGAAACCCCGCAGAACGCAAGAAAATTTCAACCCCATAAATAAACAAATAAATAAAAGGAGCGCCAAAAATGGCAGCAACTATCTGGTACGAGAAGGACGCCGATCTGTCCGTGTTCGATGGCAAGAAGGTGGCTATCCTGGGCTACGGTTCTCAGGGTCACGCCCACGCGCTGAACCTGCGTGACTCCGGTGTCGACGTGGTCGTCGGCCTGCGTCCTACCTCCAAGTCCGTGGAGTTCGCCAAGGAGCAGGGCCTTGAGGTCAAACCGGTTGGTGAGGCCGTCGCTGAGGCTGACGTTGTGATGATTCTTCTGCCTGACCAGTACCAGGCAGCCGTCTACAAGAAGGACGTTGAGCCGAACCTGAAGCCGGGCGCTGCCCTGGCCTTCGCCCACGGCTTCAACATCCACTACGGTTACATCAAGCCGTCTGAGGATCACCCGGTGTTCATGGTTGCCCCGAAGGGCCCGGGCCACATCGTTCGTCGTGAGTACGCCGCTGGCCGTGGTGTCCCGGTCGTCGTTGCTGTTGAGCAGGACCCGGACGGCAAGACCTGGCCGCTGTGCCTGGCTTACGCCAAGGCTCTGGGCGCTCTGCGTGCAGGCGCCATCAAGACCACCTTCACCGAGGAGACCGAGACCGATCTGTTCGGTGAGCAGGACGTCCTCATGGGCGGCATCAACCACCTGTGCGACCTCGGCTTCGACGTGCTGACCGAGGCTGGCTACCAGCCGGAAATCGCCTACTTCGAGGTGTTCCACGAGCTGAAGATGCTCGTCGACCTCGCTAACGAGGGTGGTCTGAACAAGGCTCGTTGGTCCTGCTCCGACACCGCTCAGTACGGCGACTACACCTCCACCGTCATCACCGAGGAGACCAAGAAGCGCATGCAGTACCAGCTCAAGCGCATTCAGGATGGCTCCTTTGCCAAGGAGTTCATGGATGACCAGGCTGCCGGCGCTCCGAAGTTCAAGAAGCTGCAGGAAGAGTACTCTCACCCGCACCTCGAGACCGTTGGCCCGAAGCTGCGCGCCATGTTCTCCTGGAATAACGCCGAGGCCAAGGACAAGGATGAGACCGAGTCCTTCAATGGCAAGATTGCTCGTACCCAGGTTCAGTGATTGTCGCCCCTGAAGGGGATTTAAGCTAGCAAACCGCCGTTCCCGCCCATACGGGAGCGGCGGTTTTGTGTTGTTGCGCGCAGCGAATCATTCTCAATAACAACTATGCGCTGATTTCTTGCAGGCAAACGAACACCGAATATGCAAGGTCGTTGATATCTCAGCCTTTCCCCATATGTGGGATTGTGCGATTCTGTTCAAAAGGGTGCAGAGTTGTTATCGAGAATCGTTCTCTGCACACGGCTGTCCATACTCCAATAGTGACCTAGCTCACGTTGTGGACTCCAGCGGGGCTGCGACGGCGTTCTCGGTAGGATTGAACTCGGTTTGAAGGACACAATCCTCGCAAAACAGGACTTATCTGCACACCGTAGATACCCCCGGCGCCCAGCGGCGCCACAACCCACTACTGAAAAGGAGTGCCAATAATGGCAGCACAGATCTGGTATGAGAACGACGGTGATCTCTCTGTTCTCGAAGGCAAGAAGGTCGCAATCATCGGCTACGGCTCCCAGGGCCACGCCCACGCGCTGAACCTTCGCGATTCCGGTGTCGACGTGGTCGTCGGCCTGCGTCCGACCTCCAAGTCGGTCGACTTCGCCAAGGAGCAGGGCCTCGAGGTCAAGTCCGTGGCCGAGGCTTCCGCCGAGGCCGACGTGATCATGATTCTGGCCCCCGACCAGTACCAGCGCACCATCTGGGCCAACGACATCGAGCCCAACATCAAGCCGGGTGCTGCTGTTGCGTTCGCTCATGGCTTCAACATTCACTACGGTTACATCAAGCCGTCTGAGGATCACCCGGTGTTCATGGTTGCCCCGAAGGGCCCGGGCCACATCGTTCGTCGTGAGTACGCCGCTGGCCGTGGCGTGCCGGTCGTCGTGGCCGTCGAGCAGGATCCGCGTGGCGACGGCTGGGCTCTGACCCTGGCCTACGCCAAGGCCCTCGGTGCCCTGCGCGCCGGTGCCATCAAGACCACCTTCAAGGAAGAGACCGAGACCGATCTCTTCGGCGAGCAGAACGTGCTCATGGGTGGCGTGAACAAGCTCGTCGAGATGGGCTTCGAAGTCCTGACCGACGCCGGCTACCAGCCGGAAATCGCCTACTTCGAGGTCTGCCACGAGCTCAAGATGCTCGTCGACCTGATGAACGAGGGCGGTCTGAACAAGGCTCGTTGGTCCTGCTCTGACACCGCTCAGTACGGCGACTACGTCAACACCGTCATCAACGAGGACTGCCGCAAGCGCATGGAATACCACCTGCAGCGCATCCAGGACGGCTCCTTCGCCAAGGAGTTCATCGACGATCAGGATGCCGGCGCCCCGCACTTCAAGGAGCTGCAGGAGAAGTACTCCAACGAGCGCATCGAGACCGTCGGCCCGAAGCTGCGCGCCATGTTCTCCTGGAACAAGGATGGCGTCAAGGATGCCGACGAGGCCAATTCCTTCACCGGCAAGATCGCCCGCGCTCAGGTTCAGTGAGCCCCTGTAGCTCCCGCTGGCGCATAAGCGCCTGAGGGGAGTACCCAGCACGTACCAAAAGGCCGCCGCTCCGATTCATTCGGAACGGCGGCCTTCTAGTATGGTCCCACCACGTAGCCAAACTTCCACCACGCAGTGAACCACAGAGTTACTTGATTACCCACGCAGAGGTGTCGGTGGGAAGTTGACCGTCGGGAGTCAGCGGGCCGGAAGTGAGCACCACAGAGCCTTCGGGCAGTGAGACCGGGGCAGTGCCAAAGTTAGTAACCGAGGTGAACGTGCGTCCCTCAACCGCCGCACGGCGGTACGCCACCACGTCCGCTCCCATATCCACCTGCTCGGCGGTGGTGTCGCGCGTGGCGGTCAGCGACTCCTGACGAATCGCCAACGCCGCATGATACAACGTGTACATCGAATCCGGGTCGGCCTGCTCCACGTCCACCGCGTAATCCTTGAACCACAGCGGCTGCGGCAGGGGGGGGGGGGGGGCGGGGGGGGCGGCCCCGGGTTTGAGGTGG
>OBZJ01000972.1_pt1 | contig 11339 bp, 12 predicted proteins | sample 1476891 | NCBI WGS metagenome assembly OBZJ01 (sample SAMEA2580231, study PRJEB22360) | human gut metagenome | biome: human gut; feature: human-associated habitat; material: faeces | place: Denmark | collected 2008/2010 | reverse complement strand
GAGAGTTGCAGTCTGATTCAGCCTATAGTCATTTAAGACTAGTGTCAAAGTTAGTTCACTGCAACTCTTCTTTTCAAATATACACTTATATTTTTATTGTGATATTTAATACTGCAAATGTAAATGTGTCAAAATCTCCTTGTCCCCGCACTTGATGCGGGGCCGCAAAAGGACAGACCTTATCAATCAGATTTTTATAGGGCTGGTTTTAATGCGATCCCGCGTCAAGCGCGGGAACAGGATAGTTTCGACACACCTTCATTTTTTAATACGAGGTCAAAGGCCGACATTTTTCTCTAATGAATAAAATAAAGCAGGTGGGTGATATCCGGATTTCTCTTCCTTTTATCCGCCTCTATTCTTTATCACCCCAAAGATTATTCTTACTTTTGTCCGATAATCCCGGTAACAATTATGGACGAAAAAGTGCTCGAAAAACTGAAAGTACTGGCTGAATCGGCTAAGTACGATGTGTCTTGCGCTTCCAGCGGAACGTCGCGGAAGAACCAGAGCGGCGGGATTGGAAGTGCGGCAGGGTGGGGCATTTGTCATAGCTTTGCCGAGGACGGTCGTTGCATTTCTTTGTTGAAGATCATGCTGACAAATTACTGTATGTTCGATTGTGCCTACTGCATCAATCGCCGCAGCAACGATATTCCCCGCGCCACATTGACGGTGACGGAACTGGTGAACCTCACAATCGAGTTTTACCGCCGTAACTATATCGAAGGGCTATTCCTGAGTTCCGGTGTTGTGCGCAATGCCGATTATACGATGGAACGCCTTGTCAGGGTGGTAAAAGACCTTCGGACAGTGCACCGTTTTAATGGCTATATCCACTTGAAAAGTATTCCCGGCGCCAGCCAGGAATTGGTGAATGAAGCCGGACTCTACGCCGACCGTATGAGTGTGAACATCGAGATCCCGAACGAGAAGAGCCTCCAGCTATTGGCTCCTGAAAAAGATTTCCAGAGCGTCTTTCAGCCGATGCGTTATATCCAGCAAGGCGTTTTACAGAGTGCCGAAGAGCGGAAACGTTTTCGCCATGCCCCGCGTTTTGTTCCTGCCGGACAGAGCACGCAGATGATTGTCGGGGCGACGCCCGATTCGGATAAGGATATCCTTCGCCTTTCGTCCGCCCTCTATCAGCGTCCGACGATGAAACGTGTCTATTATTCCGGATTTATCCCCGTCAATGAATATGATAATCGGTTGCCGGCTTTGAAGCAGAGGCTCTTCATGATAGTGGGTTCCCGGTTTGGAAACAGCCGCCATTGGTACGGGAGAACCGTTTGTATCAGGCGGACTGGCTCCTGCGTTTCTACCAGTTCAAAGTGGATGAGATCGTGAACGATACCTATCCGGACCTCGATTTGGAAGTCGATCCGAAGCTCGGATGGGCGTTGCGTCATCCGGAACAGTTTCCGGTCGATATCAATAAGGCGGACTACGAGATGCTTCTTCGTGTACCCGGTATCGGGGTGAAGTCGGCGAAATTGATTGTCGTTTCCCGCCGTTATTCCCGCTTGGGGACGGAACAGTTGAAGAAGATGGGGATCGTGATGAAGAAAGCCCAGTATTTCATTTCCTGCCACGAATTGCCTGTCCGTACGATTAACGAAGTGTCGCCTGAGGCTGTCCGTCAAATCTTAACCCGGAAAGCGGGACGTAAGAAAACCGACGACCGCCAGCTTATCCTCCAATTCAGGGAAGAATCATGACGGTATTCGTGTACGATAAGACCTTTGAAGGGTTGCTGACCGCAGTTTTTGACGCTTATTCACGCCGCAGCTTTCCTGATCTGCTGTTAGCGGAAGGAGAGCCTTTTCCCTTGTTTTATGATGAGGCGGTGACGATCTGTACGGACGATGCCAAGGTGGATCGTGTCTGGAAAGGTTTGCAGAAGCGGCTTTCCGCTACGGCTTTGTCTGTGATTACCGTTGCCTGGCTGTCCGAACTGCCGGAAGCGGATATGCTGCTTTTCCGTTATATCCGCAAGGCGATCGACGCCCCGCATACGATCGAGCTGAACTTTGGCGATCCTGATGTCCTCGAAGTCTCCAAGGTATGGAAGAAGGTAACGAACGAGCGTCTGCGTGTCATCCAGTTTCTCCGTTTCCAAAAAACGGCGGACGGGACTTTCTTTGCCGCCGTCAAGCCTGTCTATAACGTACTCCCTCTCACTCTTCTTCACCTGAAGGATCGCTTTGCCGACCAGTGCTGGCTGCTTTACGACCTGAGACGTGAGTACGGTTACTATTACGACCTGAAAGAGGCTACCGAAGTGCGTTTCGAAGAGAAGGAAGCCCACCTTCTTTCCGGCTTGCTCAGCGAGGAACTGATGGATGCCGATGAGAAACTTTTCCAGAAGATGTGGAAAACGTACTTCAAGTCTATCGCCATCAAGGAACGGCTCAATCCCAAACTGCACCGCCAGCACATGCCTGCCCGGTTCTGGAAGTATATGCCGGAAAAGCTGTAAGCCCGGAGGCGTTACTCCTTCTTATCGGTCAGACCGTTATCCCCATCTTTTTCATCAAGAAGCAAGCATTCATGTTTTGGGCTACCCCTTCCCTTAGTTGGTAGGAGAATGTCAGTTCGTTGTCTTGGATGTCGGCTTCGAAGCGGTAATTCTTGATCTGGGTAGGAAATTCCTGTTCAAGTTCGCCTAATGCCAAGTCATGTGTGGCAATGATACCGCAAGCTTGGTTTGCCACTAATTGTTTCATCAAAGCAAGAGAACCTTTTTGTTTGTCGATCGAATTGGTTCCTTTCAGTATCTCGTCTAAGATAATGAATAACTTTTCGCCCTGTTGCAAACGGTCGATAATCATCTTCAGCCGTTTCAGTTCGGCAAAGAAATAAGACTCGTTACTCACAAGAGAATCGGAAGTACGCAGGCTGGTCACCATCCGCGCCGGATACAAGGTCAAAGACGCTGCACAAACCGGAGCACCGATACAGCCGAGCAGATAGTTGACGCCGATGGTACGCAGGTAAGTGCTTTTCCCAGCCATATTCGCCCCCGTGATAATCAGGAACCAGGGACTTTTCCGGATGTCGATGTCATTCTTTACGCATACGTCTCGGCGTAGTAACGGATGTCCGAGTGCTTTGCCTTCCATTTTGAAATAGGCGTCTGCTATCTCAGGATAAATGTATTCCGGGTGATTGAAGGCAAATCCGCCCAGCGAACAGTAAGCATCGAACAAAGCCAATGCTTCGAACCAGCGTTCCGTATCATCCCCATGTTCCATCTTCCATTTTTCCAGCTTCATCGCCATGCGTGTATCACGTAAAGTAAAAATATTCAGTATGACGCCGATTGTACTGAAACGTTGGTTCAGTGCGCCGATATGTCCGGATAGTTTTTTGATGATCGAAGAGGCTGTTTGACCGTCGCTTGCAAACCGTTGGTGGATATCAGCCAACTCGGCGGATTGAAAGCTTTCGCCTTCGATACATTTGATCAGGTTGGAATAAGTATGCAATATTTGTTCCATCTTGTCCAATGAATTGTGTACCATTGTGATCTGCTTCGCATTGATGTAAGCGACAATGAAAGACAACCCGAAAAACACGCCGGCTATCGATATCGGGAGCAGGTTCAGCGCACATCCTATCGCGATCAATAACCAGATGGAAGGAATCAGATAGATGAGCAGTTTCCATATTTTACTGTTGATCAGGCAGGGGGCTGCCTTACCTAATAGGGTAATAAGTTGTTGATCGCTCTGGTTGCCTGGATGCAGAATACCTGTCACATAGAAATGTTGTCGGAGCTGCGTGAATGATTCCAGTTCGCGAACCGCTTCTTGGCGTCTTACTATCATCGTCTTGTCGGTGAGTGGTTGCATAAACCAACCGGCCAGCTTCTCTTTTCCCATAAAAGTAACCGTGCGGTTGATGGACTGGAAAAGCGAATGGTTTCCGAACAAATCCAGATCAAGGCTGAACGAGTGTTCTGCGGAACTTTTTTCCGGTGCTCCATCGAACGCACTGAAATCGTAATCCAACCCGTTCAGTTCGTTTTTGCACAGGTTTGCGAGTGCTTCGGCATAACATTTCCGGGCGAAGAGCTTGGTGTGCCAGACCATTAGAGCGATGAACGGGATAATAAACAAGACGGCAATCCCGACCAGCACTTTCCAGTCTTCGGATTTGAAAAGCCAGATCATGGCGATCAAACCGGCTACTAACAACAAACGGATGCTTCCGAGCAAATGAATTTTTTTCTTCAGACTATCGGCCCTGCGGGTGTAAGCTGTGATAATATCCTGGTAATAGTTGTATATCTTTTCCATGTGTGCAAAGATAGAAAAAATGAACTAACCATTCTGTAATTGGTTTTATTTAAAAGAATGATAACGAAATGACCAATATAGGTGCTAAACAGGCGAATTATCATTCTTTGATTCGTATATCTTTGCTGAGATTTTTATCGACTCAATAAACTTGATGCATTTTATGAAAAGAATCGTGATGCTTCTGCTTCTGTCTGTGATGGTCTGTACTTTGTCGGGGCAGGAAAAAAAAGGAGAAACTATCGGGGAAAGAATCGTGGCGAATGCTTATAATGCCGATAGTATTCGCGGTATTTTGGACAAGATGCCGTATTTCACCCTGTTCAAAGACAATTATTTCGTAGGAGGGACGACTCTCGGACATAAACCGACTGCTGCCAATTCGGATGTGAAATTTCAGTTGAGTATCGCCCAGCGACTGACAAAAAGTAAATTGCCGTTCGATACTTATCTGTTTATCCAGTACACTCAGAAGGCTTTTTGGAATGTCTTTCAGGAATCGTTACCCATGAAAGACCTAAATTTTAATCCCGGTATCGGCCTGGGGCATCTGATCGTTTACCATAATAAATATATAGGTAAGGGATATCTTATGCTCGAACATGAATCGAACGGGAAGGACAGTACCGCTTCCCGCAGCTGGAATAAAGTTACTTTTGCGGTTGCGATCACCCTTTCGCCGAATTGGGAGGCACAGTTCAAGACTTGGATACCGATTGTGGACGGAGAAAATAATAAAGACCTACTGAAATATAACGGGATCTTTCAGGTTGCCGCCAATTACCGGACCGACAACCGTCGTTTTAATTGTGGCGTGATCCTGACAAAGCGCAAGACTTGGACCAGTTTTAACACACAGGTTGAATTGAGTTACAAATTTAACAATAATGAGAATCAATATTTCTTCCTGCAATATTACAATGGCTTTGGAGAAAATCTCCTGGAATATAATAAGTTCAAAAGCATGATAAGGATAGGCTTCGTTATCAAACCTTCCGATTTCAGCCTGTATTGACAGAAGGAAATAAACAACCGTTCTCTTGTATTGTTATTTATATATACATTGTATAATAATGCAAAATAACAGAATGAACGTAAAGGAACAATACTGGAAGTACTCTCTGGTTACGATTATCATAGTGCTGGGGATGATTCTTTTTGTGGAATTCATCCCTTTTCTGGGAGGTATCTTGGGTGCTTGCACCATTTATATATTGGTCAGAAAACAAATGTTGTATCTGACTGAAAAGAAACATTTACGGCGTAGCTTCGTCGCTATAATCTTGTTGTTGGAAACGATCCTTTGTTTTTTGATACCGCTCTCGTTGGCTGTCTGGCTGCTTATCAACAAACTGCAAAATTTTAACTTGGACCCGACCCAATTGGTCAAGTCGGCGGAACATATCGCGAACCTGATTGAGCAACGGACCGGATATGACGTGCTTGATACTTCCAATATTATGTCTGCTGTCTCCATTCTCCCGAAGATAGGGCAGGTGTTGATGGGAGGAATCAGCGGCTTTGCTATCAATGTGGCCGTACTGGTACTGATACTCTATTTCATGTTGATCGGTGGTGCCAAGATGGAAAAGTATGTTTACAGCATTTTGCCTTTTAGTGACGAGAATAAGAAAAACGTTCTGAACGAGATCAATATGATCGTCACCTCCAATGCGATTGGAATTCCGTTGCTGGCCATCATCCAAGGGCTGATCGCTTTGCTTGGATATTGGATATTCGATGTGCCGAGTCCCTTCCTTTTCGGCTTTCTGACCTGTTTTGCTACGATCATTCCGGTTGTGGGGACTGCGTTGGTCTGGTTGCCTTTGGCTCTTTATATGGTGTTGACAGGGGATTGGGTGAATGCTGCCGGATTGACGGCTTATGCTTTGATTATCATTACGAATGTGGATAACCTGATTCGTTTTATCTTGCAGAAAAAAATGGCGGATACCCATCCGCTCATTACCATATTCGGTGTGATCATCGGCTTGTCTCTGTTTGGTTTTATGGGGATTATCTTCGGGCCGCTCCTGATCTCGATCTTTATACTTTGTTTCAATATATTCAAGGAAAAATATCTGGATAATGCCCGATAACCGCTACTTTTGTATGGATAAATAAACAAAGCCATGCATAGCAGAAGAATTAAAAACAATTGGCATATTATCAAAGGACAGCCTCTTACCGAATTAGACAAAAAAGTTCTTTATTTTCAGAATAAAGGTCACCTGGTGCCGTCACGTAAACTGATCAAGACTGCAGAACAGATCGAAGGTATCCGCAGGAGCAGTGCGGTGAATACCGGAGTGCTCGATTTGATCGCAAAAGAGATCAAGGCCGGTATGTCTACCGCCGAGATTGATAAGCTGGTGTATGATTATACCGTTTCGCACGGGGCTATTCCGGCGCCTCTGAATTATGAAGGATTTCCGAAAAGCGTCTGCACTTCTGTCAACGAAGTGGTCTGTCACGGTATTCCCAGTGAAGATGAGATATTGGAAGAAGGAGATATTATTAATGTAGATGTTTCGACTATCTTGGACGGATATTACTCGGATGCTTCCCGTATGTTTGTCATAGGTAAAACAACTCCTGAAAAGGAAAAGCTGGTGCGGGTGACGAAAGAGTGTCTTGAAATTGGCATGCAGGCAGCGAAACCGTTCGGTTTTGTCGGTGATATCGGCAATGCCATCCAACGCCATGCGGAGAAGAACGGTTATTCTGTCGTCCGCGATTTATGTGGTCATGGTGTCGGATTGGAATTTCATGAGGAGCCGGAGGTCTGCCATTTCGGGCGAAAAGGGACAGGGATGCTTTTGGTTCCCGGTATGGTATTCACGATCGAACCAATGATCAACATGGGAACATGGCAAGTCTTTATCGACGAAGAAGACGGATGGACAGTCGTTACCGAAGATGAACTGCCTTCCGCTCAATGGGAACATACATTCCTAATGACGGAAACGGGGCTTGAAATACTTTCTTATTAGCCTCGATATTTATAGAAATGACATTTCGATGGTGAAAAAGAAAGTATGTCAAATATCGATATTCATGGGACGCAGATGACGAGCGCAGATTAACGCAGATATATTAATTATCAACAAAATAAATCTGCGTCCGTCTGCGTGTTCTGCGTCATCCGCGTCCGGTAATATCAATTTGACACACCTCCTTAGAGATAACTATTTTTTGTCTTTCAACAAATCACGTATCTCGGTAAGCAACTGTATATCGGTAGGAGGGGGAGCCGGAGCAGCCGGTGCTTCTTCTTTTTTCTTGTTCAGGGCGTTGATCCCTTTTACTAACATAAAAATAGAAAATGCGATAATGATGAAATCGAATGTCACCTGCAAAAAGTTTCCATAGTTGATGGAAACAGCTGGCGAGACAACTTTGTCACCGTCCATTACAGCCTGTTTAAGTATGATCTTTAAGTCGGTGAAGTTTACGCCTCCGACAAGCAGACCGATAGCAGGCATAATGATGTCACCGACGACAGATGATACGATTTTACCGAAAGCACCGCCGATAATGATACCCACAGCCATGTCGATCACGTTGCCGCGCATGGCGAATTGTTTGAACTCTTGTAGAATCTTCTTCATAATTTAGCCTTTTTATATTATAACTACAAAAGTATACGTTTGGTTGCGGATATTCAAAACAATTTGAGAATCTTATGCTATGATGAGCTGTTCGATATCTTCTTCCGGCGTTTGTATAGTACCGATTCCGAAGTTTTCGACCAGGACTTTTGCAACATTCGGTGATAAGAATGCTGGCAATGTCGGTCCCAGGTGGATGTTCTTGACACCCAGGCTTAACAGGGCCAATAAGACGATTACCGCTTTTTGTTCGTACCAGGCAATGTTGTAGACGATTGGCAATTGGTTGATATCTTCCAATCCGAATACCTCTTGCAGTTTCATGGCGATCAATGCCAGTGAATAGCTGTCATTGCATTGTCCGGCATCCAGTACGCGAGGAATGCCGTTGATATCTCCTAACGGCAGTTTGTTGTACCGGTATTTGGCGCAACCTGCTGTTAAAATCACGCAGTCGTTCGGTAGTTGTTCGGCAAATTCGGTATAATAGTTACGGCTTTTCATGCGTCCGTCGCATCCGGCCATAACGACAAACTTACGGATTGCTCCGCTTTTTACGGCATCGACTACCTTGTCAGCTAATGCCAACACCTGATTGTGTGCGAATCCTCCGATGATTTCACCATGCTCGATTTCATTAGGAGCGGCACAGCGTTTGGCATGGGCGATGATTTCGGAAAAATCTTTTGTTTTGCCGTCTTCGCGTGCCGGAATATGTTTCCATCCGGGGAATCCGGTAGAATTGGTGGTGTAGACACGGTCCCGATAGCTGGCACCTTCAAGTGGGGGAACGATACAGTTGGTCGTGAACAGGATCGGTCCGTTGAAATTCTCAAACTCTTCCCGCTGTTTCCACCATGCGTTGCCGTAGTTACCTACAAAATGTTTGTATTTCTTGAATGCAGGATAGTAGTTGGCCGGCAACATCTCGCTATGTGTGTAGATATCGATCCCGGTTCCTTCGGTTTGGGCAAGCAATTCTTCCATGTCTTTCAGGTCGTGTCCACTGATCAGGATGGCCGGATTGTTGCGTACTCCGATGTTGACGTGCGTTATTTCCGGGTTGCCGTAGCTGCTGGTGTTGGCTTTATCGAGCAGCGCCATAGCTTTGACTCCGAAACTTCCGGTTTCCAGCACAAGGGAGGTGAGTTGCTCGGCGGAGAGGTCTTTACGTAATGTATCGGCGAGTGCACGTTGGATGAACAGGTATAATTCGGGTTCTTCGTAGCCGAGGTTCGCGGCATGTTCAACATAGGCAGCCATACCTTTTAGGCCGTAAATGGTCAGTTCTTTCAGCGAGCGGATGTCTTCGTTTGCTTCCCGGAGTACGCCTACTGTCTGCGATTTTCCTTCAAATGAGTTTTCCTCGCCGTTCCATACCAGTTCGTCGATGATGGGAAGTGTGATATTTTCTTTTTTTGCGATGGCAATCAATTCGTTGCGCAACTTAAGCCCTTTGATGATTCGTTTGGTTATGCTTTCGATGTCAAAGTTGGCGTTTGTGATCGTGGAAAATAGGGCGTCTGTAGTGAAATGGCCTACCTGCATGGAGGTTTCTATCCCTGCATTGTGGAGCATGGTGGCGACAGTAGCGATCCCTTTTGTTACAAATAATAGTAAATCCATCCGGTTTGCAGTTTTGTCGTCTTTTCCGCAAACTCCTTTGATAGTACATCCTGTACCTTTTGCCGCTTCCTGGCATTGAAAACAAAACATTTTAGCTTCCATATCTTTATTTGGTTTAATGATTACTGGATATTTTATCTTTTTCGATAGGCAAATGTAGGGAGACTGCATTCCTTGAATTGTACCAAATGTTACAAGCTCCGGATTTTTTTCGTATTTTTGTAGAAAGTAGTAAGATGCAGTATGATCGATATATTAATGAAAGCTCCGTTATTCCAGCATGTTTCTTCTGAAGCCATTTCTGGTTTTCTGGAAAAAATTCCGTATCGGATTGAAAGCTATCAGGAACATGATATAGTGGCCCTCCAAGGGGCACCTTGCAACCATTTAATGGTTGTTCTGAAGGGTCTTTTGCAGGGACAAATGGTGAATGATGCGGGAAAGTTGGTTGTAATAGAAGAACTTACTCCTTCCCGTTTATTGGCTCCGGCTTTTTTGTTCGCTCCCAAAAATGAATTGCCTGTCAATATTATAGCAGTAGAGCCTTCTGAAATCTTGTTTATATCCAGAACTGATTTTACTGAGTGGATGCAATCGGATAAACAGGTTCTGCAAAATTTCTTAATGTTGATTTCCGGTCGTAGTAGTTTTCTGACAGATAAGATTATGTTCCTGTCACTTAAAAATATCAAGAATAAAATTGCCGATTATTTATTGCGTCATCTTTCTTCTCCGGATGCCTCTACAGTAAAACTGTCCGATACTCAGCAGGAAATTGCCGATCGGTTTGGGGTTACGCGTCCTTCGTTGGCACGTGCATTTGCCGAAATGGAGCAGGAGGGGATTATTTCGATCGATCGGAAGACGATTACAATCAATCGTTTACAACAGTTGAGACAAATAGCAAAATAACCCCGCTTCTTATTATTTATGAATTAGCGGAGTTATTTTGCAACAAGGCTTTTTAGTTTACTTGCTTAAGAGGGATTGTTTCATTCTTGCAATGTCTCGCAGGTAATCCTGCAAGTCTTGTTCATGTTCTTCTTCCATAGACAGGATGTGCTTGGCGATGTCACAGGTAGTGAAGTCTTTACCATTTGTAAATTCGGCGATTTCCTGGTAGCGTACGATAGCACAACGTTCGGATGCAACATTCTGGTTTAGCAGATTGACTACGTCAAAGTCGGTAGGGATGCTGTATTTGCATCTGGCAAGATCAAACCATTTTTTCGGATCTAATACAGGAACACCTTCCAGTTCGATGATGCGGTCTGCCAATAACTTGGCGTGGCCCAACTCTTCTTGGGCGTGTTCTTCAAATTCAGCTTGTACGTTTGCCCGCATAGCTCCTTCTGCAACGAAGGCACCAATCCAATATTGGTAGTAGGCCAACCATTCTTCGGATAATGCTGCATTCAGTTGTACTAACAGATTGTCTACATCTAATTTGCCCTTAAGGATCTTAACACTTTCTTTTGCCATGATTGTAAAATTTAGTTTAGTATAGCGCATAAATACTTTTTAGGAACAACTGATAGTTATATTTGTTCATATTGGGAGCCGGATATTATTTTTTAGATTGTTTTTCGTATCCCTTCTTATATTTTCATTTCCTGAAAATGATGTTTTGTAACCATTGTTTCGTCATTTATTTCTTTATGCCCTAAAAAAGGGGGGAAAGATCTCGCATATGCGTACCATATAATATTCCTTCTTTTGAGAGAAAAAAAGATATAAAAAACTTTCCCAAACATTTGCATAAAAGAAATCTTCGTTCTACTTTTGCACCCGCATTCGA
>OBZJ01000971.1_pt1 | contig 11348 bp, 10 predicted proteins | sample 1476891 | NCBI WGS metagenome assembly OBZJ01 (sample SAMEA2580231, study PRJEB22360) | human gut metagenome | biome: human gut; feature: human-associated habitat; material: faeces | place: Denmark | collected 2008/2010 | reverse complement strand
TAGGGCACTGAAAAGTGCCCTTTCGAAGGGGGATGCCCTAAATTGAGTGCTTACACTTGTAAATCAATACTTTATGAACTTATCTCAGAAAACAGCTTCAGCGAGGCTGTTTTCTTTGTTTACAGGCAAATATATCCTCACCTTTGCATTGTTGAACAACAAAACGAGATGAAAAACCATGTTGAATTAAAAATGTAAAAAGGAGAAAGAAAGTATGCCTTTATTTTATTATGCAAGACAGTCGTCTCTGGCGACGAAAGAGGGTGCCAAACTTTGGCATCTGAGTTTGAAGAAAGTGGGAAGAGCCGTAGATGCACAACAATTGGCTGAGGTGATTGCCGAGAAGTCTTCCCTGACTCCGGGTGACGTACATAATGTAATTCGTAACCTGATGACGGTAATGAGGAGCCAGTTGCTGAACAGCCGTACGGTGCGTCTGGATGGCCTGGGCACATTCACCATGAAGGCCCGTACGCGAGGTAAGGGAGTGGCAAAATCTGAAGACGTGAATCCCAATCAGGTGACTGCTCTACGCTGCCAGTTTACTCCGGAATACACGCGCCCGGCTGCTATCGGCACTACGCGTGCCCTGATTCAGGGTGTGGAGTTTGAGAAATGGACGGGAGTGGTGACTGACGGTAAGGATGATGCCGGTGATGGTGGCAATTCCGGTGGTGGTTCCGACGGTGACCAAGGCGAGAACCCATTAGGATAAGATGTATTTACTAATTTAGAAAGATTAAAACTATGAAAAAGAACGTTTGGGACAAGATTTTGAAGGTAGTGATAGCTGTTGCTTCTGCCATATTGGGAGCTTTAGGTGCCAATGCAATGAATGTATAAATTGTAGATTCATGTAGTAATATTAGGAGAAAGGCGGTGAAGGAAAAGCACTTCATCGCCTTTTTGTTATTTTCTTCATTTATAATTCCCTGCCAACCAAAAAATCTTATTACCTTTGCAGGTCACTTTTGGAAACAATAAAAATATAATGATATGAATATCTCTTATAATTGGTTGAAAGAGTATGTCGATTTCGATTTGACACCGGATGAAGTTGCTGCGGCACTGACCTCCATCGGACTGGAAACGGGAAGTGTGGAAGAGGTGCAAACCATTAAAGGCGGACTGGAAGGACTGGTCATCGGCGAAGTGTTGACATGCGAAGCTCATCCTAACTCAGACCATATGCACGTCACTACGGTGAACCTGGGACAAGGTGAACCCGTGCAGATTGTATGCGGCGCTCCGAATGTAGCTGCCGGACAGAAAGTGGTAGTAGCCACGTTGGGTACAAAACTGTATGACGGTGACGAATGCTTTACCATCAAGAAATCAAAACTTCGTGGCGTGGAATCTGTCGGCATGATTTGTGCTGAGGATGAAATCGGTATCGGTACGGACCACGCAGGTATCATCGTACTGCCGGAGACTGCTGTTCCGGGTACGCTTGCCAAGGACTACTATAACATCAAGAGCGATTACGTGCTGGAAGTGGACATCACTCCCAACCGTGCCGATGCTTGCTCACATTATGGGGTGGCACGCGACTTGTATGCCTACTTGATACAGAAGGGTAAGCCGGCTACTTTGAAGAAACCTTCGGTAGACGCTTTTGCGGTAGAAAATCACGACTTGGATATTAAAGTAACTGTAGAGAACAGCGAGGCATGTCCCCGATATGCCGGCGTTACGGTGAAAGGGGTTACAGTGAAAGAAAGCCCCGAATGGTTGCAGAACAAGTTGCGTATTATCGGCCTGCGTCCTATCAATAATGTGGTGGATATTACCAACTATATCGTCCATGCTTTCGGCCAGCCGTTGCACTGCTTCGATGCAGATAAGATTAAAGGCAGTGAGGTGATTGTAAAGACCATGCCGGAAGGTACTCCGTTTGTAACTCTTGATGGCGTGGAGCGTAAATTGAACGAACGCGACTTGATGATTTGCAACAAGGAAGAGGCGATGTGTATTGCTGGTGTATTCGGCGGTCTGGATTCCGGTTCTACGGAAACCACCAAGGATGTGTTCCTTGAAAGTGCTTACTTCCATCCCACATGGGTGCGCAAGACAGCCCGTCGTCATGGATTGAACACAGATGCTTCTTTCCGTTTTGAAAGAGGTATTGACCCGAATGCCACTATTTACTGCCTGAAGCTGGCTGCTTTGATGGTAAAGGAACTTGCCGGAGGTACCATTTCTTCTGAAATAAAAGATGTGTGCGCCGCTCCTGCCAAGGATTTCCGTGTGGAACTTGCCTATGAGAAAGTGAACTCACTGATTGGTAAGGTTATTCCGGTGGATACCATCAAGAGCATCGTGACAAGTCTGGAAATGAAGATTGTAGACGAGACAGCCGAAGGGCTTACACTGGATGTTCCTCCTTACCGTGTGGACGTGCAGCGCGATTGCGATGTAATAGAGGATATCCTGCGTATCTACGGATATAATAATGTGGAGATTCCGACTACCTTGAAGTCTTGTCTGACTACCAAGGGTGAATATGATAAATCCAACAAACTGCAGAACCTGGTTGCCGAGCAGCTGGTGGGCTGTGGTTTCAATGAGATTCTGAACAACTCGTTGACGCGTGCCGCTTACTATGACAACTTGGAGTCTTATCCGTCAAAGAATCTGGTAATGTTGCTGAATCCGTTGAGTGCAGACTTGAATGCCATGCGTCAGACACTGCTTTTCGGTGGATTGGAAAGCATCTCGCACAACGCCAACCGTAAGAATGCAGACCTGAAATTCTTTGAATTCGGTAATTGTTATCACTTCAACGAAGAAAAGAAGAATTCGGAAAAGGTGCTTGCCGCTTATTCCGAAGACTATCATCTTGGTTTGTGGGTGACTGGCAAGAGAGTGACCAACTCATGGGCTCATCCGGACGAGAACAGCTCGGTATATGAGCTGAAGGCATACGTTGAGAATGTCTTTGCCAGATTGGGGCTGCACATGCATGATTTGGTTGTCGGCAATCTGACTGATGACATCTATGCTGCCGGTTTATCCGTACAGACAAGGGGTGGAAAGCGGTTGGCTACTTTCGGTATTGTAACAAAGAAGCTGCTGAAGGCATTCGATATTGACAACGAGGTTTACTATGCCGATTTCAACTGGAAAGAATTGTTGAAGGCCATCCGCAATGTGAAGGTGAGCTATACGGAAATCTCCAAGTTCCCTGCCGTGAAACGCGACTTGGCATTACTGCTCGACAAGAAAGTGCAGTTTGCGGAAATTGAGAAGATTGCCTACGAGACGGAGAAAAAGCTGCTGAAGGAGGTCTCTCTCTTCGACGTTTATGAGGGTAAGAATCTGGAAGCCGGTAAGAAGAGTTACGCGGTGAGTTTCCTGTTGCAGGATGAGAATGCCACGTTGAACGATAAGCAGATTGACAAGATTATGTCCAAACTGGTGAAGAACCTGGAGGACAAGTTGGGTGCCAAGCTGCGTTGATTCATTATTCAGAATTTATAATTCATAATTTAAAATACAGTTCCAATGGGAAGAGCGTTTGAATATAGAAAAGCTGCCAAATTGAAAAGATGGGGTCACATGGCTAAGACCTTTACAAGACTGGGTAAACAAATTGCTATTGCGGTGAAGGCCGGTGGTCCGGAGCCGGAAAACAACCCGACACTGCGTTCAGTTATCGCTACTTGTAAGCGTGAAAACATGCCGAAGGATAATATTGAACGTGCTATCAAGAATGCGATGGGTAAGGACCAGAGCGACTATAAGGGTATGACTTATGAAGGATACGGTCCTCACGGTGTAGCTGTTTTTGTGGATACGCTGACTGATAATACTACCCGTACAGTAGCTGATGTGCGTTCCGTGTTCAACAAGTTCGGCGGTAATTTGGGAACAATGGGTTCACTGGCTTTCTTGTTTGATCACAAGTGCGTGTTCACTTTCAAGAAGAAAGACGGTATCGATATGGAGGAACTCATTCTTGACTTGATAGACTATGACGTAGAGGAAGACTACGAAGAGGATGAAGAAGAAGGTACTATCACTATTTATGGTGACCCGAAAAGCTATGCAGCTATCCAGAAACATTTGGAAGAGTGCGGTTTTGAAGATGTCGGCGGTGAGTTTACCTATATCCCGAACGATATGAAGGATGTGACTCCCGAGCAACGCGAAACCATCGACAAAATGATAGAGCGTCTCGAAGAGTTTGATGATGTACAGACGGTTTATACTAACATGAAACCGGAAGAAGGCGGAGAATAATGACATATACATACAAGACGCAAGGTACGTGTAGCAGTAACATCGAACTGGATGTGGAAGATGGTATTGTGAAAGAAGTGGCATTTTGGGGTGGATGTAATGGAAACCTGCAAGGACTTTCACGTTTGGTGAAAGGCATGCCGGTAGATGCGGTGATTGCTCGTTTGGAAGGAATTCGCTGCGGAAGACGTTCCACTTCCTGCCCCGACCAATTGTGCAAGGCATTGCACGAGATGGGGTATTGAGCCTCCTGCCTGAAAGAATGGATGAGAGCCCCTGACATTGAAAGATGCCAGGGGCTTTTTTTGAACCTAACATGGAGGTATTTGTTATTATTTGAGTATTTTTACGCTCTTAATTGAACAGACACAATGAAGAATATTTTTAAAGACTTGAAACGGAGAGACCACAAACGCTATCTGGGCGGTCTGGACGTTTTTAAATATATAGGTCCCGGACTGCTGGTGACTGTGGGCTTTATTGACCCGGGGAACTGGGCATCTAATTTTGCGGCAGGGTCTGAATTTGGCTATTCATTGCTGTGGGTCGTGACTTTATCCACTATCATGCTGATTGTATTGCAGCATAATGTGGCGCATCTTGGCATTGTAACCGGCTTGTGCTTGTCCGAAGCCGCTACCAAATATACTCCTTCCTGGGTGTCGCGTCCCATATTGGGCACAGCGGTATTGGCTTCCATCTCGACTTCGCTGGCAGAGATATTGGGAGGTGCCATCGCTTTGCAGATGCTGTTTGACATTCCCATCATATGGGGTTCTGTCTTGACTACCGTATTTGTAGTCGTCATGCTTTTCACTAATTCCTACAAGAAGATAGAACGTTCCATCATTGCTTTTGTTTCGGTCATTGGGCTCTCCTTTATCTATGAGCTGTTTCTGGTGAAGATAGATTGGCCGCTGGCCGCACAAGGGTGGGTGACACCTTCGTTCCCGCATGGGAGCATGCTGATTATCATGAGTGTGCTCGGTGCGGTGGTGATGCCGCATAATCTGTTTCTGCACTCGGAAGTGATACAGAGCCATGAATATAATAAGAAAGATGATACGTCCATCCGTAAGGTGTTGAAATATGAATTGTTCGACACGCTGTTCTCTATGATTGTGGGATGGGCCATCAACAGTGCCATGATACTGCTGGCTGCGGCAACTTTCTTTAAAAGCGGTATTCAGGTGGAAGAGTTGCAGCAGGCCAAATCCTTGCTGGAGCCGTTGCTGGGGAACAGTGCTGCCGTGGTTTTTGCATTGGCATTACTGATGGCGGGTATATCTTCTACGATAACCAGCGGTATGGCGGCAGGTTCTATCTTTGCCGGTATTTTCGGAGAATCCTATCATATCAAAGACAGTCACTCGCAGGTGGGTGTGATTCTGTCATTGGGTATTGCACTGCTGCTGATTTCACAGATGATACTGAGCATCCAGCTGCCGTTTACGATTTTCCTGCAAGTGGGACTGACTTCTTCACGCAAAGTGATGGGGCAGTATGTAAACAGCAAATGGAGTACATTTGTACTTTATGCCATTGCTGCGGTGGTCACTGTGCTGAATATCATGCTGCTGGTATCCGAGTTGACATCTTGAATAATTCATTTTTAAGAAATCAAATAAGTAGTATGAAGATTATTACATATAACGTAAATGGGCTGAGGGCTGCCGTGACAAAAGGTTTTCCCGAGTGGCTGGCACAAGAGCAGCCGGATGTGCTTTGTTTGCAGGAAACAAAGCTGCAACCGGAACAGTATCCGGCGGAGGCGCTGGATGCTTTGGGGTATAAGCATTACCTATATTCTGCACAGAAGAAGGGGTATAGTGGAGTCGCTATTCTGAGCAAGCAAGAACCGGACCATGTGGAGTACGGCATGGGCATTGAAGAATATGATAACGAAGGGCGCTTTATCCGTGCCGACTTCGGTGATGTGTCCGTTGTGAGTGTTTATCATCCTTCCGGTACCAGCGGCGACGAACGCCAGGCCTTCAAGATGGTCTGGTTGGAGAAATTCCAAGAGTATGTATTGGAGTTGGAACGTACGCGTCCTAACCTTATTCTTTGCGGTGATTATAATATCTGCCATGAGGCAATAGATATTCATGACCCTGTCAGGAATGCCACCAACAGCGGCTTTTTGCCAGAAGAGCGGGAGTGGATGACGCGCTTTCTCAATGCGGGATTCATAGATTCCTTCCGTTGGCTTCATCCCGACAAGCAGGAATACACGTGGTGGAGCTATCGCTTTAACTCACGTGCCAAGAACAAAGGGTGGCGTATTGATTATTGCATGGTGAGTGAGCCGGTGCGTCCGATGTTGAAGGAGGCGAGAATATTGGGTGACGTTGTCCACTCGGACCATTGCCCGATGTTGTTGGAAATTACAGAATGATTATGGAAACAAAAGGCAGAATCGAAAAAGCTGTGGAGCTTTTCAAGAGTGGCTATAACTGCTCGCAGTCGGTGGTGGGAGCTTTTGCAGATATGTATGGCTTTACAGAAGAGCAGGCTTTCCGGATGTCCGCCTCTTTTGGTGGTGGCATAGGTCGTATGAGGCAGACATGCGGTGCTGCATGCGGCATGTTCCTATTGGCCGGATTGGAAAAAGGAGCTGTGGAAGGCAAGGACCGTGAAGGTAAGGCGGCAAACTATGCGTTGGTGCAGGAGCTGGCTGCTGAGTTCAAGAAACGAAACGGCTCTTTGATATGTGCTGAATTGTTGGGGTTGAGAAAACCGGAAGGTTCGTCCGTTCCGGAAGCCCGTACCGAGCAGTATTATGCTAAACGCCCGTGTGCCAGGATGGTAGAGGTAGCTGCCCAAATTTGGACCGAATACCTGGAAAAAATGTCCTCAAAGTAAGAAAAAAGAACTTTTTCACCCCTTAGTAAGAAAAAAAGTGCCTAATAACGTGTTGTATAACATAAATATACCTATCTTTGCAGCGATATAAAAACACCGACATCTCTATCTTTGGAGATGAGGATAACGTTTAACTAAAAGCAAATAGAAATGTTAAAAGAAAAAGCTGGTAATGTTGCAGGACAGATTTGGACTGCACTGAATGGCACAGATGGCTTGACTCACAAGCAAATCAAGAAAGCAACTAAACTGATTGACAAGGACTTCTTCCTGGGATTGGGCTGGTTGTTAAGAGAAGACAAGGTTTCTACTTCTGAAGTGGAAGGCGAATTGTTTGTAAAGCTGAACTAAGCGAGGAATTGATTGGAATGTTATAAAAAGATGCGTTGGTACATGAATATGTTATCAACGCATTTTTTTTATTTGCTCTGTTTTCATTATCTTTGCGCACCCAATTAATAGATAGTTATTGACAATGAAGAATATACGAAATTTTTGCATTATTGCCCATATCGACCACGGTAAATCAACCTTGGCAGACCGTCTGCTGGAATTTACCAATACTATACAAGTAACTAACGGACAGATGCTGGATGACATGGACCTTGAGAAGGAAAGAGGTATCACCATCAAGAGCCATGCCATACAAATGGAGTATACCTATAAAGGTGAAAAGTATATTCTGAACTTGATAGACACTCCGGGACACGTGGACTTCTCGTACGAGGTGTCACGTTCCATCGCCGCTTGTGAAGGAGCGTTGCTTATTGTAGATGCTTCGCAAGGAGTGCAGGCGCAGACCATTTCAAACCTCTATATGGCGATTGAGCATGATTTGGAGATTATCCCCGTCATCAACAAATGTGACATGGCAAGCGCCATGCCCGAGGAAGTGGAGGACGAAATCGTTGAACTGTTGGGCTGCAAGCGTGATGAGATTATCCGTGCTTCCGGCAAAACAGGCATGGGAGTGGAAGAGATTCTGGCTGCGGTCATTGAGCGTATCCCTCATCCGGAGGGTGACGAGGAAGCTCCGTTGCAGGCGTTGATTTTCGATTCTGTCTTCAATTCTTTCCGTGGTATCATTGCATATTTCAAGATAGTGAACGGTGTGATTCGTAAAGGGGATAAAGTGAAATTCTTCAATACAGGCAAGGAATATGATGCGGATGAAATCGGAGTGCTCAAAATGGAAATGATGCCACGTCCGGAGTTGCGTACGGGGGATGTGGGCTATATCATCTCGGGTATCAAAACCTCTAAGGAAGTGAAAGTAGGTGATACGATTACGCATATTGCCCGTCCTTGCGAAGAGGCCATCGCCGGTTTTGAGGAGGTGAAGCCGATGGTTTTTGCCGGTGTGTACCCCATCGAGGCAGAAGATTTCGAGGACTTGCGTTCTTCTTTGGAGAAGTTGCAGTTGAATGATGCTTCGCTGACTTTCCAGCCTGAGTCTTCATTAGCTTTGGGCTTTGGTTTCCGTTGCGGTTTCCTTGGGCTGCTCCATATGGAGATTGTGCAGGAGCGCCTTGACCGTGAATTTGACATGAACGTTATCACCACCGTGCCCAACGTTTCCTACAATATCTATGACAAGCAGGGAAATATGACTGAAGTGCATAACCCCGGCAGCATGCCCGACCCTACTATGATAGACCGTATTGAGGAGCCCTATATCCGTGCCTCGGTGATTACCACCACTGATTACATCGGCCCTATCATGACTCTTTGTCTGGGCAAGCGTGGCGAGCTGGTGAAGCAGGAATATATTTCAGGTAACCGCGTAGAAATATACTATGACATGCCTCTTGGCGAAATAGTTATCGATTTCTATGATAAATTGAAGAGTATCTCTAAGGGATATGCCTCTTTTGACTATCATCCCAACGGTTTTCGTCCTTCCAAACTGGTGAAGCTGGATATTTTGCTGAACGGTGAGCCGGTGGATGCTCTTTCTACCTTGACACACTTTGACAATGCCTACGAATTGGGACACCGGATGTGCGAGAAGTTGAAAGACCTGATTCCGAGACAGCAGTTCGATATCGCCATTCAGGCTGCTATCGGTGCCAAGATTATTTCCCGGGAAACGATTAAGGCTGTGCGTAAGGACGTAACGGCCAAATGTTATGGAGGTGACGTGAGCCGTAAACGAAAATTGCTTGAGAAACAGAAGAGAGGTAAGAAGCGTATGAAACAGATTGGTAATGTGGAGGTACCTCAGAAAGCGTTCCTGGCAGTCTTGAAGCTGGATTGATGTCGAAAGGATGAAATCTTAAATCAAATATACTTCTTTATGATTATTTTGCGTACTGTGAAAAACTTCTCGTCGCTGAATATAGCGGCGAGCATCTTGCTGTTTTTGATGGCTATTTTGGCGGCCGTTATTGCTAATTCGCCGATGGCTCCGCTGTATCAGGGCTTTCTTTTGCAGGAACTGCATCTGCGCATCGGAGACTTTAATTTGTTCTCCCATGGCGGTCATCCGTTGAAAATGATTGAGTTTATAAACGACTGCCTGATGACTGTTTTCTTTCTGGCTGTGGGGTTGGAGATAAAGCGGGAACTGCTGGTGGGTGAACTTTCTTCCTTTCGTAAAGCCTCTTTACCTTTTGTAGCGGCGTGTGGCGGTATGCTGGTGCCGGTCATTGTCTATTCACTTCTGGTCGTTCAGGGTACTCCGGAAACGCGCGGTATGGCTATACCGATGGCTACGGATATTGCTTTTTCATTGGGTGTACTCAGTCTGCTGGGTAAACGGGTGCCTTTGAGTCTGAAAATTTTCCTGACGGCATTTGCAGTGGTCGATGATATTGGCGGTATTCTGGTTATTGCCATTTTCTATAGTTCCGAAGTGGCATACGGATATCTTATTGTAGCTGCTGTCCTTTATTTCTTCCTTTACTATATGGGGAAATTCGGTATGACACAGAAGATATTCTTCCTGCTTATCGGGGTAATTATTTGGTATTTGTTCCTTCAGTCGGGCATTCACAGCACTATTTCCGGAGTGATACTGGCCTTTGTAATACCGGCCCGTCCCCGTTTGGATGCCGGGAAATACATTAAACGCATCCGCGACATTATCGGTGATTTTCCGGTTACCAAATCAGATAATATTATATTGACCAATGAGCAGATTGCCACTCTAAAACAAGTGGAGCGCGCTTCTGATCATGTAATTAGTCCTTTGCAATCCCTGGAAGACAATTTGCATGGTGCGGTAAACTTTGTGATACTGCCGCTCTTTGCCTTTGCCAATGCCGGTGTGGTGTTCAGTGGAGGCGGTGGCGTTGTTGGAGCTGTTAGTATAGCGGTGGCTGCAGGATTGCTTCTTGGCAAGTTTATCGGTATTTTTCTGTTTACCTGGCTGGCGGTCAAGAGTGGTTTGTCCTCAATGCCTCCGGGAATGAATTGGAGAAGTGTTGCCGGAGTATCCTTGTTGGGGGGTATTGGCTTTACGGTATCTTTATTTATTGCCAACCTTTCTTTTGCAGGAGAATATCCGGATCTGCTGAACCAGGCGAAGTTTGGTGTATTGCTGGGAACGATTGTTGCCGGTATGTTGGGATATATGGTACTGAATGCGGTGTTGCCGAAGGTTAAGAACAAATAGATCTCCACTTTGGAATACTGGACGAAGAATCGGTTCTTTAGGGATATTCGGTAAATCCTCTGAAAGATAAGTTGGGATGTGTCAATGATTTAAGAAAACGTATTCTTTGTTACAGAAACAGAAGAAATAGTCCATTATTCTTAAAAAACATTCGTATCTTTGCTGATACAAGTCGAAAAGGACCTTCCGGATATGAAGCACATAAAGGCAGTTGCCGGATACATATTGATTCTTTCTCTCTGCCTCGTGTGTGCACACCCTGCCCATGCGGAGACACGGCGTATTGCGCTGATACACTCTTTCGAGCCGGGCTATCCGCCTGCTGCGAAGGCTCTGGAACTGTTGCAAAAAGAGTTCAGCCTTCTCGGCTTGGACTGCGATGTACGCGAATACTATCTGGACTGCGACCGCTACATGGAGGAGGCAGAAAACCTCCGTATGGCCGGTTTCGTGGACGACCTCTCTGCCTGGGGAGCCGAGTTGATAGCCGTGCTCGACGACCAGGCTGCCTATGCGCTGATGGCATGCAGACACCCGTTGGCGCATGAAATACCCGTTGTGTTCAGCGGTGTGAACTATCCCAACATATCTCTGCTCCTGCAATACCCCAACATCACGGGCTATG
>OBZJ01000970.1_pt1 | contig 11349 bp, 5 predicted proteins | sample 1476891 | NCBI WGS metagenome assembly OBZJ01 (sample SAMEA2580231, study PRJEB22360) | human gut metagenome | biome: human gut; feature: human-associated habitat; material: faeces | place: Denmark | collected 2008/2010 | reverse complement strand
TCTTCTTCCACCTGTATCTTCTTTCCTTCAATGTCCAGATAGCGATTCAACGCCTCGGTACGTTCTTTGATATCTTTCAGTTGTTCTGCGGTAATCATATATGCATTTACAATTTAGGAAGTGCAAAGGTATAAAAAAACACATAATTCCGCAATTGTCAATCCAATAAGTAATGCTAACGGCAAATGATTCCACCAGAACACCCTAAAGATTTATTCAAAAGTGCCGAAAAAGGCCGGACAGTGGAACATGGGGCGTTCCAGCCCGATAGGACTCCAAGAAAGGAAGTGGGGAGTCTGGAGTTTGTCACCACACTTGTAGAAATTCCCTTTCATTGTTTTTCCGTCCAGAGAACCGACGGAATGCTGGAAGAAAACGGAAACGGGAATAACCATGGCCAGTTCCCATCTGCACTCGCCCAAACGTTCCTCGAAAGGTTCGCCGCCCAACGAGCTCCAACGTTTCACCATGCCCAGCACCTCCTGACTCGCCGTAGGACGGCGCTCATTGACTGCACCTCCCTGAATCAGCAGCCTGCCGGCGCAGTTACATTCGAAATTGTAATAGCGGTCGTCACCTTCGGGAGATACGAAGAATTCCACACAAGCATCTTCCCATACCCGGCCATTGTCTCCGGAGGCCACTGCACGCACACTGGCTTCCTTCACTTTGTAGTGGAGCAGGATTTCGCGCCCCGTATGGGCTATGCGGAAACTCACTTCCGGCTTGTAGGGATAATCTTTCCAGTTGACCACATCAAGGGGCTGAAACTCTATCCCGTTCCCGTCCAGCAAGGACGGCACAGCCCCACCTTCCGGTGAAGCCGTACACATTACTTTCCTTACGGGCAAACTCTTTCCACTCTGAGCATTGCAATAAACCATGCCTACCATCGAAAACACAAAGAGCAGAAAGAGTTTGCTCCCGTAATCTCTCACTATCATAAAACGTCCTTTCATTTCTTAGAAGAATCCTTGTCTGCCACTGTCACATCCCATCCGGAAACGACATCGCCGTAAAGATAGAACGTCACGTCAAAAGTAGTCTTGCTATTATTGTCTACCACCTGATAACAGCGCGTTGCGTCGTAGGAATCCACCTCCTTGTACTCGCCCAATGCCAGCGGAGCCGGCTCTTCCTTACCGGCAGCCGTGGCTATGATTTGCTGCATGCGTTCCTGCATCAGTTTCATAATGCCTTCGTGTTTGAACGGATCCGGTTCGGCCACCTTAGGATAGGTTGCCTTTATCACTCCACCGTTGGCGGCACGCACGGCTCTGACACTGTCCGTATAAGCCTTGAACTGCTTCTTCACCTCCGGAGAACGCAGACCGAGCATCGTAAACACGGCAATTCCCTGGGCGCCGTTGTTCAAGGCGGCATCCATGCACTCAAACATCATCGGCCCGTCCGTGGCGGTCATGCCACAATACAGCGTCGTCATGTCGTTCTTGTCGCGTGCATTCTCCACCGTACAGTCGGAAATGAAGCTGGCATCGCCCGTATAGAAAGTATGGTAAACCATCGGGAATACAATGTCAAGATTCCATTTGCCCCAGTCCTGACGTACCATGCGCGAGGACATCTTCGGAGTAGGGAACGGAGAGGCAGCCATTGTCTTGCCGTAGGAGTGTACCACTTCGGCAATCATATTGGCCACTTCGGTTATCTGGTCGCAACGGAACTGACGCCACTTCACATCAAGCGAAGGGTCTTCCTGTTCGCGAGGGTCATAACCATGCTGCTCCTTGAACTTCTTGAGCATTTCCGGATGATAGCCGTAATCCCATGCAGCGTATTCACGGTCCTGCACAATGCCGTAGCGAGGCCACAAGGTAGTAGGAAGCACCACATCCACAAAACGGTGGTAGTCGATGGCAATGCCGTTCAAACCTTCCACTTCGCAATAGGCCTTGATTTTCTCCTTGATGAACTCACGGACTTCGGGCAGTGCCGGGCAAAGGAATTTGTAATAGCCTACGTAGGCGGTAGTGTCTGCCAGGCTCTTGCCGTTACGGTTCACACTGAACCATTCGGGATGTTCTTTCAATATTTTGTCACGGTCGTGTTCCAGATTCATGGTCCATAGCCAGGCATACACTTCGATTCCGTGTTTATGGGCAATCGGTATGGCTACCCGGTAATCGTCGGGAGTCGGTGCATTCAGCATGATTCCGTCCATGCCGATGTCGTTCATCACTTGGCAAATGGAGTCGAAGTTCATACCGGGACGATAGTCCAGCCACGTCCAGAACATGGGATATTCTTTGTTTGTCTCTTTAGTTCCCTGCTGGCACGAAAACAGGCCCAGCGCCAGGAACAGCAATAAGAATGCAGGTAAAAAGTTCTTTTTCATTCTATCTAAATTTTAAGTTTAACGTGCAGTTTTTCCATCACCCAGGTAACGCCGATTACCACAAAGGCAAAGCAGAGGCAATTGACCAGTCCCATGAATCCATGCGTAAACCAGTCCGGCAGGATAACACCGGTCACATCGGCGAATCCATAAAAGACATAAGGCACCAGATAGGTAGTCAGCGTAGCCGTTCCGGCAGGGCGTATCAGATTGAACCAGCCCGTGACCTGATGACTGACCAAGCAGCCAAGCACCGTATAGAGTGCCACGGAAATGGCAGTTACATAGAACACCCAGGGAGGAGTGCCGCCTATCTTGGCTACAATCCAAAAATGATGCGCCCCTATCCCGGCCGACAGCAGCCGTCAGCCCGTTGCGAAGTTTCCAACCGTCACCCTTGTCGGCATAGCGGGCACTGAGAATGGAAAGGATGATACCTCCCATTGTAAATGCGGGCAAAGCTCCGTTGCCGATGTGCAGGATGCCCAGCATACCTTGATAGAAGTTCCGTTCGGGAAAGGTAAGAATGGCCTCGCCGCCAAAGCTTTCGCGCAAAGGCGTGCCCAACAGACATATCAGAATGAAGACTCCCCAGATGGGCAGCAGATACTTCAACCGGTCACGGCTGAAGAAATAAATCACGGCACATACCAGATAAGTCCAGCCGATGGATCCCAATATTCCCCAATAAGCCCCGAATACACCTTCCTGCGGATTGCGGAAGGTAAAGGCAAGGTAGAGAAGAACCAATACGCCGATTATCTTGAAAGCACGGAAAAGGTTCTTCTGAGTACCGGAAGCCGGTTTCGGATATTGGTTCCACACGCCGATAAAGCCTATGGCCATCAAGAACCAGTATACCCCTATCGGATAGGGAGCTTCCGGTGAAAGCCGGAACTCCGAGTTTGTGATGAATGCCCCCATCACCAGCAAAGCAAAGGTGCGGGAAAGGATATGTCCTAAGGTGGATTCTGCCGAAAAGCCTTTGGCATATCTGCGTTCGATGGCGTATGGTATGGACATTCCCACTGCAAACAAGAAGCAGGGGAATACAATATCCGCCAGTCCCATAAAGTCTTCACCATAAACGGCATGTTCCAGCCAATGGGGCACGTCATACACTTTCCAGAAGTCATTGACGAAAATCATGGTGAACATGGTCAACGCCCTCAGCATGTCAATGGCCGGATTGCGCCGTGAATAAACAGTCTTGTCACTCATATCATCTTGCTTTAGAATTCGGAAACCAACATCAGCCATCTGGCAGCCGAAGAGCCCCAGACTTCCTTATAAGTAGCCGTATTGAACTGCGGCCAGTAGGGAGCATCTTCATTGAAATAAGACTGCATACCTACGGGTATCTCTCCTACCGTTTCTCCAGGCAGTGCCGTATAGAGCTGCGGATAGTTGCTGCCCTCCCCATAAATCATGGACTGTCCGAAAGGATTCCTGCCTACAACCCAGAAGAGCTGCTGTTCGGCAATGTCTTTCAGTTCCTTGTCCTTCAACACTCTGGCGCAGATGGCTGCTGCTTTTCCGGTAGACAAATGTACGGCAATATTTCCTTTGAACGAGAACCAGACGGGGAATATACGCAAGTAATGCTCCTTATCCAGACGGATACCGTTCTCGAGCTGTTCTTTGAAATCCTTCGCAGCACCACTGCGAATGCCTACCTGGACGGCGTAGAAGTTGACGGAGTCCTTCACTTCATCCTTGTGATAGATGCCGCTGGGCACCATTCCATAAGGATATACATACTTCATGATGTTCTTCAGATAACCGCCATAGAGTTTCATGGCACGAATCCACTGCTCATACTCGGCATGACGGGGCTGCGTTTCGCAGAGGGCGGCAAGGGCTTCCATGTAGGCATAATCGCGAGACTGATGAGTATAGTGTACAATGGACTTCTTTGCCAAATCGCGATAGAAGAAGCCACAGGTCTTGTCTTTGTCTTTCAACGGTTCGGTGCGCTGGCACTGCAAGGTGTAGCGGATGGCTTTTACAGCCTCATCGGCATACTGCTGTTCACCGGTCAGCTTATAGAGCATGCTGGCCGCCCATGAGATGTTGGCGTGGTACTGGCTCTCGGATGCCATGGCGGCATGTCCCCCACCCTTTTTTATCAGCTCGGCAAAGCCAAGTTCGTTGAAGCGCTTCATGGCATAGCCGAAGTCTTCCTTTGCAATCTTTTTCAGATTACCCTTAAGCGCCTCGTCATTTTCAATCCTCATGGAGGCATACGCTTCAATTCCTGCAAGCAGGAAATTCTCCAAAGCTCCGTTATGGACAAGCAGTTCGCGGCGACCGGCATCATCGTCGGTGCCCACCTTACCGTCGGTCCATAGGTTGGTGCCCCATGTCTGTGCACGGTAGCCATCGCCCAGACGGGTCTTCATCACATAGTCCATTCCCCACAAAGCCTCTTCCATCAGGCGGTTGTACAAGTCTACATTGCCTTTTTCTTTGGCACGTTCGGCCATCAAGAGCAAGGAATAGGCTATCTCTCCCGTCTGTAAGGTCTGTTGGGACATATCGGCGGCATCGTGCCATCCTCCGTTTATAGGAATGATATGTCCGTTGTAAGTGGCATGCAGGTCATTATGACAAGCCCCGTGCTTTCCGGGAACGGGATAACCGCAACGCTCGCAGAACAGGAAGTTCACCATACGCCAGGCAGAATCATCCCACACATCCTGATGGATATAGAAAGGCAAGGTGGTGACATCCCCTACCTGAATGACGTAACGGCCTTGTGTCTTGAAGTCCGAGAAGTCTATTGTCTCGAACTCTCCCAGGCCGGTCTTTTCCTTACGAACGGGACCGGTATAAACAATGGCCTGCGTAGCGGCATCCTTCAACTGGAACTGTCCGCCGTGCTTTTCCACATTGACAATGGCGCTTTTGGGGCTCTCTATACTATAACCGGTAGTAGAGAAGATGATGCGATTCTGTGCAGGCATCCAGCCTTTCACGGTTTCCGGGTTCTCCACCTTCTGAAGTTCCACGGCATCTACATCGAAGCGAAGGAAGTCGCCCATAGTACGTTCTTTGCCGAACACTTCGATGGCAAATGAAATCTTGGTTACCTTGTCGCGCGCCAGTCCGGACATCTCGACGAAGCATTCGTTCCATTGGTTATTTTTCAGATTGATTTCGTGGTAGCCTTCCCGACCGTAAATGTCGGGTACTTTTATTTCTCCGTCATTCTCCACATAAAGGTTGAGGTAGATGCTGCGTGCTCCTTCGCACGTGGGATAGATATAGAACTTCAGGCGGTTGTAACCTTCCCAGTTCACACCTCCTATATCATAAGAGGCCATGCAAGTGCCGCGTCCCAAACCCCAGCCAAGAATCTTCTCCGGATGGGCGGGAGCTTCCAGACGCAGACTGTGCTTGCCGGACTTGCTCCGTTCGTCAGTCAAACCAATCTTACCGATGCCCTTATGCGACCATTTGGAGAAATCCTCCATATCACACAGCATCACGGTTTCCAACACTTTCTTTTTCAAGCCGAATGTTTCGAAAGCCTTTGTCTCGTCGAGCGGTAACGGACTGTGCACGTAGCCCGTGCTGACGATGTCGGCTTTCAACTTTTCATCTACCTGGGCATGAAGCAAAACGCAGCAACCGATAACTAAATCAAAAAGCAAAAAGATAAGTTTTATTACATTCTTCATCATATTATAATTATTAAGTTATAAGGTGATTAAAGCATAAAGGAGAAGAAAATTAGTACAAATATATGAGGAACTATGCCTAATCTCAATTTTCAACAAGTCTTTGAATAGTTGTTTGAGTGGCATACTCTCTACTAATACAATAAGTTTCTCCATATACAGTAGTAACATATGCCCTAAGTTCAGAAGTTACAGGACTACCAAAAATAACTTTAGCAGCATCTCCTTCGGAAGCAAGCAAAAACATGCCTGTAGTCCCCCATTCATATTTCAGAATAGGGTGATTGCCGACAACACGTACCATATACACGTCAACTCCAAAGCGCTTTACCTCTGTTGGGTAATTAACAAAATCTCCTTCAAAAAATCGAGGATACAAATAACTTATCGCTGATTTATCTCCCTCACTAAACCCAGACCATTGATATTCGGCAGTTCCTCCATTCATCACAGAATAGGGATCTGAATCAAAAGTTCCAGTAATACCATTGGCCACAGATTCACCCAATGATTTCCAATTTGTATGCCTTAGTCCGAAGCAATGTCCCAACTCATGTACCATATTATATATCTTCTGAAGTCTTGGAATGGTTTTGTTATAATCATAATCCAAATTTATCCAAATAGAGGAACCTGGTTTTCCATTCATAGGCCAAGAGCCTGCCGCAATAGTATTGTTCGGTAAAGGAGCGCTAGCATCACTACGGATGAGTATATCCGGATTGGCAGCTGTAGTATAAGTCATTTTAAGGTTACTAAGAGGATTCCACAGATTGATGGCTTCCTGTATTTCATCTCGCCAATCATCCACACCTGATGCAGGTATCGAGCTATCAACACCAACGGTAATTGCTCTTTGTTTGGGGTGACCAATTAAACCGGTAGTATGATAAGCCTGCCTTGTTTGTGGTTGACTATAAGTGACAAGTTTACTTTTTTCAAGGTATATATCACCTTGAATAAGATAACCTGACTTCAACTCTACCACATCTAAAGTATCGAATCCAAGTGATTGGATTATACACATACCATCTTCTATTGAAACGCTTTGCTGTTCTTCTTGTTCTTCAAAGTCAACAGTTTCCAACTCATTATAACAAGCGCTCATAAACATTAAAAACATAGAATAGCATAATATAAACAAGCCATTCACGAGATATTTTGAATTCATAATAATCAATTATTATATTAAACAAAAAATACATAAAGGGAAATATGAAATATGTTTTTCATACTTCCCCTTAAAAAAACATGCTTCAAAAAGTCCTCATCACTTAATCTCTATGATAATAATGCGGATTAGAAGTTCGGTTTATCTACATCCCAGAAGATGCGAGTACCGCCATTGTCCGGTCCGCCCAACATTTCGACGGCTTTGGCATAACCGGTAGGATTATTGCCTTTTTCATTGATGGTGAAGGGTAAACGGCGTGGGCCAAGATCTGTATCAATCTCACCTTGACTGTAGTTCACCATTACCGGGAATAATTTGGGATAACCAGTGCGACGTATCTCAGCCCAGCCATTCATACCTTCAGGATAAATAGCAATCCAGCGTTGTGTGGCAATCTTAGCAAATTTTTCCTCGTTACTCAAAGACTCGTCCCATTTAGCAGTCACCTTGCTCTGGCCTTCAATGCTGGCAGCGGGAATAACGGGGTCTACATACGCTGCAGCAGTAGTCGTACTGCTTAAATAATCGCCCACAGCGGCTCCCCATTGTTCGAACGATGTCCGTATACCCTTTTCATACAAGCTCTGAGCGGTGCCCTTACCATTTACATCCCAACCACGCAAAGCAGCTTCGGCTTCCAACAAAATGGTTTCGGCAGCAGTTGCCAAAATAGCAGGAGAGGTTTCTGTCAAGTTGGGTCGACTTACAATCGCCTTATAGGCATCCGAAAACCCTTCTTCTTCCAGTCCTTTAATACCAAGACGAATACCAAAATATTCACTCTTGCTGTTCTGTGTAGCATACTTATCAAGACGCGCATCGCCCATACCAGACAAGATAGAAGGAATATTAGCGCCTAAAACACCATCTCCATAGTTGAATGCAATACCGTAAAGCGGATTGACATAACCGTTTCCTGCAATGCCGAAATTAGCATCATTGGTTTCAATCAATCCATTACTATCGTTCATGGCAGCTTCCGCCTCACTTTTTGCCCAAGCAGCATCATACTTCACAATACGCATGGCCAAACGCAAACGAATGGTGTTACACAACTGCGCCCATTTGTTCAAGTTACCTCCATAGGCATAATCAAACATCATAAACGAAGCCACATCCTTTTCTTTAGCAGTACGCAGCACGTCTGCAGCTTCTTTCAATTCTTCAAAGAATTTTTTATAAGCATCCTGTCCTGAATCATACTCACCACCAGTAGCCGATTCGCCATAGTGAGAATAGATAATACATCCGTATTGGTCGGCAAGACGCGACATAGCTATTACGCGGCAGATGGTATTGATAGCCTCGAAATGGGCATACGTCTCCATATCGTCTTTGCACTTGTTGGTGATTTTCAAGCTTTCCACCATTACGTTTCTATAAGCATAATCCCAACAGTTGTCATTCCATCCTGCATTCATGGCATAGGTCACATTACTTACATTGCCGGCAAATGCAGTAGCCGTACTGATATAGCCTGACCACAAATCGGCATTCAAATTTTGAATAAGCTGATATTCCCATACATTGACACCTGCATTTTTATTATAATAGATAGACTGCATCATGGGAATGAAGTGCATACCAATGTAGTTGTTATCTTGTTTTAGTTCTTCATCGCTCACTCCCTTCGGATTAGTGTTCATATCCTCGAACGCTCCCGTACATGCCGAGAATAAGGTAGCTGCCAGCAGCGCTACAGCTGTAAGTCTAAATATATTTTTCATAATCATATCTACTGTTTAAAAATTAACTTTCAAGTTGAACCCAATCGAACGGTTGGTAGGCATACCAAACACATCAACTCCTTGCAGACGGTTGCTGGTAGAAAGCATGCCATCAGGATCATATGGAGCATTGTTCTTGAAGAAGAACAGGTTGCGGCCTACAAGTGAAACCTGTGCGTTCTTAATGACACCAGTCTTTGCCAACCAAGCCTGAGGCAGACTATAGCCAATGGAAAGTTCGCGCAAACGTATGTTGGTAGCACTGTACATATAATGCTCGGTCACACCCGCACGGCCACCAACCTGATTATAGAAGCCTTCCACATCTGTAATTTGACGGCCTTCCAGCATCACGTAACCACGGTCACGAGCATCACCCGTTGCCTTGCTTACTCCCTGCTGATCGAGGTCGGCTTCCGTCAAAGACATCACTTCACCTCCAAAACGTCCATCAATCAAGAAGTAAAGAGAGAAGTCCTTCCACGTGATTGTATTGCTCCACCCCAAGTTAAAATCAGGAGTAGAATTACCCAGTTTCACCGGATTTGTCTTATCCACCAATGGAAGTCTATCACTATCTTTTTGTCCTTCTTTTGCAGGTTCATACTGAATATTGCCTTTTTCGTCACGTACAAAAGTAGTACCGTAAATGTCACCAAACGAACCACCTACTTCTAAACGACTCCATACATTGTTACTTTCGCCACCGCTAAATGTAAAATAACCAAAGTCATCACCAGCCAGTGCCTTTGCTTCGTTCTTATTGGTTGCAAAATTAACACCGGTTTTCCAGCGGAAATCCTTAGTCATGACAGGAGTTCCATTCAACATAACTTCGACACCGGTATTCTGAATATCACCGGCATTGATGTAATATCGGGCGTATTGTGAACCTGACGGAGCATCCAACGTAAAGAGTTGATTCTTTGTATTAGTCTTATAATAAGTGAAGTCGAACTCCAAGCGGCTATTGAAAAAGCGCCACTCAGTACCAAACTCAATGGAAGTAGTCATTTCCGGTTTCAGTTCTGCAAACGGAGCTGTACTGTTGAAATTGATGCTACCACTCTTTGTAATGGAGTTGAGAGGATTTGAAGTATAAGTATTCAAACCGTTACCCACCTTTGACCATGCACCGCGAATCTTACCTAAATCAATCCAAGAAGGTAATTTCAATGTTTCGTTCAGCAACCATGTCACACCTACTGACGGATAGAAAAAGCCTTTGTTTTTGTATTTGGTAAATGCCAATGTTGAAGTCCAGTCGTTACGTGCTGTCACGTCCACATAAATCTGATCTTTGAAGCCTACCTGACCGGTGAAGAACACACTCTGGCTTTGAGTATGGGTTTTCCAATCGGTCAATGAGCCCTTGTTCAAGGAGCAGTTCTGCATAGTGAATACGTTGGGCACAGAGAGTATACCCGGATAGGAATCGAAACCTGTACCGTTTCCTGTATAATCGTTGATGCTGGCACCTACCGAAGCATTGACACTGAAGTTAGTGAATTGCTGTTGATAAGTAAACAAAACATCCCCATAAGAAGAAAGGCTACTTGATTCACCGTAGATGTAACGACCGTTAGTTCCTGTTCCAGCCGGATTCATACCACACAACACCGGGCTGGTACCTGCATACATACGTGTATTATTCTTGTCTACAACATAGTCGGCACTACCACGAGCCTGTATACTGAACAGGTCATTGAACTTATACTTCACACTCAGATTCAACAATGTACGATAACGGGTATCCTCATTCGGAACCTTATTAATCAACCAATAGGGATTCTGCTCCATATCAGTACCTTGAGATTTATACCAGTTCTGGTCCATTATGTTACGACCGGCATTAAGAATCTGATAATTATCTTTGTAGTAGTTAAAGTCCTTTCCACCTTCAACACCACCACGCGGGAAGTGATAAAGACCTACCAAAGGATTCATGTAATAACCTCCCGAAGTAGTACGGTTATTCCCCCTTTGATACATCGCATTGATATTGGCATCAACAGTCAGTTTGTTATTGAGGAAGTTGGCAGTTTCGCGAAAATTGAAATTATGCTTCACCAAGCTATTACCTTCCACCACGCCCTTGCCGTAAGTATTAGCATAGGAAAAGTAAGTTTGCATAGCTTGCGAACCCATGCTCAACGAGAGCGAGTTGATAGTAGTGACACCTGTTTTGAAGAAATCGTCTGTATAGTCGGGACTACCTTTGATATCACTGCCCCAACTGGTTGACACACCCGTATAGTGATTCTGGAATTCGGGAATACCGTATGCAGCTATATCGAAAGTGGTGCTGGTATTGAAACTGATACTGGCGCGTCCTTCCTTGCCCTTCTTAGTGGTAATAATCACCACACCATTGGCAGCCGAACTACCGTAAAGTGCAGCAGCGGCAGG
>OBZJ01000965.1_pt1 | contig 11480 bp, 10 predicted proteins | sample 1476891 | NCBI WGS metagenome assembly OBZJ01 (sample SAMEA2580231, study PRJEB22360) | human gut metagenome | biome: human gut; feature: human-associated habitat; material: faeces | place: Denmark | collected 2008/2010 | reverse complement strand
AAACAACGGCAAGAAATAAAAATGGGTAAATTCTTTACGAAGGGCCGGATAGCCTGCCTTATTATATTTTCGGTATTGGTTATAGACCAGATTATCAAGATTTGGATAAAGACCCACATGTACTGGCATGAGAGTATCCGGATTACGGATTGGTTCTATATATACTTTACCGAGAATAGTGGTATGGCTTTCGGTATGGAAATATTCGCCAAACTGTTCCTGACCTTGTTCCGCATTGCTGCAGTCACGGTCATTGGCTGGTTTCTGTACAAGTTCGTGAAGCAAGGCATGAAGACCGGATTTATCGTCTGTGTGTCTTTGGTCTTGACGGGAGCCTTGGGAAACATTGTCGACAGTGTGTTCTAACGAAAGCACCCATTCGCAGATAGCCTCCTTCATGCCTGAAGGAGGGGGATATGCCCCGTGGTTCCATGGCAAGGTGGTGGATATGTTCTATTTCCCCATCATTGATACAAACTGGCCCGCATGGATGCCGTTTGTCGGTGGAGAACATTTCATTTTCTTCAGCCCGATATTCAATTTTGCGGATGCAGCAATCAGTTGCGGTATCATTGCTTTGCTGTTGTTCTACGGCAAGGACTTCAATGATGCCTATCATGCTGCCATAAAGAAATCATGAAAGGAATAAATCGAATTCAATGGTGTAGCGTAGTCCTTCTGGCGTTCAGTCTGACGGCTTGTAAGGTGAAAAGACCTGAGACCGTCCTTCCGGATGCCAAGATGGAAAACGTGCTTTATGATTATCACATAGCCAAAGCTATGGGTGAAGAAGTGCCGTATAACGAAAGTTATAAGCGGGTGCTATACATTGAATCGGTTTTCAAGAAATATGGCATTACTCAGGCCGATTTTGACTCTTCTATGGTCTGGTTTGCCCGTAACCCGGAAGTACTTACCAAAATCTACGAGAAAGTGAATGTACGGTTGAAAGCCGAGAGAGACGGTATCAACCACTTGATTGCCCTGCGTGACAACAAGCCGAAAGAATCACTTCCCGGAGACAGTATCGACGTGTGGATATGGCAGCATATCTATCAGTTGACGGGGATGCCCCTGGACAACAAGATAACGTTTACGTTGCCATCAGACACCAATTTCCACGACCGTGACACGCTGCGCTGGAGCGTGCGCTTCCGTTTCCACAACGGTGCACCGGACAGCATACATGCTCCGTTGATGGCGATGCAGGTTCTTTACGAAAAGAATGACAGTGTCATCAGTGCCATTCGGAAAGTACAAGACACAGGTGTGGAAACGCTCACCTTGTTTGCCGATACTTTAGGAGAAATCAAGGAAATACGCGGGTTCATCTATTATCCGCAGCAGGAGACTCCACAGCCTTTGCTGGCAGACCGTATCTCACTGATGCGCTATCACGCCACGGACAGCTTGGTCATTGCCCCAAAGGACAGCCTTCAGCAGGCGACAGACTCCCTTCGCAAAGACAGTATCGGAAAACCTGAGAAATTGAAACCTCTGGAAATTCAGGAGCAGGAAAATACCACGACTCCCAGAACCATACGTCCCCGTCCGAAAGCATGAAACGCTACGCTTCCCATTTTCTGTTTCTTCCCGGGCATGGCTATCTGAAACAATATGTGGTGGAGATAGGTGAAGGACAATGTGTATCACGTATCTTCCCATTGACAGAAGAGGTGGAGAATACGGAATGGCTACCGGGAGTTATAGCTTTGCTTACGGAGGTGGAAACAGACTATCCTCATTTTGATACGTGCTGCAATATACTGACGGCAATCCCTCCGGTTATCGAGGAAGAATTGCCTTATTTGATTCCCTGGTTGTTTTTTCCTTTTGATTTTACTACAATGCAGCCTGGCGCCGGAACTCAGCGCAAACTACTGCTGTGGCAATAGCCACGTTCAATGACTCCGAGGTCTCACGGCTGGCGGGATAATTCGGTATGTATAGTTTGCGGTTGATGAGTGCCTCCACTTCTTTTCCGATGCCATTTCCTTCATTACCCATCACAATCAGCCCATTTTTCGAAAGCGGTTGTCCGTACATATTCTCTCCGTCCAGGAAAGTGCCGTAAACGGGAATATCCTTCAGTGAGCGGATGAACTCGGGTAGGGGAGTATAATGCAGTCTGACGCGTGCGATACCTCCCATCGTGGCCTGCACAGTTTTGGGATTATAGATATCCACCGTGTTGGGCGAACAGAAAATATGCTCTATCCCGAACCAATCAGCAAGGCGGACAATCGTTCCCAGGTTACCGGGGTCTTGCACATCATCCAAAGCCAGACAGAGGGAGTGGCTGATGACGGAAATATCCGTCTCCTCATCCGGCTGCCGGAACACAGCCAGCACTTGTTGGGGAGTTTTCAGCAGGCTGGCACGCGAAAGTTCCTCCTCCGATACTTCCGTGACATCCGTTACGGTGGAGAGAGGGCGGTTCCGGGAAAGCCATTCTGAAGTTGCCAGCAAGAACTGACAAGGAAAATGTCCCAACAAATCCCCTACGAGTTTAGGTCCTTCTGCCAGAAATACCTTGTCGGCCTTCCGGTTCTTTTTCTGCTCCAACGAGTGGATATATTTAATGCGATTTTTACTTAATGCCATAGGACACACATGTTATCATTTGACAAAAATACGTGATTATTTCAATATAATCAAAAACTCTGCACTCTTCCGGCGTTTTTTATTTCGGGAACAAAAAAATACAAGTATATTTGTAGCTGTTTATGCGCAATTAATGACTCGGTATGAATAAAGGTTTCCGCTACGCGATACTTACTACTATCGTACTTTTGTTGGCTTCCTGTTCTTCTACCAAATATGTGCCGGACGGCTCGTATTTGCTGGATGAAGTGCGCATACATACTGATAATAAGGAAGTAAAACCATCCAATCTCTCCATGTACATCCGCCAGAATCCCAATGCGAAGTGGTTCAGCCTGATAAAGACCCAGTTGTATGTCTACAACTGGTCCGGACGGGACTCTACACGCTGGATAAACCGTACATTGAGGAAATTAGGTGATGCCCCGGTCATATACAGTGAGGAGGAAACCAACCGGACCAGGGAAGAGATTACTAAGGCTGTGCAGAATATGGGCTATATGGGTGCTCTGGTGGAACCGGTACGCCAAGTCAAGAAGAAAAAGATGAAGTTGGTCTATAAGGTGACGACCGGCAAGCCCTATAAAGTGCGTACCTTGAAATATGATATCCGGGACAGTAAAATAAAGGAATACATGCGGCAGGATTCCGCAGTAACCCTATTGTCCGAAGGCATGTATTTTGATGTCAATGTACTGGATGCAGAACGCCAGCGTATTACAAACAAACTGCTTCAGAATGGATATTACAAGTTCAACAAAGAGTACATATCCTATACCGCAGATACCGTCCGTAATTCTTATCTGGTAGATTTGACGTTGCACTTGGCTCCATACAGGCAGCACAACGAGGATACACCGCAGAATCACCGGCAATACACTATCAATAAAGTGAGTTTCATTACCGACTATAATGTGTTGCAGGCATCTGCCTTGAACAGCATTGAGGTGAATGATTCATTGCACTACAAAGGATTCCCCATCTACTACAAAGACAAGCTTTATCTGCGTCCCAAAGTGCTGACCAACAATCTGCGCATCATTCCGGGAACTCTCTACAACGAGCAGAACGTGCAGCGTACCTACTCCAACTACGGACGCCTGCAAGCCCTGAAATATACCAATATCCGTTTTTTCGAAGTGCAGCAGAGTGACAGTGCAAAGCTCAACGCTTATGTGATGCTGACCAGAGGCAAGCATCAGTCCGTATCTTTTGAGGTGGAAGGCACAAACTCTGCCGGCGATTTGGGAGCTGCCGCTTCGGTGGCTTTTCAGCACCGCAACATGTTCAAAGGTTCCGAAACATTCATGTTCAAGCTACGTGGGGCATACGAGGCTGTGTCCGGTTTGCAGAGCTCCTTGAATCAAGACTACATAGAATTAGGTGCGGAAGCAACCATCAACTTCCCACGGTTTATGTTTCCCTTTGTATCCAGCGATTTCAAGCGGAGGATAAGGGCTACTACAGAATTCGGATTGCAATATAACTACCAGATGAGACCCGAATTCACGCGCATTGTAGCATCTGCCGGATGGAGCTACAAATGGGGAGTACAACAACAGCGTTCGCAGCATCGCATTGATTTGCTGGACATCAATTATCTGTATATGCCCAGCATAGACCAGACATTTAAAGAGGATTATCTGGAGAAAGACGAAAACTACATCCTCAAATACAATTATGAAGACCGTTTTATTGTCCGCACTGGTTATAGCTATATCTACAACAGCGCCGGAAGGGCATTGATGAATAATTCCGGCATCGGAAATTCCTATACCATCCGCCTCAATTTTGAATCGGCAGGTAACTTGTTGTATGCTGTGGCAAAGCTCGGAGGAATGAAAAAGAATGCATCGGGAGAATACACTTTGTTGAACATTCCTTTTGCCCAATACCTGAAAGGCGATTTTGACTTTGCCAAGAATCTGGTCATTGACAACCGCAATTCATTGGCATTTCATTTTGGTGCCGGTATTGCCATTCCATACGGCAATGCAACAATGCTTCCATTTGAGAAGCGCTACTTCTCCGGCGGCGCCAACAGTGTGCGCGGATGGTCTGTACGTGATTTGGGGCCCGGTTCTTTCCCCGGCGATAATAACTTCATGAACCAGTCGGGAGACATCAAGCTGGATGCCAGCATTGAATACCGCACACGGTTGTTCTGGAAATTCAGAGGAGCCCTCTTTGTAGATGCCGGGAATATCTGGACAATACGGGATTATAAAGACCAGCCGGGAGGTCAGTTTAAATTTGACAAGTTCTATAAGCAGATTGCCGTGGCATATGGTTTGGGATTGCGTCTTGACCTGGATTTCTTTGTATTGCGTTTCGACGGAGGTATGAAGGCCATCAATCCGGCTTATGAAAAGAAAAAAGACCGTTATCCCATTATTCATCCTAAATTCAGCCGCGATTTTGCTTTCCACTTTGCTGTGGGATATCCGTTCTAATGAAAGTTGAAAATGGAAAGTGAGAAATGCTTATTGGGCATCTATGTACCAGCCACTTTCCATTTTCAATTTTCCATTAATTAAAAGCGTAGTACGTGCCAATCATCGTCGCCTGACGTGCTGCTGCCACACCTTGGGCATCCAGCGTCACTGTCATTTCCTCACCGTTCGGAAGGGTCATTTGTGCAGTGCCGTCATTGTTCATTTGCAGCAATTCTGTGCTGACACCATCGGCAACAACATTCCAAGTATTCAACTCTTTGTTGTAAATGAGCTCCATAGAAGCAGTCTCACCTTCCTTGGTGATAGAATAACCGTTTTCAAGTGTCTCTACCAGATAGTCACCGTTTTCGCCTTTTACTTTCTTTACATCACCAATGCTGGCCATAGGGTTTGAACCACTCCAGAATTCGATGGAGTTGATGACCAACGCATCGGCCAGATAGCAAACGCCATATACCGGGATAATATTGAATGCCAAATAAACCAGTTCGTTTACAAACTTGGTACCAATACCTTGATTCCAGCTGACCAGTTTACTATGCAGTCCAAAAGAACCGATACAAGAACTGAAAAGAGCCGCAAATCATTACGGTCGCAGCCATCTTCAAATTGAACTTTTTCATAATCACTCTTTTTTATTTTACTGTGTTTAATTAGCTTTATAGCTCATCGAGTTATTTTAAGCATCCGCAAATATAGGATTTTTTACGAAAAAACATCCTATTTGAGCTTAAAATCTGTTTTCAGTAAAACGGAAGTGTCTATTTATGAGCTTTTTGAGAAAGAGCCTTTCCGATCCAACGGTCAACAGCAAACTTGCCCGGACCTATGATATACATCAATATGAACACTACCAGGTATACAAAAGCCAACTCTTTCGTGGCAAACGGGTCATTGCCGTGAATTACAAAAAAGGCAACAACCATTGTAAACATCATTGGTATCATAGCCAAACGATAGAGAAAACCTATAATGAATGCCATGGAACATGCCAATTCACCGAAGATAGCCAGTCCTAAAGACAGCGGGCTGCCTACACCCAATGGGTCTGGGAAAACGGCCGACAGCTCTTGAAAGTTAGTCCACTTCTGGATGCCGTGGTTCATTAATAATATACCGAATACAATTCTTGCAATCAATAGTATAGCAGATGTTGCCGTTCCGTCCGGTTTGACAGGAAATAAAAGTCGTTTTAACATATTCATTCGTTTTTAAGTTCGTATATGAACTATAACAAATATTACTCAATAAAAGTTTACTCCCGCTTCAAGGGTTTGATGATAATCCGTAAAGACGGGTCATAGGTAAAGTAACTCCACATCCAGTCTACGAAGATGAAAAGACGGTTCTTTACACCCACAATACTCATCAAATGGATGAATAGCCACACAGCCCATGCCGGAAAACCGCCAAAACGCAGTTTCCTAAGCTCGACTACGGCATGATTGCGGCCAATGGTCGCCATGGAGCCTTTGTTTTGATATATAAACGGCTGCAACGGCAGGCCTGTTTCTGCACGCTGCAAGTTCCTTATCAAGTTGCGGGCCTGCTGGATGGCTGGTTGCACCACTTGCGGGTGTCCTTTGGGATACTCCTCAGAAATCATAAGGGCCGTATCCCCGATAGCGAAAATATTGGGATATTGAGAAAGACGGTTATAAGTGTCCACCTTCAAGCGGTTTCCCGGTCCATAGGCATCGGCAGGCAATCCTTGAAGGCTGTTTGCCTTGACACCGGCCACCCAGAATACATTTTTGGTATCGATGGCAGTCCCGTCATTCAATGCCAATTGATAATTCTCGTATCCCATCACCCGTTGGTTCAATTTGATTTCCACATCACGCTTCTTCAGATAATCGGCCACTTCTTTGGAAGACTCTTCTGAAAAAGCAGACAAGAGCCGGGAAGAGCCATCCAACAAGATGATACGCATCTCATTGATATTCAAGTCCGGATAGTCTTGAGGAAGGACAAACTTCCTCATCTCGGCCAAAGCACCAGCCAACTCTATTCCCGTAGCTCCACCGCCTACAATGGCAAAGGTCATCAGACGCCTGCGCTCTTCTTTATTACCGGTGTTCTGGGCTTGTTCAAAACTATCCAATATCTGGTTTCGGTTGAACAAGGCTTCCGAAGTATTCTTTAGTGCCATGGTCTGTTTCTCCAGCCCGTCGTTTCCAAAATAATTTGTGTTGCAGCCGGTGGCAATGACCAAATAGTCGTATGCCAGCGTGCCGATGGAAGTCTCCAGCAGATTGTGTTCCGGGAAGACTTGCTGTGCTTCACAAATACGTATATGGAAATGCTCTCTTTTTTTGAAGATTTTTCGGTATGGGAATGATATGGCACTCGGTTCAATACCTGCTGTGGCCACTTGATAGAGTAACGGTTGGAAGATGTGATGGTTATTCTTATCCAGTAAAACTATCTGAAACTTGTTGCTTTTCAATTTTCGTGCCAGCTTTAATCCGCCAAAGCCGCCGCCTACGATTACTAGTCGTTTCTGTCCCTCTTTATCGGGAATGTCCATTGCTGTTTTCATAATTCAATATCATGTTGTTCTTTGTAATATTAAAATAACAGTATAAATCGAGGAAAGTTCTATAAATGATGTAGTTAAAAAGAGTGAACCCCACATGCAATGTAGAAATGAACATTAAAAGAGAAAAATTGGAAACAAAAAGAACAGTAACATTGTTGTAATGAAGAACATAAAAACTAACTTTGCCACGGAAGTTTTCTACAAGTAAATGGACACTAAATTGACAAAATGGATATTACCAATATTGATGCTGATTACAGAAACGGCTGTTCATGCACAAACACACCTTGCAGAAGCAAAAAACTCTGTGGACTCAATTTCTACGTATCCGATAGACTCGCTTCCCAAGAAACGCAGTTTTTTCGGAAAAATTTTGAATTACTTCAACGATGCCAACAAAGAAAAGAAAAACAAGAAATTTGATTTCAGCATTATAGGCGGGCCTCATTATTCCAGTGACACCAAATTTGGAATCGGACTGGTGGCGGCAGGACTCTACCGTACCGACCGGAACGATAGTATTCTCCCTCCGTCCAATGTCTCTCTGTATGGGGATGTCTCCACAGTGGGATTCTATTTGCTGGGAGTACGTGGAAACCATCTGTTTCCCCAAGACAAATACCGGTTGAACTACAATCTGTATTTCTATTCTTTCCCAAGCCTTTACTGGGGACAAGGATATGACAATGGAGCCAATGATGACAATGAGAGTGAATACGATCGCTTTCAGGCGCAGGTTAAGGTGGACTTCATGTTCCGGATGGCACGTAACTTTTATATCGGTCCGATGACAGCATTTGATTACGTGTATGGACATGACTTTGAAAAACCGGAATTATGGAAAGGAATGAAAGCGCGTAGCACCAACGTGAGCTTGGGGTTTTCCTTGTTGTATGATTCACGCGATTTTCTGACAAATGCCTATAAAGGATATTACCTACGGATAGACCAGCGCTTCAGTCCGGCCTTTTTGGGAAATAAATATGCATTCAGCAATACGGAACTGACGACCAGCTATTACCAGTCCGTGTGGAAGGGTGGGGTGTTGGCAGGCCAGTTCCATACTCTGCTGAACTACGGAAATCCGCCCTGGGGACTGATGGCAACATTGGGAAGTTCCTATTCTATGCGTGGCTATTATGAGGGGCGCTACCGTGACAAGTGTGCAATGGATGCCCAGCTGGAACTACGCCAACATGTATGGAAGCGAAATGGAGTTGCCGTATGGGTAGGGGCGGGAACCATATTCCCGAATTTCTCGGAATTGGAGGCCAGGCATATTCTTCCTAATTATGGTTTCGGCTACCGCTGGGAGTTCAAAAAGAGAGTAAACGTACGTTTGGATTTAGGTTTTGGCAAACACCAGACCGGATTTATATTCAATATCAATGAAGCTTTTTAGAGACATAAAAAAATGGTTCGACAATCAGGAACATTTGTTCTATCTGTTTCTGGTCATTCTGATAGTGCCCAATGTAGTGCTATGCTTTACAGAACCCATATCATGGACGGCAAAGATATGTAATATCCTGCTACCCCTTTCTATATATTATGCTGTAATGGCTTGGTCGAGAAACTGTGGCAGGACATTCTGGCTGCTATTTCCGTTCATCTTCTTCGGAGCCTTCCAGCTTGTATTGCTGTATCTTTTCGGTCAGTCCATTATCGCAGTGGATATGTTTCTGAATCTGGTGACAACCAATTCGAGCGAGGCGCTGGAACTGCTGGACAATCTGATACCTGCCATCGTTATTGTGGTAGTGCTCTATATACCTGCATTAATTCTGGCAACCATATCCATTGTACACAAACGCAGACTGTCCGAAGCATTCATCCGGCAAGCTCGCCGTCGCACTCTGTATGTGTTGTCTGCCGGAATATTATCCTTAGGCACTGCTTATTTGACAGATAACCGGTATGAGCCGAAATCCGAACTGTATCCTGCCAACGTATGCTACAACATAGCACTTGCTTTTCAACGGACGGCCCAGACGCGGAATTATCACAAGACCTCTAAAGATTTTACCTTTCATGCTAGAAGTACTCATCAGGCTGATGAAAGGGAAGTATATGTAATGGTGGTGGGAGAAACCTCACGGGCATGCAACTGGGCTTTGTACGGCTACGAACGGGAGACTAACCCGGGACTGTCGGGCATTGGCGGACTGACAGCTTTCAGCCATGTGCTGACAGAATCAAACTCTCCCCACAAGAGTGTTCCGATGTTGCTGTCGCCGGTCAGTGCTTCCAGTTTTGATTCCATCTATTATCAGAAAGGGATTATCACAGCATTCAAGGAAGCCGGTTACCAGACCGCCTTTTTCTCGAACCAGCGTTATAACCACTCATTTATAGACTTCTTCGGCAAAGAAGCCGACACGTATGATTTCATTAAAGAAGATGTGGGGGATTCCAATTACAACCCCTCTGATAACGAACTGTTGAAACTGGTAGCAAAAGAACTGGGCAAAGGAGTTTCCAGGCAATTTATAGTTCTCCACACTTACGGTTCTCATTTCAATTATAAAGAGCGCTATCCGGCAGAGCAGGCTTTCTTCCTGCCGGACATGCCCGTTGATGCGGAAGTGAAATACAAAGACAACCTGATTAATGCCTATGACAATTCTATCCGCTACACGGATAATTTTCTGGTTCGTCTGATAGATATGCTTCAAGAACAACATGTCAATTCTGCCCTGATATACACTTCAGACCATGGAGAAGATATTTTCGATGACAACCGGCATCTCTTTCTGCATGCCTCACCGGTACCTTCCTATTATCAGATACATGTGCCATTCTTTATTTGGATGTCCGACAACTACCGGCAGAGATACCCATCGTTATTGGAGGCCGCACAAGCCAATAGGCAGAAGAATGTATCTTCCAGTGCCTCATTCTTCCAGACAATGCTGGAAATAGGTGGAGTGGAGACCCCATACCGGAATGACTCTTTATCTGTCACCAGCGCTCTGTTTATCGAAAGACCCAGAGTCTATCTGAACGACCACAATGAAGCCCGCACACTGGATGATGTCGGTATGCTCAAGGAAGACTTCAAGATGCTGGAAGAGAAAGGCATCAGGTAATCAGGGAAAGAGAGCAGGCTGTTGCTATTTTGCCCTGATTCTTGATATAAAATTCTGAATCACCGGATACATCTCCTCTACCGTATTCAGCTCCATGCAAGCCGTCTCCAACGGGCACCAGCCGGTCTTGTCACGGTTAATGATATGGGGAACCTCTTGGGCAAAAGTCGTTTCAATTCCTGCTTCGCACAGCAATGCCAGCGCAGGAGTGCTGATTATATCGGCATAGACCGTTTTAAAGCCTCCCAGTACCATCAAAGCAGCGGCACCTTTCCCTATAACCTTATCGGCAATGGCAGCCCCCTTCATAAATGCAGAATCTGCCTGGTACAAATCATACAAATCCGCTACTCCCCGTTGGGTGAAAGTACGGACTTCCTCCCGGTTCTTCATAACACAAGAGTATCCTCCCTTGTGCAGTATGTCAATGATACTCTCCATTTTATAAAGTCTCTTGTTTCAACTGTTCTACAAATTTGTCAATACGATGCAGTTCTTTGGGAATATCAATCGTTTGCGGGCAATGCGGAGAACACTGGTTGCACCCGGTACAATGGTCGGCCTGCCTCAGTTTGGGTACACTTCGGTCATATCCTACGAGAAAAGCACGGCGTGCTTTCCGATAATTCTCATCCTGGCTGCTTTCCGGCACATTTCCTTCATTGACACATTTATTGTAATGTATCAAGATGGCAGGAATGTCAATTCCATACGGGCAAGGCATGCAGTACTTGCAGTCGTTGCAAGGTATGGTGGGGTACTCCATCATCAAATCTGCCGTATCATACA
>OBZJ01000958.1_pt1 | contig 11560 bp, 8 predicted proteins | sample 1476891 | NCBI WGS metagenome assembly OBZJ01 (sample SAMEA2580231, study PRJEB22360) | human gut metagenome | biome: human gut; feature: human-associated habitat; material: faeces | place: Denmark | collected 2008/2010 | reverse complement strand
GTCAACCCATACCATGATGGAGAAGAATGTCAACAAGATCGGCGCTGCGAACATATAAGGACGATAACGTCCCCAACGTGTATGTGTCCGGTCTGCGATGACTCCCATCATCGGGTCGTTGATCGCATCCCACAATGTGGAAACAAACATGATCAGGGAAGCGGTTGCTGCCGGGATCATCAACGTATCTGTCATATACACAGACAAGTAACTTGCAAGAACTGCTGCGATCAACATTGCTCCACCGTTTACAGATGTTGCATGGAACCACTTAAACGCAGTACTTACATGGTCCTTAGAGCCGTTCTGGCTCACTGTTTTTTCATTTGCCATTTTTTCTCTCTCCTTTTCGTTCTCTTTAAACTATCTCTAGTTTACCGAATGCCGAGGGCAATTTCCATGTTATATATTACCTCAAATCCGACATTTTTTAAGGCGATACTTTTTCATCCGTCTTTTTTTCAGATGAAGCCGACATTTTTTATTTGCCCTCAACTTAAAGTCATCATAGCATGTACAACATTTGCAAAACAGTCTCTAAGATGACATCCGGCAAGGTCATTTGCGACATCTTAAAAAGATGCTTCCACACTTAATCCGTCTTCAGACTTGATTTTTACCTGACAAGATTCTGTCCCCTCAGATTTTCTCAAGATCAAAAGTGCATGACCATGGAACGTTTCCGTAATTCCCTCATTATAATTGTGCTCCGGTTTCGGATTACCGCTTCCAAATCCTGCCAAATCAATGTCTCCTGTCACTTCTGCCGTTAATTTCTTATCACAATCTGTCATAACTCTTCCTTGTAAATCTTTCAGCCATACATGAATATAGGAAAGTTCTTTTGCTCTTCCTTCTTCTATTTCTAATTCCAGATGTACTTCACTTTCCGCGCTCTGAAGTTCCATACGTCCGATTTCCTGACCATTCTCATAAGCAACTGCTTCCACCGTTCCCGGCTCATAAACCACTTCAAATAATGTACGGAATCCGGCATTTTTTCCGGCAGCTTTTTTCCCTTGTGACACACCATTTACAAAGAGTTTCACTTCTTCTCCCGGAGAATAAATTTCGACGATCGCCGGATTTCCTTCACAACCGGACCAGTTCCATGTAGAAACACTGTCGCTGATCACCCACGGTGTCTTGATCAGATGCTGGCCGAATTTGTGCGGGTTCTGAACTGTAATATATGGATCTTTTCTCAGACCAAATACTACTTCACGGAAGTAGGATGCCGGTCTTCTAAATCCTGTAATATCAATATCTCCTGAGTATGCCAACTGACATGGGAATCCCGCGCCAAAGCCGCCTTCTCCCCACTGATAAGCCGGAACGCCAACTCCGGCTTCTCCGATATAATCCCAACCGGTCCATGTAAAATCACCGATCACATGAGAAAGTTTCTCTACCAGCTCCCAGTTTCTTGCGATCTCCGGCGGATACGTTTCACTTCCGACAATGACACGGTTCGGATATAATTCTCCATCCATCTCATAACGTGCCGTCATGTAGTTATATCCCGCAATATCCGTAGACGCACACGCTTTCTCCAAACGTTCCGTAATTGCATGATGTACGACGATCTCATCCATATGATCGTCCATCAAAGTCATAAAGTCATTGACATTTCCATCCAGTTCGCCTTTGGCGCAAAGATCTGCCGATACGTCTGCTACGATATTATCTACCTGATCTCCGGCTGCAAACACACCGTTGATAGACGCCAACGTATAACGAGTCTCATCCAATGCTTTGATTTTTTCACACAATTCATGACAAGTCTTTGCACCATGATCTGTTCCGATCTCCGGAATCTCATTTCCGACCGAATACAAGATCACAGACGGATGATTGTAGTCTTTGCGTACCATTGCAGTCACATCTTTTTCCCACCATTCACGGAAATACAGACCATAATCCAGATCGGATTTACAGCGGTCCCACATATCAAATGTCTCGTCCATTACATACATTCCCAGTTCATCACAGGCGCGCAGCATCGCCGGAGCCATCGGATGGTGAGACATACGGATCGCGTTAAATCCGGCTTCTTTTAATTTTGCAACCTGACGATACTGTGCATCTTCAAATGTTGCGGCTCCGAGAAGTCCGCTGTCATGATGAATACATGCTCCGCGAAGTTTTACCGACTCGCCGTTGATACGAAGTCCCCGTTTTGCATCCAATGACATTGTACGGATTCCGAATTTTTCTGTCTGCGCATCTACAACGTCCTCTCCCATCATCAATGTAGATTCACAAGTATATAAAATCGGAGTTTCTGCGGACCAGAGTTCCGGTTTCTCGATCACGATCCGCTGTGTCAGTTCACGCTGTTCCTGATCAAATAAGACAGCCGCGGTCTTTTCTTTTCCCACTGCGTCACCTTTTTCGTTGCGAATAACAGTATGTAATGTCATTTCTGCAGGAATCGGTTTACGATTCTTCACTTCACTGCGAATCTGAAGAACCGCGTATTCTTCGTCCGCCGTCTCGCACTTGATCTGTACTCCTTCCGGCACAAGATAATCCAGTCCGGATTCTAACAAATAAACGTCACGGTAAATTCCGGTTCCGGAATACCAACGGCTGTTTGTCATATTATTATTCCGCACCTGTACACGGATCTCATTTTCCTGTCCGTAACGGAGAAAATCATTCAGCGGTACATAAAATGTTGTATAGCCAAACATATTTTTTGCCGCAAGCTGTTCATTTACATAAACCATAGCGTTCATGTAAATACCTTCAAATTTCAGCATCATTGTTTTTTCTTTTGCATCTTCTCCTACAAACAGATGTTTTACATAGGTATAAACGCCTCCGTCACGGAATCCGGTATTTCCGTGATTTCCACTCTCCGCATATGCTTTTTCTTCGATCATCGCATCATGAGGAAGGTTGATCGTCCGTGCATTCTCCGGTACGTTCCATACGAGGGCAAAGGAATCTTTATCCGCCCAAAATTTCCAGTTTTCATTCCATTTTTGAATTCTCATGTTCTTAATTCCTTTCTTTCTCTTTTATTACTTTTTATTCCATTGTTTACTTTCTTATCTTTCAGCTTTCTTTTCCTTTTCCAGTTGAAGCTGTCCGTTTTTATTGATTATTTTCCGAAACTCAGGATGTTCCTTATATTTATCATTTGGATAGTGCAGTACAAACTGTAAATTTTCTTCTTTATCGCGAAATCCCATTCCATGCCCGCCGTTTTCCGGGAATACCGGAGTTTCCTGCTGGATCCACGGTCCGTTCACTTCACCGGTTTCTGACTTTGCCACGCCAACGGCATATCCGTTGGTTCCCCAACTCGACCAGAACATATACAACTCATTTTCTGCCCGGAATACACACGGTCCGTCTGTAAAATACACATCTCCATCCATTCCGAACTCTATCTTTGCAAACGGAACCGGATGTGCCCATTTGGCTTCTGCCGCCTCAAACAATAATTTCGGTTCTCCTGCCGTCTTTTGCAATGTAGGATCTAGCGGGATCAGACACATATCTCCGCTTGGTGAATCTTCAAATGAATGAGAAAAGATCAAATATGGTGTTTCATTTTCCCAATACAATGTTCCGTCAATACAAGACCACATTTCCGGCGTAAGCCGTTCACTGTATAATTCAAAAGGACCTTCCGGTTGTTCGGAACGAAGAATATAAATCCCTTTTTTCTTTTCTGCGCTTCCAAACGTGGTCACGAGATAAAAATATCCGTTTACAAAATAGCACTCCGGCGCCCAATAATTCCGATCTGCGAAAAAGCCTTCCGGTCTGTGAAAAATTTCAATCGGTCCTTCCCAATTTTCCAGATCTTCACTTTTATAACAGTCAAATCCATCTGCCTCTCCCCAACAAGTCGCACTTCTTGTTCCATACAGATAATAGATTCCTTCATGAAGCAAAATGTACGGATCTCTGATATTTACCTTTTCTCTGTTCATCTCTCTTCTCCTTTTCGCCAACAATTTCATCAACTGCAATATATATAATCTCCGGCTGCGACTGTTTCTGTTCTTCCATCCGGCAGACAGATCAACGCCTTCGCCCCAAACGGAACGTGGAAACGATATGTTACCGAACCGTCTTCCTCATACTTCCAGTGGCTTTCGTAAATTCCTGCCGCAGTCTCCATTTTACAATCCACGTATCTCAGTCTTGCATCCGGATTCGGTTTGATCACTGCTTTTCGAAATCCCGGTTCGGCTTCCCGGATTCCTGCCACATCTCCGTACATCCATGCTTCGATACTTCCATAAGAATAATGATTCAGACTGTTCATTCCTTCCGAATTCATCTTTCCATCCGGAAGTACGGAATTCCAACGCTCCCATATGGTTGTCGCTCCGAGATTTACACTATAAAGCCAACTTGGATAATCTTTGTTCAATAACAGGTCCACCGCGGTTTTATGATGTCCGGTTTTCGTCAATGCCGGACAAAGAAGCGGTGTTCCCACAAATCCGGTGTTCAAATGTCCGTTATTTTCTGCCACTCGCTGATGCAGCCGATTGCCTTCCTACTGTGCCGTATCTTCGATCAGTCCGAACACGATCGCGATTGCCGCCCCGGTCTGTGTCTTGGAGTAACATGCTCCGTTTTCATCAAAATAAGTCGCACGGATTGCTTTTTTAATTTCTTCTGCAAGTTTTTTGTACTCCGGCGCTTCTTCGTATCCAAGTATTTCTGCTGCGTCTGCAATGATCTTCGTACACCGGAAATAATAGGCGCTTGCAATATAAAGCGGATCTGTCGCTCCAAACGGTCCCGGCTGCTCATTATCCAACGCCAGCCAATCTGCAAAATGGAATCCGCCTTTGATCAAATGCAGACCGCCCTCTGCTTCTTCCTGTCTGCGCTGATAATCAACCCAAGCCTTCATTCCCGGATACATTTCTGCCAATAATGTTTTACTTCCATAATGACAATAAACGTTCCAAGGAATGATCACGCCCGCATCTGCCCATGGACACGCCCCGTACTCGGCTACCATGCCGCGCTTTAACCGCGGAACTACATTTGGAACTGCGCCGTCCAGAATGCTCTGTTCGGCACGCATATCCCACATATATTTCCGATAGAATGCCGGCATGTACATATTGAAACATGCAGTCTCGGAAAATACTTGTGCATCTCCGGTCCATCCAAGCCGCTCGTCTCTTTGCGGACAATCTGTCGGAACGTCTAAGAAATTTCCTTTCTGTCCCCACAATGCATTGGAGAATAATTGATTGACTTTCTGATCACCCGTTTCGATCCATCCAATTTGATCAAAATCACTGCGAAGATGCACTGCCTGAAACTGAGTCTTCCATTCTTCATCGGAAAGCGTCTCTTCACAACGCAATGTTACGTCTTCTCCATTGCGAACTTCCTGAACCACTTCCGCCTTCATATAACGAAATCCGTAAAAGGTAAAATGCGATCTGACATGGGCTTCTTTTCCATCCGAAAGATACAGAAATTCCGTTTTTGCAGTCCGCAGATTTTCATGGTAAAATTCTTGATCCTGCATAATTTCCGATGCAGTCAGGCGTATCCCTTTTCCCTCCGGGATCCGGCAGTCAAATTCCACCCATCCGGTCAGATTCTGTCCGAAATCCAAAACCGTATCTCCCGACGGCGTATGAAGAACCTCTTTTACGGAAAAGATTTCTTTCGCTTTGATCGTAAGGCTATACCGATCGGAAATTTCTCCACATTCTTTCGGACTTTCCTGCAAAAGCTTTGCCCCGGCAATCCGACATTTCTGTTGTCTGGCATCATACACTTCGCCGTCATAAATATTATTAAAACGGATCGGAGATTCTAAAACTTCCCATGTCGTATCGGTCTTTACAAGGCACTCCTCGCCTGCATACAGTTCTGCGATCGCATATAATTTGTCTCCGTAAATATCGGTGAATCCGCCGTCAAACCCAAGCCTTCCTTTAAACCAGCCTTCTCCAAGCCAGATTTCGATCTCATTTTCCCCTTCTTTCAAAAGATCAGACACATCATAGGTCTGTGCCTGTAAATGAAAATCGTAGGAGTGATACCCCGGCGCAAGATATTCATCTCCTGCTTTTTTCCCGTTGATATAGCATTCATAAACGCCGAGTCCACACATATACAGCCTTGCCGATTTGGCTGTTCCGTCATAAACAAATGTTTTTCGCAAAATCACGGATGAAGTTTGTTGTTCCGGCGCGATCCACTGTCCTTCCCATACCTCGTCTGTCTTTCCCGTTTCAAACCAGCTTTCGGCAGATACCTGTTCCTTTGTATCCGCGGTCACTTCTACCGACCATTGATACCGTGTTCTCGGTTTCAATTCTACATTTACCGAGTAATCCAAACTGTCTGCGTCCGTCACTTCACCGCTGTCATATACTGCCTTTTTTCCTTCCATACCCGCTTCTGTTTCCACATTTTCATAAATCCGGATTCTGGCGGACTGTTGTTCTTTTGCTTCTCCGGCTTCTTCCACTGTCCATGAAAAACTAAGTGGCATAATCTGAAATCCAAGCGGATGTTCGATATTGTTTACCCGTAAATTTTTTAATTTCATTTTTCCCTCCATTGCCGTTTTCTCTTCTCATTGCTCTTGCTAATACTATTGTAAAAAAGAATCTGAAAAAGAAACACGGATTTTTTTCGTACAAACCCGACATTTTTTATTTACCTCTTTCTAGTCCCGTTTTCTTTCCGAAAATTTTCCTGTATACTAAATGCATACACATCCGGCATGTGCCGGGCTCAGAAAAAGTAATAGAAGGGAGTCTCATTAGAATGGAACGAAATTTAAAAGAATTGGTTGCTCAGATGACTTTGGAAGAGAAAGCCGGCATGTGCTCCGGTCTTGATTTCTGGCATCTCAAAGGAGTAGAACGTCTTGGTATCCCGAGCGTTATGGTAAGTGACGGACCGCACGGTCTCAGAAAGCAGGATGAGTCGGGAGATCATCTCGGGATCAACGACAGCATCAAAGCTGTCTGCTTCCCTCCGGCAGCTTTAAGCGCCTGCTCTTTCGACAGAGAACTGATGCATACCTTCGGTGACGCGATCGGAAAAGAAGCACAGGCACAGAATCTTTCGGTTGTTCTCGGACCTGCTGTCAACATCAAACGTTCTCCGCTTTGCGGACGGAATTTTGAATACTATTCCGAAGATCCATACCTTGCCGGCGAAACTGCCGCTGCATTTATCGATGGTGTACAAACGCATCATGTCGGAACGTCCATCAAACATTTTGCCGCAAACAATCAGGAATTTAACCGCATGAGCTGTTCCTCCGATGTGGATGAACGCACACTCCGCGAAATCTACCTTCCTGCATTTGAAACTGCTGTAAAAAAAGCACAGCCTTACACCGTTATGTGTTCTTACAACAAGATCAACGGCACATTTGCATCTGAAAACCCATGGCTTCTGACAGACGTACTGCGAAACGAATGGGGATTCGAAGGCTATGTGATGTCGGACTGGGGCGCTGTCAATGAACGTGTAGAAGGATTAAAAGCCGGACTGGAATTGGAAATGCCGACTTCCAACGGCATCAATGACCGTGAGATCATTGCCGCAGTCAAAGACGGATCTTTAGATGAAGCGGTATTGGACAGAGCCGTAGAACGGATCCTCCGTATCGTCTTCTTATATTGGGATAACCGCGAAGAGCAGGATTTTGCATTGGAAGCCGACCACGCTCTTGCGAAAAAGATTGCAGAAGAATCTATGGTTCTTTTGAAAAATGATAACGTACTTCCTCTGAACAAAACTGAAAAAATCGCAGTGATCGGTGAGTTTGCCGTGAAACCACGTTTCCAGGGCGGCGGAAGTTCTCATATCAACAGTTTCAAGATCAGCAGCCTGATGGACGCCTTAAAGGAATACGAGAATGTCACTTACATCAAGGGATTTTCTGCCGATAAAGATTGCTATGAAGAAGCTCTTGCTCAAGAAGCTCTCAACGCGGCAAAATCCGCAGACAAAGTCGTGATCTGCGCCGGACTTCCGGACAGCTTCGAATCCGAAGGCTATGACCGAAGCCATATGCATTTGCCGGAATGTCAGAATCGTTTGATCCGTGAAATTACTGCCGTACAGCCTGAAACGATCGTTGTGCTTCACAATGGTTCTCCGGTTGAAATGCCATGGCTTTCTGATGTTAAAGGACTTCTGGAAGCATATCTCGGCGGTCAGGCAGTCGGAGAAGCAGTCGCAGATATTTTATTCGGCAATGTCAATCCATCCGGAAAACTTGCAGAGACGATTCCGTACAAATTATCCGACAATCCATCTTATCTGTCATTTGGCGACGGAGACCATGTTACATACAATGAAGGTATCTTTGTCGGTTATCGCTATTATGATGCAAAAGAAATGCCGGTTGCATTCCCATTCGGATATGGATTGTCCTATACAACATTTGCTTACAGTAATCTCACTCTGGACCGCAATAATGTAGCCGATGAAGATACCGTAACCGTAACGGTTGACGTCACAAATACAGGCTCTGTAAAAGGAAAAGAAATCGTACAGCTCTATGTCAGCGATTTAACCGGAGCAGCACGCCGTCCGCTGCGTGAACTGAAAGGATACGAAAAAGTCTCCTTAAAACCGGGCGAGACAAAAACAGTTTCCTTTACGCTTGATTACAGAAGTTTTGCATGGTATCACACAGCGCTTCACGACTGGTATGCAGCAAGCGGAGAGTATGAAATCCAGATCGGCGCATCCTCACGAGATATTCGTCTTTCGGAAATCGTTCATTTGACAACGAAAAAATTATTGCCGATCCAAACTCATCTGAACACGACTTTAGGCGAACTTTTATCCGATGAACGAACTGCAAAATATGGTCTGAAACTCAAGAAAAAAATGGATGCTTTCTTTGGCGGCGACGCCGCAGAATCCGATGAAGATCCGAACAGCGCAGAAGAACCAACCGACGAAGCGGTCGGCGATGCTATGGGAGATGCCATTGCATTTTCCATGCCAATGCGAGGCGTACTTTCCTTCGGACTTTGTACAAAAGAGGAATTACAGAACATGATCGATGAGATGAATCAGTTGTAAAAATCATTTTCTCTTATTCTATTCTTGTTTTTCCTCACTTTGTATAAAATGCACAACTAAATATATTACAGCTTGTAATGAAGTCCTGTGTTTTACAGGACTTCTCTTTTTCTATCCTACTGAACCATATGCATAATGCTCAAATATTTATTCGAGTATTGATATATTTTGTGTATGTTTATATAATATTTTCAAATACAAGTTGTAATATTAAGTTGATATGGAGGTAACTATGAGAAACAAGATCGCTGGAGCTTTATACGGAATGGCACTTGGGGATGCAATGGGAATGCCTGCGGAACTATGGGGAAGAAATCGTGCACGGAAATTCTTTCACGGAAAAATCACCGAACTACTTGACGGTCCCGCTGAAAATGACGTTGCTTTTTTGTAAATCATTTAATAGATTTCTAATTATCTCTTTAGATGTTCTTATATGCCGGTATAGCCCGTTATTCCGGGCTTTTCCGGCACTTTTCATATCGGAAGAACCTCACAAATCTTTTTATTACCCCTCATGTTTTCACTCTCAAAAGTAGTAAAAGCAGTAGTAAATTCTGCGTACTACTTATACCGCCTTGGTTTCCTCGGCGCTTTCCGCCGCAGGCTCCGGCTTGGCCTCTGCGGTGGTTTTTGCCTTGGCTTGCAGCCGTTCCATTTCCTCCTGTGCGGAATGGAAAGTAGCGTGGGCGTAATAGTTCAGCGTCATTACAATGTTGGCGTGTCCCATGATGTACTGCAATGCCTTGGGGTTCATGCCCGCGTTTGCCATTCTGGTACAGAATGTATGCCGCATGGTGTGCGGCGTCATCACATCGGGCAGCGGCTCCTTGTGGCACTTGTTGTACTTCTTGGCAAGGCACTTGAACATGGCATCATAGTTGACGGCAGTTTTGGGCAGGCCGTCCCGGTTCAGGAACAGGAAATCCTTATAACCATCAACCTCAATGCACCTGCCGTCCCTGCGCTTCTTCAACACGCGCTCAAACGCTTCATAGGCGGCTGCGCTCATAGGCACTTGACGGAATCCGCTTTCTGTTTTTGGCGCTTCGATATAGTAGCCGTCCTCGGTGCTTCTCAAAAGCTGGTGGTCTACATTCACAAAGCGCTTTTCAAAATTCAGGTCAGCGGGCGTCAGGCCGCAGAGTTCGGAAATGCGAAGCCCGGTTTCCAGCAGGATCACCACCTCGTCATAATACTTGGCATAGACGGGATCGTTCTGCATGAAGTCCAAAAGCTCGTTTTCCTGTGTAGGGGTAAGCGGCACCTTTGGTACGGTATAGTCGTTGATAACCTCATTGATCTGGAAGTCAAAGGGGTTCTTGCGGAGGCAGTCATCCTGTACGGCCATATAAAAGATGGCTTTTAAGGAACGCTTGCTGTTGCAGATGGTGTTGTAGGCAACGCCCTTTTCCTGCATACGCAAGGCCCATTCTTTCGCGTCAGACAGCTTCACGCTGTCAATGCTGGCCGCGCCCAGCTTATCTTCGGACAGAAGTTTCATCAACTGCTGGCGGCTCTTTTGGGTTCCTTTCCGCACATTCCCGCGCTGCCGGGTGTACTTTTCATAAAGCTGGCACACGGTCATTTTCTTGCCGATGGTGTCTATCCCGTCGTCAAGGTCTTTCTGTATCTGCTTGATCTTCTCGCGCAGGGAAAGACAGGGCCGCTTCCCGGCAGGTACTTTGTCGGTAGGTACTAACTTCCATGAGTAAACAAACTGGGGTTCTCCAAAGGTGTCAATGTATTTGTAAGCGTATCTTCCATCTGATCGCCGGCTCTCTCCAGACTTCAAAAGGCGGCCTTTGTTGTCCCGTCTTTTTTCATCTCGTTCTTTTCTTGGCATTTCGTCATGCTCCTTTCCATGACGGAAAGAGCCTTGACACGCTTATAACCTATTATAACACGCGCAAGGCCCTTTTTCACTATATTGTGTCAAGGGAATCAATGATTTTTTCAAACTGCTTCCGTTTGATTTGGATGCGGTTGCCGTTCAGGATCACCCAGCCAGCGGTGGGGTTTTCCTCGGCAAGCCGACGCAGTTTGTTTTCCCCGATCCGAAAATATTTGGACGCTTCCTCAATGGTGAGCGTGTATTTTTCCCAAATAGGCACATCGTTATTACTCATAACATGGCCCCCTTTCTTTTCAAAACAAAGGTTGTTTTTTGTGAAAGTGGGCAGAAAATAACGGACGGCTGCTGGCACAGCTCCACGGGAATCTCACCCCCGCGTGGTTCTCACGCGGCCCTGCTCGTTGCCTGCGACGCTTCAAACGCTCGGACTACGACGGCAAGGGCGTATCATTGTCCTGTCTGCGCGTCGTCGCCCGCAGGCTGCCACACCTGCTTTACGGCCCGGTAAAATCGCTCCGCTTATCCCAATGAGGGAAAGCCTCTTGGCGCACCTGCCGCCCGGCTCGGCGCAGACAGAATGTATCCGTCTGCCCTATGACGCGCCGCCATTGTCCTGCGGGCGTATTTGTCAAGGAGCAAAGG
>OBZJ01000943.1_pt1 | contig 11748 bp, 7 predicted proteins | sample 1476891 | NCBI WGS metagenome assembly OBZJ01 (sample SAMEA2580231, study PRJEB22360) | human gut metagenome | biome: human gut; feature: human-associated habitat; material: faeces | place: Denmark | collected 2008/2010 | reverse complement strand
TCAATATTTGTTCTTATCTTTTTTCGGAGATGTGTTCTTCCGGCAAAAAGATTTTTCATCTGCTCCTCTAAGGAAGTCTTATATGAAAAAAGCTGTTCGTCCGTGGAAATATTTTCTCGTCCGAGCAGCCTTACTTCATCAGTAATCTTATCGAGCTTCATCAAATCATCTTTCAAAAGATAATGAAGCCTTGCGTTATTCTGTTTCTTATACTTGGGCAGATAACCGAGTCTGTAACAGTAATACAGATACAGCCCATAAAGTCCGCCTTTCTTTTTCAGCTTCTGCCCTCTGGTCTGCATACGGTACTGTCTTGGTTTATAAGTCGCCCTCTGGAACGGCTCAATCTCTGCCCATCTGTCACGATTTTCTTTGATACGCTCTACAATCCGGTCATTGGTATAATCTGCTCCGAGATTTTTCAGTCGTATCGGCTTATCGTATCCCTTTGGAATGACCGTCCAGTATTTTCGGCTTGGACTTAGATTATAGGCATATCCCATTTCCTTGAGAGCAAACTGAAATTCTTTCAGGGTCTTGCTGTGGTCGATAGCATAATCAATGGCTTCCTTTGCAACCGAGTAGCGTGTCGGCATACCTGCCTTTTCTTTCATCGTCAGATACTCCGACTGCTTACTGCGGTTCGGATTCGGGTCATAGTAAAGTCCGTACTTCTCACAAATCCTGTCTGCAACTTTTCGGAATTTGAACCACGCTTTTTCCTCTCCCCACAAATGTTTGCCATCGACAAAAGAAATAGAGTTGATGACAAAATGGCAATGCAGGTGCTTTGTGTTCAGGTGGGTTGTCACAACGACCTGAAATCTTTTCCCCCACACTTCATTTGCAAATTCCATTCCGATTTTCTGTGCCATCTCAGGAGATATATCTGTTTCCTTGAAACTCAAATATCCGTGATAGGCTTGGATACCGTCTGTCTTTTGGTACTGTTCCTTAACCGTTATGAACTGGTCACGGGCAATCGCCACATTACAGTTGATACCCTCAACATAAAATTCTCGCTCTGTTTTTTCTTCGTCCTTTGCATAAGCAATAACATCTGCAAGAGCCTGATACTGTTCCGGCGAAAACTCCCTTTTGATATTTACAGAAGTCTTTTCCGGATTGGTCGCATAGTCAATGACCTGACCGAGCCTTTCTGTTACCGACCACAACTTTGTTACTGCCATTTCATTTCGCTCTGATTCGGACGAAGATATGTTCTCTCAATCTCTGACTGGAACTTATTCCACTTCGCAGCTTCATTCTTCAGCATAGGTGCGTCAATGAAACCAAGCGTATTTGCTTTGGCAGCAAGCTGATTGATGTTATTACCGATAGAGGAAAGTTCCCTCATCACATCATAGAAACGGTCATCGGGTTTCTCTTTCGGTTCGTAACCTCTGATAAGCAAACGGATAAGCCCTGCTTCGGAAAGACAAGCCTTCTTTGCCTTAGCTGCCAAATCCTGTGCTTCCTTGCGGTTAAAGCGTACAATCTTCTGAATGTTTCTCTTTCTCATAATCGGTATCTTCCTTTCTCTTTACTCTGCAATCTTTGTTAATCTGGAATAAGCACATCATCGTAACGCCAAGACAACTGCCGAGCAGTGTTCCGGCGGCGATAAGTAATAACTCTCTCAAATCAAGTTCTCCTTTCTCACGGGGTATTAGGGGCAACCCCTAACGAGCCTTTTACCGTTTGGGAAACTGTGTTTATCCAAATGGTCTGCTCGCTAAGATTAAACATCTCCTCTGGGTTGCCCCGTTCTCAGGCTACTATCTCTCATAATCCTTTGATTTCGGCTTAAAAGGTTCAGCCACGATATTGCCGCCCACTTCCTTAGAAAAGCGTTCAGGATACTTGAACTGTTCCTTATACTTCTTCATCATATCGTCCGGCAAGCTCTGAAAACTCTCACTCTCAGGCGGTGCATAACAGATAAAGAACTTGCCGCAGATAATATCAACCATCTCTTTCTTATCGTTGTCCTGCACATAAACAGCACGATTAAGCGGAAGTCCTCTCATCTTTCCTTCCTCATTACAGATGATTGCAACGTCATCATCAAAGGGCATATATTCCTCAATATCCCCGCCGACAACCTCCTGCATTGCTTCCAGACTGTCGTCGATTACAATTTCCTTCGGGTACTTTTCCGGTTCTACCAAGAGAACTTTAATCTTTGTATCATTCATCGTTCTTCATTCCTTTCGTGTGTTTTTTTATTGTAAATTCCCATCCGCATACAAAGAAAATCGTTGAAGTCCTTACCTGCTTTTGGTGGTTCATCAACGATTTCATACTTATCCGGCAGAATGGTTTTTAAGGTCTGTGCTGCCTTTCTGCCCGCTATATCATTGTCAAAATGGATACGGATTTTCCTGACAGATGGGTTGCTGCCAAGATACTTTTCCAGTGCAATCGGCACTTTACTGTCCTCAATTTTCTTTGCCGGAGAATACACCCCAGACAGCGAAACAAAGCTCATTTCTTTCCAATCCTGCCCGTTCAGCTTCGCAAGCGTGGCATAGGATAACAGGTCTATGGCACACTCAAAGAGGTGTACTTCCTCCAAGTTTTCCTTACCAAGCCGAAAAGAATAATCTTTTTTACTGCCACTGCAATCGCCCATAATCCTACGCTTATTCGTGGAACGGTAGGCTGCATATTTGGGTTCTTTCTTCTCGTCATAGCCTACAAACACAACATTGTGATACGGCAGACTCTCAAAGATAAGGTCATTGGAAATACAGTAATTGATGATTTCAAAATCTATTCCTCTCCCGAAAAGATACTCTGTAATCACTCTGTTGGAAGCACATTTTTCAGGGAGAAGAAGTGGTTTGTTTTCCTCTTTTGACTGTGGCTTTTCATAGACTGGAGCCTGAATCGCTGTGTGTCCGATAATGGTTTCCACCGCTTCAAGGAAGCTGTAACCTTTGACCTTAATCAGATAATCCAAAGCACTCCTGCCACCGATACCTCTCGACCACCATATCCATTTCCCGTTTGAAATCTTCAAACTATCGTGGGTTCTGGTGCAATAGGTGTTACCTGAAAACTTAATCAGTTCATACGGTTCATAATTTCTCAGGTAGGTTAATAAGTCCATCTGCTTCGCCTGAATGATTAACTCAGGTGCGATAAATGGCATATCGACCACCGCCTTCCTGTTTATCTCTCATACGATTTCTCCTTTCTGCCGCCGACTGCTTCGCCCTCATCAGGCTCTCCGCCGACAATCTCATTTTCCTTTTTATCCATATTGAGCAGGATATTCAGCTCATCAAGTCGAGCAGTTTTTGCCCTCAATTCTTCCTCTTTGGCAAACGGCTTTTCGATTTCCTGCTTCGCTGTTTCAAACTGCTTTTCCGTATTTTCAAGGCTGTTTTTCGTATCAGCAAGTGCTTCTTCAAAGCGTTCAATGCCGTTATCTATTCTCACGATATTACCGTGAGAATCATCGCCAAGCGGTACATCTCTGCTTGTTTCGCCTTTTAATTTCACAACATAATTACGCTGCACCGTATCAAAATACAGTTCCATTTGAAAGCCACGGTACTCGCCAAGTGGTATCGCATCGGGATTGTTCATTGACTTGCAGGCATTGATAATTGCCTGACCCGCTTCGGCTTTTTCGGAATAAGAAACACCCGATACCATCATTCCAAGCGGCTGCTCGTCTATCGGTTTCGGGTGTAATTTTGCTGTTTCAACATCTTTTGTAAGTCCCTCTACACGGGATTTCAAGTAAGCAATCTGTTGTGGGTAGAACTTGATGACCTTATCCTCTAGTCCATATTTCTCTGATAAGAAATTGGATTTTAACATCTTCAGCTTCTGTACTTGAATGTCTAAGTCCATCTTTTCTTTGATATATGGATTACCTGTTGCAAGCATTTTTATCTCTGCATAGGAAAGTGCGGTTTCATCAATATCCTCTGCCGACCTGACCGGAGATTTGCTCGTCATAATCTGACTTGCGAACTTCTGCTTACCCTCCACAAGCTGATAAAGGTATGCGTCAAAGGTCTGCTCTGTTACATAGCGATAAATATCTACCTGCGGATTTTCATTGCCCTGACGGACAATTCTGCCGGAACGCTGCTCCAAGTCTGAAGGTCGCCACGGACAATCTACGTCGTGAAGTGCGATAAGTTTATCCTGCACATTCGTTCCTGCTCCCATCTTCTGAGTAGAGCCAAGAAGCACTCTGACCTCTCCCTTACGGGTCTTTTGGAACAGTTCCTTTTTCTTCATATCCGTGTCGGCTTCGTGTATGAATTTCACTTCACTTTCTGGAATACCTCTCTCAATCAGTTTCTTCCTGATGTCGTTATAGACGGAAAATGTTCCGTCATTCTTAGGAGTTGACAAATCGCAGAACACAAGCTGTGCCGATTTCTTGTCAGTATTTTTCTCCCATATCCGATAGATGTTATCGACGCAGGCATTGATTTTACTGCCCTCAAAATCAGGCAGCATATCGTTGAGCATACGTTGGTCAAGAGCCAGTTTTCTACCGTCATTTGTGATTTTCAGCATATTATCTACGCTTGAATCCACACCACCGCCACGCACCTGTTCTGCTCTTTCCGCAAGGGAAGCAACCATTTCTTTCTGCATTTCTGACGGCTTTACTGCAATGTTATGGTACTTTGCTTCCGGTACTGGCAGGTTCAACATATCCGCTGTCTTAATATCCGCAACCTCTTTGAACATTGCCATAAGTTCAGGCAGGTTATAGAATTTTGCGAACCTTGTCTTTGCTCTGTATCCCGTTCCTTCAGGTGTAAGTTCCACTGCCGTAATGGTTTCTCCGAAAGTGGAAGCCCAAGCGTCAAAGTGCTGTAACCCGTTTTTCACAAGCGTGTTGTACTGCAAATATCGCTGTATCGTGTAGAGTTCCACCATACTGTTTGAGATAGGTGTACCCGTTGCAAACACTGTTCCTCGTCCTCCGGTAATCTCGTCAAGGTAACGACACTTCATAAAGAGGTCGGAAGATTTCTGTGCTTCCGTCTGTGCGATACCGCCCACATTACGCATTTTTGTATAGAGATAAAGGTTCTTATAGTAGTGGCTCTCGTCAACAAAAAGCCTGTCTACACCAAGTTCCTCAAAAGTTACAACATCATCTTTCTTCGTCTGGTCATTGAGTTTATCCAATTTCTGCTTAATGGATTTCTTTGACTTTTCAAGCTGTTTGACTGAGAAGTTTTCCCCTCGGTTTCGCTTGAGTTCCGCAATTCCTTCGGTTATTTCCTCAAGTTGCTGTTCTAAGATTGCCCTCTGTCTTTCAATGGACATCGGGATTTTCTCAAACTGTGAATGACCGATAATGACTGCATCATAATCTCCGGTTGCAATCCTGCCGCAGAACTTTTTACGATTCTTGGTTTCAAAATCTTTCTTTGTTGCGACAAGGATATTCGCCGCCGGATAGAGCTGCAAATACTCAGCCGCCCATTGTTCGGTCAAGTGATTTGGTACAACAAACAGTGACTTATTACAAAGTCCAAGCCTTTTCGACTCCTGTGCTGCCGCTACCATTTCAAAAGTTTTTCCTGCTCCGACTGCGTGTGCAAGAAGCGTATTTCCTCCGTAAAGGATATGGGCAACCGCATTTTTCTGATGTTCCCTGAGTTCAATTTCAGGGTTCATACCATTGAAGATGATATGGCTTCCATCATACTCACGAGGTCTGACGCTATTGAATTTCTCATTGTAGGATTTGCAAAGCCTTTCCCTTCGTTCAGGGTCAGACCATATCCAGTCCTGAAATTCCTGCTTAATCATTTCCTGCTTCGACTGAGCAATCGCTGTTTCCTTTTTATTCAGGACAGCCTTTTTCTTTCCCTCATCATCTTCGATATAATCAAAGATACGCACATCTTTTAAATTCAGCGTTTCCTCAATAATCTTATAGGCATTGATGCGGGAAGTTCCGTAAGTGTTATATGCCCTTACATTTCCTTTGTCATAGGATTTGCCCTCAATATTCCACTCACTCGTAAATGGAGAGAAGTGAACTTTGATATTCCACTGTGCATAGCGTGGTGTTTCAAGCAAATGAAAGATAAACTCCTGCACATCGTCCGGCGGCAGCCAAGTTGCACCAAGTCGCACGGAAATTTCACTTGCAGTCAGGTCTTTCGGCTGCACCTTTTGAAGTGCTTCCACATTGACCTTATAATCTTCCGGATAGAGTTCTGCCGAGTTCTTTGCAATCCTCAGCTTTTCCCTGACATTACCCGAAAGGTATTCATCAGCCATCAGATACTTCGGTTCGTAAGAATTTCCATACTCATAAAGCGGGTTTAAGAAGATAACACCCTTTAAGTCCTCAAAGATTTCATTCTCCGATTTACCGGAAAGCTCCATCATATAGTCCATATCAATCGTGGCTTTTTCTCCAAGAGATACCGCCAACGCTTCGCTTGCCGTATCAACAGAAGTAACCGGAGTATGCGGCTTAATTGTCCTCTTAGAAAACATATCAGCCTTACGTTCCAGTTCTCCGTCCTCTCCGATTATCTCCAATGCGGAAAGCAAAGAGAATGAACTGTCCTGCGAAAAAGCAGAGGTATTTGCACGGCTGTTAATGAGTCCGTACTTACCTGAAAAGGTATCATAAAGTCTGTTTAATCGCTCCTGCTCCGCTTTGATTTCGCTGTCAGGGTAATCTTCTGTCTGCAATTCAATCAGCGTTCTGACGGAATTTCTAATAGCAATCATACCCTTAATTCGGTTCTCTGCGGTTGCCGACACTTCCACCGGAGTCATACTGGAATTTTCACGATAGTAGATTTTATCGCCCACCACCGTATAAGAAAAGTTTCTCACTGTCGGGTCTGCCGGAATAGAATTATCTTCCTCCTCCAGTTCTTCCTCAGTTTCATATTCCGTGATTTCTCCGTGAATGTTTGCTACTGCTTCATCAAGCTGTGCTGCAAGGTCTGCATTTTCATACGGCACACAAGTTGCTTCCATACCGAAACGCCCCGATACCATTTTCATTTCTCCAAGTATCATTTCGGGGTGCTGCACAAAATAAGAGTTCATCTTAATTCCGTTCTCATCGGTATCAAGATGAACCCAATCCGGCTCAATATCTATCAGTCTGTCACGCTTTTGCAGGATAAGAATATCCGAAACGACTTCCGTTCCTGCATTACCCTTAAAGGTATTATTCGGCAATCGGATTGCTCCAAGAAGCTCTGCTCTCTGTGCAATATACTTTCGTACTGCTAAAGTTTCCTTGTCCATTGTGCCTTTGCTCGTTACAAAAGCCATCACACCGCCGGGTCTTAACTTATCGAGGGACTTTGCAAAAAAGTAATCGTGTATCAGGAACTTATGCTTGTCATACCTTTTATCCGATACCTTAAAATCTCCAAAAGGCACATTTCCGACAACGCCATCAAAGAAGCTGTCCGGTAAATTGGTTTCTTCAAATCCCTGTGCCGCAATGGTTGTTTTCTGGTAAAGCTGCTGTGCAATGCCTGCGGAAATCGTATCAAGTTCCACACCATAAATCTTACTATCCTGCATTGAGTCAGGCAGCATACCGATGAAATTACCAATACCGCAGGACGGCTCTAACAAATTGCCCTCCTTAAAGCCCATTTGCTCCATTGCCTTATAAATGGCTGTGATAACTTCGGGCGGCGTGTAGAACGCAGTCAATGTGCTTTCTCTTGCCGAAGCGTATTCCTCTGGTGTTAATACCGAAGAAAGTTCCAGATATTCAGTTGCCCACGCTGAATTATTTTCATCAAAGGCTTCTGAAAGTCCACCCCAACCGACATACTTTGATAAAACAATCTGTTCTTCAGGCGTGGCAAATCTGTTTTCTTCCTGACATTTTTTGAGAAGCTGTATCGCCATAATATTTCTGCGGAAGCGTTCCTTTTTACCTACCGTTTCAACCTCATTTTCTCTGAGATTAAAGGTATGACGGTCTGCCATAGGCACATCAGGGTGCAGGTCAAAGCCTTTGACCTTTTTCTTCTGCTCCCAAGCGGGAACTACCGGCTCAGGCTCTTTTTCATTTCTTTCTTCGGCAGGTTCTTCCTTTACAATCAAATGCTCATTTATCGGATTCTCTCGCACTTTTCTGTCAAACTCTGTGCGTGAAAATTCCTTATTGAACAGTGGCATATCATAGTCATAGAGCATTACTCTCTCATCATCAACAGATAAGATTTCGTACTCAGAAGCACCGATATACACCTTATCGCCAAGATGATATTCATACTGCACATCTTGTAGCTGTTCTGCTTCTTCAGGTTCTTTTTCGGTTGGTTCGACCTCTTGCTCCGGTGGTGCATTAGAAAGTATCTCACGATTTCTTTTCGTTTCCTCGATTTTGGCTCTGCGTTCCTCTTGACTTTCAAGCCACTGAGGATAGTGTTCTTTTTCCTTTGGATTTAAGTATCTGTCTGTTCGGATAAGTTCCCCGATACGCTTCTCCACCTGCGACCACGAAAGCGTGATATGCGGCTTCTCTTTACCGATACCTTTCGTAATCGTAATACCTTTTCCATCGTGGCTCTCATCGATGCCTGCTCCGATTATTACTGGATAAGAGCCGCCCCAACCGTATTCATTTTTCAAGAAGTCGGCATTTTCTTTTGCAGAAAGGCTTTTTTCAAACTGCTCATAAATACGCATTTTTCCCTCAGAAAATCCACTTCCGTTCGCAAGAACAGCGTCGATAATCTCCTGAGAAAAAGTAAAGGCAGAGGTTTTCTTTTCCTCTGCCCGACCGTCTAATATGAATGTCATCTGACCGTCCATTGACGGTAATGGTTTTATGCTGTCACTTAATTCTCCCAGTAATCGCATAGCTTCAAAATGACGGGCAATAACAGCCCAATCATAATAGCTCTGTGCGGTTCTGCTGTCGTATTTGCCCTCCCACAAATGCAGAACGTTTTCAAAGGTCTTGTACCCTACTGTCCTGCCGTCCTCTAAAGTAAGTTCGGTATAATCATTATTGAAAATACTCTTTATATACTCTGTGCGGTCTTTGTTATCAGGATTACGTTCATAATAATCTTTGATTTCTTCCAGACTAGCAGACAAATGTGGTGTCGTTCTGAGAATTTCATTGATTACTTCATCACGTCCAAAGAACGGAAGGCTTTTATCCTCGTGCGTTCTGTCGTAATACTCTAAGCGAATATCACTTCCGCTTTCACGATTTCCTGTGCCGAACTGCGAAGAGAGTTCATCAGACGAACCCATTTCATCATATCCTCCGCTTTCATCTGTTCGGTCACTCCCTCTTTCTGTGCCATCTGGCTCAGGATTGTTTCCTCCATCTTGCTGGCTCTCTGTTCCACTTCCGCCAAGTGCTGTGTCAGTTCGCCCCTCGTCAGGAGATTGTAGTAAAGGACTCTGTGATGTTCCTTCAGAAACTCTCTCCTCATCTGAGCGTATCTGCCCAACGTCACTTCCGGCTGCTGTGGAAGTTTCAGGTTCGGAAGGCTGTAATCGCCCACCATCGTGTAGGTCAGTTCGTTCATTGTCCAAACTCCTTTCGTCGTTATTTTCAACCTTATTGTATTCATTTCTGTCCTGACCGACAATTATGCGATTTTGACGGTTGAGTGCAGTAATTGTTTTAGATACTTCCGTCAATCCCATTTCTGCAATATCACTGGTAGCAAATCCAAGTGCATTGAGTGTTTCCTGCGTATTGAAATTGGTAACATCTCTGAAATCATCAAGTTCAAAATAACCGTCCGTATCAACGCCGAGCCTTGACATCATCATATATGCCACACTGTTTGTCACGACATTTTTATAAATGAAAGCCACAATATCCTCTTCCACTTCCTCAAAGGAACTGCCCTCGGTTGCATAGTAAAGGTCTTGCAGATAATCAGGGATATTATCCTCTGCCGCATTTCTTGCTGCTCCCATAATTGCTTCGGCAAGACTGCTCTTATTCTCAATTTCTCCGAAAGTGCTTTCCAATGTTTCAATCACATCAGCTTCGTATTCCTGACGCATATCCCAAATCGGGACTGTTCTTGAATATCTGCTTTCGTGAGTATCTGAAATGTCAAAGTAATGTGTCAGTCTTTGCCGTGAACGGTTTTCATCAGCAAAAACAGCAATACCTCTAGCACCTCGGTTGACCCATCTGCCAAAAATTTTGTTCCACTGCTCTATCTCAAGAACCGCTGTTGCATCAGGTCGCTGTGCATATACAAGTAGCTGTTCGTCATAACGTAACTTATAATTTCGGCAAGCCGAAGCCAAGAATGCCTGCCAGTTCTGAGGATTTGACACAACCGTTTTGCAGGTGCGGTTGTAAAGCTCAGAAATAAGGTCATATTTTCGTGCCATTACTCTTGCACCTCCTTATCGCTGTTTTTCTCTGTTTCTGGTCTTGTTTTTTGACGGTTCGGATTGATTGACAGGTTCAACTTTGCTTCCATTAAGCTCCATTTTTTCAGCAAACTCGCATATATGATAGCAGCAATTTCCGACATACAAATGGTAGTCATCAATATACTTGCACACTCTGTCTGCTGTGTGTCCATCACGAAAAGTAATCTTGATTTTTCCACCATCGGGAATATAGAATTTCAAATTGTAATGACTGTCTATAAATCGAATTTGCTTTTCCTGTGGCTCTGCTCTATTCTCCTGTTGCTTCATTTTCCTTACCTCTCATTTTTGTTGCTTCATCAGAACCGCCGCCCAAATACGAAAAGAGTTTACCGGATTTTGTATTCTTCTGAAGCTCCATAATCACACCCATATCAGGAATCGTGATATTCGGGATTTTCAGGATTGCTTCCATATCAAGCTGCTGCAACTTTTTCTCCGTATCACAACCGGAGTCAAAGAGTTTATTCAGCACCTTGACCTTATTCTGAAAAGTTGCTTTGTCTTTCACGAAAATACCTCCTTAGCTAATGTTGATTACAATAGAAATACTGCCGCTCTGTTCTTCTTTCTGCGGATTACGTGAATACTCAGGAAAAAGGGACTGTACTCTCTGCCTTGCCCTGCGTATGGTTTCAAAACAAGGAAGTCCGTATGCTCGGTAATTAAATACAATATCCTCAAGCGGAAGATTTCCGGCAGGTATATATCCGTACCGATTGTAATAATGCAGAATGAGAAGCATATCATCATACCTCGACATCGGGCATTCCTTTAAGATTTCAAGCACTCGGCTCTCCACCGTTTTCTGTTGTTTCATAATGTTCCTCCAAAAATTAAAGGGACAGAGTTTTTTACGCTCTGCCCCGACTGATTAATGTTCGCTTGTTACTTACTTCTTACGGTTTTTAACCTGAAGAAAGATAAAGCCGCCGACAATAACGGCAACTAATGCGATAGCGATAATTGTCTTTGCTTCCATTACTCGTTACTCTCCTTTTTCTTCTTTTTGTGTGCAACAACAGAAGTTACAGCGATACCGACAGCAGAAAGTCCGGCAAGGACATACCAAAGTTTCATATTGGTATCATCTCCTGTTTTCGGAGTATCCCTCAACTCATTGTGCATTTTTACAACGGCTGTTTCATCAAGTTTGATAGTAACATTCTGGTCGGCAGGTGTGATATATGCGGCAGACGCATTGTTTGCCACTTCTGATATGGTATATTCGCCAATACGAAGTCCCTCAATCACGATTTCGCCATTCTTATCTGTTTCAAATGTCATATCATACCCGTTTGCTCCGGTTACTCTGAACGCAAAACCTTTGACCTTACC
>OBZJ01000932.1_pt1 | contig 11935 bp, 11 predicted proteins | sample 1476891 | NCBI WGS metagenome assembly OBZJ01 (sample SAMEA2580231, study PRJEB22360) | human gut metagenome | biome: human gut; feature: human-associated habitat; material: faeces | place: Denmark | collected 2008/2010 | reverse complement strand
AGTAATAAAAGCATTAAGAACAGCTTCAACTAAAATGGATGAAGAAGAAGTAACTTCAGAAGGAAGAGTATTATTTATTACCCCAACATTAAAAGGATTAGTAGATGATCTAGATACTACTAAATCTAAAGCAGTAATGGATAAGTTTGCAGCAGTTATTGAAGTACCACAATCTAGATTCTATTCAGCTATAGAACTTAATGATGGTAAAAGTAGTGATGAAGAAAAAGGTGGATATAAAAAGGCATCAGATGCTAAAGATTTAAACTTTATGATTATTGAACCATCAGCATTACTTCAATTCCCTAAGCATGTTGTACCTAAGATAGTTACTCCAGAACAAAATCAATCTGCAGATGCATGGAAGTTTGGTTATAGAAACTATGGGCTAGCAGATGTTTATGAAAATAAGACAGTTGGTATATATGCACATACTAAAGCAGTATAGGAGAAAGTATTATGGGAAGAATAGTTGGATTGGTATTTAAAGATACTAAAATTAAAGAAAAGGAATTTAAAAATAATGATGTTGATTTAAACAAATTAACATTGGATCAATTAAAAAGCTTAGCAGAAGAAAAGGGGATTGAATTTGATCATAAAATAAAAAAAGATGATCTTATATTTTTAATTGAGAATGAAATAGAAAATGAAGAAGAAGCATAGTCTTCTTCTTTCTTTTTAGGTGATTAAAAATGCAGATAGATAAATTGAAAGTTAGGTTAAATGAAGAAGATACAGCTCTATTGGAGCAACTATTAGAAGATGCAGAAACAGAAATATTAGATTACTGCAATAGAGATGTATTATTACCGCGTATGTTTGGGTTGCAAAGAGAATTAGCAATTGTTTATTATAACAGGCTAGGAAGTGAAGGAGAGTCTTCTAGAAGTGAAGGAGGGGTATCTGTAAGTTATAGTACTGATATTCCTGAAAATATTAAAAAAAGATTAAACTCCTATAGGAGATTAAAGGCGGTGAGATTGGCCAATGAGAATAAAGAATAAAAAAGCTTGCTGGCTTAAGAAAAAAATAAACACTGAAGATGATGAAGGTAATGTTTATGAGGATTATTCTAATGAACCAATTGAAATAAAAGCTAATATATATCCAGCGAGTGGAAAGTTACAAGCTGAAATATATGGTGAGAGATTAAATTATATATTTAATATGCTTTATGATGGTCCAGAAAATTTAAATGAAGGTGATGGAATATGTGTTTTTGTAGATAAAGATAGTAAACCAGACTATAAGATAATATCAATTAAACCATATTCACACCAATTAATAGAATTGGAGAAGATATAATGGCTATAACTAACGTAAAAAGGCTTATGAAAAAGCTTGATGAATTAGGTGGTAATAGTGAGGCTGTATTTGAAAATGCTGTAGAAAAGGCAGGGAAAGCAATAGAAAGATATGCTAAGGATTATTGTCCAGAATCAGGTTTAAGTGATGATACATTAAGGGATTCAATTAAATTTGAAATGGTTAAAAAAGATGGTAAAAAGACTAAGGGAAGAGTTGTTACGAATCATGAGTACGCTGCTTATGTAGAGTTTGGAACAGGGCCACTAGGTGCAAAAAGCGGTGGAGTTGCTTCTAAATTAGCGGGTAAGATAACTTATAAATCAGATGGTTGGTATATTCCAGCTAGCGAGATTGAACCAGCAGTAGCAGAGCAATATCATTTTAAACTTGTAGCCATTGGTGGAGTTGATTTTTACTATTCAGAAGGACAAGCAGCACAACCTTATATGTATCCAGCAGTAGTAGGCAAAGAAAAAGCCATAGGTAATATAGTTAGATATCAAATAAACAAAGAAATAAAAAGAATATGTAATAGTAGGTGATAACTTGGTTAATTTTAAGCCTATAATTTATAAAAAATTAAAAGAAATTGAAAGGGTTACAGTAAGTGAAGAATATCCAAATGATTGGAGCAAACTACCTGCTGTAACTTATTCAGAGGAAGATAATTCTACTTATGAGGTAGTAGATAATAAAGAAGCTACTTGCAGGGTTATCTATAGAATAGAAGTATGGAATGATAGAAGTACTTCAGAGATTGTTTTAAATATAGATGAAGCAATAACTCAACTTGGATTAAAGAGAACATTTTGTAAAGATGCTCCAGTTCCAAGCAACTTAAAGCATAAAGTTCTTAGATATGAAGGTATTGTTGATATAAAAACATTTAGAGTATATCAAAGAAATTAAGGAGGAGAGTATATGTTAGCAAATGGCATTAAATTAGGATATTCAACAAGTGGGTCAAGTTATACCAATTTAGAAGGACTTCAAGAAGTTCCTGAAATTGGTTCAGATCCTGAAAAAGTTGATGTAACTACTTTAGCAGATAAAGCAAAGAAATATGAACAAGGTATAGGGGATTATGGAGATTTAGAGTTTACATTTAAATATGACAACTCTTCTTCGACATCACCATTTAGAATATTAAAAGGGTTTGAAGCAAATAAAACAGTAGTTAAATTCCAAATGGAATTCCCAGACGGAACAAAATTTAAATGGGATGCTCAAGTAAGTGTAAAGATTGGGGGCGGTGGTGTTAATGCATTAATAACATTTACTGTATCAATGGCTTTACAAAGTGATGTTGAAATAGAAAATCCATCAGACCCATTATCAGTTTAAGAAATCAAGGAAGGTGAAGAATAATGAAATATCATACTTTAGAAATTAATGGACAAGAGTTAAGATGTAGATTAACTACTCAGAACACAAGAAAGCTTGAAGAAAAATTAGGCGGAGAGTCATTAATGTTAATGCTAGTAAAAAAGAAAGTATTAGGTGTTGGTGATATATCAGCAATACTTCATTCATCATTACAAGCATTAGAGCATGGATGGACAGCTCAAAAAGTAGACAATCTTATTGATGAATATATAGATAATGATGGTGACTTATTTACACTTCAACAAGAGTGTATGAACATAATGAAGGTAAGTGGTTTTTTCAAGGAGAGTCCACAGAACCAAGAGCAGGAAGTGGACAAGGAAGAAGCAAAAGAAGCTATGAAACTTTTACTGAATTAATTAATGAATTATATCCTATTTGTTTAGACATAGGTATTTCTCCTGGATTATTTTATGAAAGTACTATAGATGAATTAATTGATTTAATTACATCTCATGGAAGAAAAGAAGAAGCTAGGCAAAAAGAAAATATAGCTATGAATTATATGTTAGCTAGACAAATAGGAGAAAATATAGCAGTTTTATTTGATAAAAATGCAAAAGTAACTCCAGTCTGGGATTTATATCCTGATTTATTTAATAAAGAAAAAGAAATAAGCGAGAAGAATGCAAGAGAGGCAGAAATGGAAGCTTATAAAGCGAAGTTTACTGCCTTTGCTTATACAGTTAACTCTAAAATAGGGGGTGACAATAGATAAATGACTATAGAAGAATTAGAAATAGTTATTGAAGCTCAAACAAGAGAATTTAATCAACAGATAGCTAATGTAACAAATCAAGTTAGCAATATGGAGAAAAGAGTTAATAAATCTCTAGGAAATATAAAAAATATTTTTGGTAGAGTAGGTAAATGGATTGCTGCTCTTGGTATAGGTAAAGTTATAAAAGATAGTATTATAACAGCTATGGACTCTATAGAAAGTGATTCTATGTTTGATACTGTATTTGGTTCTCTATCCAATGATGTTCGGCGATGGTCAGAGGAATTGCAAAACACATTAGGGTTAAATGGGTATGCTATTAGAGAAAATGTAGCAACTTTATATAATATGACTCAATCAATGGGGCTAGCATCAAGTGAAGCCCTAAATCTTTCAAAAGATATGACATTACTTGCCGAAGATATGGCAAGTTTTTATAACATAAGTAGTGAGGAAGCATTTACTAAAATTAGAACTGGCTTAACAGGAGAAACAGAGCCACTTAAAGCGTTAGGTATATTAGTAGATGATGCTACTATTAAACAATATGCTTATGCAAATGGAATAGCCAAAACTGGAAGTGAATTAAGTAATACGGAAAAAGTAATGGCTAGATATATCGCCATACAACAACAAACAGCTACAGCAAGTGGGGATTTAGCAAGAACATTAAATTCTCCAGCCAATCAATTAAGAGTATTACAAAATAATTTAAATCTTCTAAAAATAGAGTTAGGCAATGCTTTTATGCCAATAGTACAAGTTGTACTCCCTATATTAAATTCGTTTGTACAAGCATTAGTAAAGGTCACTAGTATTGTAGCTAGATTTATGAATGCATTATTTGGAACTTCAGCTAGTTCATCTGCTGGAAGTACAGCAGATGCTATCGGTGGAGTTAGTAGTGCAGTTAATGGAGTTAGTGATGCATATAATAATGCAGGAGATAGTGCTAAAAAAGCAGCTAAAGATGCAAAAGGATTTCTTGCAGGATTTGATGAGATCAATAAAGTGAATCAAAATAGTTCTGATTCAGATTCAGGGAGTGGATCATCTAGTGGAGGTTCAGCAGGAGGAATTGATATTCCAACCTTTAATACTGAAGAGCAAGAAGGTGCTCTATCAGAATTAGCTGGGAAAGTAGAAGAGTTTGCACTTAAAGTAAGAAATACCTTTATAAGTATTGCGAATTTCATAAAAGAGCATAAGGAAATTATTATTTCACTAGTATCTGGACTAGTAGCAGGAGTTATAGGTATCTTTGTTGCTGCTAACTGGGGAACTATAGTTAGCACAATAAGTGGAATATTTATACCTTTGATTACATGGTTTAAAAATTTAGCTTTAGCCATGGAATTTTCAACACCTTTAAAAGTGTTTAGTTATGGATTATTTGGAATAAGTCCTATTGCTTTAGCTATTGTAGCTATAATAGCTGCTGTTACTGCAGCAGTAGTATATCTATGGCAAACATCTGATACCTTTAGGCAATCACTAATAGATGGTTGGAATGCATTAATTAGTGCATTAACTCCTTATTGGGAAGCTATAAAAGGAGCATTAATTTTAATAGGAGATCTTTTAATTACATTTCTTAAGCCTATACTATTTATATTGTGGGATGCCTGGTGTACTGTTGTAGATAATATAGTAAAGATAACAATGTCTTTATGGACTAATTGTATAGCACCAGTAGTGCAGTTTTTAGGAGAATGCCTTAAAAAGATTATTGATGGTTTAAGTGAAATATGGCAAGCATGGAAACCTACAATAGAGAAAATAGGAGAAATACTTGTTGGAATATGGAATACTTGTTTAAAACCAGTTGTAAATTGGTTAGGAAATGAATTTATACAGGCATTTAGGAATATAGGTAACTATATAAAACCTATACTAGATAGTTTAAAAACAATGTTTGGTGGATTGATTGATTTTATAGTTGGTGTATTTACTGGAAATTGGCAAAAGGCTTGGCAGGGAGTGCAAAATATATTTAAAGGTATATTTGACGGATTAGTGAATATTGCAAAAAAACCTATTAACTCTATTATTGATGCAATAAATACAATGATTAAAGGTTTAAACAAAATAAAACTTCCAGACTGGGTTCCCGGACTTGGAGGGAAGGGAATTAATATTCCTACAATTCCTAAATTAGCAAAAGGAGGAATTATAGATAGTCCAACAATTGCAATGGTAGGTGATGCTGGTAAAGAAGCTGTAATGCCTTTAGAAAATAATACAGGCTGGATAACTGACTTAGCTTCAAAAGTTGCAGATAGAATGCCAAGGTATGGAGGAAGTAGCAACGATAATTCAATGAGTGGAGATTTAATCCTGCAAATAGATGGCTCAATTATAGGAAAAGTTGCTTTAAACCAATTAAAGAAAATGCAAAGACAAGGTGGAATTTCATTAATTCCAGTATAGAAAAGGAGGAAGTAATATGCTTAGTATTAATGGAGGAGCAATTGCTAGTCCTAAATCATTAGAAGTTACAATTAGCGACCTAGATGGTGAATCTAATCGTAATGCAAATGGTGAATTGATTAGAGATAGAATAGGAGTAAAAAGAAAAATAGCTTTAGAATGGCCACCATTAACACAAAGTGAAATATCAACATTACTTGCAGCAGTAAGTAGTGTTTTTTTTACAGTTACTTTTCCAGATCCTCAACAAGGAATAGTAACTAAGACAATGTATGTAGGAGATAGAACAGCTCCTGCATATGTTTATGATACAAAAACTAAACAAGTTAAGTGGAGTGGCTTAAAAATGAATTTTATAGAGAAATAGAAGGGATGATTAATAATGTTAAAAGTAGATAAAAATATAACTTTAAGTGGGGCAAGTTTAGTTAATGGAGTACAAGTTGCATGGATAAGTGCAACTATAAGTAGTGATGGTGGAGCAGGTGCAAATGTAAATAAAACTATAACCAATCAAGAATTGTATAATTCTAATAAAGTTGAGGTTAGAGCTGATATCACATCATTTGAGGAACAAGTTTATAAATTGGAAGATGAATTATTAAAGTCTGAATCTACAGAAGAAGTAACAAAGATAAGAAAGGCAGGAAAATAATTATGAAATTAACTTTAAGCAATGAAAGAATAGTAAACACAATTAATACATTAGGAGAATTAAGTAATGCTAAATTACCAGTTAAAGTAGCTTATGCAATTACAAAGAATATTAATAAAATAAATGTAGAGCTTGAAGCTTACAATAAGGAAAAGGCTAAGTTAATTAATAAATATGGGGAAAAAGATGAAAAAGGAAAATTAAATGTTAATGAAAATGGTATTATACCTTTAAAAGAAGAACACATTGAAGATTATAATAGAGATATAAAAGAGTTGTTATCTATAGAAAATGAAATAGATATACACATGATCCAGTTAGATGATTTATTAAATTCTGATTATAATATTTCTCCATCTGAACTTATGACAATAGATTTTATGATAAATGATTAATAAAAAATAAGGAGGGTTAAAATGCAAAATACAACAGCAGATTATAAATTAGAAATAAATAAACCTTCCAGGTCATTTGAATGTAAAATTACAATAGGAAATAATATTTATACTAATGAGGATTTAGTTAATTTAACTTTAGAGTATACTCAACCACAAGAAGGTTTTGCAATAGGAAATACAATATCTCAAAGTTTAGATTTAACACTTTTAAATAGAGGAGATATTATTTATAGTACAAGCCAAATTAAAGTTGAAATAGGTTTAAAAATAGCCGCTAAAATTGAATATATATTAATGGGTATATTCAATATAGATGATATTGAAAAAACTGATTATACAACTAAATTTACAGCCTATGACAATATGATTAAGTTTGAAACTGATTATTTTAGTGAATTAGGTGATAAGCCAACATTAAAGCAAGTAGTAAATGAATTATCTAGTAAAACAGGAGTAGAATTTACAGGAAGCCTTCCAGATTACAATGTAAGTAAACTGGAAGGCTTTAGTTGTAGAGAAGTTCTTTCATATGTAGCAAGTATTTGTGGTGGTAATGCTTTTATAACTAGAGAGGGTAAGTTTACTATTAAAAGTTTAAGTGAAGTTGAAAAATCTATAGATGGTAATAATTATTTTGACTATACAAGAGAAGAAGTTAAATATAAAGTAGGTCAAATTTCTTGCCAGGTTGATGAAAATAATATTTTATCAAAAGGTTCAACTGGAACAGATTCTATGGAGTTAGGATTTGAAAATCCATGGATAAGTGAAACTATATTAACTGAAATATATAATAAGTTAAAATCAGTTGAATATTTAGGCTATAGTATGAAATGGCAAGGAGATATATCTTTAGATCCTTACGATATTATAACTGTAACGGATGTCAAAAATGTTGTAAGAAAGATACCTATATTATCTCAAAAATTAAGTTATACAGGAGGATTAACTTCTGAAATAGGAGCAAAGGGAGAAACTAAAAATAAAAATAGTTTTTCAAGTTCTGGGAGTACTACAAACAAAGTTAATAGAGCTGTAATAGAACAAGCAATAATTAAAGAAGCATTAATCGGAAAAGCTAATATTGAAGATGTAGAAGCAGTATCTATTAGAACCCAAACATTAGAGGCTAAAACTGCGAAGATTGAAGATGCTATAATTGATGTTGCACATATAAAAGATTTAAATGCTATTAATGCAAACATACAAAACTTAATAGCAGCAGATGCAACAATAAATAATGCGTTAATTGGAAAGGCTGATATAACGGAATTAAATGCGGTTAAGGGCACTATAAATTCACTAGATTCTAAAATAGCTAATATCGAAACATTAGTTAATGGAAATTTATCGTCTGAAAATATCCAAGCTGGAGGAATAACATCAGATAAGTTAACAATAGCAAATGGATTTATTACTAATGCTATGATAGCTAGTTTAGATGTTGCTAAAATTAACGCTGGTGATATTTCAACTAATAAATTTAGAATAGTAAGTGATAATGGCGGAATTGAAATTGTAGGAGCTACACAACAGTTTAAAGATAAGAATAATAAAGTTAGAATTCAGATGGGGCAAGATGCAACAGGGAATTTTAACTTTATTTTGCGTGGAGAAGATGGTACTACAACACTTATAGACCATACTGGAATAAAAGAAAAAGCTATAGCTGATAATCTAATAAAAGAAAATATGGTTGCAGCAGATGCAATAGGAGAAAAGCAAATTAATTACTCAAGTTTAATTACTGGACTTAATAAGGATACTAATACACAGTTAATTAAAGCTAGTAAAGTAGCAATTGATTTAACTGGACAAAGCTTAGAGGTTGCTTTTAATTCTCTTAAATCTAATGTAGATAATATACAAGTTGGGGGTAGAAATTTATGGATATTAAGAGACTTAGTAAGTGGATATGAGGATAAAGGGAATATAATTTCAAGTACTTCACAGCATAAGATTATGAATACATTAACTGAATTAAATGGAGCTACTAAAGTAAGTTGGCAAATATGGAATACTCCTAAGATAAATAATACAAGTAATACTAATAGAATAGCTTTTTATAATAGTTCTAAGGTTTGGATAAGTTCAGTGAATATTGACAAGTTAAATGGAACAACATGCCAAAAAGGTATTATCACAGTGCCTACTAACGCTGTGTATATGCGTATAGGTATGATATGTGGGTTAAATGATTATAATTCAACAATTAAAATCAAAGTAGAGTTAGGAAATAAGTATACAGATTGGACACCTGCTCCAGAGGATGTTAGTAATGAAGTAAATTCAGTTAAAGAAATAACTGAAAGCAACAGTACAACAATTAGTGTAATGCAAGGGCAAATTTCTACAGCTATTAATAATACTCAAATAGTTAAAGATGGACAAACTATATTGTTAAAGGATGATTATAACAGAACAGTTGCAAAAGTTGATTCTATTAATAGTACAATTGGAACACATACAACTAAAATTAATGAGTTAACAGGAAGTATTACAAGTGTTGACACTAAGGTTAATAGTGTTCAAAGAGATTTAGAAGGAACTAAGAGTACAGTTAGTAGTCATACATCACAGATAAGTGGATTAAATTCCACAGTATCTACCCAAAGAGCTAGTATATCTCAACTTCAAAATCAAATAAAGTTAAAGGTTGAAGCTACAGATATTGCTACTGCTATTAATAATATGCAGATAGGTGGAAGAAATTTATTCCTAAATTCAGGTTTCACAAAAGGATTGAATTATTGGCAAACATATAGTTGTTCAAATCCACAAGCTGTTGCTGATTCTTCTGCTCTAAGTGGATATGTTGTTAAATTCACAAGTACAGGTGGAGGAATATATCAAAGAAAAGGTGGGGCTTCTAATAATCCCACAAACTACCCAAATGGTTCTGTTATGACAGTAAGTGGATATGTAAAATCAAGTGTTGCTAATAAGGTGCTAAGACCAAATTTTGAAAATGCTGGAGCAAACACATCAAAAGCTGTTACATGTATAAATGCAAATACTTGGTATTATTTTACTCATACTTATACAATCAACTCTTTAGGATTTAGCACAGTAACATTCTATGGTGATTCAGGTGCAGATTATTATTTAAAAGATGTAATTTTAGAGTATGGAAATAAGGCAACAACATGGACACCAGCTCCCGAGGATATAGATAGCTCTATAGCAAATGTACAAACACAAGTTACTACAACAATCAATAAAGTAGCAACTATAGAAACTAATTTAGATAGTATTACTCAAAGGGTTAGTTCAACAGAAAGTACAGTAAGTACACATACAAGTCAGTTGTCAACTGTGGATAGTAGAATAAACACAGCTAAAAATTCTGCTATAAGTACTGCTGCAAGTGATGCAACAACAAAAGCTAATAATGCTCAAAGCAAAGCATTAGCTGATGCTAAAAGCTATACAAATGGACAAATAACAACTGTTAACAAGACTATAACAGATAAAGTTGCAGAAATTAAGACTACTACAGATTCTATAACACAAAGGGTAAGCTCTGCTGAAACTAAAGTTAATACTGTTACAGCTAATTTTAATAATTTACAAATTGGTGGAAGAAATCTTTGGATTGAAAAGAATTTGATTAATGCTTATGAAAGTAATGGTAATGCTACAAGTTCTACTTCTCAACATAAAATGATGAGCACATATACAGACTTAAATGGTGCTAAGTATGTTACAGTTCAATTATGGAATCCAAATAGTATTAACAATAATAGCAATAGTAATAGAATTGCTTTTTATGATAGTAATAAAGCGTGGATTAGCTCTATAAATACACCAAAGCCAAACGGAACAAATTATGTAAGTGGAATAATTACAGTACCAACAAATGCTAAATACATGAAGATTGGAATGATTACAGGCAGTTCACAACATGAAAGCTCTATAAAAATCAAAGTTGAATTAGGAAATAAAGCTACAGATTGGACGCCATCACCAGAAGATATAGATAGCTCTATAGCAAATGTACAGACACAAGTTACTACAACGAGCAATAAGGTGGCTACTATAGAAACTAACCTAAGTTCTATAACAAGTAGAGTAAGTTCTACAGAATCAACAGTAAATACTATTAATGGGAACATTACTAGTCTTCAAAACAGAATGAGTTCTGCAGAGCAACAAATAACATCATCTGCAATTATCAATACTGTTCAAAGTACAATTAATGCTGCAAAAAGTGAAGCTATTAACTCAGCGAATAGTTCTACAGATAACAAGCTGAAGAGTTATGCGACAACTTCTTCATTAACTCAAACAGAGAATAGCATAACAGCAAAATTCGAATCAAGTGGTGGAAGTAATCTTGTTAAAAATGGAGCATTTAAAAATGGAACAGCTTATTGGACTAAATGGGGCTCACCTTCTGCCTATCAAGTACAAAACAGTTTAAATGGGTATGGGCAAGAATTAAGGATAGTTACAACTGATAAAGACCAAGGGGCTTATCAAACAATTGAGGGACTAAGAACAGGTGTTGTTCATACAGTTGTTGTTGATGTTTGGGTAAGTAGTGGTAATTGTATTATATATATAGTTGATGGTGGCACATGGAGATTAAGTTCTGTAAGTTCAGGGACAGGTTGGAAAAAGCTTCATATAACATTTACCCCTTCCAATCCTTCTGTTACCCTAAGAATTGGAAGGGGAACTGAAGGAACTAATGGTGATTACAGATTTACAGGTATTAGAATGTATGAAGGTAGCGCTATTCAAAGCTGGACACCTCACCACTCAGAAGTTTATAATGGTTCAACTGTTATTGATGCCAACGGGGTAACAATTAATAATGGTGCATTAACAATTAAAAATAAAGCTGGGACAACTGTATTAAGTGGAGATAGTAACGGTAACTTAAATCTTTATGCTGTAGGTTCAAAATTTAAGTTTACAGCTACAGGACAACGTGTTACGGAAATGTATTCAGACGCTAGTGGTAACGGTGATGTATTTACAATTAAAGTTCCTTTTTATAACAAAGATTCAGGATTTAGGCTATGTACT
>OBZJ01000926.1_pt1 | contig 12000 bp, 6 predicted proteins | sample 1476891 | NCBI WGS metagenome assembly OBZJ01 (sample SAMEA2580231, study PRJEB22360) | human gut metagenome | biome: human gut; feature: human-associated habitat; material: faeces | place: Denmark | collected 2008/2010 | reverse complement strand
ATAGCAGGAGGAAGAAAGCCGCAATGTATGTTTTCATCGTTTCAGATATTATGTATTCCTTGATATTCACTCTCAAAAGTACAAATAAATCTTGTATTTAGTATAGACAAATGATTCATTGCATGATTTTCTACCCTTTCTGCATGATTTTTACAGCGAATAAAATAAAACAACTGTAATTTTGCAATCAATCAAATAACCGAATCTAATACTTGCAGAAAATGGAATCTGATTCTTTACACGAACATGATAAAAGCTGGAAGGCATTTTTTATTACCACTCTGTTCATCTTGTGTACAGCGAACGTTTATGCGCAGTCATCCGATACAATCTTTTCCCGATATTTCCGTTATGCGCAGAACTTCGCAGATGCGTACCCTCGCGAGAAAGTGAGTCTTCATTTGGATAATGCAAGTTATTACCTTGGTGATACGATTTGGTTCAAAGCGTATGTAGTGACGGCTGAACAAAACTTACCGACGACGATCAGCAAACCTTTGTATGTAGAATTACTGGACCAGTTGGGAAATGTCGTAGAGCGGCAAATTATTCAGCTTACGGATGGGGAGGGAACGGGACAAATCATTTTGAACAATACCTTCTTTACCGGTTATTATGAAATGCGTGCCTATACAAAGTGGATGCTTGCTTTTGATAACCCTTCCTGTTTTTCCCGTGTATTACCCGTCTATCGGAAACGGCTGAGCGATGAAGAGACTCCTCGGAGTATAGCTACCTATCGTATGGACGCTTCGATGAAACAGAGGCCGAAGGATAAAGAGAAGAAGTTTACAGTCCGCTTTTTTCCGGAGGGTGGACAACTGGTTAAAGGCATATCTTCGATTGTAGCTTTTGAAGCCACCAGCCGTGACAAAGGAGCTGCTGATGTAGAGGGAACAGTGGTTTTGCCGAGTGGTGAAGAACTGGCGCATATCCGTTCATTGCATGACGGGATGGGTTACTTTGAGTATAAGCCCGAAGAAAAGGCGGGTGTGGCAAAAATTGATTATGAAGGCTCCACTTATCAGTTTGACCTTCCGGAAGCTCTTCCACAAGGATATGTACTCCGAATCGATAACCGGCGGGAAATGTTGGATATCACTGTAGCCCGCAGTTCACAGGCAATGAAAGACACACTGGCTGTTTTTGTATCTTCTCAGGGGCGACCTTACAAATGTATGACACTGGACTTTGAAGATGAATTGAACTGCCAATTCCGGATTTCGACTAAAGAACTACCGCCCGGAGTGCAACAGATATCTCTGGTCAATCTGAAAGGGGAAACGTTATGCGAGCGTTTTTGTTATGTGATGCCGCGTTCTTCCATGCTCCTTGCCTGTAAAACGGATCACGCCCTGTATCGTCCTTTTGAGCCGGTGACTTGCCGGATTAAAGTGAGAGATCATCTGAATCGTCCGGTACAGGCCAATCTTTCTGTATCTATCCGCAACGGTGTAGAGTCTGATTTTCGGGAATACGATCATTCCATTTATACGGATTTGTTGCTTGTCTCCGATCTGAAAGGCTATATTCATCAACCCGGTTTTTATTTTGAGAACCAGTCTGCCGAACGTTTCAAAATGTTGGATGTCCTTCTGTTGGTACGTGGCTGGCGGAAGTATGACCTTTCCCGACTGATAGGTAAACGTCCTTTCTTGCCTCGGTATCTTCCGGAGACCTCGCTGACCCTGTATGGACAGGTCGAATCTTATTTCGGTAAGGCGTTACGGAATGTCGGGGTGAGTATTCTTGCGCGCAGGGATTCGGTCTCTATTGCAGGTATGACAAAAACGGATTCATTGGGGTATTTTAGTGCGCCGGTAGATGGTTTTAGCGGTTCTATGGATGCTCTCATACAGACACGGAACGAGGGAAAGAAGTGGAACAAGCAGGCAGTCGTGAAGTTGTTCCGTAATTTTGAGCCTTCCTTACGGAAGCTTGATTATTATGAGCTGAATCCGGAATGGAAAGAGACGGGTGATTTGAAACAGTTGTTGGACACCTTGGATATTGCTTATAAAGATTCTGTATTCGGACCGGATCATCATTTGCTGGATGAAGTGGTGGTGAACGCCAAGCGTCTGAACTTGTTATTGAAGCAAACTGAACGCTTTGAAAAAGAGATTCTGGGTTATTATAATATAACGCAGGTGGTAGATAAAATGCGTGATAAAGGAGAAGCGGTGTACAATCTGCCTATGCTGTTGAAGGAATTAAATCCTAATTTCAGATTGAGTGATTCGCTGAGCCTGCACTATAATAACTCAAGAGTTTTATTTATAGTCAACGGCGGGGTTTTATCTTATGGTAAAACGGATTATGTGTTGGACAAAGATGTGGATGCTATTAAATCTATCATGCTTTATTATGATCAGGCAGGGGGGGAATCTGTTTTTGTGATGAACAAGCAGAGTAATAGAGTGACGAAATTTACAGCAAATAATTTTTGGAGTGGTCGCTGGCAGGATGGAGATTTGAGTGATTTGTCTTTGCAGGATGCTATAGGTGCGGATTCCGGACCAGATGCACTTTGGGGTGAGAAAGATAGAAAGACTATGAAGAAAGGTCCGTTGCAGAAATCGTCAGTAGTAGTTTGCTCCATCACTACGATTGATGACTGGGACCCGAACAAAACTTATAAAGCCCGGCGCGGGATTCGTCATACCTATATACAAGGATATAATGAGCCCTTGGAATTTTATTCACCAGCTTATCCTGATGGTGCTCCTCTCTATACGGAAGATTCTCGCCGCACACTATACTGGAATCCGAATGTGAAAACGAATAAAAAGGGTGAAGTAGTCATTCAATGCTATAACTCCGATAATTCGGCACCGTTAATAATAAATGTAGAGACATTGTATAAAGGTAGTCCGTCATCATTGAATATCTACTCTATAGATTATTAAACTCGATCTATATTATTCATATTCATATAAAGTCCTGTTAAAGAGGAAGAAAGGAGTTGTGTTTCTTGCAGCCAACGTGTGTAAATCGTTTATGAATGATTCTCTACGTTTTTTGAATGATTTTTATAATGTAAAATCTACACTCATTCGTATCTTTGCTGTAGATAACAACGAAATAAACTAATATTATGAAAATGAAAACTAATATAATCTTTAAAAAACTAAAGTCATTCGTCAATCGATGTCTTTTTCCTGATTATATGTGCTGTTTTATCTTCCTGCGTTTATAACGCTGATATGCCAATAAAGAATTTTTAGTGAACCAATAATTTAATATGTAAAAAGAAAAACGTTATGAAAAGACTATTTCTTCCCTTATTAGGGTTTTTGTCGTTGGTGCTGATGTGCTGTAATGACAACAAGGAATCAGGTACGGATTCCTATGACCCGAACAAACCTGTCACTATTGACTATTTTACGCCGGACACCGGTCGGGTAGCAGAGAAAGTGATTATTATAGGTAATAACTTTGGAAATGACAAATCTGCGGTAACCGTATTATTTACTGATAATATGGAAAAGGAGAACAAGGCTGCCGTAGTGGGAGTAGATAATACTACGATTTATTGTATGGCACCACGTCAGGCAGAAGGTTTCAATAAGATTACGGTTAAGGTGAATGATCAGACTGTGGTGGCTGATGAGACTTTTAAGTATTCTGTTTCTGAGAATGTATCTACTATTGCCGGTGATTTTGTACAAGCTGATGGTGCCGGTAAAGATGGAAGTCTGGCTGAGGCAACTTTTGGGCAGATGTTTGGTGTAGCTTGCATTGATGAACAGTCGGGTATTGTAGGTCAGGCATGGAATAATAATAGTGTGCGTTATATTTCTATAGACGAAGATGCTGTAATTACTATCCAAAGCGGTCCTGTGGTTGGGAAAGTGGCGGTATCTAATGATAAAACATTGGCTTATGGTGCTACTATTAATGGTGCTAATACCGTTTATGTTTATAAGAAATCGCAGGCATGGGTTCCTTCTCGACTAAGTGATATCAGTTCAGGTACCGATGTTTGGGCTGTGGCTTTGAATGGTGATAATCAATGGTTGTATTATGTAACGGCTAATGGTCGTTTGGGACGTATTGAAGTAGATAATCCGACTCATAATGAGATTTTGTTTGAACATAATGATTTTAGTGGTGGTCCTTTTGCTTACATTGCTTATAGTGCTTTTGAAGATTGTTTCTATGTAACTACTGATAAAAATAAGATTCTGAAAGTTTGGGTAAAAGAAGATGGTACACATGCTTACGAGCAGATTAACCAGAATAATACAGGAACTACAGACGGTTTTTTGGCTGATGAAGCAAAATTCCAGTATTTACGTGGTCTTACAATAGATGAAGATGGTAATATTTTCGTTTGTCAGGGGGATAATAGTCACGTAATACGTAAAATCGCTTATGATGAGAATATGGAGAAAAGATATGTAACTACTGTATTGGGTACATCCACTGTACATGGAACCGATGATGGTTCACCTGATATTGCTTTATTTAATGGACCTCAAGATATTAGCTATGACGGGAATGGTGGTTACTGGATTGCTATGCGCTACGAGCCGGCATTAAGAAAGTATTCAATAGAATAAACACATTAATCAGAATTTAATCATGAAAAAAATAATAAGCATCTTATTTATAATATGCAGTCTCTTTTCTTCTATGGCATACGCTCAGGGAGGGTTGACATATTCCGGTACTGTCATCGGTGAAGATGGATTTGAACTTATAGGCGTGAGTGTTGCTGTAAAAGGAACCTCCATTGGTGTAATTACTGATCTGGATGGAAAGTTCCGTTTAAACAATATTCCTCCCAAGTCTACCATTGTTTTCTCTTATGTAGGTTTTGAGAATAAAGAAGTTAAAATAACAGAGTCTAAAGAGCGTGAGACTATTGTCTTGAAACAAAGTATCAGTAGTTTGGATGAAGTAGTGGTAGTAGGTCGTGGTTCTCAGCGTAAAGTTTCTGTTGTAGGAGCTATTACTTCTGTTGATCCGGCACAGTTGCAGGGTCCCGCCACTTCTGTATCCAATATGCTTCAAGGTCGTGTGCCGGGTATCATTGGTGTGACTCGTAGTGGTGAGCCGGGCAATAACTTCTCTGAGTTCTGGGTACGCGGTATCAGTACATTTGGTGCAAACGCTTCAGCATTGATTTTGATTGACGGTGTGGAAGGAGACTTGAATACACTTGACCCTGCCGATATTGAAAGTTTCTCAGTTTTGAAAGATGCTTCGGCAACTGCCGTATATGGTGTGCGTGGTGCCAATGGCGTAGTAATTGTAACTACCAAGAGAGGTAAAGCCGGTAAGTTAACTGTTAACTTCAAGACAAATGCCACATATTCCTATTCTCCCCGCATGCCGGAGTATGTAGATGCAGTGGGCTATGCAAACCTTGCTAATGAAGCACGTGTTGTCAGAGGTAAGAATCCGATTTATACTAATTCTGAAATCCAACTGTTCCGTTCCGGTCTCGATCCGGATCTTTATCCGAATGTGAATTGGAGAGATGTGATTCTGAATGACTATGTGATTGACAATCAACATCACCTGAGTCTTTCTGGTGGTGGTACCAATGCACGTTATTATGTAAGTATGGGTATCATGAACCAAGGAGCTGTTTTCAAACAAGATAAGTCGGTAAGTAAACATAATACTAATGTGGATTACCATCAATATAATTTCAGAGCGAACGTAGACGCCAATATGACTAAAACAACTCTACTCTCTTTGAATATGGAAACGATTATCACTAAACGTAATTCTCCGGGATATGGTGATAATAACAATGCATTATGGTCGGCGCAAGCTAATCTTCCGGCAACAATCGTTCCGGTGAAATACTCCAATGGTACTCTTCCATCATTTGGTAGAAACTCGGATGAGGTTTCTCCTTATGTACAGTTGAACTATACAGGGTATAAGATCAGTGAAACACAGGCCACCCGTATGAATGCCAGTCTGAATCAGAAGTTGGATTTCATCACAAAAGGATTGTCTGCAAGAGGCGTATTCTCATTTAACTATACCGGCTACTTTGACCAGTATCGTACCAAGACTCCGGACTTATATTACGCCACAGGAAGAAAGCAGAATGGAGCATTGATCTCTAAACGTACATCGAGTGCTACTGATATGACTTACAGCGATTATCGCCGCATTGCCCGTCAGTATTATTTTGAAGGAAATATCAATTACGAAAGAATCTTTGGCGAAGACCATCGTGTGACCGGATTACTTAATGCCTACCGTCAGGAAAATAAAGACTCTTATCTGAATAATGATGATGACGACACCACATTGGATGAAAGAATTCGTTCCATTCCTAAACGTTATCAGGCTATTTCTGCTCGTGCTACTTATTCTTATAAGGATACTTATATGTTTGAATTCAATGTAGGATATACCGGTTCCGAGCAATTCAAGAAAGGCAACCGCTACGGGTGGTTCCCGGCAGTAGCTTTGGGATGGGTGCCTACTCAGTATGAATGGACGCGTGAAAAACTTCCGTTCCTCGATTTCTTCAAACTCAGAGCTTCTTTGGGTAAAGTAGGTAATGACCGTATCAAGAAAATCCGCTTCCCGTACCTTTCTACTGTGTCTACCGATTATAGCTCAGTAACATGGCCTGGTAGCACCGTTGGCGAGAGCCGCGTAGGTGCCAATGACTTGAACTGGGAAGAGACAACCAAAATGGATATTGGTGTAGACCTGAAAATGTTTAATGACAAAGTGGAACTGACTGCCGACATCTTTAAGGATAAAAACAAAGGTATCTTCCAGCAACGTGCCAACATTCCTGAAGAAGCAGGTTTTGTAACCAATCCGTATACCAACATCGGTGGAATGGAATCATGGGGATTTGATGGAAACATAACGTTCAACCATAATTTCACCAAAGATTTTGGAATGACAGTTCGTGGCAACTGGACATTCGCCCGCAATAACGTAACCTATTGGGAGCAATCAGGCGTAGTATATCCTTATCAGTCTTTTGTAGACGTTCCTTATGGAGTGCAACGCGGTTTGATATCTTTAGGTTTGTTCAAAGATCAGGCAGATATTGAAAGTAGTCCTGTTCAAACCTATTCTTCTGATGTGCGTCCAGGTGACATTAAGTATAAAGATGTCAATGGTGATGGTGTTATCAATGATGATGATATTGTACCGTTATCCTATTCGAATACTCCGACTCTTCAGTATGGTTTTGCTGCTGAATTCAGATACAAACAGTTTACTGCCAGCATTTTCTTTGAAGGTGTAGGTAAAGTGCAATATTTCTATGGGGGGTCAGGATACTATCCGTTTGCTTGGGAAACGCGAGGCAATGTACTTAACATTGTAGCTGATCAAAAGAATCGCTGGACACCGAGAGAATATTCCGGTGACGCCAGTACGGAAAATCCGAACGCGCGTTTCCCGCGTCTGACTTATGGTGAGAATAAGAACAATAACCGCGCATCTACCTTTTGGTTGGCAGATGGCCGCTATTTCAGATTGAAAAATATCGAGTTGTCTTATAGATTCACCAGCGCATGGTTGCGAGATAAGATTAGTGTACAGAACGCTACCTTGAGCCTTGTAGGCGAAAACCTGCATGTGTGGGATAAGGTGAAACTTTGGGACCCGGAGCAGGCATCGTCAAACGGTGCCGTGTATCCTCTGCAACGGAAATTCACCCTTCAGCTTAATGTGACGTTTTAATCCCGTTTCAATTGTAACATTATCATAAATCGTATAATTATGAATTTCAGAAAAATATATTGCATAGCCGCTATGGCACTGATGTGTTGCACAGGAAGTATGTTTACCTCCTGTGACGACTACCTGGATGTAGACTCATACTTCGATGAGATTTTTGAGCTAGACTCTGTATTTAAACGTAAGGAATATCTGGAAGAATATATCAATGGTGCCGGAAAGTTATTACCTAATGAAGGAGACTTGTGGACCAATGCTTGGTCGCCTTATCAGGGAGCTTCGGACGAGAACTTTACATCATGGAATGACTCCCGTCATAAAGCTATCCAGCTGATGGTGGACGAAGTGACTCCACAGAGTGATTTCTATAATAACTATGGTACTTGGTATAAAGGTATTCGTAAAGCCAACCTCGTCTTGGAAAGAATCAATGAATGTGAGGATATTACTACGAGCGATTTGCGTGACTTTATGGGACGTTGTTATTTCTTGAGAGCTTATTTCTATTATAAACTGGTAGAGGCTTACGGACCTGTGCCCATTGTGCCTGAGATGGCTTATGATGTGGATGCCAGTGCGGAAAGCATGTCATTGGAAAGAGAGACATACGAGAATTGTATTAACTATATCTGCGAGAATTTCCTTCCAGCCGTACGTCTACCCTAGTCAATCTGCCTACTTCGGGAGCGGCATTGGCATTGATGGGAAGAGTAAGACTGATCGAAGCAAGTCCTTGGTACAACGGAAATGAGTTTTATGCTGATTGGAAGCGTTCGGACGGTACCAACTTTATGCCTCAAGTCAAAGACGAATCCAAATGGGGAACAGCCGCTCTTCTTGCCAAACGTTTGATTAAGGGTTCGGAAGCTGGTAGCTTTAAATATAAGCTGCACACTGTTGAGAGAAAACTAGACACAAAACCGCTACCGGAGAATGTGCCTGACGAAAACTATCCTAATGGAGCGGGAGGTATAGATGCGCTTCGTTCTTATGCTTTTATGTTCAATGGTGAAACTCCGGCTTATAATAATGACGAGTTTATTTATATGTGCGGCTACTCTAGTACAGCTGGCGACTCTCCGGCATGGATTGCTACTCCTACGAGCCTGGGTGGTGGTAATGGGTTGAATATTACTTATGCGACTGTGAAAGCTTTCCGTATGGAAGACGGTAGCGACATCAATAACTCACCACTTTATCCCACAAATTACTGGGAAGCCATTGGTGGTAGTTCACAGTCTTTCTCTGACTATACACTTCCGTCCGATGCTGCTAAGATGTTTGATAAGATGGAAATGCGTTTCTATGCCAGCGTAGGTTTTAACCATTGCTACTGGAGCGGACTTTCTTACATCGGAACCGAAGGTAATCAGACTAAGCAGACAGTTACTTACTATGCTAATGGTACTGCTGCACCGTCGTCCGATCATCCTGAAGATTATAACCACACTGGTTTTACCTGCAAGAAGTACATTCATTATGTAGAGGATCAGCTGAAAGGTATGATGAAGTCGAAAACTTTCCCGATCATGCGTTATGCAGAGGTGCTGCTCAACTATGTGGAAGCATTGAATGAGTTGGGAAGTAATACATATACCGACGAAGAGAATGGGATTACAGTGAGCCGTGATGTAGACGAGATGGTGAAATACTTTAATATGGTTCGCTATAGAGCCGGTTTGCCGGGCATTACAGCGGATGATGCAAGGGATGTGACTACGATGCGGGATTTGATTAAGCGTGAAAGACGGGTGGAGTTTTTCTGTGAAGGCAGACGTTATCACGATTTGCGTAGATGGGGAGATGCAATCGATGCATACAATGAGCCTGTAACAGGTATGAACATTGCTGCACGTAGCACAGACCGTAAAGCATTCCATACGGAAACAGTGATCAATAATACTCGTTCGCATCGTGTATTCTCTTATAAAGATTACTTCCTGCCTATCCCTCGTACAACGATGGATAAGAACCCGAAACTGGTTCAGAATCCGGGATGGTAATTTTGCACACGAAGTACAGAATTAATAATTAAGTAAAAAACGTTTGTTATGAATATCAATAAAATACTATATCCGATACTTTTGTTATTGGTCGTTTTAAGTAGCTGTGATTATGAAAGCCCGCTTGATAAGGAGCAATATAAGAAGACACTCTATCTGATCGGCGCTTCCAGCAATCTTGTGACTAAAGAACTTGCTTATAGCAGTGAAGTGCAGGAAGGATTCATTACAGTGGGTGTAAGTGGCTCTCTTTTGATTGACGGGAATGTGGATGTGACTCTGGAAAGCCATAACAGTGTAATTGACTGGTATAATAAAAAGTTCAAGTTCCTTGCGACTGATATCAAATATCAGGGACTTGCTACCAGTGCTTTTGAGGTACCTTCTTATACTACTACATTGAAAGCCGGCGAAACTTATGCGAGAGTTCCCTTTAAAGTTAAAACAGAAGGTCTGGAGTGCGATTCGCTCTATGCGATAACTTTCAAGATTGCTTCTTCTTCTGCCGGTTATGAGATCAACCAGAAGGACTCGGCACTTATTGTATCCTTCAATCTGGTAAATAAATACTCAGGTAATTACATCTTCAAAGCTCTTCGGCACGAACTGGATAGTAATGATGAAATAGTTGCATCCACTTCTATTACTATAGTCAGAACATTGAAAGCTACAGAAGAAAATGCAGTGCGTTTCTATAACGAGCAACAGGCAGAAACAACTGCCAATATCAAGAAACATGCTGTTGTACTGAAAGTTGATGCTGGTAACAATGTCACTATCTCGGCATGGGAGGATTTTGACTTGATTGATGGTACATGTACTTATAATCAGAACTCGAAAGTTTTTAATGTAGATTATAAGTATACTGCGGATGGCAAGACTTATCAGATGGTGGGTACGTTTACCTATCAGGATGAAGATGCAGGTAGCAACTAAATGGACTTGTAAATCTAGTAACTAAATTAGGTTATCAGCAAGGTAGAAAAAGGAGCTGCTTTAAGTCGATGAGGTTTAAGGAATACTTAAATCTGCCATTTATTTTATTCAGCCTTATAATTTGTGACATTGCAAGATTTGTGGTAGTTTTTGGTCGTTTTGTGTTCTCCAAGGTTAGCTGTAATCACGTATTTTTGTACTATCACTTTAAAATTATAAAAAACAAATTTCACGATGAACTATAAATTACTGTCAGTCGCCTTAGCTTTTTTATATATAGGTATAGCTACCAGCTGTTCCCAGCCCGCCCCCGACCTACGTTATCAGATTGAAGTGGACAAACCGCTACAGACAATGGAGCACTTCGGTGCTTCCGATGCCTGGAGTATGCACATCCTTGGCTTATGGCCACAGGAGAAACAAAACCAGATAGCCGACTGGCTGTTCAGCACAGAAAACCGAAAGGAATCGGCCTGTCTCTTTGGCGTTTCAATGTCGGTGCAGGTAGTACCGAGCAGGGAGAAGCCAGTCAGATCGGTTCTTCGTGGATGCGTACCGAATGCTTCATGAATGCCGACGGAATCTACGACTGGAACAAGCAACAGGGGCAGCGCAACTTTCTGAAACTGGCAAAAGAACGGGGCGTCACTAAATTCCTCGCATTTCTGAACTCCCCTCCTGTCTATTATACTCAGAACGGCCTGGCTACCAATACCGGTCGTGGAGGAACCGCCAATCTGAAGCCGGAATGTTACGAGAAATATGTCCGTTTCCTGGCCGATGTAGTAGAAGGAGTAGAGAAGCACGACGGGATAAAGTTCAACTATATCTGTCCTTTCAACGAACCGGACGGGCATTGGAACTGGGTAGGACCGAAGCAGGAAGGCTCTCCGGCAACCAATCGGGAAGTAGCCCGAACCGTCCGTCTGCTAAGCCGGGAGTTTGTGAACCGGAAAATGGATACACAGATTATGGTGAACGAATCTTCGGACTATCGCTGTATGCTCCGTACTCATCAGACGGACTGGCAGCGTGGCTATCAGATTCAGGCTTTCTTCTGCCCCGACAGTGTGGATACGTATTTGGGTGATACGCCCAATGTGCCCCGACTGATGCTTGGTCATAGTTACTGGACAACGACTCCTCTGAGTGAACTGCGTGCCATGCGCTGCCAACTGCGTGAAGCTCTGGATAAATACAACGTCGGCTTCTGGCAGTCAGAAACCTGTATCATGGGGAATGACGAAGAGATAGGCGGCGGTCACGGCTTCGACCGTACGATGAAGACGGCACTTTACGTTGCCCGTATCATCCATCATGACATCGTATATGCGGGAGCGAAGAGCTGGCAGTGGTGGCGTGCCATCGGCGGCGATTATAA
>OBZJ01000925.1_pt1 | contig 12002 bp, 7 predicted proteins | sample 1476891 | NCBI WGS metagenome assembly OBZJ01 (sample SAMEA2580231, study PRJEB22360) | human gut metagenome | biome: human gut; feature: human-associated habitat; material: faeces | place: Denmark | collected 2008/2010 | reverse complement strand
AGCCATTACAAACGGATTGCTTTCAAAGTCGCCGCGTACCTGCTCAAAATCGAGTTCCTTTTCCAAGCGTGAGCCGTCAGCTCCAAAGCCCGTCATGGAAGCCAGTGAAAATTCTTTCTTAGCATCCTCATACACCATGCGGTCGAGGCCAACTACTGCTTCTTTCCATTTTTCGACAATATGTATGACGTCTTCTGCCGTCATACCTTCCGGCTTGATACCATAGAACTCTTCCAACTTCTCATACGCCCAGGTCCATTCGTAGGTATAGTAGTTGCTGTGCATCTTCTCAAACTCGGCATTGATAGACTTCAAGCGATTGACTTTGCCGGACTCAATACCGTCTATCAGCGCATCTATCTCACTCTTTGGGGCTATCAATCCGGAAATATCCACCCATTCGCCGCTGCCAATGGCAGTATCGGGCTTCAAACGGGCACGTATTTCTTCATTGCTCCGGAAGTCAATGCCTTCCAAGCGCTTGATGACAGAGTTTCCGAGGAACTTATGAATGGCTATTTCATAGAAGCGGATACCTTTCACCAAAGCCGAGTTACGTATCTTCGCACTATGGAAAGAATAGATATCCGAAAGCTCGCCACTGGCATGACGCAGATTCTGCAACGTTTCCCGTCCCTTGAACATTTTCTGCACCGTGTAGGGGCTGAGAAGATTATAGTTGATGTAATCCAGTTTGTTCGGGTCGGTACGCCCGTCACGTTTCGGCCACTTCTGGGCATCACGGATGGTACCCACACTACGCAGGTTGACACCGGGTACAAGGTAGGTGGTATTATTCTGCTCTATCAAGTAAGAGAACGGCAGGTTCGAAGTATCAGAATGGTTGACATGGCGCCCCATTACCAAGGAGAACGCTCCCACCCTTGCAGGCCACAAGATGTACGAATCGGAAGTCGTCTTGGCACCACGCTCCAAAGTGCCTTGATGGATAGGCCCTAACTTATACATATGGTTGCTCTGATTGGACCCCGAACCGGCATTCATAAAGGAAAACATACCGGCAATCAGCAACGTGGATTTATGGTGTGTCACCGTATAAGGTCCGGCAAAAATAGCGCACGCCTCCCCGTTCTCTCCCTGGCAGTTGCTGAAAAACAAAGAATCCGAGGCAGAGTAGTTGTGTCCCAACTTGCATGCCTGCCCCACGAAGCAGCGGCTCAGCATAGCTCCGTCATCTACATGAGACCCGGTAGAGATGATGAAATCATCACAAATCACCCCATGCCCGATGTGTACCGGCGCCACCTCGTTGCTGTTGATGCTTCCGTTATACAGACGGCATGTACCACAGATGCGGCAATAATCACCGATGCGCACATTCTTTATGGAACCGGTGTTCAATATCATTACATGGTTCCCGATGCTTCCTACAGCAGAAGCATGTTTGTTGGAATAAAAATCCGTGATTTCCTTCATCCGTGTAATCAGCTCCGGGCGATGGCGGTAAAGCGCCAGAATATAGGCTTGGTGTGCGGAGAGTTTATCATTAATCAGCACCTCACGGCCTCCTGTCTCATTCAGGACAGACACTTCTACCCCGTTACCGAACTTCGACACACCGTCTACCAGAATAATATCCACATTCTCAATGAAGGTGTCATGCCCTATTTCATAATTGGCAATGTAGTTCTGGATATTCTCAATGCAACAGTTATCTCCCACCGTTACATTATGCAGCGTCACATGCCGCAAACCGGAATGCTTCCTGATTCCTCCCGGCAACATAAATTCTGAATGGAACACTCCCAAACACACCTCACCCGAAAAACGGGTATGATGCACAAATTCCGTTGAGAACTCTTCTGCAACGGTTACTTTCCCCCAATCATCAGCCAGACATGACTGGCTCTTCAACCGGAGAATTTCATCTTCGGTCAGTCTTCTGTAATTCATCCTTATAACGAGTTATGAGTTATGAGTTATAAGTTATTGCCTTTGCCGGCACTACCGATTCAAACCGCTGCCAGCAAATAACTCATAACTTATAACTCATAACTAAAATTAAACTTCTTCTTCGTAGGTCTGATAAAGAAAGTCATTATAGGGGTACTTCTGCACGTGCAATTCCTTCACACGCTGATAAACTACACTCTTCAGTTCCTCCATATTGATTTTTTCGCGGGCAGAAATAAAGAGGCAGTTATCCTCCATCTTAGCCATCCACGTCTTCATCAGTTCTTCGAGTGTCAAGTTTTCCTTGGTTCTGGGGGTAAGGTCGTCAGCCGCTTTCTCTATATAAGTATAAGCGTCTATCTTATTGAATACAAGAATCATGGGCTTACCGGCGGCACCGATATCTGCCAACGTCTTGTTCACAACTTCTATCTGTTCTTCAAAATCCGGATGAGAGATGTCTACGATATGCAACAGCAAGTCCGCCTCGCGTACCTCGTCCAGGGTAGACTTGAAGGAGTCTACCAAATCCGTCGGCAATTTACGGATAAAGCCCACTGTATCAGAAAGCAGGAACGGCAGGTTCTCAATAATCACCTTACGCACCGTAGTATCCAACGTGGCAAACAGCTTATTCTCTGCAAAGACTTCACTTTTCGAAAGCAAAGTCATCAATGTGGATTTTCCTACATTGGTATATCCCACCAATGCCACACGAATCAAGCGTCCGCGGTTCTTCCGCTGGGTAGACTTCTGCTTGTCAATCTCAGCCAAGCGCTCCTTCAACAATGACATACGGTTCAAGATGATACGGCGGTCCATTTCCAGCTGCGTTTCACCCGGACCGCGAAGTCCCACGGAACCTTTACCTCCACCGGCACCGGAGCCACCACCCTGGCGTTCCAAGTGGGTCCACAAACGTTGCAGACGGGGGAGCATGTACTTATACTGCGCCAGCTCCACCTGCGTTTTTGCATTGGCAGTCTGGGCACGCATGGCAAAGATATCGAGAATCAGGGACGTACGGTCCAGTATCTTGATTTTGAGTTCAGCTTCTATATTGCGTATCTGCTTGGCGGAGAGTTCATCATCAAAAATCACCATGCCGATTTCGCGTTCGGCTTCTTCTTCATTCCGGATATACTCTTTAATTTCTTCCAGCTTGCCCTTGCCGACATAAGTCACGGAATGCGCTGCATCCAGCTTTTGGGTAAACCGCTTCACTACTTCCGCCCCGGCTGTCTCAGCCAAGAATGCCAGCTCCCTGATTCGTCCAGGTATTCTTTCGTCTTTCGCTCATCCTGCGTTTTAGTGATGAGACCTACCAATACCGCTGTTTCTGCCTGCACTTCGGAAATTACAAATTCTTTCATAGTTTCTATACCTTATTATATATATGTATTGTTGGTTCGGGCAGCAAATATAAATAATTTTGGCGGAAGCGCCTTAAAAAGCGGAATAAAATAAAAACAGACACAATAGAAAAATGGCATGTAAAATGAAGTCGAACTTCATCTTACATGCCATTTCAAATTACATATTATCTAATTGCCAGGATAATCAAAACCCTTCCGGCATCTCCAGCGTTTCCGTGAATCCCTGATACAGTACTCCCCATTTACCACCGTCAAGCACTACTAAGCCCTGCATCGGGAAAGACAACACGTTTCCTTTACGCTCCATACCTGCTGCTGCAAAGTATAGCATACCATAATCCGTCTTGTCATAACCAGTAGGTTGAGGATCCCAACCTATCAGTTCTTGATTGTCATCGCTTAGCGTAAACATGATGGGATATCCTTTCGTAATGCAATCTTCCAGTTTATAGATATTAGCCTCTTTAGCCTTCAGCACAGGTTGATCCCAACCCTCGCCAAATAATTGAGATGCATAGTAGCCTGTACCTATATTGAGCCAAGTATAGTCACGCTTTATATTGACCGTCACCTTAGGTGAACCATAAACGTAGGAATCTTCTTCAGGAATGGTAATAGTATAAGATGCAGTAGTACCCACAGCTATGTCAAACGCAATCTTTACTTCTTTGAGTGCTTCACCGGCAGCAAAATCAACCGTTGTCGGCACTGTTACGTTCTCCGCATCTGTAGTCAAGCGAATAGATGCAGCCGCATCTGTTTTCTGACGGCCGATTTTGACCACAAAAACCTGTTCATCATTCGGATAATAAGTCAAATCAGTGTTATCAGCATAAATATAAGCTTGTACACCCTCGGTAGGAACCGGAGAAGGCTCCCACTCCACACCGTCTGAACAAGCCGTCATAGCCAAACCGCATACGGCCAAGCCCAAAAACAATTTATTGAATATCTTATTCATATACAAATTCTATTAAAAGTTAGTTCATTGGTTAATTGTTACCCGGTGCAAACTCCCCTATCGGAGTAGGACGTTTAGCAATAGCACCGGACGGGTCCGGATTGTTCATTCCCTGAAGGGCAGTATTTGAATCGACCTCGGTCTTAGGAATCATCAATGTCCAGTTGGGCTTCACACCTTTACAGTTTATCTTGAAGATATCTTCTATAAAGTTGGTACCCTCATAATTCTGAATGACATCCGGTTTCAGACGTTTAGCCGTGGGGAATGCGATTCCCTCACCCCAGAACTCGATACGCATCTGTTTCAACACCTCAAGTTGGAAATTACGCAAATCACCCGTACTGAAATTGTAATTGCTCTGGCGGTACTGCTTCATAAAGTTATTCAACAACTGTACGCCTGCTGCCACATTCTGGCTGGCACCTACTGCTTCAGCCTCTATGAGATACATCTCTTCCACACGCATCACGGGAATATCTGCAGCCGCACCCACAGAATAAGTGTTATAGTCACCACCCACGGGGCGGAACTTCAATGACATATAATCCGGTTGTTCATCCAGCCATGCATTGCCTCTCACTGACTGGTAAGCGTAAGTACTTCTGTCCGGGTCAAGGTAAGAATATTTGCGGAAATCGGTAGCAGGAATCGCGTCATAAAGTGAACGTGCCATCTGGAGCTTAGACAAAGAAGCATATCCCCAATCCGCTTCATTGGAAATGTGACCAATGAAATTAGCAAGATTACCCATATTGGAAGCCGTGGGGTGAAGGTACCACATCCATGCAGAAGTAGCCGTATTGAAACCGGTAGTGGGATTATGCCACTGTGATTCGCTCATAGGTGTTGCTCCCGACTTATCAATAGCCTTGCGGGCATACTCGGCAGCTTTAGCAAACTGACCATCCCACATATATACTTTGGCCTTCAGACCATATACGACCGCCAAGTCAGGGAAGTTCTTACTGACAGGTGTATAAGACTCCAGACCGATCTCTGCCTTGTCAAGGTCGGCAAGAATAAAATTCACCAATTCTTCGTGCGTTGCACGCGGATTGCTCTTCGCAATGTCGTTAGTTGTCGCCTCAGTCACAATGGGCACCGTCAGCCCCAGTACCTTGCTACAATCGGTATAGATATTTTCTACCGGTTCGAAAAGTACCATCAGCGTATAATAGTCCAATGCACGGAAAGCATGGGCTATACTTCCAAGTCCACGCATTTCATCGGTAATTGTGGGATCAGTCACATCAACGGCCGCAATCACGTCATTGGCCGATTTAACGAACTTATATAGGGTGAAGTAAGGCAAATATGAATAATAGCCGGTGTCGTTCATACCATTATTGGCATTGAAGCGCCACCACCAGTCATACCCGTAATCTGTAGCCACAACATCACCCAGCAGTTCTGTCTGGGCCAACATCAATGAGGGATAAGCAAGGTCGGTCTCATGGGTTTGCTTACCGTACACCAGATAACCCTGTACCATTTGCGATGGCAAGCCATTAAGCGAAGCCTCAATTGCTGTAGCCGATGCACCAATCTGATCGGAGGTCGCTGTAGAATCTTCGGGGAAAACCTCTTCTATACAGCCGGTCAATACCGTGGCCGATACGACCATAGCCGAAAATAATTTGAATATATTCTTCTTCATAATCATTGTAATCTATATATTAGGTTTAGAACTCAAATGACACACCACCAGAGATGGTACGCATCGGTGAATAGAAAGTAGCATTGGTTGTCTCGTCGTATGACTGACGTGGGTCGAACCCTTTACGTTTAGACCAATAGAAAACATTTTCTGCCGACATATACACACGCAATGAGTTGATGGCCAACTTTCTTGTCCACTTGGAAGGCAACGTGTAGCCCACATTAATATTCTGGATATTCAAGAAGCTTGCATTTGTCAAGAAGCGCGTAGACATTGCCCCTGAATATTGGTCGTTCATCTGGAAACGCGGGATATTAGTATTTGTGTTCTCAGGAGTCCATGAGTTCAACAAATCCTTATGGTAGTTGTAACCAGCCGTACCATAAGGTGACGACATGAAGTAAGCATACGTACCATCATACTGCTTACCACCAATCTGGTAAGTGAAGTTTATGCCAAAGTCCACGCCATAGACTTTCAGTTTGGTACCGAAACCACCATACACTTTAGGTATTGAGCTTTCCTCTGTAATGTAATAGTCAGCCTGAGCATGATTCGTAGTCGTTTCACGTCCGGTGATATTGCCGGCCTCGTCCTTGACATTCTTATAGAACAAAGACTCACCCTTTTCATTCACTCCGGCATACTCCTTCAAGCGCCATGTAAACATAGACAAATCTTCACCAATGAAGAAGCTTCCGTTAGAATAGCCCTTATATCCTTTTCCATCAGCTGTATACTCAGTAGTAATCAACTTATCAGGATCAAGCATCGTAATACGGTTCTTCAAGGTTGAAATGTTCACATTCACATCCCACGTAAAGTTACGTGTATCGAAGATATTCACATTGAAGTCCATTTCCACACCACTATTGACCATGTTACCAACGTTGTCCATATAGGAAGCATAACCCAATGATGGAGCCACGGTAAATGAGAACAACATATCCGAAGTCTTACGTCTGTAGTACTCGATACTACCGGTCACACGGTTCCACAACTGGAACTCTGCACCGATATTGAAGTTAGTGTTGGTTTCCCAAGTGATGTCTTTAGTGCCCTTAGATTTAAATGAAGTACCAAGGCTGTTGTTAGAGTTGATAATGTTAAATCTATCCGTATAGAGGAAGTCACCGATATTGTCATTACCTTGTGAACCAATAGAAGCCTTCAGCTTCAGTTCCTGCACCCATGAAGCATCAAACCAGCTTTCTTTGTTGATAAGCCACGCACCGCCTACCGACCAGAATGTACCCCAGCGATGGTCCGGATGGAAACGGCTGGAAGCATCACGACGCAAAGAGCCGAAGATGCGTTCGTCATAATTGTATTGCAAACGGCCGAAGAAACCTTCATTGTTACGACGCTCTTTATAGGAAGAAGCACCTTGTCCGTCGATAATGGCACCATCCAATTCCTTATTGCCTTGAGAGAACATCTGCGACTTGCTGGCCCCAAGTTCATAGTAGCGATAATCATAATATTCGTGACCTAAAAGAATATCGAAGTTATTGTCGCCAAACGAACGGGCATAAGAAACAAGTTGTTGCAGGTTGTAATCGTAAGTACGTGTATGATACTTACTCACTGTACCGCCAGTGGAGTCGAACTGCCCGTAGTAAGGATTGTAAACGTAACTATGACGTGTCTCATCCAAGTTGAAAGCACCATTGAATGTCACCTTCAGGCCTTCTATAGGAGTTATATCTACAAAGGCGTTGCCGTTAATGGCATTTCCTTCAGAGTTTCTGGTATTTAGTTTATTGTCTAGAATAGGGTTGGCATCAGCAATGAAAGGACGCTGCATACCTGCATTGATACCACTACCGTAGTCCATCATTCCAATACCATTATTATCCACCATGATGCTGCCGTCAGCATTGCGCACGTAGGCGGGATAGATAGGAGCCATTTGGGTAACAAACGCCCATATATTACCGGTAGACGAACTGGTACCATTGTTACTCAACGAGTTGGAATCAAAACGTGCATATCCCATATTACCACCAATCTTCAACCACTTCTTTGCCTGATAGTCGGCTTTCAAACGGCCTGTCAAACGTTTCAGGTCAGAGCCTTCAGTGATACCCTCATTTCCAAGATAACCTAAAGAAACATAGAAAGAGGACTTTTCATTGGCTGCGCTCACCGAGAAGTTGTATTCCTGACGCAGACCGGTACGCATTCCCACATCTTCCCAATCATCCGGAGTCAGCAGATAGTCACGTCCTTTATAATTCACAACTCTACCCAATGTGGCGTTGGGATTAAGTTTACCGTTCTGACCGATGAGGAATTGCCCATCGGGAACTGTATATACATTATATCCCAATCCACCGTTGGAGCCAAACAGATTCTTGTTTGCCTCAAGCCATGCAGCTTGGTCATTCATTCCCGTTGACTTATAATAATTGTTCATGGCACGATAATGCATCTCGTAGTACATGCCAGGATTGTCAATCACTTCATATTTCTGCAACGCTCGAGTGTTAGCACCCCACTTAGCATCAAAAGTCACCTTAGCCTCTCCCGACATATTGGCCCTTTTGGTAGTGATGATAATTACACCATTAGCACCACGAGCACCGTAAAGAGCATTGGAAGCCGCATCCTTCAATACTGTCATTGACTCAACGTCGTTAGGATTGATATTATTAATATCACCGCTATAAGGAGCGCCGTCCACAATAATCAGAGGGTCATTCTTTGCATTGATTGAGCTAAAACCACGAATCTTGATGGATGACTTTGAACCCGGAGCACCGTCATTGGAAGTCAGTGTCACACCCGGCACAGCACCTGCCAAGGCATCAGTAACATTCGTCACTTGCGACTGCTCCAGCTTTTCGGTACCAACCACCTTAGCCGAACCCGTAAATGCAGACTTCTTTGCTGTACCGAAAGCAACCACCATTACCTCATCAAGCATCTCAGTATCAGACTTCATCACCACTTTTAAGCTGGGTTTTATTGCCACTTCTTGGGTCTGCATACCAATATAAGAAATCACCAAAGTTTTCGCGGAACTACAATAAGTGTATATTGCTAAAAAACAATTGTTTACGTTTGCTATAGAACAGAGTTTATTCTATTGTATATTATCTATAAAGGTATACGGCAAAGGGAGGTAAGTGGCTCGAAGTACCCATTTCATACCGTTTTGAATAATTAAAAGCTGATAATGAGCGCGTTATTGTAACATTTCATTCTACTCTTTTAATTGGTGATGTACTAATTAACCCAATAAATGTTTTTTATTCAAGAATAACGATAGATTATATAGAGGAATTTATCTTGAAAGATAAATTTTATCCATAAAAGTTCCAAAATATTTTTTTGTTGAGAAATATTTACTTTACATATGTTATTTATAATTGATGAATATATAATATATACGGCAAGATTCAATTATAATTGAAATATTTTATATCTTTGTATATAAACTAAATCATGTTTGAATATGAAAAATTATATCTCCCGCCCTTTATACATAAGGAGAATTGAACCGTTTATTGATAAAAGTATAATAAAAGTAATAACCGGCCAACGTAGGATAGGTAAAAGCTACATTCTTTTGCAGATATCAGATATCATAAAGAAAAACATACCGGAAGCCAATATCATTTTTGTAGATAAAGAGCAACTTGCCTTCACGGAAATTAGGAACTACATGGATCTTTATCAATATGTTTTAAAGAAGGTTACTGGGCATAATCATAACTATCTTTTTGTAGATGAAATCCAAGAGATTGAAGAATTCCAATTGTGTCTGCGGAGTTTATTGAACGAAAATAAATGCGATATCTATTGCACCGGAAGTAATGCTAAAATGCTGTCCAGTGAACTTGCTACTCAATTGGCAGGAAGATATATAGAATTTCCCATTCATTCACTTAGCTACGGGGAATTCTTAACTTTCAATCAATGTCAAGATTCCACCGAAAGTTTAAAACTCTATCTTACATTCGGAGGTATGCCATACATTCATAATCTAACAATGGACAAGAATGTCATATTCGAGTATTTGAGAAATGTTTACTCTACTATCCTACTAAAAGATGTGGTTGCCCGTGAATCAATCCGGAATGTATCTTTTTTGGAGAATCTCGTAGCTTATCTGATAGATAATACCGGTTCTCTTTTTTCTGCCCAGAATATTAGTAAATATTTAAAGTCGCAACACGTCAACATTCCTACGCAGACAATTCTGAACTATCTAAAGGCACTGTGCAATAGTTTCTTTATTTACAAAATTCAACGAGCTGAAATCCAAGGGATGAAAATCTTTGAGATTGGTGAGAAATATTATTTTGAAGATTTAGGATTACATAATTCCATACAGCATTTCGATTTTCGAAAAGACATCAACAAGTTAATGGAAAATGTAGTATGCATTGATTTGTTAAGATATGGATATGAAGTATATGTCGGAAAGAGTGGTAATAAAGAAATTGATTTCATTGCTTCCAAAGACGACCATAAAATCTATATTCAAGTAGCGTATATGCTTCCCGATGATGCAACTGTTAGGCGAGAATTTGGCAATCTTTTGGAAATAGCAGACAATTACCCTAAATATGTGGTAACAATGGATGAAATGCAAAGCGGGGGAAATTACAAAGGAATTAAACAGATTTCACTGCGAAACTTTTTGTTGGCAGAGGATAAAGAAAAACTGTAAATTAACGATTCAATCTCTACGAATCAATATTTAAAGTAAAAAGCCGGCCCTTTGTGTGAACCGGCTTTTCTTATGTAATTTTTTTAATTTTCAAATTACTCTGTCTCCAAAGAGTTAAGGTATGCTTCCGCACTCAAGTAGAGATAAGACGGGTTGGTACAAGGATATGCACCACCGTCTTGATAGTCAGCCATACTTACGTACAACGAATTGGCTGGGAAGGTAATACTACCGGCCTTTTCATTATAAACTCCCAAAGGATAAGAATTTATATTAGTAGATAGGTTGCCATATACAGAACCACCGCTGAACATACCATATCCCCAATCCATACCATATTGAACCGGTTTCAAAGAAGCACCTTCTTTAGTCACATCAATTACGAAAGTATATTCACCTGGAACTACATCAGCCTCTTCATTAAAGGGATAACCGTTGAAACCGCCAACCTCATCTTGTGCAGTCGCAACTTTGGCAAACGGACTGTCAAAACGGAAACGTGTACTGGTAGCAGTTGTAGTTTTTTCAATTTCCACAGCCATCGGAACAGACGGATCTACGCCAAAGAAATTAGCAACTGTACCGTCCAAATAGTATCCGGTACCGATAGATTCCCACTTCAAGATAGCAAAATTTACTGATATTTCATGGTATCCGGAAGAATAGTTGCTGACATCATTACCACTCAAAGCCAGTTGTAGATTATAAGTGATACCCTCGGCAGCTGACGGTGTTTCAACTGTCAACTTGGCTGTTTTCTCTCCAGCAGCAAATGATACAGTGGAAGGGCATACAAATATATTCTCTTCATTATTTATCACAGTAACATCAACCGTACCGGCAGCATCTGTCAAGGAGCGTGTCAAAGTTAAATCAAAAGAGGTTATTCCCGGCTCAACTTCCACTGTTTGGGTGTAATTGCCCACAAAGCAGATGCCTTGATTACCGTCTTCCAGTTCACCCGGAGTATAACTTTCTGCATCAGGATCGCAAGAGGTAGCTATCAGTGCGATGACAAACAGACTAAGTATCTTATTTATATATTTCATATTCCATATTTTTAATAGTTAACATATACATTATTCTACATCAGGTATTGGTGTAGGTGCCGAAACCAGCGGATTGTTCTCCAATAATGGGTTATATTGTACTTCCTTATTAGGAATACTGTAAATCTGAACCGGATCACCTGCTGTAATATTAAATACGGCAGTAGTCGGGAAGCCGCAGCCTAAACGGTTGACTCCCTTGTTCAGACGCATAATATCAAAATATGCCATACCTTCTCCCCAGAATTCAAGACGACGTTGTTGCCAAACAGCTTCCTGCACAGCTTCCGGTGTAGTGGCTGTACACTGATAAGACGGGTCACGATATGCAGTAACAAACGAGTTAAGGGTAGATACA
>OBZJ01000922.1_pt1 | contig 12075 bp, 10 predicted proteins | sample 1476891 | NCBI WGS metagenome assembly OBZJ01 (sample SAMEA2580231, study PRJEB22360) | human gut metagenome | biome: human gut; feature: human-associated habitat; material: faeces | place: Denmark | collected 2008/2010 | reverse complement strand
CGGAGAGGTCGTCAAGCACGCCGTGATTGCCGACCCGGAGCTTTTCGCCGAGTTGGAGAAGACCCCGCTCACGCTGGAGCTACTCAACCGCGATGTGGCCCGCGTAGCGCTCATCATCGCCCGCAATATCGACATCAAGCGCGCCGTGGTCGTTGCCGACGAGCGCGAGATCAACCAGCGCAAGCTCCTCAACTTTGGACACAGCGCCGGACACGCCGTCGAGGCCTGCGAGCACTTTGAGCTCGGACACGGCAACTGTGTGTCGATCGGCATGGGCATCATCACGCGCGCCGCGGCTCTGCACGGCATTTGCGATGCTGCACTGCCCGGTCGTATCGAGGAGCTCTGCGCCCGCCATGGCCTCAAGACCCGCTGCGACCTAGATGCCGATGCCGTTTTTGCCGAGGCGCTCCACGACAAGAAGCGCGCGGGCGACACCATCGACCTGGTGATTCCGCACGGCATCGGCCGCTGCAGCATCGACCGCACGCCGCTTTCCACTTTCCACGAACTCATTGCCGAGGGCCTCGGCCAGAAGGGAGACGCATCCGCATGCTAGCCCGCATCACCCCGTCCCCGCTTAAGGGCACCGTTCCCGCCATCGCGTCCAAGTCGATGGCGCATCGCCTCATCATCTGCGCTGCGCTTGCCAACGGCGAGACGCACGTTACCTGCAACACCACCTGCGCCGACATCGAGGCTACGGTGCGTTGCCTTACGGCACTGGGCGCTCGCATCGAGACCGTCGAGGATGGCTTCCAGGTCCATCCCACTATGAAGAGTGTTGAGTTTGGCCTGCTCAAGGCCCTTGCCGGCGGCACGCTCGACTGCGGCGAAAGCGGCTCCACGCTCCGCTTTATGTTGCCCGTCGCCTGCGCGCTGGGTGCGGATGCCACCTTCGTGGGCCAGGGCCGCCTTGGCGCCCGCCCGCTGTCCCCGCTCTCGGACGAGATTATCGCCGCCGGCTGCGACCTACAGGGTCTGGGCGGTTTTCCGCTCAAGACGAGTGGACGCATGCGCCCGGGCACCTTTGTGCTGCCGGGCAACGTAAGCTCGCAGTATATCTCCGGCCTGCTGCTGGCAGCCCCGCTGCTCGCCCAGCCCTCCTGCGTGCAGGTAACCGGCCTCATCGAGAGCCGCCCCTATATCAACCTGACCATCCAGGCCATGAAGGCCTTTGGCGTTGAGGTCAACGTCGAGCGCATTCCGGCCAAGGACGGCCAGCCCGAGGTCACGAACTTCCGCGTAAACAGCGGATCGTACCGCACGCCCGGCAGCGTAGCCGTCGAGGGCGACTGGTCCAACGCCGCCTTTTGGCTGTGCGCCGGTGCCATCGGCACCGACCCCATCACCGTTGAGGGCGTGTCGCTGAGCTCCGCACAGGGCGACCGCAACGTGCTCGCCGCGCTTTCGCGCTTTGGTGCCCGCATCGTGCGCTCCACCAACGCCGCCACCGTGCAGTCCGACAAGCTCGCCGGCTTTGAGATGAGCGCCCACGACATTCCGGACCTGGTGCCCGTCATCTCGGCCGTGGCATCGCTGGCTCAGGGCCGCACGTTCATCCGTGACTGCGCACGCCTGCGCATCAAGGAATCTGACCGTCTGGTCACCACCACCCGCGAGCTCACCGCGCTGGGAGCGCAGGTGCGCATCGCCGGTGACGACCTCATCATCAAGGGTGTCGATGCCTTCACCGGCGGCGAGGTCGATTCGCACAACGACCACCGCATCGCCATGATGGCCGCCATCGCCGCGAGCCGCGCCACCGGCGAGGTCGTGATCCACGGCGCCGAGGCCGTCAACAAGTCCTATCCCGATTTCTTCGACCACTACCGCCTACTGGGCGGCAAGGTCACGCTCGAGGAGGAATAGCATGTCCTCGACCTTTGGCAACGTCTTGCACTTAAGCATCTTCGGCCAGTCGCACTCTCCCGCTATCGGCTGCTCGCTCGATGGCATCCCGGCGGGCATCGCCGTGGACCAGGAGCAGCTGCAGGCCTTCCTCGACCGTCGCGCCCCCGGTCGCGACGAGACCGCAACCAAACGCCGCGAGGCCGACGCCGCGCATATCATCGCCGGTGTGGTCGATGGACATACCACCGGCGCGCCCATCGCCGCGATTATCGAGAACACCAACACGCGCTCCAATGATTACTCCGAGCTGCGCCGCAAGCCCCGTCCCGGACATGCGGACTTCCCTGCGCGCGTGAAGTATCACAACATGCACGATGTCGCTGGTGGCGGGCATTTTTCCGGCCGCCTAACGGCCCCCTTATGCATCGCCGGCGGCATTGCGCTGCAGGCACTTGAGGCCCGCGGCATTCAGGTCATGGCGCACGTCGCGCAGATCGGCGGCATCTCCGACCTGCCGATGGACGATATGGTCTATCGCGAGGCCGACCGCAAGGCAATCCTTACGAACGATCTGCCGTGCATTGACGCCGCCGCAGCCGGCCGCATGCGCGAGGAGATTCTTGCCGCGCGCGACGAGCTCGACAGCATCGGCGGCATCGTGGAGTGCGGCATTTACGGGCTTCCCGCGGGCATCGGCGACCCCATGTTCGACGGCATCGAGAACCGCATCGCGCAAATCGCGTTTGGCATTCCCGCCGTAAAGGGCGTGGAGTTTGGCATGGGCTTTGCCGTGGCCGCCATGCGCGGCAGCGAGAACAACGATCCGTATCGCATCGACGCCGAGACCGGCGAGATCGAGGTTGAGTCCAACAACGCCGGCGGCATCCTGGGCGGTATTTCGACCGGCGCGCCCGTCATGTGGCGCATGGCCGTAAAGCCAACGCCCTCGATTGGCCGCGAGCAGCAGACCGTAGACATGGACGCCATGGAAAATGCCGAGCTCTCGATCCACGGCCGCCACGATCCCTGCATCGTCCCCCGAGCCGTCCCCGTAGCCGAAGCAGCCGCCGCCCTCGCCATCTGGGACGCTCTCCTCGAGGACGCCGCCCAGCTCTAACCCGACTCACCTGGGTTGCCTGCCAACTCAGCCGTTACGTGAAAGGGGCCTCCATGGACCTTGCTGACATCCGCCAGGCCATCGATGGCATCGACACCACGCTCCTCAACAGCTTTGTCGAGCGAATGGACATTGCCACCGAGGTAGCCAAGTCAAAAATCGAGATGGGCAAGGCCGTCTTCGACCCCGCCCGTGAGCGCTCCAAGCTCAACAACCTCGCCAGCCGCGCGCCCGAGCGCTACGAGGCGCAGACCATCACCCTGTTCCGTCTCCTCATGAGCATGAGCAAGGCCGAGCAGCAGCGCTACATCAACGAGCTCAAGGGCATCACGGTGTCGCAAAAGGCCCATGCCATGGCCGCAGCCTTTGACACACCCTTCCCCCAGACGGCAACCGCCGCCTGCCAGGGCGTCGAAGGTGCCTACAGCCAAATCGCCGCGTGCAAACTCTTCGACGTGCCCGACATCGCGTTTTTCGAGACCTTCGAAGGCGTTATGCGCGCTGTGCGCGACGGCTTCTGCGAGTTTGGCGTGCTGCCCATCGAGAACTCCACCGCCGGCTCGGTTAACGCCGTCTACGACCTGCTCGCCCAGTTCGACTTCCACATCGTGCGCTCGCTTCGCCTCAAGATCGACCACAACTTGCTCGTCAAGCCCGGCACTAAGCTCGCCGACGTGCGCGAGGTCTACAGCCACGGCCAAGCCATTGCCCAGTGTGCCGGCTTTATCGAGTCCCACGACCTGCACGCCACCAAGTACCCCAACACCGCCATGTCGGCCGAGATGGTCGCCAGCTCCAGGCGCACCGATGTTGCCGCCATCGCATCGCGCAGCTGCGCGACACTCTATGGCCTGGAGGTGCTGGAGTCCAACATCCAGGACTCGGACAACAACTACACACGCTTTGTCGTCATCAGCCGCGAGCCACGCGTCTATCCCGGTGCCAACCGTACCTCGCTCATGATCACCACGGCCAATGAGCCGGGTGCCCTCTATCGCGTGCTCGAGCGCTTCTACGCGCTCAACATCAACCTCATCAAACTCGAGAGCCGCCCCATCCCCGGCCACGACTTTGAGTTTATGTTCTACTTTGATCTGGACTGTCCCTTTGGCAGCAAGGCCCTCGACGACCTGCTCGATTCGATCGACGACGTGTGTGAGAGCTTCACCTACTTTGGCAGCTACACGGAGGTGCTCTAGATGACCGATACCGCCGCAACCCGCCCCTACGGCGTACTGGGTCGCGTGCTGGGCCACAGCTACACCCCGACCATCTACAAGGAGCTCGCTGGGCTCGAGTACGTGCGATTTGAGCGCGAGCCCGAGGACCTCGCGGCCTTTATGACGGGCGACGAGTGGGAGGGCACCAACGTGACCATCCCCTACAAGCGCGCCGTCATGGAGTACTTGGACGAGCTGAGTCCACTCGCCAAGCGCATGGGAAACGTCAACACCATCACGCGCCTGCCCAACGGTCGCCTGCGCGGCGACAACACCGACTACTTTGGTTTTCAGTGCCTGGTCGAGGAGCTGGGCGTAGAGGTTGCCGGCAAGAAGGTCCTCGTACTTGGCGCCACCGGCGGCGCCGGCACCACGGCAAGTATGGTGCTGGGAGACCTGGGCGCCATCGTTGTGCCCGTGGGTCGCACGAGCGAGGTCAACTACGGCAACATCGCGCAGCAGTCCGACGCCGCCTTACTCGTCAACTGCACGCCTGCCGGTATGTTCCCCCACTGCCCCGACGCGCCTTGCACGCTCGAAGGGCTCGATGCACTCGAAGGCGTCATCGACATTGTCTACAACCCCGCTCGCACGGGACTCATGCTCGAGGCCGAGCGCCGCGGTATCCCCTGCATCGGCGGTCTGCTGATGCTCGTGGCCCAAGCGGCACAGGCTGTTGAGCGCTACACCGGCCAGGTCACCCCGCGTAAGCGCATCCTGGATGTAACGGAGCGCTTGTCACGCCGCGAACAGAACATCGCGCTGATCGGCATGCCGGGCTCGGGCAAGACCCGCGTGGGTGAGCAGATTGCCCTGCTCACGGGTCGCGAGCACATCGACCTGGACCGCGCCCTCGAGGAACGCCTCGACATGCCCTGCGCCGACTTTATCGTCGAGCGCGGCGAGGCGGACTTCCGCGAGCAGGAGACGGCGGCGCTGTCCGACATCTCCAAGCGCAGCGGCCTGGTGCTCTCCACCGGCGGCGGCGTGGTCACGCGTGACGAGAACTATCCGCTGTTGCACCAGAACAGCCAAATCGTGATGCTCAACCGCAAGCTCGATGAACTCGCCCACAAGGGCCGCCCCATCACCGCCCGCGACGGCATCGCCAAGCTGGCCGAGCAGCGTATGCCGCGCTACCGCGCCTGGGCCGACTACATCATCGACTCACGCGACTGCGCCGCCAACACCGCCCATGCCCTCCTCGACACCCTCCCACCCGCTCTCTAACCAAAACCACCACAAAGGGGACAGGCACCTTTGTGGTGGTTTTTCAACCGCAAAGGAAGCAACCATGAAAGCACTCGTCATTAACGGCCCCAACCTCAACATGCTCGGCATTCGCGAGCCAGGCATCTATGGCAGCGACAACTACGACCGCTTAGTGCAGATCTGCCAGGAAGCGGGCACTGCACAGGGCTTCGACGAGGTCGAGGTCTTCCAGTCCAACCACGAGGGCAACATCGTCGACAAGATTCAGGAGGCCTACGGCAAGGTCGACGGCATCGTCATCAACCCGGCCGCCTACACGCATACGAGCGTGGCCATCCTGGACGCGCTCAAAGCCGTCGCAATCCCGGCTGTGGAGGTCCACATCAGCGCTGTCGAGACCCGCGAGGACTTCCGCCAGGTGAGCTACGCCCGCCTGGCCTGCTTCGCCACCATCACCGGCGAGGGCCTGAAGGGCTACGCCCACGCGCTGGAGCTGCTGAGGGAACGTCTCGAAAAGTAGCCTCGCGAGCAAATCCATCAACGCGATTCACACGCTAATAATGCCAGTGCCGCCAGCAGCAACCTCGCTACTGGCGGCACTTTATTACTGGCATATAATCATTGCAGTCACACAACGTCTGGAGACGCGCATGTTAAGCATCCATCTGGGGGATTACCCCGGTTCCATCTACGATACCGAGACCTACTTTAGGAACTCATACTTGGACTCATGGTTCGAAGACCCTATGGCCGCACAGATCATTAAAAGCGTGGACGGATCAGAGCTCATCGGCCCCCACAACATCGTAAGCAAGCAGCTGGGCTCGATCACCCCACTCGAACTGTCCGGCGGCGTTAAGACGCTGCTGCTGGTGCGCAATCTACCAAACATGGTGTTCAATGCATCCACTTGCGGAGATAACTGCGCCCGCTGGCTGCTCAAAATTGGCAAAGAGCATGATGTGCTGGTGACCCTTTACCACATCATGAAATTTCCCTGGAAGCGTTTTGAGATTCGCATCAATAACGACGGCCGCATCGTCAGGAACATGCAGGAGTTCGTCGGTGCCACCAATGATTTTCTGGATGTTGATGAGTAATGAAAGGATCACACACCGTTGTCGTGGAGCGCGCAAAAGTCAAATACACGCTCACCTTTAAACGCAATATTTCCTTCATCCGCGGCAACAGCGGCACGGGCAAAACGACGCTCATCTCGATGATTCGCGACTACAACGACCGAGGACCGGAAAGCGGCGTTGCACTCAGCTGCGACGTGCCTTGTGAAACGCTTTCCGGCAGACGCTGGGAGCGCGAGCTTTCGATCATCGAAGATTCAATCGTCTTTCTAGATGAGGGCAACGAGTTTATCTACTCAAAGGACTTCGCCAAAACCGTAAACGGCTCGTCCAACTATTTTGTTCTGATATCTCGTCGCGATGCCAACGAGCTCCCCTACAGCGTTGATGAGATCCTGAAGTTAGTCAACATGACGAGTAAAACAATCAATGGCCGCAAGAGCGACAGGCGCTTCTACTCGGTGACCAAGCCGCTATATGACCACACGGCAAGCATGCTGTATCAGAATCTAAATGTTGGATTCGAGGTACCCGACGCCGTAGTTGTCGAGGATAGCAAATCTGGCTATCAATTCTACGACGCTCTTTGCAACCGGCTCGGAATCCCCTGCTATACCGCCACCGGCGTAGCAAATCTAAAGCGGACAATTCACGAATGCCCCGAGCAAAACGTTCTTGCCATTGGAGACGGCGCAGCGTTTGGTCCCTACATCGAAAAGGTGCTCGGACAGCGCGTTTACAAGAACGTTCGCTTGTTCCTCCCGGAATCATTCGAGTGGACACTTCTGCAATCTGGCCTCATTCCCAGTAACGACATTCCAAAAATCCTCAAGGATCCTTCGAGCTATATCGAAAGCCGCGACTACCTAAGCTGGGAACGATTCTTCACCGACGTATTGATCAAGTACTCGGCAGACACTCGCTACGCCTACAGAAAGGCAAAGCTCAATGAGCAGTACCTGAGGCCGCAGGCGATGAATGCAGTTGCAAACGTCTTGCCCGAGTGCCTGAAGGCAGACTAGACAGACTAGATATAGTGGGGAGGGCCAAGTTGGTCCTCCCCGTTTTTGTTACGCCTTCTTGATCACGTACACCAACCCTATGTCGCACCCGCAGCGCACAATCGACGCAAAGAGCCATGGTACTGGCAGCGTTAAAAGCAACGGCATCGTCTGCCAAGGGATAAACCAGTCAACCGCATGAAAGGCAAAGACGGCAAGGCTTGCCTGTCCGCAGAACGCTCGCACCACCGCTTCGGCCTAAACGTATACCCGGCAAGAATAAAGAACACCGGCATGTGAAAAAGCCCAGACCACCAAGCGGTCCGGGCTTAATAAACGATGGTGCTCCATGGCGGATTCGAACCGTCGACCTTGGGATTAGAAGTCCCCTGCTCTATCCAACTGAGCTAATGGAGCAAATAACCGCACGCCCAAGCAAGCGCAAGCCTGTCAGGCGCAAATAATTATAACCTAGTTGAACTGCTCGCGGTACGCCTTGCAGACCTCATCGACCGGGCCGTCCATGCGAAGGTCACCCTTCTCAATCCAAACGGCACGCTGGCAGATGCGCTCAACCTGCTCCATAGAGTGCGAAACGAACAGAACCGTCACGTCGCCGCTCTGGATAAAGTGCTGGATGCGGGCCTCACACTTTTGCTGGAAGAACACATCACCGACGGACAGCGTCTCGTCAACGATCAGAATATCGGGCTCGGTAATCGTCGCGATTGCAAAGGCGATACGCGCCACCATGCCCGAAGAGAAGTTCTTAAGCGGCATATCGACAAAGTTCTGCAGCTCAGCGAACTCGATAATGCCGTCAAAGTTGGCGTCGATGAACTCCTTGGTATAGCCGAGCAGGGCGCCGTTCAGATAGATGTTCTCGCGGGCGGTCAGCTCGGGGTCAAAGCCGGCGCCAAGCTCAATCAGCGGCGCGATGTTACCGTGCACCTTAACGCTGCCCTCGCTAGGCTCAAGAACGCCAGCGATAATCTTGAGCATCGTAGACTTGCCGGAGCCATTGGTGCCGACCAGACCCACAACCTCGCCGCGATGAATATCAAACGAGATGTGCTTAAGCGCCCTAAACTCCTCAAAGAACAGCTCGTGCTTGGCAAGCTTAATGAAGTACTCCTTGAGGTTGGTCAGCGACTCGGACGCCATGTTAAAGATCATGGTGACGTCGTCGACCTCGACAGCCAGAGGCTGCTCGCTGTAATCAACAACAGATTCAGTCATCACAGCACTCCTTAGATGTAGAGGATAAATTTGCGCTCGGACTTATGGAACACGGTATAGCCAATAATAAGCGCAAGAACCGCCCAAGCGGCGCACATACCAAACGTCATAAGCGAGGGCGTAGTCTGGAACAGGAAGATATCGCGCATAAACTGCAGGTAGTTGAACATGGGGTTCGCATACATCAAGATACGCACGAGATGCGGCATTTGCGCAATATAGTCAGTCGTCCAGAAGATGGGCGTAATGTAAGTCCACGCCGTAATGACGACGCTCCACAGATGCATAACGTCGCGGAAGAAGACCGTAAGGGCAGAGAGCATCATGCCCAGGCCCATGCAGAAACACATAAGCAGCAGCAGGCAAACCGGCAACAGAATCAGGTGCCAAGAAGGCATAACGCGGAACCACAGCATGACGATGGCGACGGCGACCAGCGAGAAGGCAAAGTTGACCAGCGAGAAGAGCACCTTCTGCACCGGGAAAACCCAGCGGTGCACCTTAACCTTCTTGAGCAGAGGGGCAGCGCCCACGATCGACGTCAGGGCCTGGTTAGTAGACTCAGACATGACGGCAAAGGTAATGTTACCCACGATCAAGTACAGCGGGTACATCTCGGGCGTCATTGAGCCATTGCGGCCCTGGCCAAAAATCGTCGAGAACACGATGGCCATGACGATCATCATCAGCAGCGGGTTGAGCACCGACCATGCGACGCCCAGAACGCTACGGCGATACTTGATCTTAAAATCCTTGGTAACCAGCTGACGAAGGATAAACGCGTCCTTCTCAAATTCATTCTTAGCAAACGTCGCAGGCAGACTGCGAGTTTCTTGTTGCTTTGTCTGATCCGACACGGATGCAACTCCTTTACTCGTAATCGTTGACAAACGAACAGTATAGACCCGACGGCCATGCAAACGATTCGCGCAACAAAACTGGAGAACTAACCCACATCTTAGGATGCCAGGCCCAAACGGCTATACTTTCTAGGATTGAATGTATAAGGAGCATTAAGTGAATTCTGAATCCATCGCCGTCATCATCCCTTGCTACAACGAAGCGCTCACGATCGGCAAAGTCATCGACGACTTTCACCGCGAGCTTCCGCAGGCGACGGTCTATGTCTATGACAACAACTCGTCAGACGATACCTCACGCATCGCCACCGAGCACGGCGCCACAGTCCGCTTTGAGCCCCGTCAGGGAAAGGGCAACGTGTGCCGCCAGATGTTTCGCGATATCGACGCCGATTGCTACCTGATGGTCGACGGAGACGACACCTACCCCGCCGAGGCGGCCAAGGCCCTCTGCGAGCCCATCCTTAACGGCACGGCCGACATGACCGTAGGCGATCGCCTTTCCAACGGCACCTACGCCGAGGAGAACAAGCGTGCCTTCCACGGCTTTGGCAATAATCTGGTCCGCGCCATGATCAAGTGGATCTATGGCTACAGCTTCGATGACGTCATGACAGGCTACCGCGCCATGAGCCGCCCGTTCGTCAAAACCTTCCCTGTGCTTTCCGAGGGCTTCCAGATCGAAACCGAGCTCTCGATCCACGCCGTCGACCACCGCTGGCGCATCAAAGACGTGCCCATCGAGTACCGCGACCGTCCGGAAGGCTCCGAGTCCAAGCTCAATACCGTGAGCGACGGCATTAAAGTCGTTGCGATGATCGGCACGCTGTTCAAGGACTACCGCCCGCTGAAGTTCTTCAGCCTCGTCGCGCTTCTATTCGCGATTATCGGCCTGGTTTTGGGCATTCCTATCTTTGTTGAGTACTTTCAGACCGGCCTGGTCCCGCGTTTCCCCACTGCCATGCTTGCTGCATCGTTTATGTTCCTCTGTGGTCTGAGCCTTGCAACCGGATTCATCCTGGATTCTGTGGCAAAGGTCGAAAAAAAGCAGTGGGAGGTCAACGTGTACAGCAAATACGCCTACGATGACCAGCCCGGCAAGTCCGCCACCGAGACAAGCGAGAGGTAGATCTTCCGCAGAATACTATTGGCACCACTGCGCAGATAGCCACCAACAAGAAAAGCCACCGTTAACAAGCGGCGGCTTTTGCTCTCGAAAAGTTAATAGCGGCTAGAGCGTCTTGAGGTACTCCCCCAGCTCTTCCTCCCAGTCGGGCATGTGGAAGCCGGCGGACTCGAGCCTGGACAGGTCGAGCGCGGAGTGGACCGGGCGCGGGGCGACGGGGCCCGCGGCGGTGGAGTAGTAGTCGGCGGTCGATACCGGCACGACCTTGTCCCCGTTGCCGTTGGCGGCATCGAAGACGGCGCGGGCGATGTCGGCCCAGCTCTTGACGGCGCCGGAGCCGGTGCAGTCGTAGGTGCCATAGGGGGCCTTCACATCAAGCACGTGGAAGATGGCCTCGGCCATGTCGCGCGTGAAGGTCAGGCGGCCCAGCTGGTCGTCGACCACGGTGACCTGCGCGAGCCCGTCCTCCGGGTCGGCGACGCGGTCGGAGAGCCCCTTCATGGTCTTGACGAAGTTGTGGCCCTCGCCGATGACCCAGCTGGAGCGCATGATGTAGTGGCGCGGGCACCCGGCCACGGCGATGTCGCCGGCGGCCTTGGTCTGGCCGTAGACGGAAAGCGGGCTGAGGGGCTCCTCCTCCGTGTGGACCTGGGCGGTGCCGTCGAAGACGTAGTCGGAGGACACGTGGACCAGGGTGATCCCGTGCTCGGAACAGGCGCGGGCGAGAAGGGCCGGGCCGGTGGCGTTGGCCTTCCAGGCGGTCACGCGGCCCTCGGGGGTCTCCGCCCTGTCCACGGCCGTGTAGGCGCCGCAGTTGATCACGGTGCCGTACAGCGACCAGTCGTACTGCGCGTAGGCGTCCGGGTCGGACATGTCGAAGGTGTCGATGTCGCAGAAGTCGAAGTCCTTGGCGGTGCCGCGCTCCTCCGCCAGCCTGCGCACGGCATGGCCCAGCTGGCCGTCGCAGCCGGTGACGAGCGTGCGCTTCGGCGCCATGGGGACGACGTCCTTGAGGTACGGGTGGTTCAGGTCGGCCTCGGATACGGTGGCCTGGTCCAGCGGGATCGGCCACTGGATGTCGAGCTCGGGGTCGGCGAGGTTCACGAACGTGTAGGTCCTCTTCAGCTCGAGGGACCAGTGCGCGTCCACCAGGTAGGTGTAGGCGGTGCCGTCCTCCAGGGCCTGGAAGGAGTTGCCCACGCCGCGCGGGACGTAGATGGCCCTGCTCGGGTCCAGGGTGCAGGTGAACACCTTCCCGTAGGTGGCGCTGCCCTCGCGAAGGTCCACCCATGCGCCGAAGACCGAGCCGCGGGCCACGGAGATGAACTTGTCCCAGGGCTCGGCGTGGATGCCGCGGGTGACGCCGC
>OBZJ01000921.1_pt1 | contig 12085 bp, 6 predicted proteins | sample 1476891 | NCBI WGS metagenome assembly OBZJ01 (sample SAMEA2580231, study PRJEB22360) | human gut metagenome | biome: human gut; feature: human-associated habitat; material: faeces | place: Denmark | collected 2008/2010 | reverse complement strand
ATGGGGAGTAGAGTTCATCCTAAAGAACCGCTACGGCGATGGTTACCGCGCCAGCAGCATGGGATTGCTTATCTGGCAAGACGGTGTGTTCAATACATTGGACGACATATCTTCCGTACGTGTACAGAACATGGCATTTGACAACTTTCTCTATGCCGGATACGAAGCTTACGCCTCCATGACGCTGGACAACGACCCGATGCTGCAGGAATACCTATTGCGCGTGGCCGAAGAAGATTTCGCTTTTGCTATGGAGAAGTTCAAAAAAGATGGCTTCGACCAGTTCGTCCAGCCTTACGAACACAGTTACAACACTTCGAAAAGTCAGTATATGGCTACCATCTCCTGGTCGGCAAGCCAATTATACAAGCTGACCGGAAAACCTTCTTATGCGGACATCGCCGCCGAATACATCCGCTACACCCTCGACTGCCAGCGCACGGAACCGCTGAAAGACAAAGACGGGACACGCGGATTCTTCTACCGGGACAAATCCCGCAAATCCATCGTACATTACATACACCAGTCGCGCGAGCAGGTCTATATGCAGGCCATGGTGATGCTTTGCGAAACCCAGAAGGAGCACCCCGATTATCCTAAATGGGTGAATTCCATACAACTATATGGAGAGTATCTGAAAGGAATGATGAAGTATACCCATCCCTACGGTATGATTCCAAGCGGTGTTTACCATGCAGAGGAATATAAGGATACCACCAACTTCTACGCCCTCCATCTGTTTCCCCCTGCCAATGCCAAGGAACTGTACACGGAACAGATTAAACGAGGAGTACAACTGGACAAAGAGCACTACATGAAACGTTTCCCCGTGTGGTTCAACATTTTCAACGGCAATACCGCCATCCATCTTTCCAACGGAAAGTCCGCCGCCATCTGCGGAAACTTCCTGAAGGACAAGGAACTGCTCAACATCGGTCTGGAACAGTTGTACTGGACCGTAGGCAAGAATCCTTTCGGACAATCCTTGATTTATGGAGAAGGACACAACTATCCGCAACTGAATACCTTCTCTTCGGGAGAAATGACAGGAGAGATGCCCGTTGGTATCCGTACCCTGGGTAACGACGATGTCCCCTATTGGCCGCAAACCAACAATGCCTGTTATAAAGAGGTATGGATTACCTCGGCAGGCAAATGGCTGTCTCTGATTGCGGAATATTAGATAATGGAGAATTAATAACTTATAAATTATAAATTACAAATTATGAAACATCTGTTTATTTTATTGTTTACGGCTTGCACCCTGCTGACGTACGCACAAGTCCCCGAAGGTTATCCGGCAAACTATGCCAAAGCTCCTCGCTTCAAGGCCTTGATTTATTACACGCAACATGCGGAAGAAGCACACGTACAATTTGCAGAACAAGCAACCACTTTCTTCAAGAAGCTCAATTACGGTGACGGCTTTGTTCTGGATATTACTACCGATTTTTCAAAATACCCATACGAGAAACTGAAAGAATACAATGTCATTATCATGCTTAACACATCCCCCAACACCAAGGCCGAACGCGATGCTTTTGAGCAATACATGGAAAACGGAGGCGGTTGGGTAGGTTTCCACGCAGCTGCCTACAACGACAAAAACACGCATTGGCCCTGGTTCGTTAAGTTTCTTGGTGGTGGGGTGTTCTATTGCAACAACTGGCCTCCCCAGCCGGTATTGGTCGAAGTCGACAACGAAGAACATCCCGTTACCAAGAATCTGCCTGCATCATTCGTGGCTCCCGCCAGCGAATGGTACCAATGGACTCCCAGCCCCCGCCAGAACAAGGACGTAGAGGTACTCTTGTCCCTATCTCCCAAGAACTATCCACTGGGTATCAAGGATGTAGTGAATTTTGGCGACTTCCCCATCGTATGGTCCAACAAGAATTACAGAATGATTTACCTGAATATGGGACATGGTGACGAAGAGTTTATCGACGGTACACAGAACCTGCTATTGGTTAATGCTTTCCGCTGGGTAGTGAGCAAAGACAAGAACGGTGACCCGTTCCTCAAATGAAACAACTCCCATAACAGTAATCAAAAGAATAAAATAGGATAGTATTCTTCAAATCTTCTCCAAAATACAACACTTTTATGCCGAAACAGATACTTTTCGAAGGAAAAGGTATCTGTTTCGGTTGTTTCATATAGATACCCTTGCTGGTCCCGACAAGTTGGAATGATAGTTTCCTATAGTCGAAACCAAGAGTTTTAACCTTTGAAACGAATGGTTTTATCGAAAGAAACTTTTGGTTTTTCTTGTTGAAACCAATAGTCTTACTTGTCAAAACTTTTCGTATTTAGTCTTGAAACTAAAAGTTTCATGCTGAGAACTAAGATTATAACTATTTCAACAACCCACGAAACAAGTATGCATACCATCTTTTACAAAAATTGGAAAGCGTGATGGATGGTTGTAATGTTTTTTATCTATCACAGGTATCCATCACACTTTAATTAACTTATAATCAAAAGAATAATCTCTTCGCGTGACAGCATGACAGATGTTTTGCCGAAATAAACTTTAGTGAGAGATACCGCCACTGCCTACACATAAAAATCCCCAGTATTTCAAAAGGAAATACCGGGGACTCTTCAGAAAGAAAACCAATCTAAACTTATAACCAGCCAGGGTTCTGTGTCAAGCCACCTTTAGCTCTATCCATTTCCGACTGGTCAATCGGGAAGTACCTAAACTTCTCCGTCCAACCTTTGTTACCTAAAATCTCTGTTCCTTTATCGAAACGCAGAATGTCAAACCAACGCTGCATTTCATCCATAAACTCATACCCACGCTCTTCAAAAAGAATATCCAACAACTCCTGCTTGCTCTTTCCCGCCAAGTTGATACGATGCTCTTTGTCTTTGAAAGCGCGGTCTCTGACCTGGTCGAACCAACCTTGCGCATCAGCACTGGCAGTTCCGTTGATACGTACATCAAGCTCCACAGCCAGCAGCAAAACATCGGCATAACGGTAAATACGCCAAGAGTTATAATAGTTATCCGTAGGATTCACCGTAGACGTCGTCTCCTTTCTCGGATGAATCTTATAGTGCCCCAGACCCTCGTAATTTTCCTGCTGGTCACTGACTTGGAAAGCACTTCCTGCCGGTAGTTCACCTTTGGCCACCATTTCTGCCACTTTTTTAGCCTCGTCCGCATAGACAATGACTGTTCCCTCACGGCGCGTATCACCTTCCTTAAACATGTTGTAAACAGTACTCGGCATGGTATTCTGCCCATAACCTTCGCCCAAGCCGCCCTGCTCGGCACTTCTCGGGTCAACAATGTTACGACCACCCAAAGAACGTGCAAGACCAAACCCTTCACCGGAGTTATTGCCGGCATAACATACCTCAAAGATAGATTCCGCACACCATTCTCCGTCTTTCACCCATAAGTTTTGATAATCAGGGTTCAACCGGTATCTTCCACTGGTGATTATTTCTTTCATGTCATTCAATGCCACCTGATATTTAGTCTCATCACGATGGAACAAAATAATTTTGGCACGAAGCAGCTTGGCAGCATCCCGGCAAACGCGTCCCTGCTGTGTAGCACTGCGCTGGGGCAGATACTTAGTCACTTCGTCATCCAAGTCACCCATCATAAACTCATAAATTTCTTCACGGGTTCCTTTGGCAACGCTATACATTTCACTGGCTGCCAGATAATGTTTGATAAGCGGGAATTGCTCATACCCCATAAACAGATGGTAATAGAAAATGGCACGGTAAAAGCGCGCTTCGGCAGAAATGGAATTGACAAAGTCTGCATTGAGGTTGCACCCGGCCAATTTGTCAATCAACAGATTGGCAGCAATGACTCCATTGAACAAGCCGAAATCCCACTCATTCCACCAAGAACCATAGCCCCATGCACCGAAACAAGAAGTCGCGTCATAGGTAAAAGTATCCCATTTCGTCTTGTAAGATCCCTCACCGATACCACCACCGGTTTCAGACTCATCGCCCAGCAAAGAAGAGTAAGACCAAACCTCCGGCATGCGGGTCTGCATTTCATTTATCACGGCATACAAGCCCTTCATCATATCGTCTTCCGTCTTATAGAATTCGGTTTCCGATACCTGAGTTCTCGGATTCACTTCCAGAAAATCTGAACAAGCTGTGGTCGACAAAGCCATCGCACCCAAAGCCAATACCTTTAATATCTTATTCATTGTATCTAATTTTTAGGTTAATCAAAATGTAATATTCGCACCGATAGTATAAGTACGTGCTTGCGGATATGTTCCCCCGTCAAATCCATCACGTGTTCCCACTTCAGGATCATAACCGCTGTAGTTGGTAATTGTAAACAGATTTTCGCCCTGCACAAAGAAACGCAGCCCCTTGACACCGACACGCTGCAACATCTGTCCGGGCAGACTATAGCCAATCTGCAACACTTTCAAACGCATATACGAACCATCTTCCACAAAAAAGTTTGAAACCTGATAGTTATTGTTGTCACCATCTATCACACGTGGCACCCAATTGGAAGTGCCTTCACCATGCCAACGGTTCAGCCAAGATTTGTCGTAGTTACCAAAAGTCACATTGGAACGTCTGTACAGTTTATAAATGTCGTTTCCGATACTTCCCTGGAAGAATGCACTGAAATCAAATCCTTTCCAATCGGCAGAAAGAGTGAATCCATATGTCCAGTCAGGGTTCGGCTTGCCTATCATGGTACGGTCATCACCATTCAACCCATTTTCACCATCCAAATCTTTAAAACGAATATCTCCAGGCTTGGCATTCGGCTGTATCAGCTGAGTCTTTCCATTAGAATCTACGTAGGTATAGCTATCTATCTCCTGCTGATTCTGGAAAATACCATCATGCAAGTAACCGTAGAAGAAGCCGTACGGACGCCCGTTCTCTCTCCAACTGACCTGGCCGCCCATACCACCGCCGATATTATTGAGACCGACACGGTCGGGGCCCTGATCTGTTACGGTATTCTTCACATAAGAAGCATTTCCATTGATACCCAGATTCACTTCACCCACCTTAAAGCGATAGGACGCTTCGAACTCGATACCTTCGTTCTTCACTGTACCCGAATTGACCGTCATACTGCCATAACTGGTATAAAGAGGAATCGGCATGGAAAGCAGCATGTCCTTCGTCTTCTTCACGAAATAGTCGGCAGAGAATGTCAATGCACTGTTGAAGAAACGCAAGTCAATACCCAAGTCGGTCTGTTCGGAGGTCTCCCATTTCAAGTCTGCATTGGCATAGCCACTGGGCAGCATACCTGTATATACCTTTCCATTTATGACTGCATTCTTACCCTGGCTCATCATACTTGTATAGGCAAAGGAGCCAATACGTTCGTTACCGTTCTGTCCCCAGCTCAGACGTATCTTGGCAAAATCCAACCAGGAAGGTCTGTTTTCCATGAACTTCTCACGAGTCAACACCCAACCCAAAGAAACCGAAGGGAATGTAGCATATTGGTGCTCGCGACTGAAGTTTGACGAACCGTCCCGTCTCACTACCGCTTCGAACAAATACTTTTCATCATAATTATAATTGATACGTCCGAATACGGATGCAATGCGGTGGTCTTCTGCCCCACCCCATACTTTGGACTGCTCTTCGGGCGCTGTGGCTGTGTCTATATATCCCTTGTCTATATCCACCACCAGCAGATTATAATCTTCCGCTTCCAAATTGGAGTAATGGTAGGAAGACATACTTGTACCGAACAGTGCACCTATATTATGACGGCCGAAAGACTTTGTATACGACAGTACATTTTCCCACTGCCAATAGGAAGACTCCCTTTTCTTATCCTCTACTTTGGAAGTAGCATTCTTACTGGTAGCATTCAGCTCGTAGACCGGAGTTACATTCTTGATGGAATTGAATACCCATTCCGCACCATAGGTAGTCTTGAACTTCAAGCCCGGCAACAAGTCGACATCAAGGTTAAAGTTCGCACCGAAATTCTGCGGCATAGTCCTCTGGTTATGACTGACCTGCATGGCTGCCAGCGGATTGGTTATTTCACGCATCTCGATGATATTGTATGCCAGGCCGTTGGGAGCAATGACATGATTTGGATAAGTTACGGCATATTGCTCCAGTATAGCAGGGTCGGTCTGATAAACCGGCTCGGTAGGAGGCAACATATTCATGGAAGTAATCAAGCCTGCTGCTTCACTATTGCCAATAGTATTACCAGTCTGGATTGACTTGGAATAGCTTGCAATTGCACCAAAACTAATCTTATTCAACCAATTTCGTGATTTCGTGTCCAGTAATACATTATTGTAATTCAAGCGTACATTGTAGCGTTCATAATCAGCATGTCCTTTAGCATAAATACCTTCTTGCTTTACATAAGCATAATAGGTAGAGTTGTCCGTACCGCCACTCAACGAAACCTTGTGGTTCATAATAGGAGCATTCTTGTTCTGCAGTTCCTTTTGCCAGTCGGTATTGACGCTGGAAACAGTCGGGAAATAAGGGTCCTTACCTGCATTGGCAGCCATTTCATTCATCAACATCTGATAATCCGCACTACCCAGCAAATCCACCTTCTTGGAAGGATTCTGAATACCGTACGTAAATTCATAGTTCAAAGTAGCCTTTCCTTTAGTACCCTTCTTCGTAGTAATCAGTACAACACCATTAGCACCACGGGCTCCGTAAATAGCGGCGGAAGCTGCGTCTTTCAACACTTCAATAGACTCAATATCAGAAGGATTCAAATGACTGATACCACTTTCAGACGGCATGCCGTCTACTATATAAAGCGGATCGGAGTTGTTGACCGTACCGGTACCCCGAATACGAATCTTTGATTCCGCACCGGGCTGACCTGAATTAGAGATAATCTGTACACCGGAAACTTTACCTTTCAAGGCATTCTGAATATTTGTAGGATTACCTTTATCCAACTCTTCACTGGTAACACGGCTCACAGCAGACGAAAGTACACTCTTCTTTTGTACACCATAGCCTACTACAACTACCTCGTCCAGCAACTCAGAAGAATCAGTAAAACGGACTTTCAGATTTGTATCTGCAGCAGTCAGTTTATACTCAATAGGCTCATAACCGATAAAAGTGAAGACCAACACATCACCCACAGAAGCTTTCAGGCTGAAATTCCCATCAATGTCCGTCACAGTACCCACAGCCGGATTACTTTTCATACTGACATTAGCACCCGGAACCGTTTCTCCGGAAGGATCATAAACGATACCCTGCACATTAATTTGTTGTGCGAAGAGCTGCAAAGTGCAACTGAGAATGCAAAGCAGCAAAAGGACTCTTTTTCTTTTCATGATAATAGTATTAGTTTATAAAATAGAAAGTTATTCATATTGTATTGATACAAATTCCAATACTTCGATAAGCGAAATTACGTACTAAACAAGAAATGGAAGTTGAATATTTCTCATAAGGAGTTCATTTACTAACACATCCATAAAAAACGTTTTATTTTAAACTTAAAGTGATAAAGTTTAAACCCATAAAAAAACGGATACGTTTCTGTACGTACCCGTTTTCTTCCAAATCCATTGATTATAAAGAGGATTACCTTTCTAAAGTCCAGTTAATGGCATTTCTGAACATGGTCGTAAACCCTTCCGTTTCGTACAATTTGCTGCTATGCCCTATCTGGAAATAAACATTGCGTGCCTTTTTGCTTTCATTGACCCAAACCACCGGATGATCGCCCATCTTGATGTCCGATGCAGGCGTGTAGCTCGATTCGTCTACATTGGCCAGTACATGTACATTGGGGCGCGGGCTCTTGTCATAAGTATACCACTCGTCATCGGGCACCACGAAAGAGGCCGGAACATCTTTCATTACCGGATGCTGTTTATCTTCCACAATCAGCGTACCGTTGGCCAGCGGAGCTATGTAGTTCTTGAAACGTACACCACCCATGAAATCAGAGAACCATTGCCACATGGGATAACCGTCAAACTCGCCCAGCAAAGTAGCATGATGGAAACCTATCCAGCCGCCACGGCCTTCTTCTATATACTTGACGAACGCATCTTCCGCTTCCTTCGGCCAAGTATAAGGCGGGAAATCCAATTGAATAACCAGGCTGAACTGCGACAAGTAAGCCTCCGTTATGTTCCTGGCATTGTTTATCTCGGTAATACTGAAATTCCCCTTTACACCTTCGGCCGCCAACCACCTCAAACCGGCATCCGTAAATCCTCCGTGCTGTCCGCCACGTTCCGTCAACACCAGTACCTTCGCCTTGTGCGGCTTGCCCAATAGGTTTTCTGCTACCGTACGGCGCAAATCACCCTGTTCATTGTCTCCGCTATAATCCCAATACATGCCTCCCAGCAAATCTTTATCCAGAATATACTGACACTTGATGGCAAGTGAACGGGGATTCTCAAAACCAAATACCAACGTATCATTCTTATCGGCCAGATAAGGCACTTGAGCCACCTCATCCCACTTTTCAGTATATTGGGTATCCGTATTCCCTACCTTATTATAGTCTTGGAAGCTGGGATAACCGTCACCTCCACGACCATAGAAGGGCATACCCATCACCAGCTTGGAAGGCGGTACGCCCGCTTTCAAGTGTGCAGTAACGGCACCGTCCGAAGTAATGTCACCGCTATGTCCTGACGGATAAAGCGCCGAATGGTGCTTGGGAGCAGAAGCCATGTCATAAGCCATGATATTCACAAAATCGACGGAAGGTAAGATAGCCTTGAAGTCAATGTAACGGGCAGAAGCTACGGTGGCAAGTGTCAGTTCCTTTTCATTGCCGATGGCAGCTCTGATATCCTGCATCAGAAGTGTAAAATTCTCCGTATCGTCCGGTGACGAGGATATATTTGCCATAGAGCTGGTGGGATATTCCCAATCGATGTCAATGCCATCCAAAGCGAACTCCTTCACCACACGGTCACAGTCCACGGCGATATTCATCATTGGCAGCCATCTCACTGAAACGTCCGCTTCCCCAGCCGCCGATGGAAAGCAGCACTTTCAGCTCCGGCTTCTGTTTCCTCAAATCAACAATCTGTCTCAAACGTTCCTCATTATCAATCTTGACACCGTTAAAGCTCTCGTTTACATGACCGAACGCATAGTTGATATGCGTCATGTACTGCGGGTCGGGCATCACCTCACTCCACGAAGTGACATAAGCAACCACAACCTTTGAATCGCGGGAAGCCGCAACGACCTCTTCTCCCGACTTAACGCTACCGCATGAAACCAATACGCCCAAAGCGGCAGCCATCATCATTCTAATTTTTTTCATAAGTACTATCTTTAATTACAAATTATCACAGGTCTGACGGACCCGTGAACCTATCAATGCATAATACAGCATAAACGCTTCTCCAAAAAGAACGATGAGCCATGACCATCTCCAGCCTCCAAGAACATCGGCAAGCACTCCTTGCAACAAGGGCAATATGGCACCGCCTACCACTCCGATCATGAACACACCCGAAGCCACCGAAGTGTATTTTCCCAAATGGGCAACGGACAAGGTAAAGATAGCTCCCCACATGATGGAATGAAACAAACCTACTGCCGTGAGCAGCCACGGATTATTCAGAAGAATAGCCAGCAAAGCAAGTACTCCTGCCGATACCGTAGTAACCGTCAACTGCACGCGGGGAGAAATCTTGCTCAGGCTGCTCCCCACCAGGCGGCCCACAAGCATGCCACCCCAATAGAGCGTAGCCATCAGCGCCGGAGAAGCATAATCCATCTCAATGGCATACAGATTGATGTTGGCTCCGATGCAGACTTCCACTCCTACATAAAAGAAGATAGCCACCACGCCCAATGTCAGATGACGGAAGGACCATACACTTTTTTCCAGCTTTTCTCCCTTCTCTACCCTGGTTCCTTGGATATCGGGCAAAGACAATTTCATCAACAACAATACAATCAAAGAAATAACAGCCATCAATGCCAGGAACGGAACCATCAGCTGGTCAATCTGAATGTCCTCCATAGACAGACCGCCGAACACGACACTGGTCACGAAATAAGGAGCAAGCGTAGTTCCCACAGAATTGGCGGAACCACCTATAGCCAAACGCTGAATGGACTGGGTACCCTTGACATGGCAAGCCGTCAGATAAGGATTTATAACCACTTGCAGAATGGTGGCCGAAGCCCCTACCACGAAAGAACCCAGTAAGAAAATCAAGAACCCTCCAGGGATAACATTATTTCCTGCATGCCAATTCGCTTCAGGAAAGTGTACTGTGAAATAGGAAGAGGCAAAGAACAAACCAAGTCCCACAATCATCACCAGCAATCCACGCATCAATGTTCCTTTATATCCGTATTTGCTAATCCACGACGAGCCTACCCCTCCACAAACCGGATAAGCAAGGAACCAGGAGAAAGTAATCAAAGTAGCAAAAGTATTTTTTAACCCGCCCACTTCCGAAAGAAAAGTTTCTTTCAGAGGACCCTGAAACTGAGTATTGGCAGTCGTAAGGAAACCTACAATAAAGAACAAGAACACCATCGTGATGAATGGCCCCATATAGTTTATTTGTTTTTCTTGTTGTGTCATAGTATTTTGATTATTAATTCAAATAATTAGTTATCAGCCGCCTGCAAGGCGACTTAGCAGTTAAGCATGCTTGCCGCCGCCTCATCCAGCAGAAATTCACAGTTGGGATGAAGCTGAAGGATGGAAGCAGGAACATCTGTTGTCACAGGCCCTTCAAGCATCCGCTTGACAATATCCGCTTTATTAGTCCCTTTGGCAACCAGTACAATCCGGCGTGCCTGCATAATGTTCTTTATTCCCAAAGTAGCCCCTCCCAACTCTTTATCGGGAGGAGTACCCGTTTCTCTACGGATGCGTTCTTCCAGTTCCACATTCATCCGGGTCACCCATGCTTCACCGCCAAAGGGAGATTCCGGCTGGTTGAATCCCAGATGTCCGTTCTCACCCAACCCTAAAATCAGCAAATCAATGCCGCCACGGTTCGCAATTTCCTGCTGGAAATCCCTGCATGACTGTTCAAAATCACCAGAAATGGTAGGCAGCATCAAGAAATTCTCTTCCTTGATGCCCAATGTATCCATCAACTCCGTTTTCAGCATCGTGTAGCATGCTCCGGCATATTCGCGCGGCACATTCGTTACCTCATCCAATCCGAAGAAAGTAACGGTATCCACCTTAAACGGATATTTAGTATAGATTTCTCCCACCAACCGATGAAGATTGCCGGTAGTACGTCCCGTCGAAAGTCCTATCACACTCTCCGGTTCATTCAACATCTGCCCGATGATGCGCCATGCAGCCGTGCAGTCAAACTCCTTTTCATTCTTTGTTATTGTTATTTTCATATTCTTAATCATTAATTCCTAATCACATATTCATCGCCACCGCGCCGGCCCCCAGAAGCCCGATAAATCCGGGATTCAGTTTCGTAATGACAACCCCGTTGCTGACAAAACGCATGGTCGTAGGATGAAGTTTCTCCAGAATCTTCTCGTGCATATACCCGTCGGCCACAATGCCTCCACCCAACACCACCGTGTCCGGGTCAATCACACGTACCAGATTCATGATAAGATTGGCAAGCGCCTCAGCTGCATTCTCCACCAGCACCGTACAGAGAGGGTCACCTTTCTGACTAAGTGCAAACACCTCACTCACAATCACCCGTTCCCCTTTTTCAGCCGGAATATGCAGGCCGGTCTCATACTGGTTGCGGAGCAGACGGGCACAATTGTCAAAACCTATGCCGGCAGCAATCGCCTCCACACAGTCCATCCGTCCACAACCGCATTTAATGCCTATGTTCACACCTACACGCACGTGTCCCACTTCGCCGGCATTGAAATGGCTGCCACGGATTTGTCTCCCATTTATCACCGTACCCACGGCAATGCCTGTACCTACATTTACGTATATAAAGTTTTTGGAAATTTGTCCGAATCCCCAGACGCGCTCGGCTCTTGTAGCGCTCTTCACATCATTGTCTATATGGCAAGGCATGCCATATATGTCCGACAGTTCCTTTGCCAACTCAATCCGCTGTGTCCTGCTCGGGTCAATCTGCAGCCAGACACCTTCGTT
>OBZJ01000912.1_pt1 | contig 12218 bp, 10 predicted proteins | sample 1476891 | NCBI WGS metagenome assembly OBZJ01 (sample SAMEA2580231, study PRJEB22360) | human gut metagenome | biome: human gut; feature: human-associated habitat; material: faeces | place: Denmark | collected 2008/2010 | reverse complement strand
TCAAAACATCGCTGCTCCCGTTCTCGAAAGCGGGTGCAAAAGTAGGACTTTATAACATACAAGCCAAATATATAAGGAGATTTTTTACACGGAATATGAAAACTTTTTCGTAACACGCTGATTGATAAACATATTGAAGAACATATTTTTTTTGAATGCCAGCAGAAAGGAGAAAGGGATGAAAAGAGGGACACAATATAATATATGCGCGCCCGTACGCGCGCACATATCAGAGGCTGTCAAAGCCATTTTCGTTTAAAGAATCACTCCGTTAAAGAATCGTTCCGTTTGGAAGAATACGCAGATCGACTTCGCTTTCTCCCCGTTCCAGTTCCACCAGATAATACGATTCGGTACGTGTTTCCACATAATCCGCATCATCTATCCTATAATCCGCATACGTTTTTCTGATAACATCGAGTACTGCTGCGGGAAGTTCATTCACCCGCACACCCCATTCGGTTCTCACCCAATCCTGCGCACCGTTGAAGTACACATCTTTCTCACGTCCTTCGTGAAAAATTTCCACTTCCGTCATGCCTTTCTCCATATCGGATTCGATAATACGCGCTCCCGCATATTTCTGAGTGATGAACTCCTTGATTTTGTCGGTCAGTATGCCGCCGGCGTTATTTCCGGGTCCGGCAGGGTTCTGCTCCATCGGCGACAATTCGCCGGTGGCGGTAATCTTTACTTTCACGTCACCCATGACAGACTCCAGTTCGAGGCGGTAATATTCCTCTGCCGAAGTTACATAATGGTCTACATCGTCCACCCGGTAACCGGCATATTCAGAAGCGTCCAACGCCTGTTTCACCACAGCGGGCAATGCGGCATAGCTCATTTCGGTCTTGGTAAACAGCCAGTTGCCCGTCCCGTCAAACAGCAGTTCGCGCACTACCTTTCCATCCAGAATTTCCACTTCCGTCATGTTATCTTCACGGTCGATGTCCAGAATGCGGGCATTGGGGAAGTTCGCTTTCAGGAACGCGTCCACACCTGCGGCCGGAGCTACGGGGATGTAATCACTGTAATCATAATCTTCGTCCATGTCGACCAGTTTTTTCACCAGTACGCCGTCCTTCGAATAATAAAGGTCGATTTCCGTTGCCACGCCGTCTACCGTATTCTTCACTTCAATCACATAGACATCTTCCAGGCCATTGCGCTGAATCCGTTCCACCTCGTCGACGGTCCATGCGGAGTACTCGCTCTCGCCGAAAGCGGTTTTCACTTCTGCGGGTAACTGGTCGAAGAGGATTTCACTGTCCGTCGTCATGTACCACCGGCCGGCATTGTCGAACCAGGCCGCATATTCGCCTGCTGCCGCACGGGTAGCCGCCATATTGAAATCCGCCACCACATACTCGCCTTTCACCGACCAGTTCACATCGGTAGCATTCGGATAGAGCTGAAACAAAGCAGCCTGCGCCTCGGCACTCACCTTACCGTTTTCCGGACCACCGACAACAGGTGCATCGTCATTACTGCAACTCCACAAACTCACAGCCATACAAACCATGGCAAACAAATGTTTTTTCATAATCATTCTTTTTTTCATTTATAAATTCAAGACACTGTTTTTCTCTTTACCATAAGAGGCTTCATTGATACAACCTCTTCTCATGCCACAAAAGTATGGGGCAAATCTGGAAAGAAACTGGAAAGACTGAAAAAACATCTCCCCTCACCCCGCACACCCCGGATTAGGCGGCGCTGCTTCCCGCACAATCGCAGCCGCATCGAAGCAGGGACACTCCTTTATCCACTCTTCGGGTTCTATCTCGCCGTTGCCGTTCAGGTCGGGACTGAGGTCGCGGTGACCGCAGAGGCGGCTGCCGGGATAATCGCGCAGCAACAGCATTACGAGCACCCGCAGGGAGTGTTTCTGAAAATCGGTGCGGGTATCGGCAGGATGTCCGTGCGCATCGAGTCCGCCTTCGTAGCAGATGCCCAAACTGTGGGCGTTGTAGCCGCGGACATGCGCACCGGGCTGTGTCATGGGACGGAGCGTCTTTATATCGCCGTTCCTGCGGATATAATAGTGATAACCTGCGCCGGAGAAGCCCCGGCGCAGGTGGTCTGTTGTCAAGTCATGTTCGGTGTAGCTACGGTCACAGCGGGTAGCGGAACAGTGGATGACGATGAGGTTGATAAATCTCACTTTTATTAAGTATAAAGTTAAGTAACTTAAGAATTAAGTACGTAATTTACGTATGAAGTACAATCAGGCGGGCATCGCGTTCATGCCTAAAGCGCCTAAAACAGCCGAAGCTACGGCGATTACGATTTTAAGGAGCTTGTCCCACCAGTTTGATTTTGTTGCCATAAGATTTAAATTAAGGGTTAGGTTAAAAACTATGATAAGGGCGTGCCCGAATGCTGTTCCGCATAAAAAAGGAAAACGGGATGAAAAAAAAATCCGAAAATCAGCAGGAAACCGACTATCCGAGCGGATTCTCCTCTTCGCCGCTATTGCCGCCGCTACCACCGGAAGAACTGCCGTCCGCAGGCTTGTCCAGCGAGAAAGCCACGTTTGCCGGGCTGCGGGTGGCAGCCGTACTGCCGTTCACAAGCTTCAGCTCCTTGTCGGGCACAAAGCGGATATTCACTTTGGAGATATTCCTCACCGTGCAGTCTTCCGACTTCTCCACACCCGGACAGCGGAACGTCATGTGAAGCGTGCCGAGCTGGTTCAGCTTCACCTTGTCGCCGTTGGCAAGGTTCGCCTGAATCTCTTCCACAAGAGCCTCTATCACGTGCTTCACATCGCCTTTTGTCATGGCGCAGTTCTTCTGAATACTGGCGGCGAGGACATCGATATCCACCGTTCCGCACGTTTTGGGTTTCTGACGGAGATAATACAACATGGGAGAGCTTTTATCGCTCACGATTCTACGACGCTGAAAGCGTTCTACAAGTACATCCATAAAAATAAAGTTTAGGTTTAGATTAAAAAAACAGTAAATAAAATTCTTAAAAGAAAAAGCCCGGGCCACACAACAAACAAAAGATTTAAGGCGCCTTATCCAATAATTATTTCCCTTCTCGAGCACATTACAAAGATACGAAATCAGAGAGGCAAAGTCAAGTATTTTGCCATTTATTTTCGGAGAAAAGCGAAGTTTTTTTCTAACAGGAAGAGCGTGCGTTTCTCGCCATCCACTCCAGTGTGGGTTCGTACTCGCCAATCTTCGTCAGCGTGGGGTTATGCCCGAAATATACATCTCCCGTCTCACCGTTGCGGTGCTTGGCAAGAATCACCATGCCCAACCCTTCGGAAGGGAATTTGCTCTTGCGCTCGGACGTCAGTCCGTACAGTGCGGGACGATAGAGCAACATCACCACATCGGCATCCTGCTCGATGGCGCCGCTCTCTCTGAGGTCGCTCAGTGCAGGCCGCTTGTCGGCACGCATCTCGCACTCACGGTTCAACTGGCAGAGCAGGATAACGGGAATATCCAGCTCCTTGGCTATCAGCTTTGCCTTACGGCTCGCTTCCGCCACTTCCTGCTCACGGTTGCGGTTCTTCTGTTCCGACTTCATATCGCAGAGTTGCAGATAGTCGATAATCAGCAGGTCGCAATGCCCCTTGCTCTTTTGCAGCAGCGCCGACGAGCGGATATGATCCATGCTCGCCTTCGGGTTGTCGTCCACATACACAGGCAGGCACGACAGTTGCCGGGCGGCTTCCAGAGCCTGTTGCTGCTCGTCGGCGCTGAGTTGCCCGCTTTTGAGGTGTCCGGCATCCAGCGAGGCAGCCTGTGCGCAGAGCCAGCGGTCGCCCAGCCTTTCGCCCTGCATTTCGAGGCTGTTCACCAACACCTGCTTCCCGGCACGTCCCGCCGCCAGTGCCAGATGCAGGGCAAAGGCGGTCTTGCCCACCGAAGGACGGGCGGCTATGATGTGCAGATCGCCCCGCTGCCAGCCGGCAGTGAGCCTGTCGAGGTCGCGCAGGCCGGTGGGGATGCCGGTGATGCCGTTGCGGTTGTTCGCCACCCTGCCGTCCATTTGCCTAAGGGTATCCAGCATCAGGCGGTCCATGTCGCGCAGGCAGCCGGCAAAGTCGGTTTTACCTTCCAGGTGTTCGATAAGCTGATGCAGTCCGGCCAGGGCATCGCCCAAATCCACCGACTCATCGGCGGGTAAGGCCAGCCGCGGATGCGGGGCGCCAAGTACCGCTAAGCAGACGATGCAGGCCGCTAATCATCTCGCGCCGGATATACATGCCGCGCAAAATAAGCGCATGATACTCCAGGTGGGCGGACGATGCCACCCTGCCCAACAGACGCGCCAGCTCGAAGGCGCCGCCCACGAACTCCAGTTTGCCACGGGCGGCAAGCTCGGCACGCACCGTAATGATGTCTATCGCCTTGCCCGCGCGGTGCATGGCAAGCAGGGCGGCAAAGATTTCGCCATACTTCGCTTCGTAAAACATTTCGGGGCACAGCTTCCCGCTTACAAGCACCATAGCGGTACTTTCGGCGAGACACGCGCCTAAGATTACCGACTCCAGGTCGGCATCATGAGGATTGAGGATTTCTGCCATAAGGGTAAAAGGGCGATTAATTGACAAATTCGTTTTCAAAGATTCTATATTCCAGATATTTGGCAGCCTGGTAGCAGAAATGCGTATTGTTCAGGCTGAAATAATAATCTTCCACTTTCCGGTAGGCAAGTTCGCGCTCTCGGGTGGAGAGTTTTTTCCAAAGGGCGCGGACATAGCTGCCGTTCTCCACCGGCAGGTGGGTGGTGCGGCCGTAATAGGCAAGAAACTCCTTCAGCGACTCTTCGAAAGCGGCGGAGGATTTCGACTTGGCGGCAACGGGGGCGGCAGCGGCGGAAAAGCTGCCGGCAGCGTTCATAACCTTCCCAATGGATGCCGGCTGTCCCGTCCAGGCATCATAGCCGGGCACATGGATGTGGCTGGGGCAACAGCCCGGCACGCGCTCGATAAGTCCTGCAGCGAAACACCGGTCGAAAAAGCGCCGGGTACGCGCCCTTGTCCAGCCGAATATGTCCGCCCAGCCCATAAAAGTGATGACGGACTCTCCACGGGCACACTGCACCCCGGCTCCGTTGCAGAATACTACGGCAGGCTTGAAGTTGACGTTTGTCAGCACCCGCAGGAAGGCTTCTTCCTCGCAGCATGCCGCACCTTTTTTCTCGCAAATCTCTTGTAGCAATGCACGCGAAACCATGACATAGCCCATTCTAAGCAAATTGTTTTTCATACTAAAGTTACAGATAAATATTGATAAATGTCGAAACCGGAAAACGACCGCTCCGGCGGTCACGGCACATGCCTTTACGTCAACCGGTTATGCACGCGCGGCGGCCATGCTTCCGGCCACGCAGCGTACACAATATAATTCAATAGAAGATAAGATATACTATTGTATATCTACGGCGTAGCGGTACGGAACGGCGACGCAGAGCGACAGAACCGATGATGCGTTCCACCCCTACGGATGATGTATACGAGTGTAACAGACGATGTGTCCGCCCCTGACAGACGATGTGTTTTCATTGATTTCATTATTCTTTCTAATTGTTTAAAATTTATACCACACCGCCCGGAAGCGTTTCACTGCCCCAATGCACGATGAATACACAAAAATATCAAATAACGAAGAGGCATGAAAAGTAAATATTTACACGTAAAATCATGTAAATATTTACTTTACAAACAATTAGAAAGGAAAGTACGTATTTTATTTCACTGAATTAATGGTTGTGAAACAGAGACTCCGGTGGTGAGAAAGTTCCATTTGCATATAACCGTACATTCATTCACATGCAACATCGCCTCAGTTCCCTGCCGCAACGGACGGTATAAGTCACCACCGCCAAACTCAAGGATGCCTATCCCAGTATCGGTGTCAAGCGGGAAACCCTACCGAAACTCTTCGAGTAACACAATACCGAGTTTGCCAAAAAAAATGGGATACAGCAGGGCAAAGGTAACATTCCAGCGGTATTATTCCGATGTGAAGAACCTGACTACCGACAATCTCCAAACATTCTTTGAGGGCAATCTGTGGATTATCACCCGAAGAAAGAAGACTAATACCGAATCCAATATCCGCCTGTTGAATGTTCCCCAAAAGATAAAGCCGCCCAACTATACGCAAAAATTACCGCTCAGGTGCCATTTGACAACCTTAAAACGAAACACCGATGAAAAGAAAAAGGAATATAATCACGATAGACGGGTACGGTAAAGTTGCCATGCCGACCGACATAAACACAACCGCCATGACCGAGGTCGTGCTGCAAGATTCTTGTAAACTTAATTCTCAAATGTGCAATGGATATCAATAAAAAGTGCTAACTTTGCATTTGCTAAACAATGCGTTAATGACCTGAAATAAAATATTAACACCAAGATATAAAAACACCTTCACTGTCTGATAGGCTTTGGTCAGCCTCGCAAAGATAGCGAAGGTGTTTTGCTTTAATATACGAAATAAGCAATGGGTGCATTTTGTGAAGATAGCAGAGTGAAATTTCCCACTCTTATGCATCTTATGGGGATGGGATATAAATACATATCCCAAAGGGGATTGTTCACCAAATATGTGACAATACCCAAAACGGAATCCGATACTCTCACAAACATCTTACTCCAACCGTTTTCGGAAGCCTATTTGCGCTTGAACCCTCTATCTACACAGGATGATGCAGACGCCATGCTTCACCGCATTCAGAAGTCGCTTAACAATGATGATCTCGGCAGACAGTTTTACAAAGAAATATTACTTGACACAACGAACAAAATAATCGATTTATCTTCGCCCACGAACTTCATTCGTAACAACACGTTTCAAGTAGCCACCGAAATGACTTGCGGTGATTTGTCTTGCGACAACTTTCGCCCGGACATAACCATCTTTATCAATGGTTTGCCTCTGGCTTTTATCGAAGTAAAAAAGGAGAACAATCACGAAGGAGTTGATGCCGAGCGCAAGCGTATGAAGACGAGGTTTGCCAATCCTTGTTTCCGCCGTTTTTTGAATATCACGCAAATAATGGTATTCAGCAACGATATGGAATATGACGAGCAATTGAAACAAGGAGCTTATTATGCAACCATCGGTAAAACGAATACCCTCTATAATTGCTTTCGCGAGGAAGGACAAAACAGTTTCCCTATTCAGAAAAGATACCATCCCGTTACTCCTGAAGACGAGGAAATATTGCTGCGTGACAATAATGTGCCTCAATACAAAAACAATAGCGACTACAAAACGAACTGCAAAGCCGAAACGCCAACAAAGCGCCTCTGTGAAAGCCTGTTCAGTTTTGAACGTTTCTATTTTTTCTTGCGCTATGGCATCGCTTATGTAGACCACCCAAACGGTTTACAAAAGCATGTTATGCGCTATCCGCAAGTGTTCGCCACAAAAGCGATTGAACGCCACCTTGATAAAGGGGAGCAAAAGGGTATTATTTGGCATACGCAAGGTAGCGGAAAGACTGCGTTGGCGTATTTCAATGTCAAATATCTGACCGATTATTATTCTCAGCAAGGCATTGTTCCGCAGTTTTTCTTTATTGTAGACCGTATCGACCTTTTGGAACAGGCTCAAAAAGAGTTTACTCGCAGGGGACTGAAAGTCAATCCTGTTCAAAGTAAAGAAGACTTTGCCAAGCTGATAAAGGATGGTGTGACTACCCAAAACAAAGAGGGTAAATTAGAGATAACGGTTGTCAATATCCACAAATTCTCCAAGGACAGTCGGGCACTTGCCAAAAATGCGTATAATGTCAAGGTGAAGCGCATTTACTTTATTGATGAAGCACACCGAAACTATAATCCTGAAGGCAGTTTCTTGAAAAATTTGATTGCGAGCGATGAGAATGCTATAAAAATAGCATTGACAGGTACTCCAATAATCGGTGAAGGATACAATACCAAAGATATTTTCGGGGATTATATTCATACATACTATTATAACGCGTCTATATCAGACGGTTACACGCTTCGACTTATACGCGAAGACATCGGTTCGAACTTTAAGATAACGATGAAAGAAGCCCTTAACAGCATAAGGGTAAAAAAGCAAACTGTTAAAGAAATTGATGTTTATGCCCACGAGAACTATGTACATCCTTTACTCGACTATATAATCAATGATTTGCAGGATTTCCGAAGCAAGTATTCTGACCCATCATTGGGAGCACTTGCCGTATGCAACAGTAAAGAACAGGCGATAATGATGTATCGGCTGTTTTTGGAAAACTATGCAGATGATTCTGAACTTGACAATTATACAGGTGAAGACGGACAAATAATTTACCGTAGTATTTCGGCAAATGAAATGGAGGTCAAGAAGACTTCACCGCAAAAAGGACGTTATCGCGCTGCGCTTATCTTGCATGACAGTTTTGACAAATCTACCCGTTCCAAATGGATTGATTTATTCAAAGACGGGAAAATTGACTTGCTCATTGTTTTCCAAATGCTACAAACCGGCTTTGATGCTCCACGATTGAAGAAATTGTACCTGCACCGTATGGTCAAGGAACATAACCTGCTGCAAACGCTTACACGTGTCAATCGTCCGTACAAGGCTATGAAATTCGGGCATGTAGTAGACTTTGCCAATATCGAGGAAGAATACAGTAAGACGAACAAGGATTATCAAGAAGAGCTTGAAAAAGAAGTTGGTCAAGAAAATACATCTTCAATGGATAAGCTATTTGTTACCATTGAGGAAGCAATGAAAAATGTTGCAAATGCAAAAGTTACTTTGACAGACTATGACTTGACTAATCCTCAAATCTTTTCTCGGCAACTCAATTTGGTGGATGACATTGCCACTGTCCGAGTCATCAATAAAAGTTTAGAAACACTGCGCAGTATGCAGAATATGCTGATCTCGCAGGAAAGCCCGGAAGCGAAAGACATTGTTGATATACCCGAAATATCAAATCTTATCAAAGCGGCACGCAATCGCCTTGACCTCCTCTCGTATGAGCAAAACTCAAATGACCGCGAAAGCGTGAAACAATTACTGAATGCTGCTTTGGAGAATATACATTTTTCGTTCTATAAGAAAGGTGAAGAAGAACTTGAACTTCAAGAGCAATACAAACAATCGGTAGCTCACACTCGTAACCAATTGAATGCTTGCGTTGATCCTGATGACCCGGAATATCGTTCTATACTCGCTGACTTTCTTGCTCTTTTCAAGAAAAAAGAAATGGAATCGGAAGGAGAATTTAATATGCACGACCGCGTTCAGAACATTAACGGCATACTGAAACGCATTCGCCAAATGAATGAGCGTGATGCGTTGCGGGCTATTGCCTATAACGGTGACACAAAGTTCGTGCGTGTCGAAAAACGTTTGACCGAGCAATCGGACAGAGAGGAACGGGAGCATACCGAACCTCGCACCTATGCTTGGACAAAAAAGAAAGAGCAGGTAACGGCTGTCTTGCTTCTTATAAAAGAAGATGTAGACGATGCATTCTTCCACAACGAAGTGATTGTTGAAACTCCGGCTTACTTCACGAAAAATATATTAACTTACGTCACCCGCCGTTTTAAGGATGCGCAGATTTCCACGGAACGCCCGGCTCGTAAATATGTCAGTGACGTTATTTTCAAAGAATATCAAACCATATACTGATTATGAGTATTGACATCATAAAGCAACAGACAAAAGACCTTATTGACCGTCTGAAAAGTACGACAAACAATATTGGTCTTGGCAACAGCGGAAATGAATATACGGTTATCGTAGAAACATTCCTATATAAGTTTCTCAATGATAAGTTTATCTATGAAGCAAAACGGACACTGCCCGAACTTGCCGATGCAGAGGACGTCTACGAAGCATTGGAGCGATTGCCCGATGAGGAGTACGAGGAAATGTGTGATATGATGCTCGACACTATTGTATTGAAGAAAGAGCATCTGATACCGTATCTTGCCAAACGTCAGAATGAGGATAATTTTGCAACTCTGTTTGATGCGACATTGGAGGCTATTGCCGATACCAATGAGGAGATTTTCTATATTCTCAATGAGGATGAAACCCGTATTTCCATTATGAAACCTCTCTCGGAGGTAGTAACCGGAGGGTCTGCCAAGAAAAACGGCTTTTGCAAGTCGTTAATCGGAGATGTGGCAAGTTTTTCTTTTGAAGCGGCTTTTGCTGCCGGATATGATTTCTTCTCCACCATCTTTGAATACCTTATTAAGGACTACAATTCCAATGGTGGCGGCAACTATGCCGAATACTATACGCCCCATGCAATCGCATCCATTATGGCGCAACTACTCGTCGATGAGAGCGAGGATGTTAAAAGTGTAACTTGCTATGACCCGTCAGCCGGGACAGGCACGCTTGTCATTGCCCTTGCCCACCAAATTGGAGAGCAGAACTGCACGGTGTTCACGCAGGATATCAGCGACAAATCCTCTACTATGTTGATGCTGAATCTTATACTGAACAGTATGAGCCATTCTTTGACGCACGTTATACAAGGCAATACGCTGAAACACCCTTATCATAAAGAAGGACACGAATTGCGTAAATTTGACTATATCGTTAGTAATCCGCCTTTCAAGCTCGATTTCTCCGAGTACCATTCCGACCTCAAAGCCGACCATTATCGCGGACGTTTCTTTGCAGGCATTCCCAATATACCCAACAAAGACAAGAAGGGGATGGAAATATACCTCTGCTTTTTTCAACATTTGCTATACAGCTTGAAAGACACGGGTAAGGGAGCTATCGTTGTACCTACCGGATTCATTACAGCCAAGAGTGGCATTGCGTTCAAAATTCGCAAACACCTTGTGGACAATAAGATTCTGAAAGGTGTGGTAAGTATGCCGAGTAATGTCTTCGCTAACACGGGTACGAATGTCAGTGTGGTTTTTATCGATAAGAACAAGACCGAAAAGCCTGTATTTATTGATGCGAGCAAACTTGGTGAAACTATCAAAATAGGGAAGAACCAAAAGACGAATCTCCGTTCCGATGAGATAGCGCAGATTGTAGATACTTTCCGAAACGAGAAGGTGGTAGAGCAATTCTCTGTTACTCCATCCTACGAAGAAGTGGCAGAAAAAGGGTATAGCTTTTCTGCCGGACAGTATTTCGACATTAAGATTGAATATGTTGATATTACAGAAGAGGAGTTCAAGAGGCGTATGGCAGACTACGAAAAAACACTCACCGAGCAGTTTGCCGAAAGCCATCGGCTTGAAAATGAGATAATAGCTCAATTAAAGACATTGAAATTCAATCAATAAACCATGCTTGATAGTTTGACCCAATGGGCTACTCTATTAAGCCCAATAATTAGTGTAATAGCTATAATCGTTGCATTACGTGTTGCCCGCAGTTCGTCGAAAGATGCACAGGAACAAATTAAAGCTATTCGACATTTGCTTGACATGTTTATAGCGGCAAATAGAGGATGCAAAATTTGCCGTAGAAACTGTTCATCCCCATTTATTGGCGGACCGTTAATAGAGCAAATACATGAGCACGAAAAATGTTTGAGGCGAAAGAGTATCTGAACCACCTTTTAGCTAAGCACAAAGAGATAGAGGTCAATCTATCTTTGATTCAAGATTATATTAAAAAAGCAACACGGTAAATGGAATTGAAAAAATACAAATTAGGAGAGATACTTGATGTAACAAGAGGTGCGAGTCTCAGTGGCGAGTTCTATGCCGCTGAGGGTGAATATGTGCGCTTGACTTGCGGGAATTTCGATTACCAAAATAATTGCTTTAAAGAGAATAAGGCTAAAGACAATCTTTATTACATTGGCGACTTCAAACCGGATTTTTTAATGAAGGAGGGAGACATTATAACACCTTTGACAGAACAGGCTATTGGGTTGCTTGGCTCTACCGCTATCATCCCCGAAAGCGGTAAATATATTCAAAGCCAAGATGTGGCAAAAATTGTTTGCAAAGAACATTTGTTAGACAAGGATTTCGCTTTTTATCTTATATCCTCAAATCTTGTTAAACAGCAGCTAAGTGCTGCTGCTCAACAAACTAAAATCCGGCATACATCACCTGATAAAATCAAAGATTGCATTGTATGGATTCCCGAATTGGAGGAACAAAAACGCATAGGTAAGTTACTTCGCACTATTGACCTCAAAATAGAACTTAATCGTCAGCTAAATCATAATTTACCGATACTTGACCATTCATTAAGAGCGGTAGAAGTTCGTCA